>Ga0209417_1000211_pt1 | contig 156157 bp, 104 predicted proteins | sample RifGroF2_FD_184002 | JGI IMG/M metagenome (GOLD analysis project Ga0209417, IMG submission 184002) | Groundwater microbial communities from Rifle, Colorado, USA - Groundwater F2 (SPAdes) (version 2) | ecosystem: Environmental > Aquatic > Deep subsurface > Groundwater | place: Rifle, Colorado... | reverse complement strand
AATTTTAAAGTTAAATCGTTAAAAAATTTCATCTCGTTTTTTTCTCGAAGATAAAATATTACTTTTTAGAAGAATACTCTGAATGTCCCTTTTTATCAACAAAAGATAGTTTATGGACAGACACTAATTAGTGTCTGTCCATAAAGTCAGTGTTTTGTTCAGAATGTTCGAGAGCAAGCCTGCCTTGCCGGTAGGCAGGGCTTTCGAAGAATTGAAAACCAAGGAGCCTGTCTACCGACAGGTAGATTTACTTTTGTAAATGCGATGTGCTGAGCATAGTCGAAGCAACTGTTTTCAATTCGAGAGTAACGCAGCTACTTGCCTGCCGCAAGCAGGTCGGACATTATGGACAAACACTAATTATGATAACAACAAAACTACATGCGCAGACATAAGCGCATCAAAGTTTAATAAGTTTCTCTGCGTAGCAAGTATTATCAATAATTATTCGAATAAAATACACGCCCTTTGGAAAAGATGCAAGAGAAATTTTGTGCGAAGAATCGAATCCATTAACTATTCTTGAGAAACAAGATTTTCCGGTAAAGTCCATTACTTCAATTGAGCAATTTATTTCAGAAAAAATTGCTGGCAGCATTACCATTACCTCATCATTAGCCGGATTTGGATATACTTCAGGCTTTATATTAATATTTAATGATTCTGCTTTTGTTGCGCCGCAAACCCAATCGAACAAATGCTGCGTTACATAAGCTTTCACGGTATCCATGTATTGAAGATATGCGCCCCCTGCATTTTCATCATAAGGAATATGCGTTCTTCCCCAGAATGTGTGAAAAAGATTTTGCAAGCCAATATGTTGCGCTCTTAAATAAACGGAAGCGCTGCCATCAACTTCCATTATCGGAATCATCATTGATATTGTTGCTGTTCCATACGGCACTTCCGTATCAAGGTTGCCATGCATGCTGATTACAGGAATATTTCCCGGATCTATCCAGGTCGTATCTGCAATAGCACCGCATAAATTTACAACAAAATGCGGACGGCTTGAATAACCCGGATTCCCGCTTAAACCTTCAACACCGCCAAGTCCCGTTGTGTCCACGTATGCGGGTACTTCCGATTCACTATCGAGATAAGCTACATGCAGTGCAGTAATTGCGCCAGCAGAGCTTCCTCCGGCTATTATTAAGCCTGAATCTATTTTAAATGTGTTGGTAGTAGCTGCATCTTTTCGGAAATAGCGAATGGCTGCTTTGTAATCATGCGCTGCGCGAAGAACAGCTTTTGTAAATTCTAATTGTGCATTTTGCATAACAGCAGTATAATTCACTCCTACCCTGTAATCTATTGCCACAGCAACATAACCAAGAGAGGCAAAATGTGTGCAAAGCTGCACCATTGTATGTTCTGTTTTGCTTTCCTGAATAAAACTTCCCTTTGGCGCAAAAATAATCAGAGGGCGCACTGTTTGTATATCTCCGGAAGGTTCGTAGACATCTAATTTTAAATCTGTCGCGATTCCATTATATAACAGATTGTTCCCATAAATAAGGTCGCTGGTTACTGTAACTCCAAATAAACTGTCAAGATAACGACCATTATCACAACCGGGGTATTGTGCAAATGCGCTTATGCCTTGCATAAGAATTGCAAAAAAAATTATTGAAGATTTTTTCATGATTTAGTTTTTTTTCAAAGATATAAAAAAAATCTAAATCGGTTTAGTTGTGAATAAAAATTTTATTAAAAATACTATTTCCCGACAAAATTTTATCATTTAGGTTAGACTTGTTGCTACAACACGTTTTGATAACAGGGCACTCCTATGGAGCTTCTGTTTATTTATAAATTGTTTTTCTTACAAACAGTACGTCCCTACCTGCCAGACAGCAGCTACTGTGTGGACACATCATTTTTTAGCTGGATTTTGTCACAAAATTTGCATACTTATATTTTATTGCCAGATTTAGCATAGGAATTGTGCAAATTTTCCGCCAAAATCTTTTTTATTATCATTCGTTTATACCCCGAGCTAAAACTCGGGGTTATAAACCCGCCTGACCGGCAAGGCAGGCATTCGACTCCTCTGGAGTCGGTTTTACAATAATAAGAAAAATTTCAAGATATACCATATTTGTGTCCACACGGTAGCAGACAGCAGACTGGCGGGACTTAATAATAAAGAAACTCCGTAGGAGTGACCTGTTTATAAATAAAAACTGACAAAACTAAAGCTCTATAGATAGGAGCGCCCTGTTTATTTGTCGGACAATAATGATAGAAAATACATAAACTTATTCTTTCTTTCGCATAAACAAATCGCTCCATTTATTGAAATCATGGCGGTAAAAAAGGCCGAACCCCTGCGTGTAGGGCGCAGAATTGGCAACATCGTTATCATTGGCTTTTGCAAAGGCTTTTACTCTGAGTTTTCCATTTTTTGTAATTTTATAAGAAACATCAAAATCTCCGGCGATACCGCTTGAAGTGCCTTTTTGCTGACCAATACCCACATTTCCGTTAATAGAAACACGGTCGTTTAATATCTGTGTAGAAAGTGCCACTTCAACCTGATCACTGCTTATTTCATCTCCGGGTCGGTAATTAACACCAATATCAAAATCATTACTGATTTGAGAAAGCCAATGACTGAGCTGGTTTGAAAGCAATTCGCTGGATGTAACCCCTCCAACGCTTGACCTTTTCGCATCATTAGCAACTGAACCCTTCATGCTTTCAGGGGTCATGAAGCGATTCAGAACAAGAAGTGAAAGGAATTGCTTGTTTTTTTCATCTGCCGAGAGAGAGGTTAGCACTGATTTTGATTTTTCGTCAGCAGTCGGAAGATTAATATCAAAGCCAATTACAGGCTCCATCAGCTTATTCGTCATAGAAAGCAGGCATTCAACAGAGGATCGTTTTTTATATTGCTCACTGGTATCAAGTACCAAATCATATAGTGCCGTTTTAAGCTTATAAACAGCTTTCAGGTCAACCGTTGCATCTAATGGGTCGCCATTCCATGAAATATAACCTCCCTTTTCAACATCAAATCTTTTGTTTATGATATTCTGAAGGGTAAAAAGATAATCTCCCCTGTCAATAATAAAGTCGCCGTACATATTAAATTTACCCAGCGTGTTGATTTCAATTTTCAGATTCGATGTTCCCCGCCCTTTTATAAGGTCTCCCGTTTTCTGGTCAAAAATAATCTGCGCTTCGGCATCGGGAGTTATATCCAAATCAAAATTCAGCGTAACGCCTGAAATAGTAGTATTTTCAACTTTCTCTATGGAATCCTTTACTGCATTTTTATTTACAAAGGTTATGAAATCGTTCTCCTGCAAATCGCTTGTTGATGTTAAAGGAATATAAAAATAAGTATCTTTTTCTGTTCGGGCAGAGATATCCACTACAATATTTTCAGGCTTCCCTGCTATTTTAAAAACCCCGGTCATATATGCTGTTCCATAAAAAGATTCATTATCTGATTCCTCGGTATTAAGAAACATAAATGCATCATCCGTAGTTTTCATGGTTAAGTCCAATCTGATATTCTCAAAATTATTGTGCATAATATTTCCATTCAGCACCAGCATTTTCCAGTTCGGATCAAAAATATTGAAATCTTCAAATTTGAATTCATTATTTGTAATTGTTATAGAATTTTTAATATTATATCTGACTTTGGAAAAATCAAGTATAAAATAAGTATCAAGAATATCAAGCGTTCCTTCAATTAAAGGCTTTTCGGTAGTACCGACTATAGAAAAATTTCCGTTCACTTCACCTTTTAAATCGCTTACAATTCCGGTCAGATAGGGTTGCAGAATATTTAGTTTTAAACGGTTCAAATTTATTTCAAATGCAATCTGATGGTTCGTTGGCGAATAATCTCCGCTAATAGAAAGGGTTTTTACCTTGCCTATTTTAGTATATACCTGAAGGTTTATATTTTTTGTTTCTTCATTCCAGTGGCTTTTAACAAAGGTATTTCCAAGCATTTCCTGATTAAGTGTAAAATTTTTAATGCTGATATCTGTTGCAAAAAGTAATTTATTATATACATCGTTAACGCCTGCTGTACCGTCAAGTCGGCCTGTTAACTGCGGTCCCCCGTCTCCGGTAAACGTGTTTAGAAAAGCAAGGTCGAATTTTTTAAAATAAACGGAAAGTGTGTCATCTGGATTATTAGATACTTTTCCATTAATAGCAACAGATTGATATTTGTTTTCTAATTTAAAATTTTCAATTTGTATCGCTGTTGTATCAATATGAATTTTTGATGGGCTCAGATTCCAGATATTATCGCTGACAAAAATCTGCGAAGGCAAAATTTCAAGATGTATTAAAGGCATTTTTTTTCCTGTCTCTTTTTTCATATATACTAAGCATGAAAAATCTATCCCATAAACTTCTGCTTCTTTATTTAAATTATTAACATAAAGCAAAACACTGTCATTTCTGATATCAGCATTAATGTTGAGATGTTCTAAAGAAAGGGAAGTCCCTGCATCAATTTTATTCCCTTCAATATTTATTGAGAGAATTTTATTCTCTGTAAAAGCATCGAGATATAAATTTGTAATTTTATTTTCACCGGATGAAAAAACGGGAACTGTACCTTTAAAATTCAGATTTTCTGTTTGTGAATTAAACGTTCCTGCGATTTGTGTTTTTGGACTCAGCGTAATATCAGGGGCAAATAATTTACATAATTCATCCGTTTTTTTTATTTTAATATCAAAATTGATATCATTAACTATTGTATCTTTTGCAGCTACATAGCCTACAGGCGATATTGAAGGGAAATATTTATACCCTAATCCAACTAGCGCATCAATCAATGAAAAAATTTTATATTTTCCTGCAATGCTCACATCTATGAGGTCTGATGTAAGACTGATTTTTTTATACGTAAAATAATCATTCATATCAAGAACAAAATCCTGCATTGAAATAGACCCGTTCTGATTCGCGTAATAAACTTTTTCGAGCGTTAGTTTTCCGGCTAAATCATCCACATTGCTTCCGGTAATATCTGCAAATAATTTCGCACTGACAAGACACATGCTGTCTGTTGTATTAAATTTCAATCTGAAAAGGTCTGCCCTGTCAATGTCAAGCGTGGTAAATATGCTGGCTTTTTTATCCAATACACCTTTTGCTGTAAGATCGAGTGTAAGAGACGGGTCGCGAATGGAAATTTTTGAATCCACTTTTTTATCATCAATACTTGCGTCCAATGTAATATTCTGATACGTGTAATCAAGCAACCTCACGCTGGAAATTTCTCCCTGAATACTTGCTTTTATTTTATTGTTATTCCCAATTACCGCACGAACACTCAGATTTGTGTTTGCAGTTCCTATTGTAGCTTCATTTTCTGCAAGCCTGCCAACATTCAGTTCCTGAGTTTGTATTTTTCCTTCAACGACCATTTGTTTTTTATTTGTATCATTTATCACTGTAAGATCAGCTATTACAGCACCAATGCCCGTTATTAGTTTTCCATTTGCTGCAAGGTCGTTAAGAGAACCGGAAATATTCCCTGCAAATGAAATATTCCCTAATAGTTTTAATTGCTCAGGAAGAGGCAAAGGATGCTTTTCATTAAACGGAGGTAGCGATATCTTTGAAAGATCATTATTGTCCGTAAGAAGATGATGAACCTGCACGTCCATTTCTATTTTATCAGGATCAGGAAGACCTGAAATATGAAAATCTGAATAAAAAATAGTTTTGTTTCCGTATTTTAATTTCAAATCTTTTGCTGTTAAATCGCATACTTTGCCTGTAAGGTTTCCTGAAATATCAATTTTCTGATTGATGCCCCATAAATCGGTTACAACATAAGCAAGATCATCTGCGCCAAAGCTCGAAGGTTCTATTTTCGCATTGATGGTTATTTTATTAAGAAAATCGGAAAAATCCCCCAGACTGTCATAGGCAAGAGACAAAAAAGGGACTCGTAAATCTGTATTGGGTGTATGAAGGGCAAGTCTGATAAAACTTAGATTTTGAGGTGTGAATAAAACCCAGGTTGCTAAAGTATCGAGCTGTAGACCGCTTTTTTCCTTTATACTCAGATTTTCTAACTTTAATAAAATAGAATCATTCTGCATTTGAAAATTTTGTAACGATAAATTGAAATCAAAAAAATGCAGGTCATCAAAATTCATCCCGTTTTTCTGATCAGGAACATTATACATTTTATACTTAAAATGACTGTTCTTAATATCAATATTTTCGCATGAAAAACGCAGCTCTGACTTTGTTGTATCTTTTTTCTTTTTCTCTTCTTTAGACGCAAAAGCATCTATAAGAAATTGAAAATTCATTACTAAAGAAGAATCTTCATAAATGTTGGCATATAGATTATCAATAATAATTTTGTCGAGTTCAACGACTTGGGTAAAGGGTCCGAATTTTTTAATCTGCGCTTCAAGCCTGTTCATATAAACAAGTGTGTCCTGATGCGTATCCTGAATAAACACTTTTTCAAAAACTACAGAATTGATAAAAGAAATGTCTATTTTGCTTACGGTTAGCTTAGCATTAAATTCCTCCAAAAAAAACTTACTAACCCTGTTTGTGAGGTACGTCTGCACACTGCTGTTCTGCAAAGTAAAATACGCAATTACAGGCAACAACATTATGGAGCAAAATACAATTAGTAATATTTTAAAGAATTTTCTAATATTGTACGAAATTTAAATCACAGCAAAAATAATAAAATACCCGTTAAAAAGAAAACGTTTTGACAAAACCTGTAATCATACTTGGCATTGAATCCTCTTGCGATGATACCTCCGCTGCTATAATTGCTGATGAACAAGAACTTTCCTGTGTAATAGCAAGTCAGGATGTACATAAAAAATACGGGGGCGTGGTTCCGGAGCTTGCATCACGAGCGCACCTGCAGAATATTGTTCCTGTTGTTGACACGGCAATAAAAAATGCAGGAATAAAAAAAGAAGATATTTCAGCAATTGCATTTACCAGAGGTCCCGGGCTTATGGGCTCGCTTCTTGTTGGTACATCTTTTACCAAAGGCTTATCACTCGCTCTTGATATTCCCATGATCGAAGTGAACCATCTTCAGGGACATGTTCTTTCTCATTTTATTCAGCAAAAAGATTCGAACAAAAAACAGCCTGAATTTCCTTTTCTTTGCCTTTTAGTATCAGGCGGCCATACCGAAATAATTCTGGTACACGATTACCTGAGAATGGAGTCAATCGGTAAAACAATAGACGATGCAGCAGGAGAAGCTTTCGATAAATGCGGTAAAGTTATGGGAATGTCTTACCCTGCCGGTCCTGTTATAGACAAAAATGCAGCTTTGGGTAATCCGAAAACTTTCAAATTTAACAAACCGATAATTCAGGGGTTAAATTATAGTTTCAGCGGTTTAAAAACTTCGTTTCTATACTTTCTTCGCAACCATATTAAAGCAGAACCCGATTTTATTACAAATAATATAAATGATTTATGCGCATCTCTACAGGCTACTATTACTGATATTTTAATGGATAAACTTATCAAAGCTTCCAAAGAAACCGAAATAAAAGAAATATCCATATCAGGAGGAGTAGCTGCAAATTCAGGTTTAAGAGAAGCGATAAAAAATGAAGCCTCAAAGCGAAAGTGGAAAGCTTATCTTCCCGAATTAAAGCATACAACAGACAATGCCTCTATGATTGCAATTGTTGGATATTATAAGTACTTGCTAAATGATTTTGCGCGGCATGATTTGCCTCCCATGGCGAGGTTTGAGATTTAATTTATATGTCCACTCTGAAAAGTTATATACCACAGACGGCAGACGGTACTTCATCGCCTCTATCGCGGTGGAGGCGATAATGACCGGGCTTGGTATATTTCTGCAAAATAAATTGCTTTCATTTTATATCCCGAGCTTTCACTGATAATGCCAAAGGCAATATCGTAACGAATATTTCTGCTAAAAAATAATATTCGTATTTATTTTTATAAATTTGCTTCCTGAAAAACATGTAAACAGTCGCTTGCTTCAAAATGAAAACAGTCTTAACGCTCATATTTTATATTTTTTTTTCAATAAAGATTTTTGCGCAGCTTCATGCAGATTTTTCATCGAATGTGGCTTCGGGTTGCAGCCCACTGATAGTCCATTTTACAAATACCTCCACCGGAAATTATACATCTTCGCAATGGTATTTTGGCAATGGAAACAGTTCGCAATCGAACAATCCTTCTGCTTCGTATGTGATTTCCGGTCAGTACACGGTTAAGCTGGTTATCTCAAACGGCACACAGAAAGATTCTGTAATAAAAACTAATTATATCGCAGTATTTGGAAATCCTTTTTCAAATTTTACTGCAACAACAGCTTTATCAGGTTGTGCGCCGCTTCTTGTTTCTTTTGCATCGCAATGCGTACCTGCTGATGGTCCAATAACCACTTATATCTGGGATTTTGGCGATGGCAGTCAGGGAAATTCGCAAAATATAAATCATACTTATATTGCCGGTGGCGATTATCCTGTTTCTCTACAGATAAAGGATGCCAATGGATGTGAATCAACAAAGCTCATCAACAATTATGTTCATGTATCGCCTAAGCCTGTTGTTCTGTTTTCAGCGAACCCGAACGCGTCTTGTACAGCTCCTTTGACCGTGCAGTTTTCAAATCAGTCTACCGGAACGGGTGCTTTAACTTATCAGTGGAATTTCGGAGACGGAACAACTTCAGCGCAGGCAAGCCCTTCGCATGAATATATTTCACAGGGAACATACAATGTTTCGCTTACAGTAACTGATCAGAATGGATGCCAGACTGTGCTTAACAAGTTAAGTTTTATTCAAATTATTCCTACTAATGCCGATTTCGATATTCTTAATACCGACACAATATGTCTGGGAGAACCGCTTATTTTAGATAATCATTCCATGGGTGCATATAGTTTTTCGTGGACTTTCGGAGATGGCAACACATCTGGTGTATTCAATCCTACTCATGTATACGAAACTCCGGGATTATATACAATAAAACTTGTAGCTTCCGGTGGTGTTAATTGTTCAGACAGTATTGCCCGAAATATATTTGTGGAAGCCGTTTCTGCCGATTTTACCATGCCTGCTTTTTCATGCGATTATCCGGTTACAATATCTTTAATAAATGCATCTCAGAATAATGTGATAAACTATTGGTATAATAATGGCGCCTATTTTTCAGGCTTACAAAATCCTCAGATTACGTTTATTGATTCGGGAATTTATCAGATTACTTTGATTACAACAAGTCCGCATGGTTGCGCTGACAGCATAAGTAAAATGCACGAAGTTAAAAAACCAAAATTGTATTTTACATATCAGAATGAGAATTTTTGTCCCCCTGTTTTGATTCACTTTCAAGCGCATGTTTCATATTCAACGAATCAAGATCAAGTTGAATCTTTTCTGTGGAATTTTGGCGATGCAGGAACTACTTCTGTTTTAAATCCGGATCATACCTACATGAATCCCGGGGAGTATCCTGTTTCCCTCACTATTACTACAGATTCCGGCTGCACGTTTTCTTATTATGATACAATTCATGTGGGTTTTTTACCTGTTGATATAAGCCATACACGCAGTGCTGATACTGCTTGCGCATATCCGGGTATATCTTTTTTTGATACTTCTGTTGATCCGAATATATTGGAAACAGGATGGTCGTTTTCTGATTCAACGATTGCATTCGGAGATAATGTTTCACACGCATTTTACGGTATTGGATGGATTTATTATGATCATTCTGTATCTATCTATGGATGCGCATTGTCTGAATCTGATTCGGTTTTTGTTTTAGGTCCTTACATAAGATTTTTAAGATATGCTAACTGCGATACGCCTCTGGTATATTTTATTGATGGTGATATTCGCGGCGCAACAAAATGGTACTGGAATTTTAATGACGGGTCTCCTGTTGATTCTGTTCACGTAGATTTTTATCATGAATTTTCAGCCTCCGGAGATTACATGCTTATTCTGACTTCGTATAACGACACAAATCAATGTGCGTATGTAGATTCTGTACCTGTTTATGCACGAAATCTACAGGCTAATTTTTTTATCACACCTGAATCGTATGGCTGTCCCGGTGATATGTTTGTGTTTCATCCCGATTCTACAATTGATGAAACTTCATGGTCGCCCATGCCGCAGTCTGTAACTTTTCACAAGTATTATTGGAATTTTGACGTGAATGCTTCAATGGCAGAAAGCGATTCGATTATTGAACATTCGTACAATGCGCCCGGAGATTATTATGTGAAACTTTTCGTGAGCGATATGAACGGTTGTTTAGACACAGCAATTCAACATGTGAAAATTTACAAGCCCGATGCAGATTTTATGGTAAATGATTCTACCGGATGTGGCAATTTTACAGCGCAGTTTACGGATCTAACACAAACCGATACTACCCTTTCATCGTGGTACTGGAGTTTCGGAAATGGTACATATTCTGACGAACAGCATCCTTTAGCTTCCTATAATTCAACAGGGAATTTTACTGTAAATATGATTGTTTCTGACATTTTGGGTTGCAGCGATACAATAAATAAGTTGAATTATATTCATTCTTCCTCTCCAAATGCAATATTTTTTGCGCAGACTGAAACACTTAAATGTTCTGAAGATTCTGTCAAATTTCACAGCGGTTCTACAGGTCTTGGAATAAGTTATCTGTGGGATTTCGGAGACAGCACCAGTTCTTCCATCGCACATCCCTGGCATACCTTTCAGCAGGGTGGCGTTTTTGACGTTTCTTTAACGGTTACAGATGTGAATGGTTGTTCCTCAACTTATGTAATTGAAGACATGGTGCGGGTGGAGCAAAAACCTGATGTGGATTTTATTGCAGATACTGTTATAGCATATTGTTATCCTTTACAGGTAAGTTTTACAGATTTGTCAGGTTCGCCGGATGCGAACTACTGGCATTGGAATTTTGGCGATGGGGCTACATCTCCTTTTCAGAATCCTGTGCATAATTATACTTTGCCCGGTATTTATAATGTATCATTGCTTGTTTCAACTCCCGGCGGGTGTAGCGATTCTTTAATAAAAAATACATATATACGCATAATGGGACCTTATGCCAATTTTGAACATCAGCCCGATACAATTTGCAAAGGAGAAACTATTTCTTTTTTAATGACACAGGCGCAGAATGTGGCAAATTATCACTGGGATTTTGGTGATGGAGCGTTTGGTTCAGGCGTATTTACAAATCATACGTATTATTTTACCGGAACACTTTTCCCCCGACTTTTATACAGTGATTCTTCAAACACATGTCAGAAATACAAGCAGGATACAATATTTATTTATCAGGTTATTGCTAATTTTAATTGTTCGGATACTGCAACTTGTGCACCGCAAACAATAACATTTACCAATCTTTCGCAGGGAGCTTCTGAATATTATTGGAATTTCGGTGATGCTACTGGAAATGCAACAGGAATGCTTACTTCGCAGGTTCACAATTACCCAGATGCCGGTACTTATTTGATAAGTTTGAGAGTGAATAGTTTTATCGGTTGCAGGGATACTGTTTACAAGCAAATAAATATATTCCCCAATCCTGTTGCTACGGCTTATCACGACACACTTATCTGTAGAGGAGATAGTACGCAACTGAATGCTTTTGGAGGGGAGGCTTATTTGTGGACTCCTGCGAGCGGTTTAAGTTCATCTGTATTACAGCATCCGGTGGCATTTCCTGAAAATTCTACCAATTACATTGTAAATGTTATAGATTCCAACGGATGTCAGGCCACGGCCACAGTATTCATAACTGTTCAGCAGCCACCTGACCTGACGCTGTACGATACTACAATTGTGGTAGGTACGTCTTTTGTTCCCTATTTTATTCCTAAACCCGGTGTGATCTATCAGTGGGAATATTCAGATGATTTGAGTTGTACCGATTGTCCGAATCCTGAAATTTCAACAATGGTCCCTGCCGATTATTTTGTAATGATTACAGACAGCATGAATTGTTTTCAAATAACAAGAAGTATACATGTAGATATTCTGAATGAATTTACGATTGATGTTCCGAAAGCTTTTACACCCAACGGAGACAACAGCAATGATGTTGTTTATGTACGTGGCTGGGGTTTGAAGCGTTTAATTGTGTTTTCAATTTTTAATCGCTGGGGCGAAATGGTTTTTCAAACAGATAATTTACTATCAGGCTGGGATGGAACTTATAAAGGAGCAGAGCAAAATATGGATACTTATAGTTATGTTGTAAAAGCTGAAACCTATGATGGCAGGGTATTAACGAAGCAGGGGTTTCTAATTTTAATACGGTAAGCAATTGTTAATAAGCTTGTTGATAAAAGATATTAAAAAAACATTAAAAAAAATTTGTTTTATTAAAATTTGATATATTTTTGCGACAGGTTTTCAATTAATTAATTTAATCAAAAAAAAAGTAGTATGAAAAAGTTATCATCATTATTATTAGTAGCTGGCACATTAGCATTTGTTGCCTGTGGTCCAAGCGCTGAAGAATTAGAAAAGAAAAGACAAGATTCAATTGCAACAGCTGATTCAATTGCAGCTGTAGAAGCTGAAGTTCAGGCAGCAAAAGAAAAAGCAATTCAGGATTCAATCGCTGCTGTTGCTGAAAAAGCACAGGCTGATTCAATCGCTGCTGCAGAAGCAAAAGGCAAAAAGAAAAAATAATTTTTGAAGCTTTAAAAAACCCGGCTAATTGCCGGGTTTTTTTTTAGGATAAAAAATGAAATTTTAAATTCATTTTAATATAGCAAAGAAAAAATAAACTATTTTTGTAAAAACATTATAATTTGGCTACAGCGTATCAGATTTTATTTTTCTTCATAGCTTACCTTTTAGGCTCAATACCTACATCTGTGTGGGTCGGTAAATTATTTTATGGTATTGATATCCGGCAGCATGGTAGTGGCAATCCCGGTGCTACAAATACATTCAGAGTACTTGGAATTAAAGCAGGAATACCGGTTTTAATTTTCGATACCTTTAAAGGATGGTTTGCCGTTAAATTAAGCCTTCTGATTATTTTTTATGAGCCGGGAACAAATCAGTTTGTGAATTATCAGATTTTATTGGGTGTTTGCGCTGTTATCGGTCATATATTTCCTGTATTTGCAAAGTTTAAAGGAGGAAAAGGAGTGGCAACACTTCTGGGAATGGTGGTAGCCATACAACCTTATCCCGCACTTGCTGCTTTAGGTATTTTTGTAATTACCCTTTTACTTTCTCGCTACGTATCTCTTAGTTCTATGTTATCGGGAATTGCATTTCCTTTTCTTGTAATTTTCTTTTTTAAAATTGAATTATTATCTCTTATTGTTTTTTCTGCTGTTGTTTCAATTCTTCTGATCGTAACGCACCGTAAGAACATTGTAAGGTTGATTAATGGCAACGAATTAAAAGCCAATTTATTTAGGAAAAGACATAAAAAAGAGAGCTCTTCGTAATTTTATATTATTTTGACTCAGATTGTAAATAGTGTCAGCAAGAAAACTCATGTTTTTTGCTTGATAATGTCAGTGGATTAAATATGAAAACTATATTTTTTAAGTTTAAAAAAAACATCAATCTATTTCAGGATAAGACAGTAACAAGTAGCAAGTTGAGAGGGGTGCAGGTTGCACTATGATACTTGTCAACTTCTGATACTCGCATGATTTTATTGTGTAGGTTTGAACAAATTTAAAACAAATTATGTATGGCACAAATTACATTAAAAGGAAACCCATTTAACACAATAGGCGAATTACCAAAAGTTGGCGACTCCGTTAAAAATTTTGTTCTCGTAAAATCTGATTTATCAAGAGTAACATTGAGAGATTTTCAGGGAACGAGAATTGTTATGAATATCTTTCCAAGCCTTGATACTGGCACATGCGCTGCATCTGTAAGGCAATTCAACAAACTGGCAGGTGATATGAAAGACACGAAAGTATTGTGCATATCGCGCGATTTACCTTTTGCACAGGCTCGTTTTTGCGGAGCAGAAGGTTTGGAAAATGTAATTACGCTTTCTGATTTTGCAACCGGTGAATTTGGTCAGACTTACGGTCTTGAAATTATTGATGGGCCTTTGCAGAACCTGCATTCAAGAGTTGTTATTATTATTGATAAAGAAGGAAAAGTTATTTATACCGAACAGGTTTCTGAAATTGCAAATGAGCCTGATTATGCAAAAGCGCTTGAAGCGTTGAAATAAAAGGGTTTTTACTTTTGAATAAAAATTCAAATTAAAGTTCGGCTTTGAATATTATCAGGCATGGAATTTTTAGTGTCATTAATCAACTTGATAAGGATCGTATTTTGGACAAGCAACAACTGTTTTTTTACGTTTCTTCTTTAGCTTCATGTTTTGATTGAAAAGATAATTTACCGTTATTTCATTTGCTCCTCCTGTGTTGGTTTTCAACCTTGAAATAGTCAGGTCGTAGCTATATACAACTGTGAATTTATCATTAACAAACCCAAACATGAAAACAAGCGCTTCATTGTTCTGATAACCTTTATATGATTTCAGAACCGGAATTCCCCTGTACCACAAACCAGCTAATATTGGCTGATGAACTCCATATCCGCCGATATCAAGTTGGTCATATTTTCCTTGGGCTTTATAAAGAAACATTCCTGTTATGCTATTTTCTTTGAATTTTGCCTGATCCCCCTTTTGATAACGCTTGTAGCCTCCGAAGAATTTAAAAGTCATGGGAATTTTGCTTTCATTCATTTCATAAAAAGATTGGTTTGGAGTAGCTAAATGATCAATTGCTATTCCTGTCCATGAAGTAAGATATTCAACTAGAAATGATGTAGCGAAATCAAAATAACCAATTTTCTCCATAGACGGAGTTTCAATAGTATATGGGTTTGTTCCCGAAAGTGAAATCTGATCGCCAAATGTAAGTTTTGAAAAATCTAAAAATCTGGATTGGTAATATATCTGTAGCCCGGGCCGGAAATACCAGTTTTTTGTAATACTCACATGATAAGAGTATGAAAATGCTATATTTTGCGTTGTAAGATTTCCTACTCCGGCTTTATCTTGCATGAAATAAATCCCCATACCGCTTTTCAGTCCTGCAAAATAGTGATCTGCTGAAAACCCATAAGTGATAAATTCTTTTTGAATTTTTGGCCATTGGTTTCTATACAACATGCTGATTCTTGTTCCATCAGTGTAACCTGCAAAAGAGGGGGCAAGATAATATGGCGAAAAATAAAATTGTGATACCTGAGGATCCTGTGAGAAAAGATTCAGGGATAATGAAAGTAGTAATAATATATATGTAATTTTTTTCATGTTATCTTACAAGTGTAACGCTTCCAATTTCGTTTATCATTCTTCCGCTTAAGCATTTTGCTGATACTTTCCATATAAACACATCAGGCTTGCATAAAACATTTCTGTAATATCCATCCCAACCTATTTTAAGATCATCACTGGTAAATATTAATTCTCCCCAGCGGTTAAATATTTCAAGGTGATATTCTGTTATATTTTGTGAGACAGGGTGAAAAATATCATTTGTTAATTCAGGAAGATGAGGTTCGTAATATCCTCCGTTACTACCTGCTGTATTAGGAGTGAAAGCAGTTGGGAAAATAAGTTTGCAAGTTGAAATAGCTGTAGCTGCATTAGGTTCAACCATGGTGTCCAGGCAACCATGTTCAGAGGTAACAAAAAGTGTGATATTGAAATTTCCTTCTTGTGTATAAAGGTGTGTAGGCTCAAATTCTGTTGAATGAAATCCATCGCCGAAATACCAGATATAGCTTTCTCCTCCAAATGATAAATTATGGCAATATAAATATTGATCAGGAATTTCTACCATGGGCGGCGATACTCTGAAGAATGCATCTGGTTTTTCATGAACAGTAATTGTATGTTTGCGCGATATGTTTTGTCCTGTAAAATTACCAGCAGTAAGTTGAACTGTATATGAGCCAGGTATAAAGTATGTATAGGAAGGATTTATTTCACTTGATGTACCTCCGTCTCCAAAATCCCACTGATACCAGGTTGCCCCGATTGATTTGTTTTTAAAAATAACTTTTAACGGAGAGCAGCCTATGTATGATGAATCGTAATCTGCAACAGGTATTGTTGCTGCAATAACAATAGTTTGCGCTATTGTATCTGTACAGCTATTTAAAGTTACCGTCAGTAAAATCTGGTGTTCTCCCCAGCCAGTGTACGAATGCGATATAGGTTGTGCAATTGTAGAAGTTGCGCCATCTCCGAAGTCCCATAAATAGGTCCAGTTAATTCCCTGTGTAAGATTATTAATTGTAACAGCAGTATCCGGGTAATACTGAAAAGTTGGGCTAACAGAAAAATTTGCATTCGGCGATGGGTATACAGTTACATTTCCTAATACAGTGTCAGAGCATCCAAAATTTGATTTAGCTACAAGCATTGTTGCGTAGCTGATTGTGTATGTATTTGGATTAATAAAAGTATGAGAGGGAGATGCTACTCCTGATACTCCGCCATCTGCAAAAAACCAGTTATACGTTATAACATTTTGAGAATGGTTTTGATAGTTTACGGTAAGAGGGCTGCATCCGCTTGTATCAAGAGGACTATAGCTAACACTAATTCCGGGATAAATTGTTATAGTTTGATTTAATGTATCATGACAAAGAAACGTGTTTTCTGTTATAACAGAAATATTATAAGTGTGTGGAGTATTTGTATTATTAGTATAATTATGGGACGATATAAAATCTGTAGTTGTTGATGTCGTGCCATCGCCGAAGTTCCAGAAAAATTGAGAAACATTTTCAGTATTATTAATAAGTTCCACCGTAAAAGGGGAGCAGGATGTTGTTACAGGAATCATAATATTTGCGATAGGTTGTGGGTGAACAAAAATATTTTTTGAGAGTGTATCTTTGCAGCCAAAGCTGGAATTCGTTATAAGTGATACTGTAAATATTGAGTCATTTATACCTGTATTGTAAAAAGTATGAACCGGATTACTATTCGTTGAAGTATTCCCTTCCCCGAATAACCATTGATAAGAACTGGAATTTGAAGATAAATTATTGAAAGAAATAGTTAATGGAGAACAGCCTGTAGTATCTGCCTCAAAATTTGCTTCAGACATTGGGAATACAGTAATAGATTCTATTAATGTATCTGCGCATCCGAAATCATTTGTTAATAACACGCTAAGAACATAGTTGTCTATATCTCCGGAAGTGTTAAAATAAATGTGATTTATTATATTTCCTGTATCTGATGAAAAAGTCCCATCTCCAAAATTCCATGTATATCCTGTTGCTCCTGTTGAGAAATTATTGATTGAGCAGAAAAAGGGAGAACAACCCGAAGTGGCATTCAGTGTTAAATTTCCTTGTGGTTGTGGATATACTGTTATTTCTTTTATTTCCGACGTGTCCTTGCAGCCGAAAGGCGATTCTGAAATTAGATATGCATTGAATGTTGTTTCTGAACTCGTATTGTTTAAAAAGGTATGTGATGGATTTTGATTCGTTGAAAAAGATGCGTCGCCGAAATCCCAATAAAACATGGTAGCATATTGTGATTGATTCGTAAAATTTGCAGTAAACGGAGAGCATCCCATTGTGTCAGATGAAAATGCAGATGTTACCACAGGATATAAGCTAACGGATCTTGTGGCTGTACCGGTACAACCATTCAAGCTTATTGCTGTAAGATGAACAGTATAGCTAATTTGTCCGGACGTAGTATTATAGTATGTATGATTGATAATACTGTTTGAATTTGTATCTGTATTGTTGTCTCCAAAGTTCCAGATAAATTCTGTAGCGCCTGATGATTGGTTTGTTATTGTAGCGTTTAAAGGAGAGCATCCGAAATTAGGGGATACATTAAACAATGCTACAGGAGATGGATGTATGACAATATTTTTATAGGATGTATCAATGCACCCATTATAAGATGACGCGATGAGTGTAATTGTGTATGTGATATCATTAGTCCCATAATTTGTGTAGATATGCTGAACCTGATTGCCTCCAGATACAAAAGAGTTATCGCCGAAAAACCATTGGTAATTCATAGCTTCAGGGGTACAAGTTATGCTGGCAATTCCCGGGTGGCACATAGAATCATCTGGAAGTGATATTTCAAATTCAGGGTTGGCAAATACTGGAACATATTTTTTGATTGAGTCGGAACATCCATTTTCAGAAATCGCTGTTAGTAAAATAGGAAAATATTGAGTTTGATTTGATGTGTTAATAAAAGTGTAGGAGGGATTCTGAACATTTGTTAAAGAAACAGAATCAGAAAATATCCATGAATAATAAGCTGCGCCTGTTGAAGTATTCTGAATGCTTATAAGCGCGGGACTGCAACTGTTTTGAGGCGAAAATGTAAAATTAGCATTTGGAGAAGGATAAATTATTACGGGATTAATTGCGGAGTCAACACAACCGTGTGTGGTTGCAACAACAAGGTTAATCCAGAAAATAGTATCTGAAGCAGAATTATTGTAAAAAATATGATCGGGTTGCGCTTGTGAAGATACTTGTCCATCACCAAAACTCCATTGATACATATTTCCGGGAAGAGTATCTGTTGTGAATTGAACGAACATAGGAGAGCACCCCATTTCGGGAAATGCAGTAAAAGTTGGACTGGGATAAGGCGCTGCTCTCAAAGAAAAAGTATCAGTACAGAAGTTCGTCGCTACAACAAGCTGTATTGTTACAGAGTCAGTGGAAGTGTATGAGTGTAATGGATTTTGTAAATTACTCAATGTCCCATCACCAAGATCCCAATGCCAGGAAATTATAGTGTCATTCAAAACAGATGAGTTTTCAATTAGTTGTATTGGCTGATTTACACATATTTTTTCAATCAAAAAATTAGAGATAGGAGAAGGGTTAATAAATACTGTATCTGTTTTACTGGAAACGCATCCCAAAGCATCAGTAATGGTAAGGCTTGCCATATAATTTTGTATGGTATCATAAATTTGAGCGGGAGGATTTTCAAGCGCGCTGGTATTACCATTTCCAAAATCCCAAAGCCAGCTTACAGCTGTTGAGGATAGATTTGTAAAATAAACTGAATCCTGCAAACAATTCGGAGAGGTAGTAAAACTTACAAAAGGTCCTACCAAAACAGAAAGATTTTTCACAACCGTATCTTTACATCCAAGAGAAGTCGTTACTATTAATGATATGTTTGTATTTCCCGGAACATTATAGGAAAATGTTGATTGTGATCCGGTGTCTGTTTCATTCGTCCCAAATGTCCAAAGCCAACTCACGATACTGTCTCCCGTTATGATAGAAGCGTCTGTAAAGGTTGCAAGAGAATTTATACATACAGGACTTGTGTAAGTAAAGTCTGCAAGGGGTTTATTGCCGAATAAAACTTCCAGAGTGTCTGAAACAGGAAGACAATTTCCATTTAATGTAGACGTCAGAACAATGTTCATGCTTTGTAAAAGAGGATCATTTGCAGCGATAAAATAATCTGTAATCAGTAATTCGGGATTGGAGAAAATTCCATTCCCCTCAGAAGTCCAGACTCCTGTTGTAGCTCCTATACTCACTTGTCCTGATAGCTCTAAAATAGTAGCATCTTCGCATATATAAATGTCAGAACCGGCATTCACTATCGGCGAGGGTGTGAGAGTAACTCTTATTGTGTCTCTGTGTTGATGGCATGTTTGAATAGTCAGCAATATAAAATCAATATAATTGTTTTGTAAGTCGCCGGTAGATGGGGTGTATGTTGTTGTAAGTGAATTAGCGGAGGGAGCAAAAATTCCACTGCCATTCGTTGCTGTCCAGCTTATGTTCGATAATTCTCCGTCAATAATATTTCCGGATAGGTTAATAGATGCATTATTTTTACAAACTGAAAAATCGTCTCCTGCATTTACGGAAGGCGAGCCAGTAATTGATATTTTTATTGTGTCTGTTACAGGAAGGCAGTTATTATTATTGGTTGATGTTAGTACAAGATTTACATAACCGACTGTCGTGTCTTCCGGACTAAGCAGATAAATTGCATTCAGCGTATTTGTATCTGGTAGAAATGATCCAGAACCAAGAGTAGACCATGCGCCGGTATTAGTTGGACCTGAAATAATGCCATTTAGATTTACAGAGCTGACTCCCGGACAAATATACCTGTCTTCTCCTGCATTGACAAAAGGCGATGGAGTTAAATAAAGCAGTAAGGTATCTTTTCCCTGAGGGCAATCTCCGAGTTGCGTTGTTATAACTTGAAGAGAAACGAGTCCATTAATCTGATCAATAGAGCCTGGAGTGTATGTTGCATTTAGTGTACCCGCTGATGGGAGGAATATGCCATCTCCACTGCTGTTCCAAAGTGATCCGCTTGTATAATATGACTCTGCCATCAATTGAATCGTTCCGTTATTTGCGCATGCGGTCTGGTCTGGTCCGGCATATACCTGAGGCCATTGCTGAAAGCTTATGGTTAAAAAGTCGGATGCTCCCTGGCAATTCCCATTGTTAGTTGATGAAAAAATAAAACTCACAGAACCATTTGCTGTATCCTGAACAGAAGGTTGATAAAAAGCTGTAGTTAATGTGTCTGATGTAATAAAAGTACCGGTACCATTTGGAGTAATCCATTGTACACTTCCCGATCCTCCCGTAATAATACCGTTCAGTTGTATTGGATTTGCAACACATACAAGATGATCCGAGTCTGCTATAACATTCGGAGCAGTTATGAATTGTACAGTCAATGTATCAATAGCTGATTGGCAATTTGCATTATTTGTTGATGATAAAATTAAATGTATTGTTCCTGCGCTTATGTCTGCTGCGCTTGGAGTGTAAGTGCCGTTCAGGCTTATATTATCTGGTAAAAAAATTCCGGTTCCTGTAGAAGTCCAGATTATTGGCATTGCCCATGAACTCATAGTTCCTGAAAAAAAAACTGTAGAATTTGTATTGCACAAAATTAAATCATTTCCGGCAAAAGCAATAGGAGCAGAAGTAATATTCACAATTAGCGCATCACTTGCATTTAAACAAGCTTGAGTTGCAGACAGGGTAAGCGTTACAGACGACAGGGACGTATCCTGTTGACTAAAAATATATTGAGAATTCAGGCTTGTATTGTTTGGAATAAAACTTCCTGTGCCAGAGCTCGTCCATACTCCTGTTCCTGAACCTCCGGTAATATTTCCATTAAGTTGAACCGGAGTATTAGCGCATACGGTTTGGTCTGTTCCAACTGTAACAAAGGGAGGGGGTGTAATTAAAATTTGTATGCTGTCAGATACAGGCAAGCAATTCCCATTATTTGTAGATGTTAGGATTAGATAAAAATTACCGATAGAAGTATCTGCTGAGCTTAGGTTGTATGTACCTGAAAGACTCGTGGAGCTTGGAGCAAAATTTCCTGATCCGGTAGTTGTCCATAATCCGTAACTTGCCCCTCCGGATACGCTTCCTTCTATAGATACAGATGTTACTCCCACACAAATTACCTGATCAGTCCCGGCATTAACAACAGGGGCGAGCGTAAAAACAACACTTAAATTATCAGAAATAGAGTCGCATCCCCCTGTTGACGTAAATGTAAACAGCAAACTCCCGGATGCTAAATCTTCCTGACTTGGAATGTAGCTTGAGTTAAGATATTGCGTCCCCGGATTAAAAACACCTGTACCGTTAACACTCCAATACCCTGTTTGTGGCGCATTGGTAATGCTGGCGGATAAATTAATTGTTGCATTATTTTTGCAAACAACCTGATTGAGTCCCGCATTAACAGCCGGAGGAGGTAAAATAGTAAGATTAATAACACCCGAAGCCGGTAGACAAGAAGAACCGAATGTCGTAAAAACAATCATTACATTGCCATTTGATATATCTTGTACACTTGGTATATAAGTAACATTCAGTGAAGTGTTGGAAGGTTGAAACACTCCTGTCCCATTAGGTGTTGTCCAAATTCCGTTTCCACTTCCTCCCATTATTTGAGCATTCAAAATTGCATTTTCTCCTGAACAAATAATATTATCTCCATTAAGTTGAACAACAGGAGGAAACTCGAATGTTATAATTAATTGATCTGTTTCAGAGAGACAACTTCCATTATTTGTTGATGTCAGATTTATAGTAACAGAGCCTGCGCTTGTATCAGTTGGAGATGGAATATAGTTCGTGTTTAGATAATCGGCAGAAGGATAAAAGTATCCTGTACCTGAACTTGACCAATTACCTGTTGCGCTTCCTGCTGATACAAACCCGGTAAGTGCTACCTGTGTTTCTGTTGCGCAGATAGATTGATCTTGTCCTGCATACACAATTGGTCCTGGAGTAAAAGATAAAGTCATAGTATCGGAAATAAAAGCGCAACCGTTAGCTGCATTCAGAGAAATATTTACATATTCGTTGGCTGTGTCACTCATGCTTGGATAATAAATAACTGTTGATGAATTTGCATCTGGAGAAAAATAACCGCTCCCGTTTGTTTCCCAAAAGTAAACATTGGTATTTTGTATGATACCAGAGAGAACAGTTGTTGCATTATTCGCGCACACACTTTGGTTCGGACCTGCATTTACAATGGGTGGCGGCATGTAAAGAATTTGAAGCGTGTCTGATACAGGTATGCAATTACCATTTTCCGTAGAAGTCAGAATCATTGTAGAGCTTCCACTTACCAGATCAGATGATCCAGGAATGTATATTGCATTTAATACCGTGTCAGAAGGATTGTAAATTCCATTTCCTGATGAATTCCAAACCCCGCTATGTGACCCGCCATAAACAATCCCCGAAAGTTGAAATCCTGAAGTGTTATTACATAATATTGTATCTGTACCTGCAAAAACAACAGGAGCCGGAGTTATTGTTACAGCTACCTGATCTGTAACCGGCAAGCAATTTCCATTTCCTGTAGATACAACCATAAGAGTAATTTGTCCAACACCAGTATCTTGCAAGCTTGGAAAATATGTTGGACTTAATGCAAAAGCATTGGGCGAAAAAAAGCCTGTACCGGTGGATGTCCAGGAAACTCCTGTACTTATACTCAGATTAGTTGTTAGTGTAATATCCGGATTGTTTGCGCAAATAGCAACATCTATGATAGATATTAAGGTTGGAGATGGAGTGTAGGTTAATGTCAATGAATCTGAAACAGGAAGACAGGAGATATTATTTGTTGATGTCAATTTTATTGTAACTGAACCAATAGAAGTATCTTGAGGGGAGGGTACATAAGTAGCATTGAGAGACACTTCTGATGGATAGAAATATCCTGTTCCATTGCTCGACCAAATTCCTGTAGTAGTAGGCCCTGTTACTGTTCCTGCCAAAATAGCATCGGAGTTGTTAGAACACAGCACTTGATTATTCCCTGCATCAACAACAGGAGACGGTAGAATAGTGATTAAAGTAAAATCTGTATTGGGCAAACAAACTCCGTTCCCTGTAGAAATCAATCCTAATACAACGGCCCCATTTGCTATATCTTCAGGGCTTGGGGTGTAAGTGGGGGTTAGAGATGTATTATTGGGAGAAAAATTTCCATTTCCTGAAGAAAACCACATGGAGCCTAAAGAAAGGCTGTAAGATCCATTAAGATTAACAAGCGAGTTGTTTGCACAGATAGTCTGATTTAATCCTGCATCAACAATGGGTTCGGGAATAATTGTAATTTCTATGCTGTCCGAAACAGTGTAGCAGTTTCCTACACCGGTCGTTGTCAGTGTCAATACAACATTTCCTGCTGTTATTTCTGCTTCCGAAGGTGTATAAACAGCATTAAGAGTAGTATTTAAAGGATTAAATGTTCCTGTTCCTCCTGTCCATATTCCTCCTGTTGCATTCGTTACCGATCCACTCATAGATGCATTTAGATTGTTTGTACACACGGTCAAATCTGTACCTGCTGATACCGTGGGTGAAGGAGATATTGTTATTTGCATATAATCAACATCTAATGGGCAACCAAAATTTCCAGTAGTGGTTAAAGTAAGAGAAACAACACCACTTGTAAGTTCATCCGCAGTAGGAACATAAGTAGCATTTAAACTTGTATTATCTGGTAAAAAGATACCATTTCCTCCACCCCAAATGCCCCCTGTTGCAATCTCAACATTTCCGTTAAGGTTCGCAATCGGATTGTTGTAGCATATTGTTTGATCTATCCCGGCATGCGCTGTTATCGGCAAACTGAATTCAGTTACATAAACTGTATCGTAAACACTAGGACAATCGGTTGTCTGATCGCTGACCTCTACCCAATAATTCCCTTGTGCAGTAACAGTAATAGATTGAGTTGTTTCGCCGGTGTTCCACAAATAATTGTAAGGGGGAGCACCTCCAACAGGATTGGCTGTTAGGGTTGCCGGTGTTCCTCCAAAACAAATAACGGGATCTTGTGGGGAAATCGTAACAGCTTTATCGTTCACAAAATATATCCTGACCGTATCTTTGGTAGAATTAAAATTACAGGGCGCTAATAAATTTCCGCTTACTTCAATATCTATATACGGAGGAAATCCGGGTTGTGCGGTTGCAAAGGTTGTATCACATCCTGACTGACAAGATAAATAGCTGTTGTATTCACCATATACTCCGGGGTAAATTGTGTTCCATATAATTGATGTTTCCTCAAGTCCCACTGCCCATATTTTTCCAACACATCCCTGACTTACGATAATATCAGGGGAGGCTTCCAATGTTTTTGCAGAGGTTATCTGATAGCTAAGAATATCACCGCCGGGCTTACAATATACTATACAATGAGGACCGGTTCCTGAAATGCACATCGGGGTTCCGACAGACATTAGAGGACCGCATTCAACTTGATATTCCTGACCCGGGGGTATAGGTGGAGTTGCAAGTGTAAAAGATAATTGATCTGCATCAGGATGAACCGTTATATAGAATCGTATGCAGCTATAATTTGATGGGGCTGAACAGCATAATCCCAGTCTTCCCATGTCTGGGCTTATCCATACTGAATCAGAATTTAAAGAAAGATCTACGTATATGGTAACAGTACTATTGCAGGTATCACAATCTTGGGCTTGTGATATTGATTTTGATAAAAAAAATATCAATAATAATAATAATATGTTAAAACTCTTTCCCACAATCCAGATTTAAACTCAAAAAAACATATTTTAACGCAATTAATCATTAAAAGAAAGATTAAAGTTTTCAACTATATACGCTCTATTTATCAAAAGGTTTATGAAATAATTTGTATTTATTAACAATTACTGTTAGAAAACGAACCTGTTTTATTCATTACTCCATTTTCTACTCCATCTTAACATTAAATAGATTTATAATCGCAACCAAATATACAGGTTAATAATTTAAAATACAGCTCTGAGTTGTACTCCCCCTGTATGTACTGCTTTTGTTCCTTCTGAAATCCTGCCCGTATAATTTAGGTTCATCTGTAAAACATTGGTAAGGTTTCTCTGAAATTGTACTGCCCACGATGCATTATTGCCGGGCATCAGACCTTCAAGCATTTCGTAGGCTATAGGCGTATTGGTATTGATGATTTCTTCGGAAGTTTTATAGTTGACATTTATATAATTAATATTAACTGTAAAACTTCCTTTTTTTACAGAATTAAATTTAATTTCTGTTCCTATATTATTTGATTCCGATTTCTCTTTTCCCGATGTGTTGAGTTTGTTTTGATATTTATAAATCAAACTAAACCGTAAGGAAAGATTAGGTTGAAAGCTAAGATTTGTTTCATTTAAAAAATACGGAATCCGGTAATTTTTGGAACTGAAAAATTCAGATGTATATTTTTTTTCACCCAAATCATTGCTGTTCATCCATGTTATTTTTTTTGTGATATTCCAGCGTGCGCGTAAGCCGTTTACAATATGTTCGCGGGAATCAAAACCATTTACCAATAAAATTTTATTTTTTGTTTCCTGATAGAGAAAATCCGCACCAAAAACAGGGTGTGTTTTTTGAAAAGAAAATAAATTTTTAAAAGATGAACTTATGCTTATAAGACTGCTGTCTTCAATGGAATTTATTCCAAAGGAATTTGCAAAGGGATTGGCTGTAAGAAGAATGTTATCCTGAGCTGTTTTCTGATCTATTCTGAATGCAAGCTGATTTGAAAAACGAGACAAAGTTTTTTTCAGTCCTGTTAAATTTGACCATATTTTTTCAGGTCGTAAATTGAGTATTGCATTGAATTGATTTGTGAATGTTTTAACATAATCCGTTGTAGGAGTAAAAATGCGAATATAATTTCTCTTATCGCTGAAATCTGTAACTTCAAACTCATTTAGCTCCGTAATTCCATTATTATTGTAGTCGTTCCATGTATATACGCCCTGCCCTTGCGCTACTTCAATGAATGAGAATTCTTTTTTTAATTCCAGTCCTGAACCCAGTTCATAAAAAACAGATGTAGATATAGCCCCTTTGTATTTTTGCAGTGTATACTCTATTTTACCTGTAATTGTATTTTCAGGTTTGTTGGCACTGAGAAGTGTATCTTTAATTATGAGTTCCCTGTAATTTCCTGTTAATTTGAAGGTCTGATTTTGATTTTGCATCATAGAAATTCCTGCGCTGATGTCGTTGGATTGTGTTGCTGCAAGCAGACTTGTAGCTAAAGGATGATAGTCTTCTCTGTATTTATAATTAGAAAAAATATTGATTTTTGCAGAATCCGGACTTGCAATAAATGCTTCGTATTGATTAAAAGAAAAACTGTTGAGCAGGAGTGTATCGGAGTTATTTTTTTCCCATCTGTTGTTTTCCTGTTCTTCTTTTATACCAATAGTAAAATATTTGAAATCCCGAGAAAGACTTGCGCTATGCCTGATGAAGCGGGTAGTATTTATTGTATCTTGTGAATTCATAATATTTCCTTTTGCAGAGAGTTTCATCCCTTTGTATTTCCAATCTGCTTCTAATCCATTTTTCAACCCGTTCCATACACCTTCTCTTCTCATCCAGTCTATTGCGTACTTTGCTGTTCCGCTTTTATTTTTGAAATATGAAAGATCAAAATTTACCAATTGTTCCTGCGCTGAAATATTTTTGGCTGCAAGATTCCAGTCCCGCGAAAATTCTATACTTCTGAATTGTTCAAGCGGGTCGAAATTTGCAGTAATTAATTGAAAGTTTATGTTGCCGGTTAATTTTTGATTCATTGTGTCTTTTACCAGAAATTCCTGTGATATCCGGGTTTTAAATGCATAACCATCGTCATTGCTGCGGTTTTTTGGCGAAAATGTATTGATATCATTATTCGTTAGAGCCAGTTCAAAAAAAGTTTTAGTGAAAGGTCTTATGCGGAATTCTCCTCCTATTGTTGCCATTTGTTTCTTTTTGGGAGTTACAAGAAGAATAATCGGTTCGTGACTCCCTTGTTTAACACCTGCAAGGGGCGCAATCCATTTGTAGACTTTTCCATTGGCAGTAGTTACATAGGGTAAATAATTTCCATTGCCTGCGCCAACATACGAAAATCCCAATCTGAAAAAAGCGCTGTCAGGATGTGTGGAATAAACGTAAATACTATCATAGAGTATTCCGTCTATAAGTGTATCAATGCGTTTATAAAGAACCATGTCATTTTTAAATCCTACGCTGTCAATTTTTGGTACAATGGCATTGTTAAGGCTGTCTCCGATAGCTTCCATAATATTTTTCTGTTCATCCGTAAGAATCTGGTCAAGCGGTTGGTTTTTACTATCTTGTTCTGAAAAAATATTTACCCAGAAAATCCCTTTTTCTGTTTTTATTTCATTACTGTTATAGATAAGAAATCTTACGTAGTTTTTATCTGAATATTGAAATTCCATGGTAATTCTTTTATCTTTTGTTATGGGTTGATTTGTCGTAAAGGTAAGCTCTCCATTGTTGTAATCTATAGTGTAATCGTTTTCCTGCCCTCTTTTCAAGAGTTTTCCATCAATATATATATTTTCAGTTCCTGCAAGAATAATAATGTATCTTTCATTCTCAGCACCAGTTAATTTGTAAGGACCCTGATTTCCTTCAATGCCCTGAATATTTAATTTGTTATATTTTCCTTTGGAAACAGCACCACTTGCAATCGTTTTAAATTTGCTTTTTTTCTCTTTGTTCAGATCCTGCTCTGTATTAAAAATCCCCCCCTGTACCTTTTTATTGATATTCATAAAATAACTTCGGGGTCTTGTTATTTCATAATCGCCCACAATCATTTTTGTAGTTTTATTGAACAACTGAATAAAAACTTTGTCAAACTCTTGTATTTGCTGCGTGTTTCCGTCTGGTTGAATCGGAATGTTATTGTCAGATATTGCTGCAAGAATTTCCAAATTGTCGCTTATTTTACCTGATAACTGTAGATTCAGGTTTGAATTTACAATGACATCCTGATTGTTTCCGAAGCTGATTCCACGCGAAATACTACCCTTTTTTGTTAATTCGTCTCTGTCGAAAAAGCTGCTTTTCGAGGGTGTGTCAAAAATTAATTTGAAAGGTTTTATTTCGTTATTCTGGAGCATACCGATTGATGAAATATCTTTATGGAAATAAGGCTTTGAAAACGAAAAGGGAAATACTTTATACGATGTCCTGACTTCATCAGCATATTTTTGCTTCATGGAAGGAGAAGGGATTAACAATGCTTTTCCATAATCTATACGGTAAAGTGTATCGCTGATTAATCTGCCGGAAGAATCAAAAATAAAAACGGAATTTGGCAGAATGCTTAATGTATCTAATTGAATGGTATCAGAAGTCAGGGAAAGGTTTACTGCCCGTATATTTGAAATATTTTGGGAATAAACAATTCCGTGCGAAGCAAAAAGCAGACTTGCTATAACAAAAAAATGCTTCAAATGATAATTACTTTAAACTGCAAATGTAATTTATTTTTCCCTTGAAAACGTGAATCATTGAGTTATGGTATCAGAGAAAAATTTACAACATAATAAACTTTTAGTTTATGAAACATTTAGAATTGTAATTTATTATGTAAGTTTGTTTCATGTTTCATGTTTAATGTTTCAAATTTCAAGTTGTTGAACGTTGACTGTTGACTGTTGACTGTTGACTGTTGACTATTTTAAATAAAAAAATGAAACTAATTTATCCGTAATTCAGAGCAAAATATATTTCATAATTATGATAAAATTTTTTAACCGTGTTTTTCAGGAAGTTCCCGGTCAGCATTCAAGCGAGTATCTTATAGTTGTATTAAAGGAAAATATTTCCCGATTAAAAATATTTTCAATAGTCTTGTTATTATTATGTATTCCTTTGTTTATTACAGATTTTCTTGATTATTCTAAAGGTCTTTTTTCAGAAGAGATTAATTATAAATACAATTTTTATCTTAATCTTTCTTTATTTATTTTTATTCTGATTTTTTCATTGTTATTGCATACGCGCAGAAGAAAAGATATGCCTCCTGTAGAGTATAATCTTTTTGTATGGCTTTTTGTTTTTGCTGTTTTATTATGGGCTGCATTATTTTCTGTTTATGAATATTCTCCTTCCCGAGTGATTGTAATGTATGTGATTGGGTGCTTTTGTATTGCTTTGCTGATTTATGCTCCTGCTCCCCTTAGCATCTCTGCATACAGTGTTTCATACATGGTTTTTCTTATCGGAAGGTATTTGAACACAACAAATATTGCAGATTATTTTCAGCAAATATCTGCTGCCAGTATAGTAGTGGTATTTTGTTGTATTATTTCTATAATTATTTACGCACAAAGAAAGCGTTTTTTTCTGCATCAGAAAAAGCTTGAAGATGAGATTTTAGAAAAGGATAAGGTAGATCAGGCATTGAATAGAATGAATCAGAATCTTGAAAAAATAGTAAAAGAAAGAACAGAAACCCTGTTAAGCACAAATCAACAATTAATTAATGAAATTGCAGAAAAAAAACATCTTGAAGAGATTTTAATTAATGAAAAGGCTATTTCAGATAACATCATTAATAAGAATCCTTTAGGCATAATAATATATGATAAAGATGGTTTTCGTGTTAAATATAATGATGCAGCAAAAAAAATATTTAAAGCTCCTCCATCAGAAAAACCTAATTTATTTGACATCCCACGTTTTAATCCTGATTTTGCTGCCAGTTTTGATGATATTAAGATAGGGAAAATAGTGGTTGTCCCAGAAATATACTATAATCCTGGAAAAGTTGATTCTTCATTAGCTGATGAAGATGTTTTTGTCAAATTTATTATTTTTTCTATCCTTAATACATCAGGAAAACCCGAATTTTTTGTGCAGATAGCGGAAGATATTACTGAAAAGAAAAAATCTGAACTTGAGTTAAAAAAGAGCGAAGATAGATATCGTTTGCTTGTGGAAAGTATTACGGATGGAATTTATTCTACTTTGAATGGTCATTTTACTACTGTAAATTCAGCAATGCTTAGAATGTTTGAATACAAAGAGGAGGAAATGATTGGTATTCCGGCATGGAATCTTGCGATTCCTGAAAAAAGAGATTTTATAAAACAGGTAATGTTCCAAAAGTCCATGAATAATGATACAAGCCCGGTTGAAATTGAATGTTTGAAAAAAAGTGGCGATGTTTTTTTTGCCGAATTGAGAATCTGCGGGAATCTTGATTCTGATTTGATATATGGTGTTGTTGTTGATATTAATGAACGTAAACAGGCAGAAGAAGCTCTCAGGGAAAACGAAGAGAAATACAGAGATCTTGTGAATAACATTTCCGATGTTATTTTTACGCTCGACACTCAAGGAGTCGTTACCTATATAAGTCCTATGGCTGAAAAAATTACGGATTATACAGTTCAGGACATTATAGGCAAACCTTTTATTGAATTTATTTTTGCAGAGGATATTCCTGTTTTAATGAGAAATTATGCCGGCGCGCTTGAGGGAAAACAAGAGCCTGTTGAATTCAGAGTGCTTTTTAAAAACGGAGGTATTAAATATGTTCGTAATACAAGCAGGGCAGTTGTTCAAGATGGAAGAGTTACAGGCATAATAGGAATTCTGTCTGACATTACAGATCGTGTAATGGCTGAACATAATCTTCGTTTTTTTGAAATAGGATTGAAGCAGGCTCTTGATGGAATAGCAATTGCTGATATGGATGGAATATTGAGGTTCGCAAATAATTCATGGTTAGAAATGCATGGCTATAATCACGACGAAATGGTTGGCAGACATCTGCGTATTTGCCACACTGAAGAGCAATTAATAAAGGACGTAAATCCTTTTAATGAAAAAGTACTAATGATAGGAAAATACAATGGGGTTGTAGGGCATGTTAAAAAAGACGGGACAAATTTTCCGACACAGATGTCATCTACATTGTTAAAAGATGATAGGGGAAACCCTCTTGGTTTGTTAGGCGTTGCCAGAGATATTTCTGATCAGAAAAGAATAGAAGAAAACTTGAGACTTAATGAAAAGAAATTCAGAAATCTTTTTGAAAATGCTGATTCTGGAATTCTTATAATAGATTTAAATGGAAATATTATAGAGGCGAATGAATCTCTGATAAGAATTTTGGGTTCCCCCTCTCTTGAGCAAACGAAGAAAATAAATATTCTTACATTTCAGAATCTTATTGATGCCGGTATTTCTCAAAAACTTCAGGAGGCAATTGCTACACAGCAGGAAATTATATCGGAACATGAGTATATTTCAAAATGGAATAAAAAATGCAACCTGCGCGTTAAAATTAAACCCATTTCCGATGATGAAGGAAATATTGAGTATATCCACGCAATAGTATATGATGTTACATCAAATATAGAAAAAGAGAAGCTCTTGTATAAAATGCAGACCGAATTAGATGGAATTGTAAATTTTTCAACGCAAGGTATTGCAATGGTAAATGAACAGAATAAATTTATTTATACAAATGCTTCGTTTTGTTCTATGCTGGGATTTTCTGAAATAGAAATCAAAGCCCTTTCTCTTTATGATATTTGTTTCGCTGAAGATGCTGAAAAATTTATATCCTTAATTTGTAGTCATGCAACTATTTCAGGAAAAGAAATGTCTTTCAGAAAAAAAGACGAATTGACATTACCTTCTTATGTTACAATATTTCATTTATATGATAAATTCAAAAAATATAACGGATATGTTTTGTTACTAAAAGATCAGACAGAAAAAAATAACTTTATTCATGAAATAGAAAAAATAAAAAATAACATGGAAATACTTGAGAAAAGCAAATCGCTTTTTCTTGATAATCTTTCACGGAAAATTCGTATACCCATGAATTCCATTATCGGATTTTCGATGTTACTTAAAAAGAAAGATATTACTGATAAAAAGAGAACTTTTCTTCTTGAATCTATTTTTGAAAAAGGAAATGATCTGCTTTATATTATGAATGATTTGAAATTTATTTCACAAATTAATGACGGTTCACTTGAATTAAATATCAGTGATTGTAATGTTAATGCTTTAATTCAGGAACTTCATGTCAAATATTTAGATTATAAACCTATTAAAGAAAGAAAAATAGAATTTATTTCTTATTCAGAAATAACAAAAACAAACCCCATTATCAATTGTGATGAGAATAAACTTTTACTGGTGTTTGAAAAATTAATTGAAAATGCTGTTAATAACACTTATTTTGGATCAATTGAAATTGGATGCAATAACAGAGATGATGATTATATCTATTTTTATGTAAAAGATTCTGGCGTTGGAATTGCTCATGATAGGCAAAAGAGTATTTTTGATGGAAACAATGAGGCAGGAAGAAATATAAAATCGAATTCAAAAACCGGATTCGGATTACAAATTTGTAAAGGCTTTGTAGAATCTATGGGAGGTAGAATTTGGCTTGAATCAGAAGAAGGAAGAGGAACCGTTTTTTATTTCACAATTCCGGTTATTCAAGCTAAAGATTAATTATTATAACAAGTGTTGCGCACGTGGTAGAAAATGGAGGAAGATGAAAAATAAAGTCGGCAGTCGAAAGAGTCGGCAGTCGGCAGTCGAAAAAGTCGGCAGTTGGCAGTCTGAAAAGTTGGCAGTCGAAAAGTCGGCAGTCGGCAGTCTGAAAAGTCGGCAGTCGGCAGTCTGAAAAGTTGGCAGTCGGCAGTCGAAAAGTCGGCAGTCGGCAGTCTGAAAAGTTGGCAGTCGGCAGTCTGAAAAGTCGGTAGTCGGCAGTCTGAAAAGTTGGCAGTCGGCAGTCTGAAAAGTCGGCAGTCGGCAGTCTGAAAAGTCGGCAGTCGGCAGTCGAAAGAGTCGGCAGTCGGCAGTCGAAAAGTCGGCAGTCGGCAGTCTGAAAAGTCGGCAGTCATGTAGACTGAAGACTGAGGACTGTAGACTGTAGACTTCCGTCTGATAAAAAAACACTTTGCAACACAAGAGAAAATTAAATACAGAAATAAATTTATATAAAAAAAAACTTTAATAGCGATGTGGAAATTGATATTTATTACAAGTCTTACTTTATTTTTTTTCCTAAACATACCATTGTTTTCTCAAGTAATAATTAACGATTCCGATATGCCTATTGCGAATGATACATTTCGATTAAGCCTTACAGGGAATTTGCATGGCTTGGATCCTGCTATAACAGGCGATAATATCACTTGGGTATATACTGCATTAACCTCCAATTCGCAAACTATTGATACTTTTTTTACAGTTACATCTACACCTGTAATGTACAATGTTATTTTTAATAATCCTTTGGATCAGGAGCATCGTGCAAATTTTGCTACCCGCGATTTCAATTCCGTTAATCCGATTTCGCAGATACAGATTTCTGAAACCTATAATTTTCTCAAAGTTACCGCGAGTGAATACACACAAGTTGGCATGGGCGCAATTGTTAATGGAATTGCTACGCCGGTTAAATACGACCCGCCCGTTCTGTTATATTCTCTGCCACTGCAATACAACCATATTGATTCTTCAAGCACCTCATGGGGAATCTCAATTCCAAATTATGGCTACTACGGACAAACAATCAAACGGGTCAATTTAGTTGACGGTTATGGCTCTCTTATGACTTCCTACGGCACTTTTGATGTTATGCGCGTGAAATCTGTAATAAATATTTCTGACACAGTTTTTAATGATAATTATCAAATGGGCTTCAGAATCCCAAGACCTCAGGAAACACTTTATTGCTGGTTTGGAGAAAATCAAGGAGTTCCTTTACTTTCTATCAGTAAGTCTGGCATGACAACTACAATCCGATATAAAAATATTATGCTGCCAACCTCCGCTCCTGACAATAAAATTGAAATGCAATCACAGGTGCTGCATCCGAATCCTACAGATCAACAATTAAGTATTACCGATATAAGCAAGGTTAGTCGCGTGGAAATAATTAATCTTCTCGGAAAAATAATTGCAATTTATGATAAGAATTTTTCTGATATGGATGTGTCTAAACTGCCAACAGGGGCTTATTTTGTACGTATTTACAATGACCAGAATATTTTATCAAATACAATAAAATTTATAAAAAAATAAAATGATAAACATATTGTTATTATTTGTTGTTGCAATTTTTGCATTAAACATTCAATTAAATGCACAAAATCAAAAGTTATTGCCAAATCACGGACTTACGCACAAAATAACTCCGGAAGAAAAATTTCTCATGTCATGCAGAAGTAAAAGTATTTTTGCAACAAATCCTCCTGTTGGACCAGTAAGAAACATTGCAGAATTTGAGCCTTCAGAAGCGGTAATTATTGCCTATAAAAATGGATTTGGACTTCCGTATTCGCTGATTAATGATATTTCAAATGCAGGGAAGCTGATAATTGTTGCTACGAGTTCTAATCAGTCTACAATAACTAGCTTATTGAATTCAAACGGTGTGAATACCGCAAATTGCAGTTTTCTTACAGTTACAGGTGTTGACTCATGGTGGACGCGTGATTATACCGGGTGGTTTATTGCTGATTCAAGCCACAGAGTTCAAATTGTTGATTTTGTGTACAATCGTCCCAGGCCCTATGACGACATCGTTCCTTCCAAACAGGCTCAATTTCTTGGCATAACGATGTATGGCATGGATATCGAGCATACCGGAGGAAATTACATGTGTGATGGTTATAACAACGCTATATCCACTTCATTGGTTTTATCTGAAAATCCTTCTTTGAGCCAAACACAGGTACAACAAACAATGCAGAGTTTTCTTGGAATAAATAATTACATGATTCGCCCCGATGCGCAGGGTGCGTATATTGAACATATTGATTGCTGGGCAAAATTGCTTGCACCGGATAAAATTCTTGTTGACTCTGTTCCTACATCCGACCCACGGTGGACGAATTACGAGGCTGCGGCTGCTTTTTTTGAAAGCACAGATTGTCCTTATGGTTACAAATATAAAGTAATACGCGTATTAATTGCCGGTAGTGCTGAAACAGCAACAGCAGAGCCTTATTCCAATTCATTTATTTTTAATGATAGAGTTTTTCTCCCTATCAAAGGCGGTAGCTCTGCTCCTCATGATACTGCTGCGCTACAGGCTTACAGAAAAGCAATGCCCGGTTATACGGTTAAAGGATATCTTGCAGGATCTGCTTCATGGTTTGGTACCGACGCGCTGCACTGCCGTACACACGAAATAGCCGACAGGCAAATGTTGTACATCGAGCATTATCCTTTATTCGGTGTTATAAATTCAACAACAGGTTATGATATTAATGCAAAAGTTGTTTCTTATGCCGGAAATGCTGTTGAAAGCAATTATCCCATTATTGTTTATAAGGTAAGCCAGAGTGGGAGCTGGGATTCTATTCCTATGAATAATAACGGTTATCTTACTTATACCGGAAATATTCCTTCTCAAAATGACGGAGATACAATTTATTATTATCTAAAAGCAAAGGACGTAAGTGGCAAAATAGCTCATCATGCATTTATCGGGGCTGCTGACCCTCATTTTTTTATTACAGGCGCAAATGTAAAAATCAACGATTTATTTATTGACCCTGAATTATCATTTTTTACTTATCCGAATCCAAACAAGGGCAGCTTCTTTCTGTTTTTGAAATCTAATTATTCAGACAAATCTCTTATTAGAATATCAGATATCACAGGCAAGTGTGTGTATGAAGAGAATATCATTATCGAAGCTGGTACAAATCAAAAAATAATTAACCTGAGTAATGTTAGCCAGGGAGTTTATTATTTAAGTGTTCATACTACTTCAGAAAAATTATTTATGAAAATAGTAATCACAAAATAATGATAAATATTACCATCATTATAATTGCTGTTACACTTGTTTGTTCAGTAGCCGGCTTCTACAGACCGGAAATAATGGAGAAATTCAGGTTCAATGCATATAGAATAATACATCACAGGGAGTATTACAGATTAATTACTCATGCGTTTCTACATGTTGACTGGATGCATTTAATCGTCAATATGATGGTGCTGTACTCTTTTGGTCAGGTTGTTCAGATTTATTTCGGATACTTTATTATAACAGATAAAATAATTCTTTATTTCCTTACTTTGTATTTCGGGAGCATTATTGCATCTGTTATTTATGATACGATAAAACACAAAGACAATCCTTACTACAATGCAGTAGGCGCATCGGGTGCAGTTTCTGCCATTGTGTACTGCTCTATATTTTTTGCTCCCATGAATAAAGTTTATTTTTTTGCGATTATTCCTATACCGGGAATCGTTTTTGGCATACTTTATCTCGGTTTTTCATGGTATATGGCAAAAAAGGGAAACGATAACATTGGTCATAATGCCCATTTCTGGGGGGCTGTGTTCGGTTTTTTATTTCCGTTAATAATTGATGTAAAACTTTTAACCCGATTTTTATACCAATTATTCTGATTTTTTTAATTTTGCACAAATTGTTTAACTTAAACCAAAAAAAAATGAAAAAATTATTACTAGTTTTTGCAGCTTTATTTCTGTTTTATACAGGATACAGCCAAACAGTATTATTTTCAGACGATTTTGAAAATGGTACTACCAATTGGATTTTTTCCGGTACAGGCACAACATGGGGTCTAAGCACATTGCAGGCTCATTCTCCTACAAGCTCGCTCTCTGAAAGTCCTACTGGCAACTATGCAGCCAATAAATTGATTTATGCAACTATGGCAAATGGTATAGATCTTACCGGATATTTATCAGCAGATTTAACATTCTGGGCAACCTATAAAATTGAAGGTGGCTTTGATTATATGTATCTTGAAGTTTCCGATGACAATTTTGTTACCTATGCTACTTTAGATACTTATGATGGAGGGGAGCTTAGTCCACTTCCTCCTTTTTCTGAATACACTTATTCTCTTTCAGGATATTGCGGAAGCACTAATGTTAAAATTCGTTTCCGTTTTTATAGCGATGGCGGTTATGAAACCGATGGTATGTATATTGATGATATTGATATTTCAGGTTCTAATGTTGATAATGCTCCTCCAATGATTGTTCACACACCAAGAGCTTTTTATGAAGGACGATTGCTGAATGATACCTTAATTGCTAATATTATTGATGTTTCAGGAATTTCTGCTGCAACTTTAGTTTATACTACAGATAACGGAATTCCTCAAACGGTTACAGGAACTAATACAACAGGAAATCAATATCAGTTTGTTATTCCCGCTCAAACACCGGGCGCTTGGATGACTTATTATATTTATGCATCTGATAATTCAACAAATCTGAATGAAGATTCTACTGCAACTTATGAATTCATTGCCGGAAATCATATCATTTATGATAACACTGTGGTTGATTTCTTCGGACAGTTTGGTCCCACTGCTCCTGCAGGTTCTCCATCAGGTGCTGCTGTGAAAATTGCTTTAGGGAATACGGATCTTGTTACATTACTTATTAGAAATTATACAGACAATACGCATCCGAATGACAGTATGCTTGTTCACGTTTGGGACGACAATGGTGGTCTTCCCGGAAATGATGTGATTACTCCATTTAAAGTGAAACCTGCGGCAACATTAAGCAATACTTCTGCAATGACAAGAATAGACTTAAGAACTTATGCAGCTTCTTTATCAGGTCTTACAGGTACTTATTATATCGGATTTACTGTTCCAATAGGAGTTGTGAATTTAACGATGACACAACCCGGAATTTATAATCGTTCTTATAATTTAGTTAGCGGCGTATGGGAAATTGCAGAAGGACAAGGCGGTTTGGATGATTTTCATTTCCGCGCTGTTACTTCTCTCAACGAAGATGTTGAGGGTCCTGTAATTGCTAACGATTCTTTATGGGTAGATTATCATAGCACTATTTCTGATCAGCTGATTTCTGCACAGGTTTCAGATATGAGCGGTGTTGAAAATGTTGAACTCACTTATTGGGTTGATAATGGCACTTCAAATACAATTGCAGGAACTTTTGTTTCTGGAGATAAATATACATTTACTGTTCCTGCACAAGTTGCCGGAGCATGGGTAAAATATATTATCAGCGCTGATGATATGGCTACTACAGTTCATTCTACAGTTACTGATACTTTCCGTTATATTACTGGACAGTATTATAAGTTTGATAATAACAATCCACAAATTTATATTCCTGTTACCACTACTGGCACTGGTTATTCTGCCGCTGCTCAGAAAATTAATTTTGGAGCACAGCATCGTACGCTCGTTACTTTATTAATTAAAAATTATTACAGCTCAACTACTCCTATTTCAGATCCAATGGAAATTCATTTATGGGGAGATGACGCCGGATTTCCCAATATGATTGATTTAATAACACCCATTGCTGTTCCTTCAGAAGCAAATGCTGCAAATGTAATGACATTCACAAAAGTTGATTTAAGAAGTGTAAGTGGTGCTTCACATCTTACAGGAACTATTTATGCCGGTATTATAGTGCCAACAGGTACCTGCGCAATTCTTGGCGATACGGTTTCTCTCTTTGGAAATTCTTTTGCTTATTCAGGTGGTTGGATGGCAGATGATGCTACAAATTATCACATTCGTTTTATCACGTCAGATGATTTAACAACGGTTTCTTCTGTTTCAGGATACAGCAGCCTGTTAGTTTATCCAAACCCTTCAAACGGTTTATTCTACGTAGACACTGAAGAAAACAGCAATGTTCAGATTTTTGTTTATGATGTTACTGGGAAAATGGTATTCAATACTGCTTCTTCTGTAAGTATTAATGAAGTTAACCTGACAAATTTGAGTAAGGGTGTTTATTCTCTTAAAGTTGTTAAAGGAAATGAAGTTTATAACCAGAGAATTGTTCTCGAATAATACTTCTTTTTTCACAATAAAAAAACCTGCCCGAAAGGCAGGTTTTTTTTGTTTTAATTGGGTCTTGAGTAACAATATAAACACCCTGACCCGCATTTTTTAGGAGGCCATCCGCCAATATCAACAGAACCTGTACAACCACACATTATTCTGCTTTTGGGTTCTTTCTTTGATGTTGCCCATTGAAAATCATGCAGGCTTTCGAGAAGATACCCGTCAATACATCTTGATTGTGGAAGATGAGGGACACAACATGAAAAAACATGTATCTTTTTTTCTGTAGAAATATCATGTATTATTTTTTGAAATTCGATTCTCTCTTGAGCAGACGGAGAAACAATTTCAAATCCTATTTGTGAAAAACGTTTGTCAACTTTTGCATGCGCTCCGGATTCTAAAAAACTATATGAGAAATTTCTTATACTCGAGTTAAAAGCTTTGTCAATAATTTCCTGAAAATGCTCCTTATTTGACCAGATTTTTCCATATATATCTTTAATTTTTATAATAGGATCTATTCGTAACCTGACTCGCTCTGCTTTGCCTGTTAATTCTATAATTTCGGGGAGAAAATTTAGAGAATTTTTATTATCGGGTACATTGGATTCCGGATAAAAAAGTTCTCCATTTTTTGTATTTCCATAAGCCCTACTACCCATCCCTGTTATCGTTAATTGAATAAAAAGCTGAATGCCTGTTGTGCGTAAATTCATTAAAAAATCATGCAAGTCTCCATTTAATAAGGAAGAGGGATGCTTGGTCCATAAAACAACAGTATGAATTTTTTGCCCTTTTTGTATTCTTGTTTTTATGCTTTCAATAATTTCATTCGGGTAATACATCGCCATATCCGTCATTCTCGAAGCACTGAGTATTATTGGGGGATTTTTTATAGACATTTTTCTATTTATTTTTTGCAATTATAATTCAGTTTTTTTTATAGATGTTCAATAGTGCAACGATAGATGTTCGGTAGATGTTCAATAGATGTACGATTGTATTTCTATTGAATTCCAATTGAATTTCTATTACTTTCCTACTGTATTCCTACCGAATCCCAATTGTATTCCTATTGAATTCCTACTGTCCATTTTTTTAATTTTTATTTCGTAATACGTAATTTCACAAAAATAATGTAGTTTTGTAAATCATTATAATAATTAATGTTGTTAAGGAAAATATATATTATTATTTTTTTCTTTTGCATTTTTTTTTCTGCAAACAGTCAGACTGTGTTTAATTTTAGGTTAGGCTATCTGGGTTTTCATCCTGGAAGAAATTCGAATTCTTCACTTTATGAAAATTCAATTAGTGAAAACGGCGATGTTGTGATTGAGCCCTCTTTGTGGTTTGGGTTGGAGTCTTTTATCAGAGAAGATCATACATCCATACAGTTTTATCAGGGATTTTTGGCTGACGCTGCTGCTCGTAGTGCGGGATTTAGTCATGTTGGTATCAAGCGAAGGCTAATTATGAGGAACAGGCTTTCTATGTTTGCTGAAATAGGCACCACATTAAGTTATAGAGAAAATTGGGCGCCTCTGGCCGGTTATAATGCAAATGCTGATGATTTCAAATATGAAGGAATTGGCAAATGGCAAACAAAATGGATATGGGTCAGCGGTGGTTTGAGCTGGTATTTTTATCTTACAAAAAAACATGATATGTCTTTTGCTGTCTGGTATGGCCATTATGAAAAAACAATAACTTTAACACTCGGGTACAGGTATTGGTTCAGCGTAATATTTAAGCATCCGAAACCATGCAAATGTCCTTTCGATAAGTATGATAAAAAATACAAACGCAGTTGATGTTTTTTTAGGTTTGATACCAAGCACTCATCCCTCACAACAAATCCCAAGCTGATTTTTTTTACATTGAATTCATGCAACCTTTCACACATATTATCGTCTATTAAAAAAGATTTATTTTGAAACTGAAACTCCTGCTTATATCTGTTATTTTATTTGTTCTATTATTCTTTTCTGCGTTGAATTCTGCATTCGCACAGCCTTTATTCCCATTCCCGGGAAAAGGTGAGATTTATATCAAAATTTATATTAAGGATAATACGGACCTTATTCATTTGTCAAAAATTGTTTCTATTGATTCAAAAACGAAACCCGAGTCAACAAATGTTTATGCTTATGCAAACAAAACAGATTTTATTAATTTACTGAAATCCGGTTATTCTTTTGAAATATTGAAACATCCTGCTGATTTATCAAATGAAGCAAAGATGTTTTCCGGTTTTTTTAAAGAAATTTACACTTGGGATGCATATCCTGCCTATTCATCCTACGTAGATTTGATGTATTCTTTTCAAAACAATTATTCTCATTTATGCAAAATTCACAAAACAGGTGTAAGCGTGCAGGGCAGGGATATTCTTTTCGCTAAAATAACAAATACTTTAAACGATGTGATAAAACCGCGTGTATTGCTTTGTTCTTCTATTCACGGTGATGAGCCTGTTGGTTATGTTACTTTACTCAGAATGTGCGATTATTTACTATCGCATTATGGAACCGATACGGATATTACAAATCTTTTAAACAGTGTTGAAATCTGGATTAATCCACTTGCTAATCCTGATGGTACTTATGCTGGTGGGAATAATACGCTTAACGGAGCAACTCGATTTAATGCTAATTATGTTGACCTGAACCGAAATTTTTCTGATTTTGTTCATGGAGAACATTCGGATGGCAACACTACGCAACTTGAAAATCTTGCAGTAATACGTTTAACCGACTCCCTCCAATTTGTAATGGGCGCAACCTTGCATTCAGGCGCAGAAGTTCTTAATTATCCATGGGACAATCAACCAGGCTTGCATGCCGATGATGCGTGGTGGCAATATGTTTCAAAAGCTTATGCTGATACTGTTTTTGCACATTCTCAATCCGGTTATTTTACGGGTCTTTCTTCTACGGGATATATCAACGGTTATCAATGGTACATGATTTCAGGGGGCAAACAGGATTATCTGAATTATTATAAGCACATGCGCGAGCTTACTTTGGAAATATCAAATACTAAAATTCCCGATGCTTCATTGCTCCCGTATTTTTGGGAAGCAAACTACCGTTCTCTTATTAACTATGCTAAGGAAGCGCAGAATGGAATTCAGGGACTCGTCAGCGATTCTGCAACAAACCAACCTATACGGGCAAAAATTTCTATTCAGAATCATGATAACAATAATTCTTTTGTTTATTCTGATTCAATAACTGGACGGTTTTTCAGACCAATTTATGCTGGAACTTATGATGTGAATTTTTCAAAAAACACTTTTCAGGAAAAGATTTTGATGATAAATACATACAATGGGACTGCTGCATTTTATTCTGTCAGCCTTGCGCATACTTCCGGTATGAATGAAGAAAGTTTGTTTTCTGATATTACCATATTTCCAAATCCGGTAAGTGATAATATTTTAATAAAAACAGGTTCTTCTGATATAATTTCTGAAATAAATTTATTTAATTTACATGGAATTTCTATCAACCCGAAAACACAACCTGAAACAATTTCCGGAAATCAATTCATTATTGATGTTTCTACAGTGCCGTCAGGTTTATATTTTCTGAAAGGCACGAGAAGCAATAAGTCATTTGTTAAGAAAATTAACATATTAAATAAAAATTAAATCATTGCGTTATGAAAAATTTTTACATTTTTTTATTAAGTATTATTTTGTGTTTTTCAGGAGCTGATATTTATGCACAGAATGATATAGAAATCTTAAAAGCAAATGCATATCTTCAGCAAAAAGGGGAAGTTTACTTTACTTTCAGTATTCAATCGAAGAGTGAGATTAATGAACTTACACGCATCATATCTATTGACAATGTGAAAAACCTTCAGGTATGGGCTTATGCAAATACTAATGAATTTAACACTTTTCTTTTAAAAGGATATAATTTTGAAGTGCTGCCGCATCCGGGCGATGCAGTAGCTGAGATGTGGGATCAGAGCAAAGGAATATGGGATTTTGATACCTATCCAACTTATCCGCAATACGAAACAATGATGGCAACTTTTGCTGCTAACTTTCCGGACTTATGTCGTTTGGATACAATTGCTATTCTTGCCAGCGGAAGGAAATTACTTTGCGTTAAAATTTCTGATAATGTTAGTAGCAACGAAGGAGAATCTGAATTTTTATATTCAGGAACCATGCATGGTGATGAAACAACAGGCTACATTTTATTGCTTCGGCTTATCAATTATTTGCTGAACAATTATGGAACTGATGCTCGTGTAACAAATCTTGTAAATAATATAGAATTATTTGTTTGCCCACTCGCGAACCCTGATGGCACTTATAAAGGAGGAGACCTGACTGTAACCGGCGCAACCCGCGGAAATGCGAATAATATTGATTATAACAGAAATTTTCCCGACCCTAGAGCAGGCTTGCATCCTGATGGTCAGGCATGGCAGGAAGAAACGGTAGCATTTATGAATTTTGCTCAGGAACACAACATCGTGATGGGAGCAAATACACACGGAGGTGCTTCTGTTGTCAACTATCCGTGGGATACCTGGACAACTGCCGGAAATCCCATTGCCGATGCAAACTGGTGGAATTATGTTTCTAAAGAATATGCTGATACTGCAATGCATTACGGTCCTGCAAATTATTTTACAGATGTTATCTCAACAGGATATACAGAGGGTGGCGATTGGTACGTAATTACAGGAGGCAGACAGGATTATATGAATTGGTACCATCATTGTCGCGAGGTTACTCTTGAATTGTCTGTAACAAAATTACTGGCAGCATCACAGTTGCAAAATTACTGGAATTATAATTACCGTTCTTTGCTGAATTATCTTGAGCATGTAACATTTGGTATTCATGGTGTAATAACAGATGCCTGCACCGGATTGCCTGTTCATGCAAAAGTTTTTATAAATTCGCATGATCAGGATAACGACAGCTCTTTTGTTTACAGTACGGCTTCTGTAGGAGATTATCACAGACCTATTAAAGCCGGAACATATTCGCTTACGTATTCTGCTCCCGGTTATCAATCGCAAACAATTACAGGAATAAGTGTAACAGACAAGCATACTACAATTCAGAATGTGCAGGTAACTCCAAATGCTCCTGTTGCCGACTTTTTATCTGATATAACAACGACTTGCTCTGGAACAGTTATTTTTTCAAGCAATGTTGCCGGTGTTTCTCAATGGGCATGGAATTTCGGGGATGGTGCTACTTCAACGGAACAAAATCCTACACACAATTATAGCGCTGATGGTAATTATACAGTGTCTTTAACCGTTTCAGGTTGCGCAGGTTCTGATGATGTTGTGAAACCAGATTATATTGCAGTAACACTTGCAACTCCTCCGGTTACTACAGGAAATTCTATTTGTGGATCAGGCACGGTAAGCCTTTCTGCTAGTGGCAATGGTACTTTAAACTGGTATGATGCTTCAACGGGTGGTAGCTATCTTTTTACCGGAACGGATTATACAACACCTGTTATTTCTCAGACCACATCTTATTATGTTGAGAGTTTTGTCTATTCTTCTTCTGAATATGTTGGGGAAACAGATAATACTGCAACAGGTCAATATTGGACAAGCACCACGAATCGTACTTTATATTTTGATGTTCTTGCTCCTCTGAATTTAGTTTCTGTTAAGGTTTATAATAATGTAAGTGGCAATCTTACTTTTCAGGTAATCAACAGTAGTGCTGAAGTAGTAGTAAGTGCAAACGTGGCAGTACCACAAGGAGAAAGCCGCGTTGCTTTAAATTTCTTTTTAGAGCCCGGCACAGGATATGAATTGCGTACACTTGAAGCTGCAAATAATTTATGGCGTGATGGTTCAACAATAGGGCCAATTAAACCTTTTCCTTATACGATTGACAATGCTATCAGTATTACTGGAAATAATGCTGATAATTTAAGATTTTATTATTTTTTCTATGATTGGGAAATACAAGCAACTGGTTGTGCAAGTACCAGAACAATTGTTACTGCTACTGTAGCTCCAAGCCCTGATGCCGGCATTTCTTCTGCCGTTTATAATTCGGTTTGTTCAGGAAATACAACAACACTGAATTTATCAGGTTATACAGGAACATCTATTCAGTGGCAGCAATCTGTTGATGGCACAAGTGCCTGGGCTAATGTTACCGACGGTTCAGGAGCTACAACAGATTCGTATTCTACAGCTTCAATAACAACTACAACTTTTTATAGGGCTGTTGTTTCGGCTTCCGGTTGTGATGATGCTTACTCCAATGTTATTCAAATTACAGTTACGTCCGAACCTATAGGTGGGATAATTTCACCGATTTCTCTTTCTGTTTGCACAGGAAGTTCAACAACTTTAACGCTTGCAAGTTCATCCGGCGATATCCAGTGGGAACAATCTGCTGACGGTATTAGCGGTTGGACAAATGTTATCGGTGGCTCGGGCGCAACTACTGATATTTACACAACAGCCACATTAACTACTACAACTTATTTCCGTGCAGTATTGTCTTCTTCAGGTTGTTCAAGTCAAACATCCAACACGGTTTCTGTAACAGTTACTCCCGGTCCTGTTAGCGGAATTGCTGTTCCTGTAACGAATTCTGTTTGTACAGGAAGTCCTGCGATTATCAATCTTACTGGCTCAACAGGTACAATTCAATGGGAGCAATCATCCGACGGATTAACGGGATGGACGGATGTTACAGGTGGCAGTGGCGCAACAACAGATTCTTATACTACGATTGTACTTTCCTCTACCGGATTTTACAGAGCCCGCCTGTCTCATGGCGCTTGTCCGGATGTTTATTCTGATGTTGTTGAAATAACGGTTGATCCTCTTTCTGTAGCAGGAACAGCAGTGGTTGATGAAACTATCGTATGTTATCAGAATACGGTTGATCTTTCTTTGTCAGGTTTCACAGGAGCAATACAGTGGCAGGTTTCATCCGATGGAACAACAAACTGGGAAAATTTGGCAGGCGCAACAAGCGAAAATGTTACGACAGAAGCATTGAATTCAACTTCTTATTTCAGAGCAGTCGTAACATCTGGAAATTGTACTTCTCTAAACTCGAATGTAATTCAGGTTACAGTCAACCAAGGTGCTGTCGGAGGAGTATCTTTAGCTGATAATGATTCTATCTGCACAGGCAATTCAACAGAATTAAGTTTGTCTGCTTACAGTGGTACGTCGTTGCAATGGCAACAATCTGCTGATGGTTCAACCGGATGGAGTAATGTTACCGGAGGAAGCGGAGCAACTACAAATAATTATATTACACCAAATCTTACAGAAACAACCTACTACAGGACTGTTTTATCTGAAGCTGGTTGCCCTGATGCTTATTCAAATGTTTCGGAGGTTGCTGTTTTTGAATATCCTGTTGTTACAATAAATGGAACAAATCTAACTTGCAATGGAAATAATTCCGGCGAGGCTCTTGCCAATGTTACAGGGACTGCTCCTTTTGTTTACAACTGGTCTAATTCAGAACATACAGCAACTATAAGCGGTCTTTCCGCAGCAACTTATTACGTAACAGTTATAAATGCTGCAGGTTGCGCCTCTGATGCTTCTGTAACTCTGACAGAGCCTTCTGCAATAACTGCTTCTGTAAACACAACCAATGCAAGTTGCGGTTTGGCTAATGGTTTGGCTACTGTTACTGCAGGTGGAGGAACAGGCAGTCTTACGTATATGTGGAGTACAAATGAAACTACTTCTGTAATTTCAAATTTAGCGGAAGGCACTTATTATGTAACAATAAAAGATCTGAATAATTGTGAACTGGTAGAAAGTGCTGTGATTTCTAACACGGCTCCGTTTACAGCAAGTATTTCCAGTACTGATCTTTTATGCTATGGTACTACAACTGGAACTTCTGCTGTTACCGTTAATGGAAGTGGAACTTATACGTATAACTGGTCTGATAACAGTTCTCAAAATAATATTACGAATCTTCCCGCCGGAATTTATTCTGTAACCATTACCGATGAATTTAATTGTTCCATTACCATTGCTGATACAATTTATCAGCCCGGAAATATTGAAATTATTGCAAATGTGATGGATGCTACATGTAATGAGAATAATGGGCTTGCGGGTGTTTCTGCTACAGGCGGAACGGGCGCAATTACTTTTTTATGGAGTAATGGAAGTAGTAGTGCATTGCAGACCAATCTTGCTCCTGATACTTATTTTGTTACTGCTACGGATGAAAATTTTTGCAATTCAGAAATAAATGTTACGATTAATGCAACACCTTCTGTTGATGCAGTAATGAATGTTACGAATGCTGCTTGTTTCGGAGGCACAGGTTCTGCTTCTGTTAATGTAACAGCAGGAATAGCTCCTTTTTCTTATGCCTGGTCAAACGGAGCTTTAACAAATACAATATCAGGTGTTGTTTCGGGTATTTATACTGTAGCTGTTACTGATAGTAATAATTGTACAATTGTTTTAATAGATACAATTTCTGAACCACTGCAATTATCCCTGAATGTTACAATAACACAGGTATCGCAGTCAGGAGCTAGTGATGGAGCTGCTCACGCCCTTGTTACAGGAGGAACGCCTCCGTACACGTATAACTGGAACACTGGTTCTCATACCGACAGTATTTCAGGTGTTCAAGCAGGAACATACAGCATCGCGGTAATTGATGCGAATGGCTGCTTCGCAACTACACCAGTGGTTATTGATGTGTTAATTTCTGTTGCTACCATTGGTATAGATAAAATTGAAATTTTTCCAAACCCGACAAATGGTTTGCTAATCGTGAAAAATGCGAATACTGACTTTCAGTTTTATGAAGTTTATGATATAACCGGGAAAAAAATTATATCATCTGATATTATATCATCAGATATTAATATTGATTTGAATCGTTTTTCCAATGGTATTTATTTTTTAAAATTCTTTGGATATAAAACTTCTGATGCAATAAAAATATATTTAGAAAAGTAACGATGCTGAACTTTGCCAAAATACAAAAACGTTACTTATTGTAACGTTTTTGTACTGAATAATATATTTATAATGAATCCGGCTTCGACATTACTCTGTAACCTCAAGCTCAATTAGCTGTTAAACATTGAACATGTAAAACACTATTTAACCTGACTTGAAGTGATCGCAACAAGATTCACGATATCGCTCACACTGCAACCTCTGGAAAGGTCATTAATAGGAGCACCCAAGCCTTGCAATACAGGACCAACAGCTTCAGCATCTCCTAAACGCTCCACAAGTTTGTAGCCGATATTTCCTGCCTGTAAATCGGGAAATACAAGCACATTTGCAAGACCAGCAACAGGAGAACCGGGCGCTTTTTTCTGTCCTACTTTTTCAATCAAAGCAGCATCGGCTTGTAATTCGCCGTCAAAATGAAGGTCGGGCCTGCGTTCTTTTGCGAGGGCCGTTGCTTTGATAACTTTATCAGCAAGCTCATGTTCTGCAGATCCTTTTGTAGAAAATGACAGTAAAGCCACACGGGGCATTTCGATGCCGGCAACCATTTTCGCGGTTTCTGCGCTGCAAATGGCTATTTCAGCTAATTGTTCGGCAGTAGGATTTGGAGTAATGGCAACATCTGCAAAAATAAATACGCCATCTTGTCCCAATTCTTTTTTCTTACTGACCATAACCATAGCACCGCTAACAACAGAAATACCGGGAGTCGTTTTCACAATCTGTAGCGCAGGGCGAACAGTATCAGCAGTTGTATGTTCTGCACCGGATACTTCACCGTCTGCATCGCCCATAAAAATCATCATGGGACCCCAATAGATTTCCTGATCAAGAAGTTTTCCGGCTTCTACCTTTGTAAGACCTTTTGATTTACGTAACTCCATTAATTTCTCAATGTAAAGTTCTCGCTTGGGAGAAGTTTTGGGATCAATAATTTCAGCTTTTGATAAATCAAGTCCGAATTGTTTTTCCAATGCTGCTATTTCTTCAATATTTCCTAAAAGAATAAGATCCGCAATTTTTTCTTTAAGAATAATATCGGCTGCTTTTACCGTTCTTTCAGAAGTTCCTTCCGGTAATACAATGCGCTTAATACGCTTCTTTGCATTTTCTTTGATGTTCTGCATTAAATCCATAACCATTTTTTTTTAATTATTTCTAACAAAAATAATGTTTCATTTCATTCATGCACAAAAGAACAGAAATAAAATTAATGTTTTATAACAAGTTTTAATTTACGTTCAGACAACTATTTTCATTATTAATTGTCTTATATAAAAAAATCAATATCTATTGTATGAGGTTTATATTCGTAAATATTTTACTGTTCTTTTGTTTTTCATTTATCAAAGCGCAACCACCAATAAATGACGAACCTTGTGGCGCTATTTTACTTGAAAACAATATAAGCAATCATTATTTACATTATAATGTTGTTGCTTCAACGTATTCGAATGTTCCCAATCTCTGCAATGCAAATACAGGTAAAGATATTTGGTATAAAGTTGTTGTTCCTGATACAGGCACAATAATATTGTCCGGCACAATCCCTGTTTATTTTTATAGAGGAAATTCATGCGATTCGCTTTATAATATTGGATGTAACATACATTCTTTTTCTGCCTCAGACAGCTTACCGAATAACCAAATTTGGCTTCGTGTATGGAATAACATCAGCGATATGTTCACAATTTCGATTGCCTATTATTATCCGGAACCTGAAGATACATCAAATATTTTAAATGATACAACAAATATTTTAAATATTGCACCTGCTACAAATTATGAATCACTTGTTGCAGCTTTTACACAATATGGAGTTACAATTGATAGTGTGCGTTACACCGGAGACTCTATGGGTATTGGAACTTTTTCAAATGCTGGAAATGCTCAAATAGGAATGAATGAGGGAATTATTATTTCAACCGGCAGTATAATGAATGCAAATGGGCCTAATAATAATGGTTCAGTCAGCGGCACTCTTACAGGTCCTGAGTCAGATACCAATCTTGCAAATTCCATAAATACCAGTCCCTCCAATTTATATGACGCTTCAGTTTTAGAATTTAATGTTATTCCATCCGGAAATGTTCTTGAATTTAATTATACCTTCGGTTCTGAAGAATATCCTGAATTTGCCAATAGCAATTATAATGATGTGTTTGGTTTTTTCATTACCGGATCCGACCCTGCGGGAGGCAATTATATTGGAAAAAACATAGCATTACTACCCGGGACATATCTTCCCGTCAGTATTAACAATGTAAATGACGTGATTAATTCACAATTTTACTATGAAAATTCAAATGATTTATATATTCAATATGATGGATTAACAATATTTCTGACAGCTACTGTAGCTGTAATTCCGTCTGCTGTTTATCATTTAAAAATTGCAATTGCAGATTGTTATGACTCTTCATTTGACTCAGGTGTATTCTTACAGACACCCAGTTTGAAAAGTTATACAATTTCTTCATCAGAGAATAAAAACAATGAAGATGCATTCATAAAAATTTTTCCCATGCCTGTTACTCACGAATCTGTTTTGGAATTCAATTTTCAAAAAACCGAAAATATCAAAATTGAGATATTGGATATACTTGGGAAAAAAATAAAGGAAATAACACCTTTAAATAAAGAAAAAGGGACACAAAGTATCCCTCTTAATTTTATACATGAAAAAGGAATTTACGTTCTAAATGTAAAAACCGAAACTCAATCTTTTTCAGAAAAATTTATTGTCGAATAACTACTTCGTGTCCGTCCATAATGTCCGATAGCTTCGTTACTCTTGAATTGAAAACGGTCGTTTACTCAAGTAAACTCCCTGATTTTCAATTCTGCGAAAGCCTCGCTCTCGAACATTCTGAATCAGACACAGACTTTATGGACAAACACTACTTATACAAACATAAATACGAGGAATCTTCTGGCACTTTTAACTGAAATTTCTCATTCGCTTCCACTTTAAATGTTTGTCCCGGACCGAAATCATGCCAGTGATCGTGTCCCGGTAATTTTACTATAAGTTTTCCGGTAATAACCGTCATAAACTCTACTGAAGAAGTTCCGAATTCATACTCGCCTTTAGCCATTGCGCCAATTGTTGCAGGACCATCCGCTGTTTGCAAAGCAATGGATTTCACATTGCCATTGAAATATTCATTTACTTTAAACATAATTGAAAATTTTAGATTTATTGCGAGTATAGCAAATTCCTTTTATTCTACAAAAATTATAAATTATTGCACTGCAATTTTCCTGCAAAAACTTTTTCCTCCCTGAGATATAACTAACAGGTAAATGCCGCTTGTTTTGCCCGATAAATCAACAGACTTTTTATATGTTCCCGGAAAATCTTTTACATTTTCACTATAAATTTCTTTTCCATTCATATCAAAAATTTTCACCTCTGCCCTACCCTTTTCCTGTAAAGAAAAACTTACGTCAAACTGCTTACTGCCTAAGTTCGGAGCAAAATGCAAATCATCCACTGAAAGTATTTTTTTATCACTAACACCGGCTTTTTCCACAAGTTTTTTTTCGGCTATCGTTAGTTCAGAAATCCTTACTTTAATTCTTACATATTCTGTTTCTTTTACGACTCCCTCACTATTCCCGGTATCAGTATCATCATCTATATCAATAATAATTCGTTTGCAAATTTTTCCATTTTCATCGCCATCTATATGCAAGACATTTTTATATACTTTTGCTTTAGAAGAACTGGTAAAAGGGAAATCAATTAACACATTTTCATTGTCCTCATCCTCTACAATGCAATTAATAGTCATTGCTTTCACTGCTTTTTCAATTTTCTCATCCAGATTGTCAAGATCATCCAAATCGCTGCACGACATACTCATTATTACGCGCTCTTTTTTTCTTTTCTTTTTTCCAGAAAGAGATTTATCGGAGTCATCAGATACATCTTCATCTACATCAATATTGAAAGAAAAACCGGGTAATTCAATTTTCATGGATCTTAGTTCGTCTTCAATATCTACATTGCTATCGCTGCTTATCAAGGTATCAAATTTTACAGTTTTTCCATCTCCATCTTTTTCAATACAGATGCGCATAATATCTTTACTTTTTTTCTCCTTTTTATTCTGGGCATACGATGAGCAACTAAATACAATCATTCCCATAAAAAAGAGACCAGATACAAGAACCATTTGCGTAAATAAATTTTTTGTTTTCATAATTTTAAGGTATTAAATTTATATTTCAGAATATTTGTATCAAACTGTAAAAAGAGCTTTCCTTGTAATCCAGATGCTCATTATTCATTGTTTGTATCTCAATTTTTTTCTCTGTACTTCTAATAAAAAAAGCATATAACATGGTTATTGAAGAAGCAATGCAAACTATTGCTAATAATCTATTTTTCATCTTGCCATTTAATAGTGTTTTCATGATGCAAAAATAGGCAGTAAAAACCTTGATTAAGGTTAAGGTGTCGTTAAAAAAAGTTAAGGATAGGTTAAAGGTTTGAAAAGCTCAGGGTATAAACAAATGATGATAAATTTCCGAGCAACATTAATTTTGATTATTCGATATTTTAGTGGATAATAATTTTAGTATGTCGTTGCAGGTTTCGACAAGCTCAATCTATCAGGTTGCAGGTTGCAGGTAAAAAACAACTTGTAACTTGTAACTTGTAACTTGAATCCTGCAAATTTATTTTTAATCTGCAAGTTTAAAACTTCCACTAATTTTGTCGAATAACATTAATTTTTTGTAGGGGTAAATTTATTTTCTGCATCTTATATAGAAAAAGGGGAATTGTTTTTAATTTTGAACAAAAAAACTTAATGCAAAAACAACAAGACATAACCACACAGCTTTTTCAGTTAATGAAAACAGATGAAGACAAGGCTGTGGAACTAATGTTTACGAGTTATTATGGCGTATTATGTAAGCGGGTAAACCGTATTATAAATAATACAATTGTTTCAGAAGATATTGTTCAGGATGTTTTTTATAATTTTTGGGAGAAAAAAAGCAGGCTTAACATAGAATTATCTATAGGAGCCTATTTAAACAGAATGGCTTTAAATGCTGCGCTGACTTTTATAAGAAAGGTGAAAAAGATTAGCCTTTGCGAGTTAAATGAGTCTCTGGCTTATGAGAAAGAAGTCAGCAATATTGAAAGAGAAGAGGAAGCTTTGTCGTTCAGAAAATTGCAGGAAAAGGTTCAGGGTCTTATTGAATCACTTCCGCCGAAATGTAAAATCATCTTTACAATGAGCCGCTTTGAAGAAATGACAAATAAGCAAATTGCAGACCATCTGAGTATTTCTGTTAAAACAGTAGAAAATCAGATGACCAAGGCGCTACGGGTGTTCAGAAATAATTTAGTTAAAGAATATTAAAGAAGATGTTTCGCGAATTGTGGGAAAAGAGGTCGGGGCTTCGATTTCGCTCAGCCACCGAGAGGCGGGAGTTGGAAGTCGGAAGACGAGAGAGCAAAGCAACTTCCAACTTCGGACTAATCAATGAAAAAACATTTTGCGTACCAAGAATTCGTAAAGAAGAACATTATAATTTATAAATAGTATGACAGAGGAAAAAATATTGGAACTGGCTTCAAAATATCTCTCCGGAAATATTTCTGATTCCGAGAAGCAGATATTATTTGAATGGCTTGAGTCTGATAAAAAGAATGAGGCGCTGCTAAAAAAACTTAAACAGATATGGGATCTTTCCGGTAATTATGAGTCGGATTATTATCCTGATGTTTCTGCTGCTGTTAACAGATTTAAAACGCGCCTTGCTTCTAAGCAAAGAAAAAAATATTTGAATTTCACTTTAGCATGGAAAGCTGCTGCTGCAATAGTGATTCTTTTTATTTTTTCTTTCTTGATTTACCAATATATCAATAACGATAATGCAACCAACAGCACCGAAAATATTAAACTCATTGCATCCCTGAATGCAAATGCTGAATATTCTCTTCCTGATAGCAGTAAGGTATGGCTAAATAAAAACAGTTCATTAAACTATAATCAGGATTTTAAAAATCGTGTTGTTTATTTAATTGGAGAAGCCTATTTTGAAGTTCAGAAACAGAACGGAGAGCCCTTTACTATTCATGCCGGAAATACAAAAACTGTAGTATTAGGAACATCGTTTACCGTAAAAACTGATTCTGAAAATAAAAGCGTTGAAGTTATTGTACTTGCAGGAAAAGTTTCCCTTGAAAAACAAGAAGAAAAAGCTAATCAGACAGAGTCAAAGGTTATATTAAATCCCGGTGAAAAAGGCTTATATAATGAGAATAACAAATCGGTAAGTATTGAGAAAAACAAAGACCTGAATTTTCTTGCATGGAAAACAAAGACCTTGCAATTTGTAAACAGTAATTTCAGCGATGTGGTTTCGATTCTTTCAAAATACTACGGGAGAGAAATTTTTGTAAATACTGAGTCTATTCATAATTGTACCCTTACAAGCACGCACCAGAATCAGGAATTGAACGAAGTTCTGGAAGAATTGCAAATACTTCTTAATCTGGAATATCAAATAAAGGAAAATAAAGTGATAATTACCAAAGGTGGTTGTTGAAAATTCCAATACCCATGAAGAATTTTCTTTCACTTCTTTTTTTTCTTTTTGTTTCAGGTAATTTATTATGTCAATCTGTATTGCTTGATAAACTTGTTACTGTTAGTAGGCATAGCGCAACAATTGATGTGTATCTGAAAGAAATCAGCGCAAAGGGAAATTTTACTTTTACTTACAGCAATACGCAAATTCCACTCGATAAAAAAGTTTTTATTATCAACAGAACTCAAAAAGTAAGTGCTATTCTTGATATTTTGTTTAAAAATTATGATGTAGAATATATTGAAAGGTATAATAAAATAATTTTGAAACCTCTGAGCTCTGCTCTAAAGACTATAAATATTAGCGGGATTGTTAAAGATAAATCGTGTGATGAGAGTTTGGCAGGAGTTAATATAAAGGTATACGGATCTTCTTTTGGTGCGCAGACAGACCAGCAAGGAGTATTCAGAATTACAGTGCCCGTGCATAAAAATACAGAAAATTTTAAGCTTATAATTTCACACATTTCGTATAAAAGTGATACTGTTATTGTTCCTAAATCGAAAATCAATAAAATTGCAGTTTTTCTTGAAAGCAATATTTTAGATATTCCTGAAATAAATATTTTTGGGGTTCCTCAGATAGCATTTGGCAATACCGAGTTTCATATTTATGATTATGAAATTCTGCAAGATAATATTTTGCTGATCGTATATGAAAAACGACTGTCAAAATCAAATCTTCTTCTTGTTAATAAAGATTTAAAATTATCGTGTATCAGAGAAATAGGCGGAACTCCGGTTGGTATGTACAAAGATTGTGTTGATGATGTAAATCTGATTACTTTTTATAAACCTTATAAGCTTACTCTTAAAGATGAATGCTTGTCATTTGTTTCTGCAAAGCAAACATGGCTTAATAAAATTCATAAACCCTGTGTTGCAAAAACAAAAGCAGGTCTTCTTTTTTACTATTATTATGGGCCTACGCGGCTGTCAGTGGACTTCTCCTTTTATAATCCTGTAACTAAAAAAGATTCTGTTTTCAGGCAAATAACAGATACTATAAGCTTAAATGAATTAAAAGAAAATCTTGAGAAAAACACCCAGGGACAACAAAATGCACGTGGGAATATGGCAGATATAAAAATCGGGGATTGGGATGGAGACGATCGTTTAAGTTTTGAAACAGCAAGCGATGTAGAGAAAAAGAAACAATTATATACTCCCATGATATTTCTACAGGATAGTCTTTTTATTTTCAATCATTGTGAAGGGCTGCTTGAAATTTATAACAATCAAGCAAAGCATATTCGCTCTGTTAATATAAGTTATCAGGACAGCCCGGACTGGAAGCGTAAAGTTTATATAGATAATGCTACAAAAAAAATCTATACTTTATTTTTTAAAAATAATCATTACGAAGTAACCGAAATTGATAAACTAACCGGAGCTCTTGGAGAAACGTGTAAACTGCATTATACATGGGTAGATAAAATTCAGGTCCACGAAGGCAATGTTTATTTTTTGTACAAACCTGCTCAATATAATTTCAGGAAGTGCCTTTATAAACAGAAGTTGTAATTTTTAATGAAAAATGTTTACTCAATAGATGTTCGGTTGTGCGACAATAGATGCTCGGTAGATGTACAATTGTTTGTTCGGTAGATGTTCAATTGTATTCCTATAGAACATCCATTGTATTCCTGCCGAATTCCTATTTTTCCCTCTCTGTTCGTAACTTCAATTTTTAATTTAAACGCTTTTTGTTATTTTTGATTTGTAATCAACGTATATATCGTATGAAAAAGTTTTTAATTTATTTGTCTATCTTTTCGTTAAACATATTGTTCTATGTAAATTTTACTTTCGCACAAAAAGATACGATTCCTGTACCTGTTAAACTAAACAGTAAATGGGGCTATAAAAGCACAATTTCAGGTAATTTATTGATTCCCGCAATGTATGATTCTGCAAGTAAATTTTTCGGGAAATTTGCAACTGTAAAATCGGGAAGTTCATGGATATTGATTCAGAATAACAGAAATTATATTGTAAGTACAGCTTATGACTCTGTAATAATTTTGCCAAGAACCTTAATTCTTTTCAAAGAGGGCAAAAGCATTTTTTATGATCAGGATGGTAAATTAACAGGAACATTTGATGCTTTTCTTCAGTTAAATTCAAGAGATTCTTTTTTGATGGAGCCGCTTTATTTCTTTGTTAATGAGGGGGGGCTTATGAATCACGCTTTAAAAATTGATACAATAAGTTTCATAGACCCGTCTGACGACTTGGAAAAAATTCGAATTGAAAAAAAAATATTTCCGTACTTCAAAGGAGGAAAAATCGGAATTCTTACCGGAAGTGGAAAGGCATTAACTCCTGTTCAAATTCAGGATGTAATTTTTGTTGCGCAATATTTTACAGAAATGGAGGACTACAAATATTACAAAACAATATCAATAAAATTAACTGACAGCGTTTTTTTTAATACGCAATATCCTATTTATAGCGATTTCAATCACCCTTTTCTTGTTAAGCAAAATAATTTTTGGGGCATTATGTCTAAACGAGGCTCATGGATTGTGCGACCTCAGTTTGACAGTCTTTTTTATGGTTTTGAGGGAAATCTTGAAGGTTATTTTGAAGGGAAGCAGTTCATCATTTCTTCTTCAGGATTCGTATCTCCTTCTTATGATGCTTCTCTTGAATTTCGCTTTTCAGGAGGGAGTGATCTTGATTTTTATGTGATTTGTAAAGAAGGGAAGAAAAGAGTGAACAGAATAAAAGAATATACAAACTTTTATAGTAATGATGGGGAGTCTGAGCAAATGGAAGTAATTTTTGATTATCCCTTTTTTAATGAAGGTTATCTTGGAATGATTGGCGTAAGCGGAGAATGTTATATAGAGCCTGTTTATGATGACATCCTGATATCCTTATATTCACGAAATAATTATTATGAAGGACAAACAAAGAAAAGAAGTTTAAAAGACAGTACATATCTGTATTTAACAACAGATGTTGAACCGAATTCATCTGTATGGGTAAGAAAAGGGAGCAAATATGGTCTTTATAAAATTAAAGAGAAATGGCTGTTCCCTGTTAAATACGATCATATTATTGAGATGAAATTCAAAGATTCTTTATTTTATGTTGTCCGAAATAATAACAAATCGGCTCTGGCAACTTCAAATGGTACGTTTCTTACAGATTTTATTTTTGATTTTATTAATACTGAAACTGGTGATGATTCTGCTACAAATACAAGCCGAATAAAAGTTATAAAAGATAGTAAACATGGTTATTTAGGGCTTGATGGGAAAATACATATTAGCGCAGAAAATATTTCAGTATCTCAAATAAACAAAGAGAATTTCAAATTTACGAAAATCGGCAGAATTGTTTATTATACAAAGATAGATACAATTGATATATTTGATCCTGAAACAGGAGAACAGCGAACAATAATATCTATTTATAAAGATTCAATTATTGCCGGGGCTAAATATGGTATTTGCGATTACAAAGGAAACATAATTATTCCTGATAATTTTGATCAGGTTGGGGAAATAAATGATTTGTATTTTGCTCAAACAGGAGGTGCGGATACGATACATAAAATATCAACAAATATAGATTCGCTGAAAGGAAAGTTTACGGCAAAGCTCTATAATGCTCCGGATCGTAAATATAATTTATACGACAGGTTTGGAAATATTCTTGCTGCTGATTGTGAGAAGATGATTTATATTAATCCTGATGATAGTAAAAATATTTTGAAATATGAGGAACAAAATTTGTGTCTTTTAGTACAAGAAGGAAAATATTTGCTTTTTAATTCACGAGGTTTTTCTGTACCTGTTAAAGAAGAATGGATTCCTGTTTTAAAAGATTTATTAAAATGAAACCTTTCTTATTAGAAACAGCAGAATTTCTGCTTGAGAGACATAAAGAAAATCTTTCTCAATTTACAATGGTCTTTCCAAATCGAAGAGCTGTTTTGTTTTTTCAGAAATATCTTGCACAAGCTGCCAATACAGCCATCTGGTCTCCTGCCTGTACTACAATCAATGAATTAATGTATAAGTTTTCAGGCTTGCAACAGGCAGATGATATTACACTGATTTTTGAATTATACCAGGTTTATAAAAAAGAAAAAAAAACAGAGGAAACCTTTGATGAGTTTTATTACTGGGGCGAAATGTTGCTCAATGATTTTGATGACATGGATAAGTACCTTGTTGATGCGGCTTCCCTGTTTCGAAATCTTCTTGCTGTAAAAGAAATTGAGAAAGAATTTCAATACCTGCTGCCTGAACAGATTGAAGCAATACAGAGCTTTTGGAGCTCTTTCGATCCTGACAAAAACTCGAAATTTCAACAAGATTTTATTTCAGTCTGGAGTATTCTGTATAATGTTTACAGAAATTTCAACGAAAAGTTGAAAGAAAATGCGATTGCTTATGAGGGAATGATATACAGAAATGTTGCGGAATCCTGTATCTCAAAAACAATATCTTTAGCTGAATCGGATAAATATATTTTTATTGGATTCAATGCATTAACTAAATGCGAAACGGTTTTATTTGAACATCTTAAAAAAACAAAACACGCTGAATTTTATTGGGATTATGATGACTTTTATATTTCCAATTCTTACCATCAGGCAGGGTTTTTTATGCGAAAAAATCTTGTGAATTTTCCTTCTCCTGCTCAAAATTTTAACAGAAATAATCTTACAAATAAGAAAAATATCAGAATAATTGCCGCGCCATCAGGAATGGGACAGGCAAAGTTAGTCGGCAAATTACTTCAGCAAATTCAAAATAATTCTGAAGAAGATCGGATGAAAACAGCAATAGTTCTATCTGATGAAACCTTGCTCTTGCCTGTGCTTTATTCGATTCCTGACACTTATTCGGATGTGAACATTACAATGGGCTATCCTGTTAAAGTTACGGCTGCTTATAGTTTCATTGAACACCTGCTGAATTTGCAAAGGAATTCTAAAAAAAATAAAAAAGAGGAAATATATTTTTATCATAAAGATGTTCTTAAAATATTAAACCATCAGTACATTTCGGGCATAAAGGAGGCGCAAAATATTATTGATGCAATTGTTGAGAAAAATAAAATATCTCTTTCACGGGATGATTTTAAAAACAATGAATTTCTGTTTAAATTGTTTAATCATTTTGAGGATAGCACTGCCATGATCTCGTGGTTACTTGATGTTTTGCAGACAGTTTACATACGCAGGAACAAAACAGGAAAAGAGCCCTCCATAGAGCAGGAGCTTATTTACAAAGTATATTCATCCGTGCTGCGTATCAAAGATGTCGTTATTTCAAAGCAAACTGTAGTAGGAGTAAAAATTCTTATAAAACTGATTCTGCAAATTGTTAAAAATATTCGTATTCCCTTTGAAGGAGAGCCTTTACGTGGATTGCAGGTAATGGGAATTCTTGAAACAAGAGCGCTCGATTTTGATTCCGTAATTTTGCTTTCTCTTAACGAAGGAATTCTGCCTAAAAGCAGCTCCAGTCCGTCATTTATTCCTTACAACCTGCGAAAGGGTTTTGAATTACCTACTGTTGAGCACCTTGATTCTATTTATGCTTATTATTTCTACAGGTTGTTGCAGCGTGTTGATACTATTGATTTGCTTTATTCAACAAATCCAGATGATGATAAATCGGGTGAAATGAGTCGTTTTCTTTTGCAATTGAAATTTGATGCAAATTTTAAAGTAAACGAAGATGTTGTTGCACACTCTGTTTCTATGGCACATTCCAAAGAAATTGTAATTCCCAAAGATGCCCATGTTTTAAATATTTTGAATTCTTATACAGATATTGAGTCGGAAAAACCCCGCTATTTTTCTGCCAGCGCATTGAATTCATACATCGAATGCAGTCTGAAATTTTATTTCAGTTATATTGCCGGATTAAAAGAGCAGGAGAGTGTTTCAGAAGATATTGATGCTGCACTTTTTGGAAGTCTGTTGCATGAAACTGCTGAACATTTATACAACAAGCAGAAATTGATTTCTATAAAATATCTTGATGAAATCAGAAATAATTCTGTCCTGATTGATCAGACAATTCTTGATGCTTTTCAGAAATATTTTTTCAAAACAGAAAAAGAAATAACCATTGATGATATTGAAGGGAAGAGCATTTTAACATTTGAGATGCTGAAAAAATATATCAGACAATTACTGGAAAAGGATAAGAAATATTCGCCCATTACAATTATCGGACTTGAGAAAAAAATCAACACGCAATTCCCTGTCTTATGCAATGGAGGGAAAAAAAATATCAATCTTTATGGTATTATAGATCGAATAGATCAGATTGCGGAAGGTCTCCGAATCGTTGATTACAAAACATCTTTCCCTGATGCCGGCTTTACGAATATTGAAGCGCTTTTTGAAAGGAATAATCCCAAAAGAAACAAAGCTGCTTTTCAGACTTTTTATTATTCTTTACTCTATAAATTAGATACCGGAAATAATAAAACAATACCTGCGCTTTATTTTATTCGAGATTTGTTTAATGAAGATTTTGATTTCCATTTGCATGATAAAAATAACAAAACTTTTGTTACAGATTTCACTAAATACGAAGATGAATTTACAACAAACCTGAATGTTCTTTTTGAAGAAATTTATAATAAAGATATTTCTTTTTCCCAAACGGATGATGCTGCTTCCTGCACGTATTGTCCGTATGCTGAAATTTGTCATAGAGGATGAGTTAATAATAAATTACGAATTAGGAACCAGCCTGCATGCTTCAGCTGACAGATTCCGAATTAGGAATTACAATTATGTGAGGCTTTGTTGCGAAGGTTTGTGCGAAGGATTCCTGGCTGATGTCTGCTACCGTGTGGATACAAATTATGAAAAACTCATAAACGATTTTGGCGAAAAATTTGCTTGAAATTGACTTTTGTGAAAAACAGATAAACCGCAAATTTTATGACAAAATCTATTTAAAAAAAGATGTGTCTACACGATAGCTGAAGTCTGGAAGGCTTAAAGAATTGCGGAGATAGCAAGTACTAACAATAATAAATAACCATGGATATAAAAATCCGTTATAAAAAAGTTTTTTCAGTATTTCAGAAACTACAGCCGGAGCCTGAAACTGAGTTGAATTATGAGAGCCCGTTTCAATTACTTGTTGCAGTAATTTTATCTGCGCAATGTACGGATAAGCGTGTGAACATGATAACACCAGCTTTGTTTAAAAAATATCCCGATTCGGAAAGCATGGCAAAAGCAAGTGAGAAAAATATTTTTCTAATGATACGTTCTTGTTCTTATCCCAATAATAAAGCAAAGCATTTAAAAGGAATGGCTGAAAAATTAGTTTCAGAGTTTAAGGGAGTAATCCCGGATGATGTGGATGACTTGCAAAAATTACCGGGAGTTGGACGAAAAACAGCAAATGTAATTGCGTCTGTTGTTTTCAGAAAACCAACATTAGCTGTTGATACGCATGTTCACAGAGTTGCTGCCCGTATAGGACTAACAGAAAATGCAAAAAATCCACTACAAACAGAAATGCAATTATTAAAACATATTCCGGAAAAAATCATTCCTGATGCGCATCACTGGCTCATTTTGCATGGCAGGTATGTTTGTGTTGCGCGAAAACCAAAGTGCGACGAATGTGTAATTCGGAATTTTTGCAGGTATTTTGAAAACAATAAAGGTTAATAAAAATTTTACCTTACTTTTATTTTTACATTATATGACCCTGTATTAGTTGCGTTAAAAACTGTCTCGTAAATTGAAATATAAATTATACCCGAATTATTTGCAACTCCTGAATATTTTGAACCGGCTTTTATTGCTTGTCCGTTCTGCCCGATTTTGTATACAAGGCTTCCATAAGTAGGATACGTGTTTGCAGTTCCGGTGTTATAATTGTATGGGTCGCCTTCATTGCCTACATTATTAGTAGTGGAAACATAAGTACCATCGGGTTTGTAAGAAGCCGCGAGACTTGCAAGAAAAACTTCTCCTGTAGCCGTAATTTCTATTCTCTGACCAACTTTTACATTTATGTTTGTTGCCAACCAGCCTCCGGCATTGTTTCCACTGATGTATTTATTGGCTGCAAGATTGAATGTTTTTTGAGAACCATCACCAGGCTCAAAATAGTAAACATCAATTTTTTTAATTTTATCTCTGGAAATGTTTAATGCGCCATGTTCTGTTTCTAAGTTAATGTTTGAAAGATTATACGTCCCGCCTACAACAAAAACATTGTCGAAATTCACAACATCTTTATCAGAAGCATTGTCGTTGATATTATTTAAAATTTGTAATTCTTTCAATGCCGATTCCGCAGTATAATCAGCATAGGCATCAGGCTCATATTTATCTGAAGCAATAAATGCTTTTAAGGCAGGAATAGCCTGAATTCCCATATCAATAATATCTTTGTATGCTTTGCCACGAATTTCTTCATTCGGATCGGAAAGAAGTTTTACAGGAGCAATTATTTTATCTTTCAGGGCGGGGTTTTCTACAATTCCGAATTCAATAGAATTTACATTTTTAACAGGAATTTCAAGTTTTCCATAATCTGTTTTCAGCTCTATTGTATTAAGTTTTGTGGTTCCTTTCATGTTGCTTCCGTCACGGAAAAAAACCTGAAGTTCTACTTTTTCATTTCCTTTTTGAGCAAAAAGCATCGAAGTAAAAGAGAGTAAAAGGAGGGAATAAATAATTTTTCTCATAAGACTTTTGTTTTAAATAATCAATTTCAAAATTAAATTAATATTTGAGAAGTTCAAATTTTTAGTTTAACAAAAATAATGCCACTCCAATGCAAATCAAGCTATGCTTACATAGTGTCAGCAAGAAAACTACTGTTTTTGCTTGACAGTGCTAGTGTCAGATAAGAAAACGTCAAATACAAGGCTTTCGAAGTCATGAAAACCAAGGAGTTTACTTTTGTAAATGACTGTTTTCATGACGAGAGTAACGCAGTAGTTGACGTTTTCTTGCTGACACTACATAGAAGATTCAGCTTAATTATTTCTTTTATTATTTGAGGTCACTATTGTCCGACAAAATTTTATCATTTAGGTTAGACTTGTTACTACAACACGTTTTGATGACAGGGCGCTCCTATGGAGCTTCTACAAATGAGGATAAGCATATATTATAAACAGTATGCTCCTACGGAACATCAACACATTCATCCATTTTCCTACAAAGAATCATAGAGGGAAGTACCCTAAATAAAATTTTATTTCGATATGTTCAGCTCCGATAGGAGCGTCCTGTGTATAGCAAATTTATTTGCGTTGATGTTAATAAGCTCCATAGGAGCGCCCTGTATATTTGTCGGACAATAATGATTTGAGTTATAAAAATAAAAACATATTCTTTTCAAAATTGTCGCATAAGCTTATTATTTTTGAGAAATTTTTTTGTCTTATGATTACTTTTATCATATCAATTGCAGCTTTAATTCTGGGATATTTTTTTTATGGAAAACTCGTGGAAAAAATATTTGGAATTGATGTCTCCCGCCCCACTCCTGCTTCAACAATGACAGATGGGGTTGATTATGTTCCTTTGGGATGGGGCAAAATTTTTCTGATACAGTTTTTAAATATTGCCGGACTGGGTCCTATTTTTGGCGCAATTGCAGGAGCGGTTTGGGGCCCGGTTGCTTTCCTGTGGATTGTTCTCGGTTGTGTTTTCGGTGGAGCTGTTCATGATTTTTTTTCGGGAATGATTTCGCTGAGAAACGGTGGAATGAGCATTCCTGACATTGTTGGAAAATATCTCGGAACTCCGGTCAAGCAATTTATGCGCATATTTACAGTTGCCATGATGGTGCTTGTTGGCGCAGTTTTCATAATGGGCCCTGCAAAAATAATTTCCGGACTCACGCCTGCATGGATGGATATTACATTCTGGGCTATTGTAATATTTATTTATTATATCCTTGCAACAATGCTTCCTGTAGATAAAATTATCGGAAGAATATATCCTGTCTTCGGTTTTGCAATGCTTTTTATGGCAGTGGGTATTGCAGGCGCAATGCTCTACAATGGTTTGCCTGTGCCGGAATTGACTCTTTCCCACTTAAAAAATATGAATGCAAATCCTGATACTTTTCCAATTTTTCCAATGATGTTTGTTACTATTGCCTGTGGCGCAATTTCCGGATTCCATGCAACGCAATCGCCTCTTATGGCTCGTTGCTTAAAGAATGAAAAAAATGGTCGCAGGGTTTTTTACGGAGCAATGATAACAGAGGGAATTGTTGCTATGATATGGGCTGCCGTTGCCATGAGTTTTTTCGGAGGGGTAAGAGAATTGAATGATATTTTGACCGAACACAAAGGAAATGCTGCATGGGTTGTGAATGAAATTTCAAATTCTTTACTGGGTAAATTCGGTGCTGTATTGGCTATTCTTGGTGTTGTTGCTGCTCCCATCACTTCTGGCGATACCGCATTCCGTAGTGCTCGCCTCATTCTTGCCGATTTTTTGAAAAGCGATCAAAAGAAAATTAAAAACAGATTACTTATTACAGCTCCCCTTTTTTGTATAGGCTTAGTCCTTACTCAAATTGATTTTGCAATTATATGGCGTTATATGGCTTGGTCGAACCAAACGCTTGCTGTTATTGTATTATGGACGATTACGGTATATCTTGCCATAAACAAAAAGTTTTTCTGGATAACTCTGATTCCCGCGTTGTTTATGACTGCTGTAGTAAGTTCCTATATTCTTGTCGCACCGGAAGGTTTTCAACTCAATCTGAAAATCGGACAAATTGCGGGAATAAGCATTGCCGGTGTAGCTGCAGTTCTATTTTTCTTATGGTTTAAGAAATCGAAGAAGATAGAAGTATGAGAAAATTAAGTATAAATTTATTAGTTTTGTAAAAAATGGTTATTCGCTAAAATTAGTGGAAGTTTTAAATGGATCGATTGAAAATAGTTTCAGGTTTCAGGTTTCAGATTGAGTCGAACCTTAAACTTTAAATGTTAAACCTGTAACAAAATATAGCATCCACTAAAAATGTCGAATAACTTTAAAAAACATAAATGAGGTCTCTGTTATTAATACTAATACTTTCAATTTCTTTTGCTGCTTTTTCTCAGGAAATAACGAATATCCATTCCTATAAGAAAAACAACAGGCTGGTGGTTACTTATGACCTTGTAAACACACAACCGGGAATGACTTATGACCTAAAAATTAAATTCACTTCAAAAGACGGAAAAACTTTTTTGCCACGAACAATTTCCGGTGATTACAGAAAAGTATTGAGAGGAAAAAATAAAATGATTTTTTGGGATTATACAAAAGATGAAAGAGCAATACCCGATAGCCTGCAGGCTCTTGTTGAAATTCATAAATCAACCTACAATCCTGATGCGCAGAAAAAAGGAAATGCGAAGCGGAAAAAAAAGCCAATTATTGAGAAAAACAAAAAATTTTCAAATGAAAGTGGAATTTATTTCGGGGGTACAATTGGAGTAGCTTTTGCAAATAAATATACCGCGAACTATTATAATGGTACCGGGTCAAACAGCCTTTCGTATGTCCTTAATCCCTTTAATACTTCCCAGTACGACCAAATTAAACAAGAATTAAACGGATATAACTTTACTTACGATTCAACGTCTCTCCCTCAAAATATGAAATACGACCCTGCATTTTTGGTTGGTTTTTTCGGAAAATATCATTTGAATTCCCGCTCTGCTATTTGTCTTGATTTTAATAACTCAAAATTTAAAACCGTAGATGTTTTTTATTTGTATATTGATTCTGTTACTCCGTTTCAGGAACAACCTTATAAGAAATGCGGAATAATTGGAACAGAAGCTCGGTTCGATATGAACCTCTCCTGGTATCAGGTTTTTGGCTCTCATAAATTGTTTAATCCCTATTTTGAATTTGGCTTTAATCTTAATAATACAAAAGTTAAAAAGAATGAAATTCAAATAGGGAGTTTAACGTACAGCATTATGAATTATACGTCTCAAATGTATAATCAGGAACAAGGCGGGATTGGTTATGGGTTTCTTGTAGGCGCAGGCTATCAGTTGCATTTTAATCAGAAATTTTCATTTGATATTGGTTTTAATGCCTGCATAAAAAAGACAAACATAGGAGAGAATCAGCAATACAAGCCGAATTTGAATATATTTATTCGTTTGGTTATTCAGGGATTTTCTTTATCATTTAGCAAAGGCTCGTCACCAGAAGACCCTGAAAGCAAAGAAGAACAAATTGAAAATGAAAATCAATAGACACTTTTAACTGAAAAATTCTTTCAGGTTCTGAAATTCACTTTTTAACATTGAATACAAATAAGAATTTTCCTGCTTCCATTCAATCTGAAAATTCTCACGCAGCATAGCTTCTCTTGTAAAGTTTAATTTTTCAAATAAATTGACAGATGCTTCATGGTGGATATACATCTGCGCTTCGATTCTGTGTAGGTGTATTGTATCAAAAGCATGAGGCAAAAAAGTTCTCAAAGCCTCAAACATATATCCCTGCCTCCAGTATTTTTTATTCAGTAGCACACTGATGGATGCGAAAAAATGTTTATGTTTTATATTATATAAGCCAATCGTACCGATAATTTTATTTTTTTTTTTCTCAAACAAACCCCAGTAGATTGCTTTTTCCTGTTGATATAATTCATTAATTTTATTAATAAATTGTATCGTATCATCTTTGCTAAATTGCAGATTGCTGTCTGTAAAACGAATTACATCGTAATCATAATAAATCTCAAAAATATCGTTTACATGCTCCTGACTTATTTGTTGTAAAATCAGTCGGGGCGTTTCGATATTTTCAAGATTGATGTTTATTTTTTTTACAAACATAATAAATCAATCTATCAGGTTTTTTTAAATTCTTCGAAGCTTAAATGCAGGTTTTCCCAATTTCTCATTTCTTCATCAATTTCCTTTTTTGATGATTCATATTTTGAAAAAAGTTCATTGTAATCTGCTATGTTATTTTTATCAGGATTTGCCAGCAATTCATTTATCTTTTCAAGCTCTGTTTCTAACACATTTATTCTTTCCTCACTTTTTGAAATCTGATTAGAAATTTTCCTTAGTTCCCGCTCCTGTTCTTTTTTTTCTTCGTATTGAATTTTATTTGCAGAGCTTTGTTCCTTTTCTTTAAATTGAGCTTGTTGATTTTTTATTTCAAGTTCTTTGAGTGAGTTTAATTTTTTCTTTCTAAGAAAATCGTAGATTCCTCCAATGTACTGCTTAATATTTTTATCTCTGAACTCGTATACCTTTGTAATTAATCCATCAAGAAAATCTCTGTCGTGAGAAACCAGAATAAGCGTACCGTCGTATTTTATCAATGCTTGTTTGAGAATATCCTTAGACTTCATATCAAGATGATTTGTGGGCTCATCAAGAACAAGCAGATTTTTGGGTTCTAATAATAATTTTGCAAGAGATAAACGACTGCGCTCCCCTCCTGATAATACTTTTACTTTCTTATCAATATCTTCTCCCGTAAAAAGAAAACTGCCAAGAATATCTCTTATTTTAGTTCGTATTTCACCGACAGCAACATAATCTATTGTTTCAAAAACGGTTTTATTTTCATCAAGAAGATCAGGCTGATTTTGCGCATAATATCCGATTTGAGTATTGTAGCCTATTTTCAGAATGCCTTCATGATTGAGGTCGCCAACAATTATTCGGGATAATGTTGTTTTTCCTTCTCCGTTTTTTCCTACAAATGCTATTTTTTCTCCACGTTCTGCAATAAAATTAATATTATTAAGAATACATTTTTCACCGTATTTTTTCACCAGATTTTCTGTTTCAACAACAATAGTTCCGGAGCGAGGTGCAGGAGGAAAACGAAAGTGGATTGAAGATTTATCTTCTTCATCAACTTCAATGCGGTCTATTTTATCAAGTTGTTTGATGCGCGATTGCACCTGTACAGCTTTCGATGCTTTGTATCTGAACCTTTCAATAAAACGTTCCGTGTCATCAATCATTTTTTGCTGATTCTGATACGATGCCATTTGTATTCCCCTCTGCTCCTTTCTCAAAACTACATATTCAGAGTAAGGAACTCTGTAGTCATACGTTTTTCCAAGAGAAATTTCAACGGTGCGTTTTGTAACATTATCAAGAAAAGCGCGGTCGTGAGAAATAAGCAATACAGCACCATTATAATTCGTGAGAAATGTTTCTAACCATTGTATGGATTCTATATCGAGGTGATTCGTGGGTTCGTCTAACAAAAAAACATCTGGTTTCTGTAGCAAAATTTTTGCCAGTTCAATTCTCATTCTCCAACCACCGCTGAATTCAGAAGTCTGCCTGTTAAAATCGGAATGCAGGAAACCCAGGCCAAGCAATGTCTGCTCTGTTTCTGCCTGCATGTTATGACCTCCCAGCAAGGCAAAACGATCATTTGCTTCATTTAATTTTGTAATTACGGAAAGATATTCTTCAGATTCGTAATCTGTCCGCTCTGATATTTCGTGTGTGTATTTTGCTATGATTTCTTGTAAATCCAGAATTTCAGAAAATGCCTTCTTTGTCTCATCAATTACTGTTTTTCCATCTTTACAATTCAGTTGCTGGGGAAGGTAACCGATACGAATAGAACCAGGTTTGCTAATGCTTCCTTCGCTTGGAGACATTTCTCCAAGAATTAGTTTCAGCAATGTTGTTTTTCCCGCACCGTTCTTTCCAACCAGACCCACTTTATCTGTTGGGTTGATAAGAAAAGAAACCTCTTTAAACAGGGTAAAACCACCAAAATACAATGTTATGTTGTTCAATGAAATCATAAAGGATTGCAAAAGTAATGAAATTTACCACTTAATTAACTTTAGTGATTTTTCGTGTTACAGAAAATAAGTCTGTTTTTAATTTCACAAAATAAATTCCTTTTGCATCATCGGGCAATAGTTCATTGAATTGAAGTGTGTGGCTTCCATCTGATAAAAATTCAGAGGAATTGTATTTAATTCGACCAAGAATATCTGTTATTATTAAATTTGCATTGCAGGATTCCGGAAGAAAAAATTGAATGGAAGCATCATCAGAGAATGGATTCGGATATACAGACAATGCCACTTCAGAAATTAAATTTTCATCATTTCCCGTAACAATACTTGTATAGCCTAATGACCAACCATCAGCGTTTAATAAGGTGTTTGTAAAAAATCTGAGAATAATCAAAGGTGCTTCAATAGTAAGTGGCGTAACAGGGATATTCTGCGATGTATATTTCTCCACAAGATTGGCTGTTGTCATGCTGTTTTTATATATGGCAAGAAAATCAATATCTTCAGGAAAATCAAAAGAAGTGAAGTTTAATGTAGTACTAACAGCTCCGGGTATCTGAATCTGCCATTTGCAATTTGTTGAATTACGATAAAGACAAGATTTACTTCCATCATCAATAGAACCAGATGGTTCGGTATAAGTATAAGGGATATAATTACAATATTCTATTTTATAGCTGGCATCCCATCCGGAATATGCAGAAGAAGAACCGATAAAATGTAAAAGCATTTCCGACCCTGTTGATTCATATTCTCCGGTAGAAGATCCACCATTAATAACAGCGATTAAGGGGTCGGAGGTACTTTCTCCGTCAAAAATCATAACTGCATCTGTAGGAGCAATATCAAATCTGTCAAATTTTAAGATTACTTTACTTCCGCAGCCAGATTGAATAAGATATTTGCAATCGGTTCCTGCTGTGTAGTTTTGATTGCCGCTACCATCTTCAAAATTTGCTTCGCTGAAAGAATAGGTTCGTTGAGAAGAGCAAAATTCGGGATAATTGACTGCAGGAAAAATATTGATAACCATGCTTTGCCCATAGTTAAAATCCATCCCCGAAGGATTAAGATTATCAAGTGTAAAATATCCGTTTGCTGAGCCTCCCCAGCCCCAATTCATGTGAAACATTTCGCTTCCCGCATCTCCCTGATAACCGTCGCAGTTCCATGCATGACCACCGCTTTCTCCGTATCCGACATATACAACAGGTCTTTTCATGTCTAATTGTCCAAGCAACATGTTTTTCCACGCAGTTGAGGAGTAATCTTCCCTGTCCACAACATCGCACGAGGCATCATAACCAAAATGATCTACAAGGGAGCCCGCCATAGTGTAATGCCAAGCACCCGACCCATCAACGCCCCAGTCCATATTGCATGCAACACCCGCATGGTAGCATAGTTTTGCCGCTTCTTCAAAATTCGAAGTGCCGCCTAAACTAAAGGGCATGGTATTCCATAAATAAGTCTGATTTGCATAATTTATAGTATGTGTTCCATAATCGCTCTGGTTGTGCGTATGGGAGCCAATACCGTGTAAAGGGTAGTTATAATATTTCATAACCTGTACCATTGAAATAGCAACACAGCCTACCAAAACATGACCTCCGGTACCTGCAGGGTCTTCAGGGCAAAGAGCATTGTATGGATAGGTTTGATTCCAGTTTGTAAGCAAAAGAGGAGCAATTTCCTGAACAGATTTTAGTGATGGGGAAAAGTTCCTTGTAAGTAATTCATCCCACTGTCTCTCTATTTCCTCATTAGCGGAAGTGCTGTTTTTTCGGGCACTTTCAATTTGTAAGGTATATTTTTGTAAAAGGAAAATAAGTGATGGAGGTATATTCTGATTGTCATAAGAACCTTCAAAGCTGTATCCTAACACGGGAAGCACAACATCGTCGGCAGAAACAATAATAAATCCTGCATTATTATTTAACCCAAAAATATAATAAGAAGGATTCAATTGGTCGTTCGTAGTTAAAAATTGCAAGTCTATATTTTTTATTGCAGGTGTACGTTTTGAAATATAATTTTTTCCCGCAAGGATTGCAACATCAACAGGTACATGTTTTGCAAAAAGCGATAAAGGCAGGCAAATGATAAGAAGCAAGATAAAATTTCTCATAAAAAACAGATTAAATGTCAATTGTCAAATATAAAAAAATATTGAGAATATAATGGGTACTAGGAATATTTTCATAAAAAAAATATGTTCCAAGCTAAATATTTTATTTCAATCATCTGTAATAAGGCAAGCAAAACGAAGAAATATTTCCTTTCTCGTCTTCAACAAATAATTCCAGCTCATGAAGCTCTCCATAAGCATTTGGATCATCGAAATAATGAGTTAAAAGGTCGTTCTTTTTATCGTATTCGAAAAGTACCCATCTGCCATCAATAAATGCGGTATATTTTTTTATTCCTGATAAATTATCATAAATTTTAAAGCGTATGGTTTTCCCAAGCGTAAGGTCTTCATAGGGCTTTTTATTTACCGAAACAATATCAGGAGGAATCGTATCCAGCACAATGGCATAATTTCCGAAGTTATAGGTTTCAGCCGTCAGAAAATCATCTTTAAATTGACCTCCAATAGAATTTCCCGATCCATTGTTTCCTATCAAAGAAATTAAGGCTTTTCCTTTGTATTCTTTTGGAACACGATCTGCTTTAATTGACAGAAGCATTTTTTTATTCAAAGGGGTTTGTTTATTATGGATCTGATGTAATGCAGAATAAATTCCCCGTTGCTCAATTTTATTGTATTCAAAATATACCGTATCGTAAAAAACATCTTCGGGAAAAGAAATTAAAATATCCTCTTTGACAAAATAATTAACTTCTTCAAAAGGCATGATTTTAGAATATTCATCTTTTTCTTCTTTTATTGTTTGTTTTCCGGCATTTCCTATAATATTAAAATTAAGGCTAGCTGAATTTCCATTCACATCTTTAACGATAATTTGCGCCTTATGAATTGAATTATCTGAAATGTCAATAATACCTTGATTTTTCAGATGCGTATATATAGGTGTTTTATTATTGGGTTCAACAAAACAGCGCTGAATATTTTTTAGGTTTCGTGAAAATTCCCGGTAATCAATGTACGAATTCACGGCACGCTTGTCATCAAAAGAAAATTCTTCAAAACGCGATGAATAGATATTTACGGTATCAACAATAATATCTATAGAATAAATATTTGCCGGTCTTTTTGTGTAATTATCGGTATCATAGGATTCAATGCCAAAACCAATTCTACCTGACGCTCCGATGTTATTATTCCCTTTTAATTTTAGAAAAGATGTTCCTTTTTTACTATATGTTGGCGCAACATTGTATATGGCACGGGCATTTGTGTTATTTATATAACTGTTGCGGTCTGTTGGATAAATATAAAGTTTCGTTATTACCGGAGGTTTATTATCCTTTACATCGTAGAACAACAAAGGGTTTATGATATACTCTGTTTTTGTATCGCGAATTTCAAAATGCAGGTGAGGACCATTGGAACTGCCTGTATTCCCAGATAAACCTATAATTTCATTTTGACAAACCTCAATTTCATCAGGCTTAAGATAATAGTCAATGCTGAAATCCTGAGCCTTGTATTGCAATACTTTTACGTAATCTTCTATTTTTTTGCTGAAGGAACTCAAATGTGCGTAAACACTTGTAAATCCATTTGGATGGTCTATATAAATTGCATTTCCAAAACCAGTTGGAGAAACTTTTATTCTTGACACAAAACCATCTGCTATAGCGCAAATGTAAGAGCCTTCTCCTGTTCGTAAATCAATACCTGTATGAAAATGATTGGAGCGTATATCGCCAAAATTGGATAATACACGAAAACCGGAACGAACAGGAGAAACAAAATAATCTTTTGTGTAATTTCTCTGACTTATGCCGAAAAAAAAGTGAAGGCATAAAATCAAAATTAAAATATATGTTTTCGTATTCATTTGTTGCAAAAATAATGAAAGCTTTGAATAATTATGCCAAGATGTTCCACATCTTGTTAATGATTTACAATTTTATTAAGCCACAAGATGTGGAACATCTTATGGCTATTTATTTCAAAAACTGACAATCGTCATTGTAAAGCAGCAATCATTATGCAAATTTTGAATTTTTAATATTTCAAATTCAAATGAGCAGAATATACAATCATCCGATTCTTTCAGTAGAAGAAAAAGAAAAAGTAACATTCCTTTTTGAGGGAAAAGAAGTGCAGGGAGAAAAAGGTTTTACTATTGCTGCAGCGCTTCATCAGGCGGGATACCCTGTGCACAGCCACAGCTTAAGAGACAGAAACCGTAGTCTTGAATGCGGCATTGGAAAATGTGGTGCCTGCGAAATGCTTGTTGATGGTCAGATAAAACGCATCTGTATAACCCGTATTGATGGCGTTAAAGTAGTTTCTGAAATACCCAAAGACTACACCCCTTCTGTTATTGAAATAAAAAAAGAAGATGCTATAAATGTATATCTGACAAAGGTTGCAATTATAGGCGCCGGACCTGCCGGTCTTGCTGCGCGTGAATTGCTCAATCAACATAATGTCCCCAATATTGTAATTGACAACAATGATAAAATAGGAGGTCAGTTTCTCATGCAAACCCATCAGTTTTTCTTTTTTGAAAAAGAGAAAAAATTCGGTGGTATGCGCGGCTTCGATATTGCAAAAACACTGGCAGGAGACAATCACGACGGAATATTTCTTAATTCAACGGTTTGGGACATTCTTGAAGGAAAAAGAATCGCTGTGAAAAATGTTGTTACCGAAGAAATTTATTATGTAGATGCTGATTATCTCGTAATAGCAACAGGGGCAGTACCTTTCATGCCGGCATTTGAAAACGATGATGTTCCGGGTGTTTATACAGCGGCTGTGGTTCAGAAAATGATGAACAATGAATTTACCTTGCTGGGAAAAAATATTCTCACTGTAGGCGCAGGAAACATAGGTTACCTAACATCTTATCAGCTTGCGCAGGCCGGAGCAAATGTAAAAGCCATCATAGAAGCGCAGGATAAAGAAGGAGGCTTTCCTGTTCAGGCAAACAGAGTAAGAAGACTCGGCATTCCTGTTATTCTTTCACATATTTTACTAAAAGCTATTCCGAATAAAGATTACACCGGTATAACAGGCGCAGTTATTGCAGAATGTAAAAATTTCAAACCTATACCCGGCACCGAAAAAATTATAGACGGAATTGACGCAATTAATATTTGTACAGGCCTTGTCCCGGATGATCAGCTTCTGATAAAAGGCAATGAAATTTTCGGAAGAAATTGTTTTGGTGTAGGCGATGCAATCCGTATCGGAGAAGGAACCAGTGCTGTTTTAAGAGGAAAACAAGCTGCCTATGAAATCCTCGATAATTTGACTGCTCGCTATAATTATGACGCATATCTTTCCCTTTCAAAAGAATATATAGACTCGCAACAACATCCGGTAAAAGTTATTGATAATATTTTTATGCCAACTCCTGAAAGGCGTCAGGAAAAACCATTTGTGTTAATTGACTGCATCTACGGCTTTGCTTGCAACCCCTGCGAATTTGCCTGTCCCAGCGGCGCTATAACCAAAACTTCCACCAGCACTGTTCCGCATATTGACTATTCAAAATGTACCGGTTGCATGGATTGTGTGTATCAGTGCCCCGGACTTGCCATTTTTGGTTATGCACTGAAAAAAGACTGGATCTTCCTTCCTGTTGAATTCGATTATGAAGAAAAAACAGAAGTATTTCTTGTTGATAATAATGGAAAAATACTTGGTGAAGGCGTGATTGAAAAAATTCTCAGAAAACCCAACAAAACACATATCGCAAGAATAAAATCAAACGATGCGCATGGCGATGATCTGATGCATGTGCGCGGTTTTATTTTAAAAAATAAATATCCTGAAAAAATCGAATTCAAAACGTACACAGAAAAAATAGAAGAGAAGACCTATGTTTGCCATTGCGATGATGTAACTTATGATGAAATCAGGGAGGTTATCGGCGACCGGAAATTTATTTCTGTGGATGAGGTAAAACACACAACCCGTCTTGGTATGGGAGCATGCAGAGGAAAACGTTGTATAAAAAGACTGAAACAAACAATTGCATCAGAAGGAATTCAGATTGTAGGCGAAGCAACTCCGAGAGGTCCTTTATCCAATCAACTTCGGCTTGGAGAACTGTATCCCAAAGATGTCAGAGAAAATATTATTACAGCAAACGGAACAATAAAACATAAAATTATTGAAGTGAAATCGCTTGTTGCAGGCGGTGGTATCGCCGGCAGCGCAGCATTCAGATATCTTGCTGAAGAAGGAATGAAGCCTGTTCTTATTAATTACGGAAGAGGTGCATCATGGCGTAACATTGCAGGAGGTCGCCCAAATTTTAGTGTTCCTGAGCTTTCTGATATTGCAGTACACAATCTCGAAATTTTTAAAAATCTGCAAACAATTAAAAATATTGATTTTCATTCTATCAATTATGTAACATTCGCACACGATGATTTAATGTATAAAGCCCTGGAGGCATCAATGGCATGGTCGAATGCTTTTATGATTGAACCCAAAGATTACAAAAAACACATATCTCCTTTCATTAATCCTGACATGAAAAATTATCATGCTGCGCTTATCACCAAAAATTGCTGGCAGGCTACACCGGGCAGGGTTATTGATCTTATCAGAACATTGGGGATTCAAAAAGGTGGAGAAATACAAGAGGATTGCAAGCTTATTGATGTAAGAAAAAATGGTAGTAAGTACATGATTCTGGTACAAAATCATGTAAAAGATTATGTGGAATATCACTCCGAAATTTTCATCAATGCACTAGGTCCTGAAGGAGATAAGTTTGCAAAACAGCTAGGTATAGAAACAGGCTTATACCCTGTGAAACATCAGGCATTTATTACCCGCAGACTTCCTATGATGGGCGTAAACGGAGAACCTTTAAACATGGTAATTGACCGAAGGAAGTACAAGGGATTTACTGCTGTTTATGGTCAGCAATTAAAAGAAACAGGACAAATCATCGGATGCGCTTCGCCAGCAATTGAGCCACTTGAAACAGACAAAAATCTTAAATTAAATTCCAAAGAATTTTTAGAAATCGCCTCCGAAATTTTCGTAAATTGGATTCCTGAATTGTCGTCTGTTGGACTTCAGGCAATCTGGTCAGGCTATTACGTAGAGCCAAGAATGATTGTGGATACAAAGCTTGGCTTGCTACTCGGATTGCGCGGACAGGGATACATGCTGGGTCAATACATAGCAAAAATGTATGTGGATAAATTAGTAGGAAAAGATGTTCCCTCTTATTTTGAAAGACTCTCTATGAAAGGAGATGGAATGCCGGAGAAAGCTTTTAAATAGGAGGTATTTTGCCATACAAATATTGGAGTTACCCGCCCATTGAAAAAACACCCAGACAGAACAATTCCAGTTAAAAAAAGTCACAACAGACTATCAAAATGATAATACAAAATAAAGAGACAAAATATTTGAAATGTACATAAATTCTAATTATATTTGTACATAATTTAGTACAAATTTAAATAATATTAAGATTATGTTAACAGCATCTATTTCCGATTTTCGAAAAGATATCAAGGTATATTTAGATAGAGTAACAAAAAATTTTGAAACCTTAATTATTAATAGAGGTAAAGACACAGGAGTTGTGGTTATATCCCTCGATGAATATAATTCATTATGTTCAACTCAGCATGAGTTATCCTCAAAAATAAATAAAAAACGTCTTGATTCCGCAATTACGAAGTTAAAAAAGGGGTCATCATTTACTAAAAAATTAATTGAAGAATGAAATATATTTTTGTAGATGAATCGTGGGAGGATTATTTATTTTGGCAAAAAAACGATAAAAAAATGTTAAAAAGGATAAATGAATTACTCAAAGATATATCAAGAACTCCTTTTTCTGGAATTGGAAAACCTGAACCTCTAAAATATAAATATAAAGGCTTTTGGTCTCGACGCATTGATGAAGAGCATAGACTAATATATCAAGTAAAAGATGATAATATTTTAATCGCAAAATGTAGATTCCATTACGAATAAAAATATTTTTAAAAGACCGATTATAAGACAATTCGTGAAGACTACAAAACATTATCTTGTTTTTTTGATATCCAACCTTACTAAATATGTAGTCATAAAAAATAATTATATTTGTGATTAGAAAAATAATTGATAAAAGTCGCACAGTTGGTAACAAAGGGTGTCGCTCAATTTTATTTTATTGAAACGCTAGGCTGACGTCATGCACGTAGGGCTAAGGTAAAAAAACCGTGCCAGCCCTCTACCGTTAGGGTTTATGTAAAAAAAAAAGGAGTATTACAAAAAGACACTTCTGAAATAGTTAAAGAGAATATCAAAATTATTCTTGATTTAATAGATTAACGCATATACGCCAACACGATTAAACAACTTTCCCATTAAGAATTACAGTATCAATTAAATTGCTGCCATAGGCATAGGGCATGAATCCATAAGAAGGAATTTCTTTTGTGATAAATACATTTGCTTTTTTTCCGCGCGCAATACTACCGGTAACATCACTTACACCCATTGCATAAGCGCCGTTAATGGTAACGGCATTAATTACTTCTTCGGGTAAAAGTCGCAGTTTAATGCATCCTAAAGACATAATAAATTTCATATTTCCGGAGGGAGAAGAGCCGGGATTGTAATCAGATGCAAGTGCCAGAGGGAGTCCTGACTCAATCATTTTTCTTGCAGGCGGTTCAATCATGCCAAGGAAAAAAGCAGCACCGGGTAGCAGCGTGGGCATTGTTTCCGATTGCAACAAGGTTTCAATTTCTTTGTCTCCAGTAAATTCGAGATGATCAACAGAAAGCGCATTATATTTAACCCCAGCCTGTATTCCCCCTGAAAAATCAAGCTCATTCGCGTGAATTTTTGGTCGTAAACCGTACTTCAATCCTGCCATTAAAATGCGCTCTGTATCTTCAACCGTAAAAAACCCTCTGTCGCAAAATACATCAATATAATCAGCAAGTTCTTCTGCGGCAATCATAGGAATCATTTCATTAATGATAAGATCAACATACTCGCTTTGTCTTCCTTTATATTCAGCAGGAACAGCATGTGCCCCGAGAAATGTTGCTTTAATTATTAATGGCGTGTTTACTTTTAATTTTTTAATTACACGAAGCATTTTCATTTCATCTTCTGTATTCAATCCATAACCGCTTTTTATTTCAACAGCACCGGTTCCCAATGAAATTATTTCTTCTATTCTTTTCAACGATTGTTCATACAGATCTTTTTCGCTTGTATTGTGCAATTTTTTTGCAGAATTCAGAATTCCCCCACCTCTTTTTGCAATTTCTTCATAAGACAAACCTCTGATTTTATCTATGTATTCAATCTCCCGATTGCCTGCGTATACTAAATGCGTATGGGAATCGCAAAACGAAGGGAAAACAAATTTTCCTTTGGCATCAATTTCTTTTATTTTATTTTTTGATGATGCTAAATATTTTTTCGGAAGCTCATTCATTTTTCCGAAATCAGAAATAATATCTTTTTCTATATAAAGATACGCATCTTTGATGGTCTTTAATTTCGCCATATCTTTACCTTTAATAAGAAGTTTAGGCTTGTCTTCTACTTGTACTAAAGTATGTATGTTTTTTATCAGCAGGTTCATAAAGCATGATTTTATTTTATACTGCGAAGATAAATCTTTGTGTGAAATATTAACAAATTTATTTGTTTCATAAAATAATAAAAATTGAATTAAAAAAAAGCATGAAATTTGATTTGTATCATGAAAACCGAAACAGAAATACTCTTAATTCATTTTTTTTACTAAAATTGCATTAAATAAACTTTGATGCGGACAATAGCAATATTAATAATTTTTCTTTCAGGGCTGATATTTCATGCATGTGTTACTGTTAGTTTTCATGAGCCCATTAGCTATGAGGCTGAGTCTGTATTTTCTATATCTTATATGGATGAAACGATTGATCCTGCTGATGATTTTTATCTCTTCAGTAATAAAGCATGGATTGAAAGAAATCCTGTACCCGAGCGTTTCAGCAGATTCAGCTCTTTTGAGAAATTAGAGGAAATTAATCTGGAAAAAATTCAAAATATTTTAATTATTGCCGGCTTGTCCGATCTTAATGTTTCTAAAACCACAAAAAAACTTGGCGTGTTTTATAATTCCGGGATTGATTCTTCTAAAATTGCGAAAGAGCAAAAGAAATTCATTAAAACAACGTTTGACCAAATTGACCAATATAATACAAAAGAAGATTTATTAAATAACCTTGCATCTTTTCATGCACGCGGGATTTATCCTTTTTTCTATTTTTTTCCCGGTACGGATGCAATGAACAGCAAAATGATTATCGCGCAATTGAGTCAGGGAGGAACCGGATTGTTCGACAAAAACATGTACCTGAGTGAAGAACAAAATTTTCAAATTGTAAAAAGCGAGTACATCAGCCATATAAGCGCTATGTTTGAATTGGCTGGTATGAAAAAAAATAAAGCAGAACATGCGGCAAAGCTTGTTTTTGAAATAGAAAAAAAACTGGCAATTGTTTCCATGACTGCTATTCAGCAAAGAGATGTTAAACAAATCTATAATTTGCATTCTCAGGATGAGCTCAAACAAAAATTTCCGGATTTTAACTGGAATAAATATTTTGCTACACTTGAAGTTTCTCCTAAAAAAATAAATGTTCGGCAACCGGATTTTTTTAATGAATTCAATACGCTGATAAAAAATATTTCTCAGGAAGAATTGAAAATGTATTACAAATGGTGTATTCTGAATCATGCATCCGAGTACATGTCTGGAGGTTTGTATGAAGAACATTTTTCATTTTTCAGTCGTTTTTTAAGAGGTATTATGGAAGCACCGGAACAAGATAAACGAGTAATTTCTTTAATGAATCAAATACTCGGCAATGCAGTAGGTAAGCTTTATGTAGATGCCTATTTTTCTTCTGCCTCAAAGGAAAAAGCGGTTGTTATGGTTGAAAATATTCGTGCTGCTCTTAAAGAGAGAATTCAAAATCTACAATGGATGACTTCTGAAACAAAAAGCAAGGCTATTGAAAAGCTTGAAGCCATGCGTCTTAAAATCGGATATCCTGAAAAATGGCGTGATTACACCGATTTAACTGTTTCAAATGAAAATTACATAGGCAATGTTTACAATGTCCTTGCTTTTAATGTAAAAAAAGAATTACATAGAATTGACAAACCAGTAAATCCGAATCGCTGGCCGGTAACGCCACAAACACTCAATTCTTATTATTCCGTAAGTCAGAATGAACTTATTTTCCCGGCTGCTATGCTTCAACCTCCATTTTTTGATCCCTCTGCCGATGATGCCATTAATTACGGAGCTATCGGAGCAGTAATAGGGCATGAAATGACGCATGGCTTTGATGAACAAGGACGAAAATATAACAAAGAAGGCACTGCTCAGAACTGGTGGACTTCTCAGGATGAAGAAAAATTTTTAAATCAGGTAGAGCCTCTCGTAACTTTTTTTAATAATTATACAGTGTTAGACTCTTTCACTGTTGATGGTCGCCTGACATTGAGTGAAAATATTGCAGATCTTGGCGGACTAGCAATTTCACTCACTGCATTTAAAAAAATAAATAACGAAAAGAAAGATGAAAAGATTGACGGATATACTCCTATTCAGCGCTTTTTTATTTCCTACGGGCAAATGTGGAAAATAAGTATTCGGGAAAAAGAACAAATCAGAAGATTGCGTGAAGACGTGCATTCTCCATCTGATGCCCGCGTTAATGGAGTGGTTTATCAGTTGGATGATTTTTATGATGCTTTTAAAATTACATCAGGAAAAAGATTTATTCGAAATGGTTTACGCCTAAGCGTATGGTAAAAAAAGCAGAGGCGCAATTCATTGCGCCTCTGCTTTTTTAAAATTCATTTTTTTTGTCTGCAAGAAAACAATGTGTTTGACAAAGAAAACGTCAAATACAAGGCTTTCGAAGTCATGAAAACCAAGGAGTTTACTTTTGTAAATGACTGTTTTCATGACAAGAGTAACGCAGTAGTTGGCGTTTTCTTGCAAACACTATTTACTAAATCTTTCTTCGATTTTTTTCCAGTCTATTAAATTCCAGAAAGTATTTACATAGTCGGGTCGCCTGTTCTGAAAATCTAAATAATAGGCATGTTCCCACACATCACAAGTAAGCAGGGGTTTCAGATTTGCGCGAAGGGGATTTCCGGCATTGCTCTCCTGAACAATATCAAGTGTTCCATCTTGTTTTGCAACCAACCACGACCAGCCAGCGCCAAACAAAGTAGCAGAAGCTTTCGTAAATTTTTCTTTAAATTCAGCCAAAGAACCGAAATTTTTCAGAATTGCTTCCTGTAATTTTCCGCCGGGTTCTCCACCACCGACAGGAGTAAAGCCTTCCCAGTAAAATGTATGATTCCAAACCTGCGCACCGTTGTTGAAAATTCCGCCATCGGCTTCGCGAATTATTTGTTCTAAAGAAGCATTTTCAAATTTTGTGCCCGGTACCAAACCATTCAGGTTTGTAACATAAGCCAGATGATGTTTGCCGTAATGAAACTCAAGCGTTTTCTGGCTGATATGGGGTTCCAGTGCATTGATAGCATAGGGTAATTTTGGTAATTCGAATAACATAGTTGTATAATTTATTAGTTAATAATTTTTAGCAAATATAATTTTTTCTAACACATTTTTAGACGCTATATGGCTGATATATATCACATATTTTTTATATGCGAACTTGTTTAATCAGTTTTAAGACGCAAGCTTTATATGTAACAGCACTATTTTTGCTTTTTGATTCGGGCTGCAAAAATTTAATTGCGAAAAATTGCCTCGGATTGCAAATCCGAGCCCGTGTGGTTCAGTATGGCACAAATCCGAAACAGCGTGGGCTTGTTAAAAAAGAATAATATTTTTTCCCGAAAGCATATTTACATTATGTAAATTTTTATATTTTTGCACTTGTTAATGGTTCTTTGTGTTTATTCAAACCACAAGACAATAGGGAATCCCGTGTGAACCGGGAACAGTACCCGCTGCTGTGATCTCCGTTAAACCATCGGCATCTTAGCCACTGTAATAAATTTGTTACGGGAAGGCGCCGAAAAGGTGGAGTAGTCAGAAGACCTGCCATTGCAAAATCATTATTCAAACGCTTTCGGGACAAAAAGCTTAAGGTAAATTAATACAACCTTAATTTTTCCGTTTAGTTTACGAGTAAAGATTGTTTCAGTCCGGAAATGTATTTATTGCTTTTTCGGGCATCAATCATTATTGTTTAACTAATTTTTTTAACTCTATGTTGTGTTTCTCTAAAATCAGAATTGCTGCTCTTGCAGTGTGTTTGTTTATTATCGGCATTAATCGTAATGTTTTCGCACAAACAGTTTCTTCTTTTGAAAGCTTTTCGCTCCCACCTGATTCGTTTTACAATGGTTCAGATTTTTCAGGAGGTTTTACGAACGGCGCTGTTTTTTTTAAAAATAATTTTGAAGACTGGGGCGGTGGTTTTACTTCCTGGGATGGCTATGCTTTTTCTAACATGAGTGATACGATTACGGCAGGTTTTACAAATCAATATAGTTCTTATACCGGTAAAGGCGTTAATGAATCTGAAAAATTTGCCGTGGGATATTGTTATCCTGTTACTCGTTTAATTTTATTGAATCCGCAGCATCCTAAAATTGTTAGGGGATTTTATGTTACTAATAATACCTATGCTGCAATCAGCATGCGCGATGGAGATGACTACTCAAAAAAATTCGGAGGAGATAGTGGCGATGATCCCGACTGGTTTAAATTGAGCATTTGGGGCTACAGGAGCGGAATACAAACCGATACTATTGATTTTTATCTGGCAGATTATCGCTTCGAGGATAATAATCTGGATTATATTGTTAAAGACTGGGAATGGGTAAACCTTGAGTCTCTGGGCGTTGTGGATAGCCTCGAAATGGTACTGACATCAACAGATAACGGACAGTTGGGAATGAACACGCCCGGTTATTATTGTATGGATGATTTTATTGCAGACTGTATCCCTCAGGTTACAGATACTTTAAGCAACATTTTTTTTACAGACAATAATTTTCAGGAAATAATAAATTTGTATCAATTATTTAATGATGCAGATACACACGATTCGTTGCTTACTTTTAATGTTATTAATTCAAATGGGTTTATATGTTCCTCCTGGTATATTGAAGATAGTCTTCTCTATATATATCCAAATATTCCTGTGAAAAATTATACATGTCAGGATACCCTTTATATATGCGCTTCTTCGGGAAATTATCAGGTTTGTGGTACAGTAGTGGTAAATGTAGATGTAACATCCGGAACAAAGGATGAATTACAAAACGATTTTGTTAATGTTTATCCGAATCCTGTTCAAAATTATCTTTTTGTTTCTTCTATGCAAGCTATAGAAAATATAGTAATTTCGGATGTAACAGGTAAGATTTGTTTAAACACAAATGCTTTAGAGGGTGGATTGCAAAAACTTGATGTTTCTTTTTTGCCGTCTGGTATGTATCTGATAAAAATAATCAGTGAAAATAGGGTTACATCAAAATGCTTTGTCAAATGATAATAAAATTTAAAAAGTGTTTGAAAAAAAGTAAGTTTTTGGTTAGAAAAAAATTCACTTTTGGATTATTTTTTCTGTTGTTGACTCCATTATCATTATTTTCTCAATATGCACCCCCTGTGGGATATTTCGGAACAACGGCCATTCACAAAGACAGCTCCTGTTTTAAATCGTGGGCAGCTTCTTGTAAGGTTCAGAGAGGTTCTGTGGATATTTCAGACAATCCCGACAGTCTTGCTTCTTATGGAAACGATGAGGCAGCATGCGGAGTTCCCGATAATATGGTGGTAAGTCTTGGAGATGGTGGTATTGCTACACTTCGCTTTAATCCTCCTATTTCAAACGGAACCGGATTTGATTTTGCAATTTTTGAAAACAGTTTTAATGATAATTTTTTAGAACTGGCATTCGTGGAAGTAAGCTCTGACAGTATTAACTATCACAGGTTTCATGCGATTTCTCTTACACAAACCTCACAACAAACTGGTGCTTTTGACACACTTGATACACGGCAGTTGCATAATCTTGCAGGAAAATACAGAAGCGGTTATGGAACTCCGTTTGATCTTGAAGAACTGAGAGGAGCTTGCGCTTTAAATGTTAAAGCGATTTCTCATATGCGTATTATTGATGTAGTGGGAAGTATTAATCCAGATTACGGAACGAAAGATTCGCAGGGAAATTATATCAATGATCCATGGCCAACGCCTTTCAATTCCTGTGGTTTCGATTTGGATGCCGTGGGTGTAATTCATAATAATACTAGTAATATTTTGTCTTTAACAACAAAAAATATTTTGAGTATTTATCCGAATCCTGCTCAAGAAAAAATTACAATTTCCATGTTTGAAAAAACAATGAAATCTATTGTGATTACTAATATTTCAGGAAAAGAGATATTATTTATGCAACCGAATACAGATGAAATTTCTATATTAACAGAATCGTTTTCAAAAGGTTTTTATTTTCTGAAAATAAAAACAGAGCATGAATTTTTTTATGAAAAAATTATTGTTCAATAGCTTGTGAAAAGAGTGCATAAATATTTGTTTTTGCTTGTATTCATACAAGGCATTTCAGTACTATGTTTTTCGCAGTCTTTATCAGATACAATAAAAATAAAAGAAGTTACAATAACAGAAAAATATTCTCCGGATTATACAGGGATTAAAGTTACTGAAATAGATTCCGCAATCATTCAAAATTATCAAGCAGCCAGTCTTGCCAGAGTTTTAGAAGCAGGCTCTCCTGCTTTTATCAAATCTTATGGACCGGGGCGTATTGCCACATCTTCATTCAGGGGAGCAGCTTCAAGCCATACGCAGGTTTTGTGGAATGGTATTAATATAAATTCAACAATGCTCGGTCAGGCTGATTTGAATTCACTTCCTGTTTTTTTATTTGACAATATAATTTTATATCAGGGAGGAGCCGCACTATCAAATAATTCCGGAGCTTTTGGTGGCAGCATTCATATTGTAAATAAGCCTGATTGGAATCGTAAATATTCTGTGAATATCACACAAACAGCAGGCAGTTTTGATTCGTACGGAACTTATATTTCCGCAGGCCTTGGAATTGGCATCATTCAATCAAATACACGCTTTTTTTATAATTATTCTGCAAACAATTATCCCTACAAATTATACGATGGGAGCGAAGATCTACGAAATACAAATTCTTCTTTTTCCAATGGAGGAATCATGCAGGAATTATATGTGAAACTGAAAAAAAATCAATCCGCTTCTTTCGCTGTATGGAGTCAGAAAAATGAATGTTTTTTGCCGGGCAGCAATGGCAATGAGAAACAAAAAACGGAGTTTATTAAATCATCTGCAGAATGGAATTCTGTTCAGGAAAAATATACTTTAACCACGCGTTTTGCTTTTTTATGGAACAGCATGGATTATGTAAACAACACAGCTTTCATTCATTCTGAAAATAGAGAAAATATTTTTAACCTGCATACAGAAGGGAAGTATAATTTGTCAAATACATTCATTGTTTTATCTTCATTAGATGCCTCGCATAATCTTGTGAATACGAATAATTATCTGTATTCAAAAACAAGAAATACAATTGCAATAATGGCAGGCGCAAAAACAATTCTGATGAAAGAAAAATTAACGATTCTTACATTACTAAAGCAGGAAATTACAGATATGAAATATTTTCCATTTGTCCCTTCCTTAGGCATGGAGTACATTTTACAAAAAAAATATGATTTGAAACTGAAAGGTAGTTTTTGCAGAAATTATAAGCTTCCGGGCATGAATGATTTGTACTGGAATCCGGGAGGAAATACAGAGCTGAAACCTGAGTCAGGATATTTTTCAGAAGTAGGTTCGGAGGCTACCATCAAATTAAACAATGACAATCAAAAACTGAATGCACAATTTGCATTTTTTTATTCGGAAACAAAAGATAATATCGTCTGGATACCTCAGGAAGGCTCATCTTTCTGGACAGCTCAAAATCTTAAAGATGTAACCTCTAAAGGAATAGAAATGTCTGTAAAATATTCAGGGGAAATTAAAAAAATGAAATGGGCGCTGTCTTCAAATTACACATATACAAATGCAGTAAACAAAGTAGATGCTCAATTAAAACAACTTATATATGTGCCTTATCATACGTTAAATTCATTTCTGCACGCACAATGGAAAAATATTTTTCTTCACTACAGTTATAATTATACGGGCAAACGATTTATTTATACGGATAATTCATGGTATTTGCCTCCCTATATGTTGAGCGATGCTGGTGCTGGTGTTTCTTTCAAAACAAGCAAAGCGCAATACACAATTCAGGCATTGATTGCAAACATATTTGATACAGACTATCAGGTAGTAATGGGCTATCCGATGATGCGTAGAAATTATCGGGTTTCTGTGAAAATTGGGTTTATGAGATCAAGAGAATAAAATATTATTGGGTATTTGATGTTTTTTTTGGTTGCAGGTTGGATATTGAGAGTTATATTTTACCACTAAGCCACTAAGAACACTAAAATTCACTAAGGTTGACAAGTTGTTGCAGGTTGCAGGTTGCAGGTTGAATGTTGCAGGTTGAATGTTGCAGGTTGAATGTTGGATATTGAGAGTTATATTTTACCACTAAGCCACTAAGGACACTAAAATTCACTAAGGTTGACAAGTTGTTGCAGGTTGAATGTTGCAGGTTGAATATTGGATATTGAGTGTTATATTTTACCACTAAGCCACTAAGGACACTAAAATTCACTAAGGTTGACAAGTTGTGCAGGTTGCGGTTATTTTACTCCCACTCGATTGTTGCAGGCGGTTTGGAACTAATATCATATACTACACGATTAATCCCTTTCACATTGTTGATAATTTTATTGGACATGTTACTCAAGAATTCGTAAGGCAGATGTACCCAGTCGGCTGTCATTCCATCGGTAGAAGAAACGGCGCGTAACACCACAGCGTTTTCATAAGTGCGTTCATCGCCCATTACTCCTACGGATTGCACAGGAAGTAAAATAACTGCGGCCTGCCACACCCGATTGTACAAATCCGATTCTTTCAATCCCTCAATAAAAATATCATCTGCTTCCTGAACAATGCGGACTTTTTCAGCAGTAACTTCTCCCAGAATACGAATGCCTAAGCCGGGTCCTGGGAATGGATGCCTTCCTAAAATGGTATCGGAAATTTTCAGTTCTTTTCCAACTCTGCGCACTTCATCTTTAAAAAGAAGTTTCAGAGGCTCTACAATTTTCAATTTCATGAAATCGGGCAAACCGCCAACATTGTGGTGCGATTTGATGGTTGCAGAAGGACCGTTCACAGAAAGTGATTCAATGACATCTGGATAAATTGTTCCCTGCGCCAGCCATTTTACATTTTCAATCTTGTGTGCTTCCTGATCAAAAACCTCAATGAACACGCGACCGATGGCTTTGCGTTTTTTTTCAGGATCTGTTATTTCTGAAAGTGCATCAAGAAATTGTTTTCCCGCATCAACGCCAATAACATTTAATCCCATGTTTTTATAGGAGTCGAGAACTTTGCCGAATTCATTTTTTCGTAGCAATCCATTGTCAACAAAAATGCAGGTAAGATTTTCTCCAATTGCTTGATGCAGCAATACTGCGGCAACAGAAGAATCAACGCCTCCTGATAAGCCCAGTATTACTTTTTCATTTCCCACCGTGTTACGAATTTCAGAAATCGTGCTATCGATAAAAGAAGCCGGAGTCCAGTTCTGACTGCAACCACAGATAGAAACAATAAAGTTTTTAAGCATTTGTAAACCATCTGTAGAATGATATACTTCCGGATGGTATTGAATTCCCCAGGTTTGCTCACCGGAAATTTGAAAAGCTCCGACTTTAACATCGGGCGTACTTGCTATTATTTGAAATTTTTCGGGGATTTTAGCAATGGTATCTCCGTGCGACATCCAAACCTGAGTCTGAACAGGAACATTCTTCAGAAGTTCATTATCGGGAGAAGTAATATTCAGCATGGCGCGCCCGTATTCTCGGTGTTTCGATGCAGTAACTTCTCCACCGAATTTTTGCGCCATAAGCTGCGCTCCGTAACACACGCCCAGTAATGGAAGCTTCCCCCTGAATACAGAGAGATTTGGATTGGGAGATTGCGGGTCGCGTACAGAGAATGGGCTTCCCGATAATATAACACCTTTTATTTCTTTTGTAATTTCCGGTGCTTTATTGAAAGGATGAATTTCGCAATATACATTCAGCTCTCTTACACGGCGCGCTATCAGTTGTGTGTACTGCGAGCCAAAATCTAAGATTAGTATTTTTTCTTGCATTATTCAGATTTAAAAAAAATGTTTGCAATAAACAGTTATTAAATTCACTATAGTCCGACAAAATTTTGTTATGTAGCTTAACCTTTTCATTACAATTCGTATTATAAACAGGGCACTCCTATGGAGCTTCCATCTTTTTATAAATTGTTTTATTTTATAAACAGTACGTCACTACCTGCCAGCCGTACTCAAGCCATTGAGGCAGGCAGGCGTGACTAAATAATAAATGAACTTCGTAGGAGCACCCTGTTTTTTGTCGGACAATAATGTTTTAAATTTTTTGATTTTTTTAATGCAATCTAAAATATGCTCGATATATACCAGATCACTTTTATGCATTGTAAATAATAATTAAATCATTTTTTATACTGTCTTTAATTTTTTTATTTTTTAAAGCTCCTTCTGTTATCAGGTCAACTTTATAGCCTAACTTTTCACTTAAATCATTTTCAATTTTTATTAATTGTAAAAGTGAGGGTGTATTTTTAAATTTAATTAAAATATCAATATCACTATTAGATTTAAGTTCATTTCTGGCAAACGAACCAAATACTCCAAGTCTTTTAATATTAAAAGATTTAAAATAATTTAAAATAATATTTTCTATTTCCGTACTATTCATATTTTTTTTTAGAAAAATTTTAAAACAATAGCTTACAAATATATTATTTGAAAAAATCAGCGCAAAGTAAAGATATGAACAAATAATGAGCATTTTGGGAAATGGTATTAATTTGCTATATTTGTGATTAACATGGACAGATACAGGCAAATATTAACGCGTTATTGGGGTTATCCTAATTTTCGTCCTTTGCAGGAGGATATTATCCGTTCTGTTGCAGAGGGCAAAGATACGCTTGGATTGTTGCCTACAGGGGGCGGAAAATCTGTAATCTTTCAGGTTTATGCTTTATCAGTTGAAGGAATCTGCATTGTAGTTACGCCTCTTATTGCCTTAATGAAAGATCAGGTTGAAAATCTTAAAAAGCGCGATATTAAAGCCGTTGCCATACATTCGGGATTATCTTCTCATGAAATAGATATTCAATTAAACAATTGTGTTTTCGGGGATATAAAGTTTCTTTATGTTTCTCCCGAACGTTTGGATACAGAAATGTTCCGCCAGCGTGTGGTAAGTATGCCTGTTAATCTTTTGGCTATTGATGAGGCGCATTGTATTTCCCAATGGGGCTATGATTTCCGACCTTCGTATCTTAAAATTGCAAATTTAAGAGAATTGCTTCCCGGTATTCCTGTGCTTGCATTAACGGCTACAGCTACTCCTGATGTTGTGAACGACATACAAGAAAAACTCATGTTCAAAACGAAGAATCTTTTTAAGATGAGTTTTGAAAGAAAAAATCTAGTGTATATCGTGAGAAATGTGGAGGATAAAACACGTTATCTGCAAAAAATTTTAACGCAGGTAAATGGCTCTGCTGTTGTGTATGTTCGCAGTCGCGTACGAACAAAAGAACTAGCAGAATTTCTTATTAAAAATTCAATTTCTGCCGATTATTTTCATGCCGGTTTGTCAAATGAAATACGCGATACGCGACAGGCTGACTGGAAAAAGGGAAAGACAAGGGTTATTGTTTCTACCAATGCATTTGGAATGGGTATTGACAAACCTGATGTACGTGTGGTAGTGCATATTGATTTGCCGGATTCGCTGGAAGCTTATTTTCAGGAAGCGGGCAGAGCAGGCAGAGACGAAAAAAAGGCTTATGCTGTTCTCCTTTATGACGGAGTTGATAAAAAGAGGCTGGAAAAAAGCATGACTGATAATTTTCCTGAAATTTCGTATATTAAAAATGTTTATAATGCAATCGGTAATTTTTACAAAGTTCCGGTAGGAGGAGGAAAAGGACTGTCTTTTGATTTTAATGTTTTTGATATATGTAAAGCATACCAGCTTCAGGCAGTTACTGTTTTAAGCAGCCTTAAAATACTTCAATGCAATGGTTATCTTGAAGTTACTGATGAGATTAATGCGCCTTCAAGAATATTATTTATCGTAAACAGGGACGATCTTTACAAATTTCAGGTGCTAAATGCACAATTTGATGGTTTTATTAAATTGTTGCTTCGTTCTTATACGGGAGTTTTTAATGATTATACGCCTATTGATGAGCTGGCGCTTGCAACTAAATCTAAAACAACCCAGGAAATTATTTACAAATACTTGGTTAAGCTTCAATCACTGCATATTATCAAATACAATCCACGCAAAAACACGCCCTCAATCTTTTTTCTTGAAGAACGGCTTGATGATAAGAATCTTTTCATATCAAAAGAGTCGTATTATGACAGAAAAGAGCGTTATGAAAAACGAGTAGCGTCAGCGCTGATGTATGCCAATGGAACAACGAAATGCCGCAGTCAGGTTTTACTTTCATATTTTGGTGATACGGAAAGTTTTCGTTGTGGGCAGTGCGACATTTGTGTTCGCAGAAATAAACTGGATTTAAGCAAGTTAGAATTTGACGCTGTGCTTGAACAGATAAAAAAGATTTTAAAATTGGAATCTTTGCTGTTAGATGATCTTGTAGACCGTGTTTCAACAGATGAAGATAAAGTTCTGAAAGTTGTACAATGGTTACTCGACAATAATAAAATACTTCGCAATGATGAACATCGGCTTGAATGGCATTCCCACTCCTAAAATTGTTCATTTCCTTACATAATCACTTGTTTCATAGCTTATTAATTTTGATTATAACTTTTGTAAATTCTGCTTTGCGGGAAAGGCTTTCATATATATATTTGAAAATTAAAAAAAATCGTTTGTGGAATATATACACAGTATAAGTACAGAGGAACTAAACCAACTGCCAAGAGTGTTGTATGAGGGAGAGGTTCAGGTGATTAGCAGCATTGAGGCGGTGGAAGAAGTGGTTGCGGTTTTGAAAAAAAGCCCGGTTCTTGGATTTGATACTGAAACAAAACCAAGTTTCCATAAAGGAAAATCAAACAGAAATCCGGTTGCGCTCCTGCAACTTTCCACAGAATCAAAAGTTTATCTGTTCAGAATAAATAAAATGGGTCTTCCGCAAAGTATTGTTGATATTTTGGCTGATCCTGCAATTATTAAAGTCGGGGCAGCAGTTCGGGAAGATATCCGGATTCTTCAAAAAATCACTCCTTTTAAAGCAGAAAATTTCATAGAACTGCAAGATATGGTGAAGAAATTTGATATTGAGAATTTCAGTTTGAAAAAATTAGCTGCAATAATTTTAAATATCAGAATATCAAAATCCCAACGCTTGTCAGACTGGGAAGCAGATGAACTCAGCGATGGTCAGGTTCGTTATGCCGCAACGGATGCATGGGTGTGTCATGAGATTTATAACAGGTTGATGAAGGATTGATTATTCCGAGTAGCTTTCTTTATTCAACCAAGTTTCCATGAAAAAATGTTCAAGAAATGTTACCATAAAAGAGTGTCTTTCCACAGCGATATTTTTTGCTGAATCAGTATTCATGCGATCTTTCAAAAGTAAAAGTTTTTCATAAAAATGATTTAAAGTAGGGGCTTTGGTATTTTTATACTCTTCGAACGATTGATGTAAAACAGGCAAAATTTTCGGATTGTAAATTTCTCTTCCTTTCGATCCTCCATAAGCAAAAGTCCTTGCAATACCAATGGCTCCGATAGCATCTAATCTGTCTGCATCCTGAACAATTATTCCTTCTAAAGTTTTCATATTAGTTGAAACACCTGCTCCTTTAAAAGAAAGATCTTTGATGATTTCGCAAATATGTGATATAAAGTTGTCCTCAACCTTCATCTGTTCAAGCCATATTCTGACTTTTGATTGTTCTTGATTTTCTTTTTCATCAGAAAATTTCCAGTCTGAAATATCGTGAAGTAAAGCTGCCAATTCAACAATAAAAAGGTCTGCATTCTCTACTTTTGCAATCTTAACAGCAATATTTCTAACTCTGTGAATGTGCCACCAGTCATGACCAGAGGAATCTCCTTCCATACATTGTTTCACAAATTCTTCTGTTTTAAGCAGGATTTCTTCTTTTTTCATTTTTCAATAAATTTTCCATTTTCATCACGACTCACTTCATCATAAGAAAAAACGCATCCGTTCATAGCAATATATACTCCTTCCTTTAGTAGATTTAACGCACCTATTGCAACACCAATGTTAAAATCTGCATCAGAATTTTTAAATTGTTCAGGTCTGAATGCGCCGGTAATAATTATTGCTTTGTTTTTAATATCAGATAATAATTCTGCAGTTTCAATCATTGTGTCTGTTCCATGCGTAATAATTATTTTTTCTGCCATAGCATTTTTACATACCTGATACAACTCCATCCTGTCTTCATTTGTAATTAAAAGACTATCTTTTTTAAATAAAGGCAGAAACTCATATTCAAAAGAGGGATTTATTTTCTCAAAAACTCTGAGAGCTGCCGAATCTGTTATTACGAAAGCATACCCGAGTTTTGTTTGCGGATAATCTTTATCAATACTGCCACCGGTTTGAATAAGTAAAATTTTCATAGTCGAAGTATTTTAAGTGTTTCTAAAATTTTTACGTCTTAAAGATATACAATAAAATATTATCTGATATTAAAATATTTTATGAAAATTATTTTTTGTGAATATTGGATTAAAGAGTAACTTTTCTGCCATCACTTCTTGCCGAACAGGAACTTTGCATTATGCCACATGGAAGAAGAGCAGGAAATCGTCTGCTTGCCTGTTTGCCTGCGCTGAGTCGCCTATCCCGCGGCGGAACAATGTACGCTAATATAGGAAATTATCAGCTTTTTCTGTATTTTATATTTAGTCCTTGCAAGAAAACGTCAATCATCCGCACTAGCTGGCTCAAACACTCACAGGGTGTTTGCCCTGTTACTCTCGACCTGAAAAACAGTCGTTTCAGCTTAGCTCAACGCATCGCATGTGCATTAGTACACTCTTGATTTTCAGGTCTTCGAAAGCATTTCGTCAAGCTCAATGTATCACCTTGAACTTGACGTTTTCTTATCAAGCACTGACACTGTCAAGCAAAAAACAAAGGTTTTCTTGCTAACACTATTTATCGAAAAATACAAATATTGTTACAATGTTTATAATTCGCTTATTGCGACGAAGAACAGCAAATAATTTATTGTGAGCAAAAGGATAAAAGAGGTACTCGGAGTACCAAGCTTATTATTTTTTCATTTGAAAAATATGAGTGTCAATTTCAGCATTAAGTTGAATGGAATCATATTGGGAGCTTGAGTATAATTGTCCTCCAAAATATGTTGTTGTAGAAAATGCAAAAGGAATTCCTTCAATAATTTTATATTCTGAATAATAGGTTTCAACAGTTATTTCCTGTCCCCTTATATTTCTATACGATAATCTTTTTATTATATAGAAATTTTCCTTGTCAATATACAGAAATTCACTCCCCCCGTCTTTGCGTATTATTTTTATTTTATAAGCTTCTTTGTTTTCAATTTTCTCTGTTCCATTTAGGTATAAACTATGTCCTTTTTGCTTGAAATTGTATAGCAGACCATCAAAATCGGCTCTGTTTTTTACATCTTTCAATCTATCTTCGTTCATGATTTGCGGGGCGTTGTTACCAGTCCAGGGAGCAGTCATCCATCCTGTTTTACCATCATAGGCCTGATAAGCGGTAATATCCTGAACATCGAATTCCATTAAAAAAAAGTCTGGTCTCATTTTATATACTTTTAATGGCATGGCGTCATTTTGAATAGTGGTTCCGCTCATAAGAACCGTGTTTATTTTTTGAAATTTATCCAATGCCATAGCTTTATAGTATTTATCCAGAATTTGATCCAGATTAAGTTCTTGCGCATATCCCGAAATAGAAAATATTATTACGATTGCGAAAAAAAATATTTTTGCATTCATTGTTTTCATTTTTATTGTTTTTTAATGTTATAGGCCAATAAAGATTTACCATGTCTGATATATAAAATTCCATTATAAATAACAGGATGAGCAAAGTGCGCCTTTGTGCCTTTGGTTATTTTAAATGAACTTATGATTTCTATTTTAGACCCATTTGGATTTGCAAGTGCCATTTGTCCTCTTTCATTGTAAAGGTATAATTTCCCATCAGCAAAATGAGTTGTTCCTCGATCGAACTTAAGTGAATCAATTACTTTTCCAGTATTTGCATTTAATGAGTACCAAAATCTTCTTTCGTACCCTGCTGAGTAAATATAATCTTTCCATTTTATAAACCCACCTGTAAGTCCATCACATGCCAGATTTTTCCAGACTTCGGTGATGCTGGTTCCATCGTCAGAAAGTTTAAGTTTTACAGAACCGTTTCCATTTCCTGCAATATAATAAATAAAGCCATCCTCATACCAGGGAGTATTAACCTGACAATCGCCGTCTCCCTGTTGTTTGTGCTCCCAAAGTAATTTTCCATCCTTTGTGTCAATCGCCATAAGAGTGCTCTTCGAAAAATTTATTAAAATATTTTTCCCTCCTATTTTTAAAATAAGGGGAGAGCAATAAGAGGTCATTTCACCCGCCCCTTTGCAAATCCATTTTATGTTCCCTGTGAATCGGTCTAATGCAACAACATTCGTATCTTTTGATCCAGGATTACAGAAAACTAAATCACCCTCAAAAGCAACCGACTCAGAGAATCCAAAGCGGGGTAATGGACCATGAAAATCTTTGGTATAATCTACAGACCAAATTTTTTTTCGGGAATTTGCATCAATACATGCAAGTGTCCCCATGCCGGTAGTAACATATATAAGATTATCAACGACGGTAGGAGTAGTTCTTGATCCGGGATAATTTTGCACCCACTCTGTTCCTATGGCTGTTTTCCATTGAAATTTCCCATTTAAATCTAAAGCGAATAAATAGCTTATCGTGTCAATTTCCCCATTTATAAAAATGTTTTTATTTGTTATAACGGGAGAGCCGTATCCGCTTCCTAAACCTGCAAATTCCCATATAAGCGCAGGTCCATTTTCCGGCCATTTTTCCAATAAGTTTATTTCGTTGAAAACGCCTTTCCTATCCGTTCCACGCCATTCTAAAATCCCTTGTGAGTTTGCATCCTGACTTATTAACACGATTGCTATTAAAGCTGCAACTAAAATATTTTTTTTATTTCTCTGTGCCATTTTCATTTTGTATATAATTTAATATCAAAATTAATGCACAGATGTATAAATTGAAAAAATAATCGACAACCCATTCAATTTTCCCTACGAATGTTAATGTTTTAAGGAGAATTTCAGGACAGGTATTTTAAAGGAATCGATGTTTGCGTTCGACTCCTACTCTCACACTCGTCTGCCTGCCTGCGCTGAGACGAACGCGATTCTTGGGGTGCAGCTTCGCTGCCGGTGGAAAGGCTCAGCCACCGATTACCAATTTTAAGGTTAATGTGATTTTAACAAAAATTCATTCATTTGCAAATGCTCTATTCCTGCACTCGTCTGCGTGCTTTTTTGCCTGCGTTGAGACGAGGCTAATTTTGGGCACGGAGTCGCCGCAGCGACGAGCGTGAACGGTGGGAAAAAAAAGGGCTGTTACCACAGTCCTTTTTCAAAAATGTTTGAGAAAAATTTATTGCTTTATAATGTAGCGCATTTGTATGCTATTTGCAGATTCAACCCGAATCAGATACATTCCTACCGGAAGGTTTTCAAGTGATATTTCAGCATAAGAATTATTCACTGTTGAAGCTGCACAAATTTGCCCTGTAGCATTATACAATTTTACAGAAGCTTTATCATGCATTTCATTTGCCATTGAAATAAATATTTTATCAATAGCGGGGTTTGGATATACAAAAATATCTTCATTCATTAATGTTAAATCGTTTTTTGTTGTAGTACTACAGCTTGTTTCAAACTCACTGGTTGTGTTAGGTCTTAAGGTAGATGTAAAAAGATTATTTGCAGCAGTTGTGTTATTTTTAAACTGGCTTAACATAAAACTTACAAGGTAATGTCTTACAGTAGCAGTTGCATTATCACGACCGATGAAGCCAACGGGCTGGCTTGTATTCACGTAATCTCCAAAACCTCCATGTCCCATTCCTGTAATCAGCACCCATGTTTTGCAATCAGAGGATGTAAATTTTCCATAACCAGTATAGCATGCAGAGGGTGTGCTTGATTCATCATCCTCACCTGCTAGGTTGAGAACTTTCCCCGTGTACCCGCTGATATTAGGAGTTGGAAAAGTGCTCGGGTACGATGCGAAAAATACAATTCCTGCTACGTCTAAAGGGTTATCTGCCAATGTTTCGCAAGCATTCACACCTCCATTAGAATGACCACCCACAACAATTTTATTTGTATCGGCATAATTTGCCAGCCAGTGACCGCTGCTGCTTCTTGCTTGCTCTTTAACCCATGTTAAGCAGGCCGACATGGTTGTGCCGGAAGGAAATCCCGCAGATGTTTCATCAATAACCATTGTAACAAAACCATAAGATGCAAGATGTTTTAAATACAAATCATAGGTATGAACATTGATGGTTCCACCGAACAACCCATTTGCGCCCGGTTGAAATAATAAAACAGGATACTTCACAATCGGAGGAATACTGGGTTTGTACATTACAATTTTTTTGTTCCCAACAATTGATGAATCTGCAGTAATGGAGTAAATCCCATCTGTATAATAGGGGGAAGAAGTTGGATTGATTTGCGCAAACAGGCTTCCTGATGCAAGAATCAGAGCGGCTAATAAATTGAATAATTTCTTCATAGAATAATTATTTAGGATTAATGATACAAAAATAATAAACTTTTTGAATAATATAGTCGAATATTAAAATTTTATCAACAAAAAAAGCCGGATTTACCCGGCCTGAAAAAAGATATTTATTTTTAGGGAGCAAGTGTAAATTTAATAGGAACAATCAAAGATATTTTAACAGGGTGTCCTCCCATTTTTCCGGGAGCAAAATCTGGCAATAATTTTATTACTCTTAATGCCTCATTATCGAGCAAGGGGTCTACTCCTCTTTCTAATCTGACATCTTCAACTTTGCCTTTTTTGTTGACCACAAAATAAATATAAACCTTACCCTGAATATTCATTTCTTTTGCTTCCTGCGGATAAATAATATTATTGCCGATAAATTGCATTAACGCGTCATCGCTTCCGGGGAATGCGGGCATTTCTTCTGCATAAGTAAGAGGCGGAGCCATTTCTGAATCATCAATCAACGCATTGTTTTCCGGTTTTATATCTAATTGATCATCATAATCGGGTTCAATGTTTTCGTTTTTCAAATTCTCAGAAATATCATCCATTGACATAATTTCGTCGTCTGCTTCACTATCATCAACAACTTTGGGTGCTTCGAATTTCACAGCTTTTTCTAGTGATTTATCCGGGGGAGGAGGAGGCGGTGGCTCGGGAGGTGGAGAGGGTTCGTCATTCGGATTATCAATAAGGTCTACAGTAACTGTTTGGTTGTTGATAAACTCAAATCCTGCTCCCTGATTTATGTTGGCAAGAATAAAAGGTGTTCCCACTGAAAGCATCAGGAAACCCACAGCTACAAAAACAGACAGAATCATACGTTTTTTGTAATTTTTTCTGAGATCATAAGCACCGTATTCTTTGTTACGCTTTTCAAATGTAATCTCATCAATATCCAAATTATTTTCTAACGACTTCATAACTCAAAAATTTAAATTAAACAATAGGAATTTTTTCACAGAATCGCGACATGAAAATCAATGAAAGCCGGCTGAATATTGATTTTTCTGTATAACGCAGCGCGAAAACCGGAAAGTATTTGAAAAGTAAAAAATAATTCAAATAAAGTAAAAATAAAATAGCAGTTTCATATAATAATGAAAAGTCTGAATACGTTGAGGGCGGTCTATAACCTTTTCAAAAGTCTTTTGGCTCTCTGCGTCAGGGAAGGCATTTCTTCAATTAGTATTTCTTCGAGTACAAGTTTCAGCTCTGTTTTTAGTTCGGGTATTTCTTTTGCAGCGTTAAATATAATCTGCATGCTGTAAATTCTTGTTGCAAGAGACTCAGATGGTCTGATAAGAAATGAGTAGCAGACATCAATTAGCTTACCTAGCATTTCTTCATCTTTAATATGAATATAGCTTTCGAAAATTTTCAAAAAATTCTTTTTAACACCTGAATTATTTATTTCAGAAAATTTCGAAATTATACTATTCGCATAAGGATTTATAAAATGCGGATTAACTTTACTTAAATGACAAATAACATAGGATGCCCTTATTGAATATTTTTCTTCTTCCGAAAATGCCATATCAAAAAAAGAATGCAGTATTTTTTTATTTTTCAGTATAACTTCTGATGTAATAACCGCGTTTATTTTAGAGCTGTCTTTAAGATATTCTCTGATGTTTTTCATCTACAAAAATGAAATAGAACGTTAACGTAATTTCGCTCCGAATTCTTTTTCAAAAGCCTTTACCAAAGATTGTATCACAGTGTCAATTTGCTTATCTGTTAATGTTTTTCTTTCATCCTGCAAAATAAAACTTACGGCATAGGATTTTTTATTTTCACCGAGATTTTTACCTTCATAAACATCGAACAGATTTACTTCTTTTAATAAATGCTTTTCTGTTTTTTGCGCAAGTGTTTTTATTTGTTCAAAAGATATTTGTTTGTCAAGTAAAAGGGCGAGATCTCTTTTTACTTCAGGGTATTTAGGAATTTCAGCATATTTTACTTTATTATTTTTTAACATGCCGAATAAAACAGTCCAGTTGATATCTGCATAAAATACTTCTTGCTGAATATCGAATTTTTTTAATGTTTTTCTGTGAACCGAACCCATGTAAAGAAGCTCTTTTCCGGATGTTTTATACACAAGCCCGTCGCTGAAAATATCTAATGCAGATATAGACTTTTCAAGCTTTTCAGTATACACTCCAAGTCGTGTTAAAATATTTTCAACATAGGATTTCATGATGAAAAAACTGACAGGTTTTGCAGGGCTTACCCAGTTGGGTTCACTTTGAAGACCTGTAAACACAAGCGATAAATGAAAATCTTCAAAATATTTTTCGGGAACTGATTTGCCATCTTTATTTTTTATCTGATAACAATTTCCGAATTCATATAAGCGAAGGTTCTGATTTTTTCTGTTTAAATTATAGACAACCGATTCTAACGCACCATACAAGAGGCTTTGACGCATAACATTCAGTTCATTACTGAGAGGATTCAGAATTTGGACAAGCTTTTCCTGAGAGAATAAAGCATTGTTATCATAGTACTCAAATTTGGAAAGAGAGTTGCACATTATTTCATTGAATCCATTTGCAGAGAGGTAGTCTGCAATCATATTGGTAATTTTCTCGAAATCCGGCTGCTGCTGGTAGGATAAAGATGCATTCAGAACACTAGGGACTTCAACATTGTTATATCCATAAATACGTAGAATTTCTTCAATAACATCTGCTTCTCTGTAAACATCAACTTTAAAAGTTGGAATTTCCAATTCGAGCTCTTTCTCGGTTTCTTTAACAATGTTAATTTCTAAACGTTTTAAAATATCTTTAATCGTATCATTTCCTATTTGTTTACCGATAAGCTTATCAACCTTTTCAAAAGGTAATAGTACTTTTTTCTTTTCAACAGGTGCAGGATAGACATCAATAAGATCGGAGATTATTTGCCCTCCCGCAATTTCTTTAATGAGCATTGCTGCGCGTTTCAGTATAAAAACTGTTTCATTCGGGTCTACACCTCTTTCAAATAAAAACGATGCATCTGTTGAAAGACCTTGTCTTTTAGCAGTTTTTCTTATATAAACAGGATTAAAATAAGCACTTTCGAGAAAAATATTTTTTGTATCGTTTGATACCCCTGAATGAACTCCGCCATAAACACCACCGATACACATTCCCTCTTCGGCATTGCAAATCATCAAATCCTGCCCATGTAACTTTCTTTCTATATTATCAAGAGTAACAAAAGGTGTATTTACCGGCAGTGTCTTTACAACAACTTTTCCTCCCTTTATTTTATCAGCATCAAAAGCGTGCAGCGGTTGTCCGAATTCGTGCAAAATAAAATTTGTAATATCTACTACATTGTTAATTGGATGCTGACCAATGGAAAGAAGCCTGTTTTTAAGCCAGTCGGGCGATTCACAGATTGCAACTCCCGAAATAGTAATACCGCTGTACCTTGGACACGCTTCTAAATTCTCTACTTCAACAGCAATATAATTTGAATTATTATCAGATTTAAAAGCGCTGACATCCGGTTTAACATAATTTTGTTTAAGAAATGCTGCAAGATCACGTGCAACGCCAATATGCGAAGCAGCTTCAATGCGGTTCGGCGTTATATCTACTTCGAAAACAGTATCCGTTGTAACATTGAAATAATCACGGGCAGATGTACCAATAACTGCATCGGCAGGTAAAACCATAATGCCATCATGCGAAGTACCGAGTCCAATTTCATCTTCTGCGCAAATCATTCCCTGAGAAAGCTCTCCCCTGATTTTGGATTCTTTAATAATAAAACTTTCCTCTCCTTTATATATTGTAGTACCAATTGTAGCAACAGGAACTTTTTGTCCTGCTTCAACATTAGGTGCGCCGCAAACAATTTTTAATAAATCAAGACTCCCTATATTTACTGTTGTTACACTCAGCTTGTCTGCATTCGGGTGTTTGTCTTTTGTAACAACCTCGCCAATAACAATACCCTGCAAGCCTCCTTTAACTGTTTCAAAGGTATCCACAGCACCCACCTCTAAGCCAATGCTTGTTAAAATTTCAGCAAGTTCTTCAGGAGCAATATTTATATTAATATATTCTTTCAGCCAATTATAAGAGATTTTCATAAAAAAAAAAATTTAAATAAAACAGTCGCAAAATTATTAAAAAATAGCTAAAAACCCGAAAAGATGTTCTACTTCTTGACTTAAGGTACGTAATTTTTTTTTTGAAGAAGGAAGCCTGTCTTCATAATTACCGTTTACCGCTTTATCCTTCGATCCGTACTGTACAATCGTTCCACCTGTGCTGAGCGAAGTCGAAGTATGGAACGATACTACAGTCCTACCATACCGCTTACCAATCACTGACTGCCGACTTTTTTACTGCTATATAAAGAAAGGTGTTGAACATCTTCACTTTTTTTCCTGAATAAATCAGTTCAGAAAACATCCTTTTTATGTTTTTCAATTATTTTAATGGGATTTCAAAAAAAAAACATATTTTTGTAAATTGTAATGCGAAAACACTAATCGCAATTAGTGCATAAGGATGGAAAAATTTATTAAAGAAGCTACCTACAGAACACCTGCTGTTACTTGTGATGCCGAAACCGGAATCATAGATATCAGGGGAAAGTCTACACCTGAAAACACTTATAGTTTTTATCAGCCTCTTACAGAATGGATTATTCAATATATTAATGCTCCGCAGCCGGAAACTGTTATGACCATTGAACTTGAATATGTCAACACCAGCTCTTCCAAATGGTTATATTCTATCTTCAAAGAATTATCTAAATTGAATACGGATACAACCAAACTTACCATCACATGGAATTATTCGGATGAAGATATTGAAGAAGTTGGAAAAGATTTAGGCTCAATGTTGAATCTTACGATGATCTTTGTTGAAATTCCGGAATAAATTCCAAAATTATTACTGCTCTTTTCTATAAAAATTATTCGTTGTTGTAGAGTAAATATTTGATATAGTAAAATTTTTCCGGTAATTGAAGTGGCACGCTAAATTTATCGAATTGCTCTCGAAATAACCGGAAAAAACTATTCTTTAACAAATCTCTTTACTACAGTCTGTTCGCTTGCATTTACCCGATCAACATATAATATAGATGTGAACCCGGAAATTTTTTTATTGCAATCAATTGTTGAATAACTCATATAATGTTTTTTACATTTATTTTTTATTGAGTAATATAATTTGAGTTACATCAGCCATTAAAACCACTTTTTTTTCTTCATTATTATTAGCATTGTACCACTAATTAAAAACATTAAAGCAATTAAAACCGGATAACTATAAGGCCAGGAAATCTCAGGCATGTATTTAAAATTCATTCCATAAACACCCACGATAAAAGTGAGTGGAATAAATATCGTTGAAACAATTGTAAGTGTTTTTATTACATTATTCATGTTATTATTCATATTCGACATATTCAAATCTATATGACTAGCTAGCATTTCATAGCTATGTTCATATAAATCTGTCAACTGAATAATGTGATCATGTACATCGTTTATATAGGGCATCATAAGAGGACTAATAAATTCAGATTTGTCAAGAATTAATTTATTGAAGGCCTCCGTAAGCGGGTAAATTGATTTTCGGGTTGAAGATAAAACTTTTTTAAGTTTGTGAATTTCCTGAATCAGATTTCCGAATTTGTTTTCAATAATTTTATCCTCCAGAGTTTCAATTTTATCTTGCATGGATTCATATACCAGATAATAATTATCAACAATTGCATCAAGAAGAACATAAAATAAATAATCAGTATTTCTTTGCCTGAATTTACCTTTTCCTGCAAGAATATTTTCCCTGATTAATCTGAAAAGATCACATTCCTCTTCAGAAAATGTTATCAGGTAATTTTTTCCCAGAATGAAACTTATATGTGATGCCTCTATCGCCGGCTCTGTTTCTTTATATCTCAAATATTTAAGTGTAATGAAAAGATGATTTTTTGTTTCTTCAAATTTTGGAAGCTGTTCGCTGTTAAGGATATCCTCAAGAACAAGGTTGTGTATTTCAAAATGAGCTCCGATTTTTTCTATCAGATCAATTTTATTAAGACTGTTAAGGTTTATCCAATTAACACAATCGGGTTTGATTTCTGATATTATCTGCTGAAAATTTTCACTAACCATGGATTGGCAGCAGAATCCATTATAAACAACAAGGTTTATTATACTGGGATCTATTTTTTTATCACCTGTATAGATGAGACTTTCTGGAGGAAATCCTACTTTTCTTGTAAACCGTTGTTTTCTTTTTACCATAATTGAAATTTTTAACAAACATATAAAAATACGTATTGCTTTTTGCAAAATAAAATCTTTTTTCTATTTTTGACACCTTTGTCAGACAAGAGTGTCTAACATGATTGTTTGACACCATAAACAAATTCAAGTGTCTATTTGTTAAAATGTTATAAAAAATTATGATTGTAGAAAGTTTAAAAGATCAGGATTCTGAAACTAAAATTTTAGAAGCTGCAAAAACTGTTTTTACCAGAAAAGGTATGGACGGAGCCACCATGCAGGAGATAGCAGATGAAGCTCAGATAAGCCGTACTTCTTTGCATTATTACTTCAGAAATAAAGAAAAACTTTTTGAAATAATATTTGCCGAATCGCTTGATAGAATAACTCCGCGCTTCAATAAAATTATTGAGATGCCAATTCCTCTTTTTGAAAAAATTGAACTTTTCGTAGAAAATTATTTGAATGTACTTACCGAAAATCCTATGCTGCCGGGACTGATTGTACATGAAATGAGCCGCGACCCGCATACCGTATTCAATATTATAAACAAAAAAGGTATTAAATTGGATAAATTACTCGTGCAAATGGAGCTTGAAAAAATGGGCGGCGTGCTGCGTAATTTTCCTATCGAACACTTTGTGGTAAACATTTTCAGCCTTTGTGTCTTTCCTTTCCTTGCAAAACCTTTGCTGGAAGAGTATCTGTTCGACAACGACGAAAATAAATTTCAACAATTTATTGAAGAACGGAAAAAAGTTATCAGTGAGTCCATCATTCTTTTCATTAAAAAATAAATTTTATTTATGACTATTACTTACAGGGCAGGTGTTGACGTTGGCTCTACCACTGCAAAAGCAGTTATTCTCGATGAAAAAGGTAACATTATATTTTCAGCATACAGACGCCACAACACGGAAATTGTGAAAACTATTTCTGCAATTTTTGGCGAAGCACATGAAAAACTGGGCAATATTACGATAAGCCTTATTAATACAGGCTCTGCGGGTATGGGCGTTTCTGAAAAAACAGGCATTCCTTTTATTCAGGAAGTAGTTTCATCAGCAGAAGTTGTGCGCCATAAATATCCGCAGGTTCATACGTTGATTGACCTTGGCGGTGAAGATGCAAAAATGATATTTTTTCAAAAAGGCAAACAACCCGACATCCGCATGAATGGTAACTGTGCAGGTGGTACCGGCGCATTTATTGACCAGATGGCAAGTTTGCTGAATATAAAGGTTGAGGATCTTGATAAAGAGGCGCGGCTTTCAGAACAAAATTACCCTATTGCATCCCGATGCGGCGTTTTTGCAAAAACCGATGTGCAAAATCTTATATCAAGAAAAATAAGCAAGGCAGATATTGCATCTTCTGTTTTTCATGCTACAGCTATTCAGGTTATGAATACGCTTGCGCGCGGATATGATGTAGTTCCCAAAGTCATGTTTTCTGGAGGTCCATTCAGCTTTATCGAAAGTCTGCGTATGACTTTTATGAAAGTCCTGAAACTTACAAATGATGATGTTATAATGCCTGAAAAGCCTGAACTGATACCTGCGATTGGAGCTGCGCTGGCAGAAAACACTGACCGGATAAATATTTCCATTCTTGAATTACAAGATCTACTAATTGACAAAAGTAAAGTTGTTCCTGTGTATTCAAACAGGCTGAAACCCCTGTTTAAAAATATTGAAGAATTAGAAGAATGGCGTATAAAAAAATCTCTTCATAAAGTTGAGAGAGTAAATATTGTAGATTTTAAAGATGTTCAGTGCTTCATGGGTGTTGATTCCGGTTCAACAACTACAAAAATTGTTGTTATTGATGAAAAAGAAAGAATACTTTACAGTCATTATGATAACAATAAAGGAAATCCTCTTGATGCAGTTATAAAAGGGATAAAAGGCTTTGAAGAGGCATGTGTTAAAGAAGGAAAAACTGCGAAAATTCTGAAATGCACAGTTACCGGATATGGCGAAGACATTATCAAAGCTGCATTTGGAATGGATTACGGAATCGTGGAAACCATAGCGCATTTTATGGCTGCCAGAAAATTTGATAAACAGGTTAGTTTTGTTCTTGACATTGGCGGGCAGGATATGAAAGCAATGTTTATCAATAATGGAAGTATAAATAATATTGAGATTAATGAAGCCTGCTCTTCGGGCTGTGGTTCTTTTATTGAAGGCTTTGCAAATAATCTTGGGTTCAAAGTTGCTGATTTTGCCAGTGCAGCCTGCAATGCTACAGAACCTTGTGAGCTTGGTACGCGTTGTACGGTTTTCATGAATTCAAAAGTAAAGCAATCGCTCAGAGAAGGAGCGCAGGTAGAAGATATTTCAGCAGGTCTTTCTTATTCGGTAATAAAAAACTGTCTTTTCAAAGTTCTTAAAATAAAAGATATGTCGGTGCTGGGAGACCACATCGTTGTACAAGGCGGGACATTTAAAAATCCTTCTGTTCACAGGGCACTTGAAGTGCTTACCGGAAAAGAAGTAACCTGCTCTGATATTCCTGAACTGATGGGCGCATTCGGCGCAGCTCTTTACGCTATTGAAAAGCACAGGAAAAACGAACAAGCCTCCACTTTTATCGGATTTCAATTTCTGGATGCCGTAAATAATTACGAAACAAAAATTATAAGATGCAAGGGCTGCGAAAATCTTTGCGCTATAACTAAATTTATTTTCAGTAACGGCAACTCCTATTTTTCGGGAAACAAATGCGAGTCGGTTTTTGTTAATAAAGGAAGCGCGAAAGAAAAAGGATTTAATATTTACGATTATAAAAATCAGCTTCTGTTTAACAGAAATACAAAAACAAATGCCATAGCAAAGCAAACAATAGGAATTCCACGTATTTTAAATATGTATGAAAATTTTCCGTTTTGGAATACCTTGCTTACGGAATGCGGCTTCAATGTTCAGCTTTCAGATGTTTCTACGCTTGACATGTATGAAAAAGGTCTGGGCTCTGTGATGTCAGACAATATTTGTTTTCCTGCAAAACTCGCACACGGTCATATTATTGATCTTATTGAGAAAAAAGTTGATCGGATTTTCTTTCCAATGGTAATCTATGAACACAAGGAACAAAAAAATTCTGTTAATAGCTTCAATTGTCCTATTGTATCAAGTTATTCCGAGGTTTTAAAAAGTTCTATTGACCCTGAAGGAAAATATGGTATTCCTTTAGACTCGCCCACGGTTACATTCAATGACGAATATCTTCTGAAAAAAGCCAGCTTTTTGTATCTTAAAAAATTCGGAGTCTCTAAATCTGTATTTAATGAAGCGTTTATTAAAGCGAGCGCAGAAAAAAATAAATTTTTATCAGACTTAAAAAACAAAACTTACGAAATACTTGAGAAAGCGCATTTAAAAAATCGTCATGTCGTATTGCTTGCAGGCAGACCGTATCATACAGATCCGCTGGTTCATCAGAAAACCGCACAAATTCTTACAGATCTTGGTGTGGATGTTATCAACGAGGCTATTGTTTATGAAGAAGCAGGTTCTGTTTTTGATGAACTTTTAACGGTAACGCAGTGGTCGTATCCGAACAGAGTCTTAAAAGCTGCGCAATGGGTTGCCGCGCAAAAAAATATGAACTTACACTTTGTGCAATTAAACTCTTTCGGCTGTGGTCCCGATGCCTATCTCATTGATGAATCCATGGAAATTCTCAGAAGCAAAGGCAAAAATCACACATTAATTAAAATTGACGATATTTCAAGCACAGGCTCTGTCCGTTTAAGACTTCGCTCTCTGATTGAATCTCTGAAACTAAAAGACAAAAATGCTCAAATAATAGAAACTCCAAGAAAAACTACACCCGCTTTTACTGAGAAAGACAGAACAAAAACCATTATCGGACCTTGGTTTTCGGAATTTTATTCTCCTTTCATTCCAAGTCTTTTTGGAATTTTAGGTTATAAATATGAAAACATTCCTATTGGAACTCCGGATTCTATTACAGAGGGATTAAAATATGCTAATAATGAAATCTGTTATCCTGCCACTCTTATAGTTGGAGATATTATTAATGCGCTTAAATCAGGTAAATATGATCTTGAAAATACTGTTGTAGGAATAACACAAACCGGCGGGCAATGCAGGGCTACAAATTATATTTCTTTAATTAAAAAAGCAATGGTTGCAGCAGGCTTTGAAAATGTTCCTGTTGTTTCAATTGCTACTGCTGATGGGACGATTAATAATCAGCCTGGATTTAAACTCGACTGGAAAAAAGTAGTGAAGCCGTTGTTTTACACGCTGCTTTTTTCAGATAATCTTTCGAAAATGTATTATGCTACGATACCCAGAGAAATACAAAAAGGAACAGCAGCAAGGCTCAGGGACAAGTATCTTCATTTGGTTCAACCCCTTATTCTGAATAGAAACATTGATGGTGTTACAAATCTGCTAAAACAGGCAGTTGCAGAATTTAATAATGTTGAAACACATTCAAAGAGTGTCCCTAAAGTGGGTATTGTTGGAGAGATTTATGTTAAATATAATCCTTTCGGAAATTCTCAAATTGTGAAATGGCTGCAGGAGCAAAATGTGGAAGTGGTTGTTCCTCCACTGCTCGATTTTATGATACAGGGATTTGTAAATGTTAGGGTAAATAAAAAAGCAAATCTTGACAGAACTGGGTCATCAATTTACACGAAAATACTTGAATTTATTGCAAACCGGACTATCAATAAAATTGAAAAAATAATGTCTGATTTCAAATATTATATTCCCTACAGCTCTATTTATCACGAAGCGGAACATGCAGAAAAAATTATTGATCTTGCAAATCAATTCGGAGAAGGTTGGCTGATACCTGCTGAAATCTCTACTTTTGCGAAAAACGGAGTGAACCATGTTGTAAGCCTGCAGCCTTTTGGATGCATTGCAAATCATGTTATTTCAAAAGGAGTTGAGAAGAAAATTAAACTTTCTTTTCCCGATATGAATTTGTTATTTCTTGATTTTGATTCAGGAACCAGCGAGGTAAATATTCACAACCGCTTATACTTCCTTGTGAGAAATGCAAAAGAACATGCAGAACAAAAGTTGTCGAACTTAACTGTTGCCGCGGAATCGGGTGTTTTGCCCATTACCTGTGTGGAGCAAGAGATTCAGTCGTAGTGAAGAGGGTCGGAAGGTAAGCAGCTATTGTTTGATTTCAATCAAAACAATTTCATAGCCTTTGCGCACTTCTTTTGAAACATGCAGTACGCCAACAAGAACAGACGCCATGCCTGTAAGAAAAAATCCGGCAGCAAAAATTGTTATGGCTTTTGTTTCTGTTATGTAATGCATACCTATAAACAATGAGGATATAATAAAAAAAGCAATGGCTATGGAATAAAAAATTACAGCATTGCGAACCAGTTTTAATCTGTATGCTAATTTTCCTATTTGCATTAAAATGCTGTTTAATCTTTTTTCCTGATCTTCATTTAATCCTGATTTTTTTTTCTCGGATTTCAGTTTTCTTTCTTCTTCATCTAATGTGCGGATGCGGCTTACAATAAGGGAGTATTTGTTATTCATTCCCAGCATTAAAAGTGCGCATGCAGAAATCATAATGCCCGGAGCGAGCATTGCCTGTATAATGTGTACTATAGTTAGTTCCATGTTTTTTTATTTTTTAGACCGGATTCATTCTTGCATATCTGCCAGTTTTACAAGCACCATTTCAATCATTTCTTTCATCCTTGCATCGCTTACAGTATAGTTATTTACAATAATTGCAAAGGCTACATCTCGGTTTGATTTTGTTGTTACATATCCTGCATAACTTCTAACGCGAGACATATAGCCGCTTTTAGCACGTAAATTTTTTTCAGCAGTTGTATTTTTAAACATACTTCGAATTGTTCCGGAAAGTCCTGCGGCAGGCAACGAATTATAAAAAGCATAATAAGATTTAGAGCGTTTCATATATAGCAATACACCGACAAGTTGTTTTGCAGTAAGAGAATTATAGCGTGACAGACCGCTTCCATCGCTTAAAAACATGCCCTGTGTATCAATCTTTCTTTGTTTGCAAAAATCTTTGAGGGCATTGGCTGCTGTTGCTGTTTCTGTATTTTTATAAGATCTGAGTCCGATGTGTTTTAGCAAGGTTTCAGCAAATAAATTATGACTGTATTTGTTGGTTGCAAAAACAATTTCAGATAAGCTGGGGGAGAGGGTTTCACAAATTTGAATTTTTATGCTTTCTTTATATTTATCGGTTGATTTTAGCTGCCTTATGGTGCATGGCAATTCTGTACATTGAATATTAATACTGTCTAACTGTGCTTTTAAAAGATATGCCAGAAATAAGGGAGGATCAGGAATAGATGCTCTTACAGAAAAGTTTTTTTTATCTTTCGGAAGGTATCCCAGCACGGTTCTTTCGTTTTCAAACGGACCACCTGTAAAGTAACATAAATCTTCTGTTCCGGAATATGTTTTAACTTGATTGCTTAGCTTCAGATAGGGTATGTTGGGAATATGCTCTTTAATTTTCACGGAATCTTTTTCTTTTCCTGTATCAAAAATAACTTTGAACTGGTTGTCAAAAATTGAAATGCCATAAGCTGTTGCTCCGTAATAGTTTCCCATATCTCCCCAAATCCAGTTGACAGGAGTTTGATCATCGAAAATTTCTGCATCACCGATTATGCGACCATTTATTTTTTTTATTCCTTTTTTTGCAATGCTGTCTGCCCATGTTTTGAGAAATGCATTTTCTTTGTAATGATTTTTAAAAATTGGGCTTCCCAATGCAGGATCTCCTCCGCCTTTTATATAAATATTTCCGTTCAGTGTACCCGAGGCATCAATAGAACCGTCATGTTCAATAGTGGTTTTAAATCTGTAGTTCGCACCAAAATATTCTAATGCTGCGGCAGTAACAATTATTTTCTGAGAGGAAGCCGGAATAAGACTTACATCTGCATTGTGTTCGGCAATGACTTCCTTAGATTTTAAATCATAAGCATAAAACGAAATGGATGCATTTTTTAATGTTGAATCCCCTGTAATCTCTTTAATTTGTTTTTTTAACGTTGAAAATTTTTCTACTGTATCTTTTTTTGTTTGTTTTTCAACTTTGTTTTTTTTGATACTCTCTTGCAATATCTTTTTTGGGTCAATGAATTGCGCATTAACAGACAGGTTAAGAAGAAGAATCAGATTAAATAATAAATAGGTTTTCACTTGCAGATTTTTTACAAAGGTATAAAAATAGAAAATTATTCTTTTATAAACAATACTACGACTGCACCTATAATCATAGCGAAACCTCCGAGAACAAGAGTATAAATTGCATTTCCGTCAAATAGATATTTTGTAAAAAAGCCGAGCAAGCTGGCAGCGAGAATTTGCGGAATGACAATAAAGAAATTAAAAATTCCCATGTAAAGACCGAGCTTTTTAACAGGCAGCGAACCCGTTAATATTGCATAAGGCATAGATAAAATGCTTGCCCATGCAAGACCAACACCGACCATTGAAACAAGAAGCAGATTTGGATTTTGAATGAAGTAAATACTTATCAAGCCCATTCCTCCCGCAGTTAACGCAATAGCGTGTGTAGTTTTTTTGCTTGTGTATTTTGCAATTACGGGTAGCAGGAATGCCACAAGCGCAGCAAAGCCATTATATGCAGCAAAGCATATTCCTATCCAGTTTGCGCCGGTATTGTATAGTTCAGATGCAGGGTCTGAGGTTCCGTATATATGTTTTGTTACAGCACTCGTTGTGTAAATCCACATGGCAAATAAGGCAAACCATGAGAAAAATTGCACTACAGCCAGATGCTTCATTGTTTTCGGCATGGCAGCCATATCATTAAGAATTTGGACAAGTCCGCTTTTCGATTTTCCAGAATTTTCGAGCATTCCTGCAACAAAATAAAAAATGCCCAACGCAAAAATTCCAAATGAGAAAATATATAAATCTTTATGAAGCTCCTGATTGTATATGATAAATGAAAATATCAAACCGATAATTGCAAATAAGGACGCCCACAGCATTTTTTTATTTTTATTTTTTGAAATATCTAAGTCGGCTTCCACATTTGCATCCGGGGTTTCTTTTTCAAAAGAAAGTAGTTCATCGGGCGGGTATTCTTTTGTTCTGAGAACCGTCCACAAAACAGCACCGAAAAAAGCAAAACCACCGATATAAAATGAAAATTTTACAGAATCAGGAATAGAGCCAGGAGCCGCAGTATTAGAAATGCCAAGCCAGTTCGTCATGATGTAGGGAAGCGCAGATGCTACGACAGCACCAAGTCCGATGAAAAAACTTTGTGTTGCGAAGCCAATGGTACGTTGTTTTTCTGGTAGCATGTCTCCGACAAATGCGCGAAAAGGTTCCATAGAAACATTAATTGAAGCATCCATTATCCAGAGCATTCCGGCTGCAATCCAAAGTGCGGGAGAATTTGGCATCACAAAAAGAGCTATAGAAGCCAGCATAGCACCTGCGAAGAAATAAGGTCTGCGTCTTCCCCATCGGCACCAGGTTTTATCGCTGTAATATCCGATTATAGGCTGTATTAGCAAACCCGTAACAGGAGCAGCAACCCAAAGAATAGGAATGTCTTCTACTTTGGCTCCGAGCGTTTCAAATATTCTGCTTACATTGGCATTCTGCAATGCAAATCCAAACTGAATACCGAGAAATCCGAAACTCATGTTCCAGATTTGCCAGAAAGATAGCGAAGGTTTTTGTTTCATTTGGAACTTTTTTATTTTACATATTTGTCCAACCAACCTCTGAATTCACGCTGCCAAAGTATTGCATTTTGAGGCTTAACCACAAAATGTGTTTCTTCCGGGAAAAATAAAAATCTGCTGGGAATACCACGCAATTGCGCTGCATTAAATGCTTCCATGGATTGTGTGTAAGGTATTCTGAAATCTTTGCCACCAGAAATAATTAAAATCGGAGTATCCCAATTCTGAACATACAGGTGTGGAGAGAAACTGTAGCTTTTTGGTTTTGGGTCGTTCCAGTAAGGTCCTTCCAGATCGTGATTCACGAAGAAATATTCTTCGGTTGATCCGTATTGGCTTTCTAAATTAAACATCCCGCAATGCGCTATAAAAGCCTTAAATCTTTTCTGATGACGTCCGGCAAGATAATAAACAGAGTAACCTCCATAGCTTGGTCCAACACATCCTACTTTTTCCGGGTCAATGAACTTTTCTTTTTTCATTGCATCCACAGCTGATAAATAATCTTTCATGTTTTGACCTCCATAGTCGCCGGCAATCTGGTCGTTCCATTCAGATCCGAAAGTTGGAAGTCCTCTTCTGTTGGGAGCAATCACAACATAGCCATTTGCAGCCATCATCTGGAAATTCCAGCGGAAAGAGAAGAATTGACTTACTGCGCTCTGTGGCCCTCCGTTGCAAAACATAACTGACGGATATTTTTTTGAAGGGTCGAATTTGGGCGGATAAATCAGCCATACAAGCATATCTTTATTGTCGCTTGTTTTCACCCATCGTTCTTCAATTTTACCCATTTCAATTTTATCGTAAATATTTTTATTCGTAAACGTAATTTGTTTTTCAGCGCCTAAATTTTCATCAATTTTGAAAATTTCATTAGCCATTACCATTGAAGTTTTCTCTCCTATAAGCGTTGAACCTATTTTTTTGATTACATGATAATCGTGAACACCTTTTGTGAGTTGTGTGATTTTATTTGTAGCTATTTCACAAGTGTAGATTTGGAATGTTGCTTTTATTCCGGAAATAAAAAATAATTTTTGATTATCTTTATCCCAAACAACAGAGCTGGCCGACTGATCGAAATCTTTTGTTAAATCTTTTTTCTCTTTGGTTTCAAAATCGTAAACAAATAAACGGTCTTTATCCGATTCATAGCCGGGGGTTTTCATGCTTTGCCATGCAATCATTTTTGAGTTATTTGAAAAAACAGGGTACTTGTCGTAACCGGGCATGCCTTCTGTGATATTAACGGTATTGCCATTTTCTAAATAATAAATATAAATATCAGAATTTGTTGAAACAGCATATTCTTTTCCATTCATTTTTTTGCAGGTGTAAGCAATCATTTTGCCATCGGGACTCCAGGTCATTTCTGCATTATCGAAATAAGGAGAGAGGGGAGCATCAAATTTTTCATTGTTCATAATATCTCCACCGTTATTTATTTTGCCACTTGAATAATCAGCAACAAAAATATGGCTGTAGGCATAATCGTGCCAGTTGTCCCAGTGACGGTACATCATATCATCAATGATGCGAACATTTGTGTTGGGAAGATCAGCGTAAACTTCTGTTGCAGTTTTATCAAGCTTTACATCTTTCGTGTAAAAAACTTTGTTTCCGGCAAGAGAATACTCAAAGCTGTTTATACCCTCTGCAATATCAGAAACCTGTTTTTTATTCTTTCCATCCGGATTCATTTCCCAAATTTGCATGCTGCTGCTTTTATCTGAAAGATAAGCAATTCTTTTTCCATCTGAAGTCCAACGCGGATTCATATTCTGACCAATAGAATCTGTTAGTTTTACAGGTTCTCCACCTTCCGCAGGGACGATAAAAAGATCGTTTTTACTTCTGTTTGTAGGAACATCGTATCTCCTAACTCCATACACAACAAATTTTCCATCCGGCGAAATCTGGGCTTCACTGAGCCTTCCAAACTTCCACATGATTTCAGGAGTTAAAACACCGACAGAAATTTCTTCGGGTGTGAGATCATTGTTGAACACAGGAGCAGGGGTTGTTTCTGCCGGTTTTGTGTTGTCGTTGTTTCTGCAGCAGGAAGCCACAATAATCAGCATAAGCACTGAAATGAATAAATAATAATGTTTCATAAAATTGAATTTAAAAAAGGTTATTCCCATACACAAACGTGTAAACGACACTGCCTATAATTATTATTTTAAATGTAAAGAGGCAAATATATATAATAAAGCAACGGAACACAATAGTGAAAAAAAACAAATCTACAGGCAGTGAAAATTGTCAGATTAAAAGCTTATTATATTTTATTTGATATGATTGTTGCAGGAAAGATTTAATCAATAGAAAACACTCGAATTTTTAGTATTTGATAAAACTTTTGACAGTCGAATTTTTTCCGGAAAGGACTTTCATAAGATATAATCCCTGCGGATATTTTGATATATCAATATTGATTTTTTGATCAATTAATCCCATCGAAACAACTTTCCCGATAGAGTTGTATATGATATATTCAGATTCCATCTTTGTATTTATGGAAACACGAATCTTTTCATGGGAGGGTATCGGGTAAATATGTAATAAGTTGGAATTATCAGTAGCAATTAATGTTTTATTGTTATCAATAATGCCATTATCTTCGATATTAGAAAGTGATTGACTGAATGGACCTGACATGTCTTTTGCATCCCCGGTTGCAGTGCAGGAAAAAGGCATACGTATTCCCACCTGATAATAATAGGGTGTTGTTATATCATAATCGCTCCATGCATAATATTCCTGACCTGTCATTGCAGGGACATAGTCTATCGAATCCATTAAATCAGGAGAAGTCCCTTTAAAGATAATATAGTAAGAGGGAATAATACTGTATGATGAATCTTTATAAGCATTCCAGTTTAAATTGATTGTGGTAACAGGTGAGCCTTGCGAGACTTGAAGGAACATGGTTCTATGATGCGGGCACCTTGGATTTTCATTCCCAAATGAATCAACAGAAGAAATTGAATAGTAGAAATCGTGCGTATGTGGGTCTGAAACATAATCAACAGCTAAACTTAATTCATTATGATAAACAGTATCAAAAGGAACAAAGCCGCCAGCCTGATATTTGAGAATTTTATAAAATGAAATGCCCATTTCTTGTAAGGGTTCCCATACTATTTTATTTCTATTTAGAGCAGGATCAAAAGTTACAAAACAAATATTTTGAATTTCATAAGCTTTTAAGGCTGTACCTGCACTTCCTACCATCCAACCTGCTCCGGAATTTGCAAAGAAAATGCTTTGGATAGTATTTATATTGCCTGTTGAAGTTGTTATATTTTGCCAGTTACTTCCTCCGTTAGATGTATAAAGTGTGGTTCCATCTTGTCCTGTAGTCCATCCACAAAGAGTATCAAGAAAAAATATGCTGGTAAGAAATTTCGTGTTGTTTGTATTCTGTTGTGTCCATGTTGTTCCTCCATTGTTTGTTACCATTGTTTTACCATCTTGTCTGCAAAGCCATCCGTGCAATGTATCTGTTAAAAAAATATCATAAATTGAAATTACTGTATTTGTAGTTTGTATAGCCCAGTTTGTTCCTGCATTTTGAGTGAACAGAACCTGTCCGAAAGCACCAACTGCATAACCAATTGTATCATTAATAAACTTAACATTTTTTAGATTTTGAGGGGAGCTATATGTCTGGATAATCCAAGTTGCTCCTCCGTCTGATGTATGAAGAATAGTACCACTACTCCCAACAGCCCAACCTTTAAGCGGACTAATAAAAAATACAGCTTTCAATTCATAGGTCGTATTCGATGTCTGCTGTGTCCATGTTGCGCCTCCGTCTACAGTGGTAAGAATTTTACCATTTATCCCTACAGCGCATCCCTGTAATGAATTAACAAAACATACACTGTTCAGGTTCGTGTTAATTCCAGAGGTCTGTTCGGTCCAGTGAAACCCTGCATCCGGAGTGTGGAGAATGATACCGTTGTCACCCACCACCCAGCCCTGCTGGGCATTGATGAACCAGGCATCATTCAGGTTGTTAGAAGTATTCGTGTTGTTGAGAATCCAGTCAACTTGTGCTGTGGCAAAAAGGGTGCAGGTCGTAATAATGAAGAGAATGTATAACTTTTTCATAATCCTGTATTTTAGTTAATGTTTTTTTGTTTTATATTTGCATAAATATACTCCAAAACCTGTTCAATAGTCGTTTCTATCGAAGGATAAACAATCTTTCCTTTGTGTTTGTGATGCGGAAAGGTTGAAATATTTTCCCAGTGGGGTGCATTATCCCATCGTAGCAATAACTTCTTTTTATTATTCATCCAATGGTATGAATATTTCCGTTCGCCATTTGCAAATCGGTAATCTTTAATTTCGAGAATACTGCCATTTATAAATGAAATAAAAATTCGACAGGAAAAAAGCGACCCTTCCTGAATATATTTGTTTACAATAAAATCGGAAATAATTTCCTTGTACTTTTCAACAAGGTTCAGCACTTTTGAAGGGATTTAAGTTCTTTTTTATAAAGCATTACAGATTCTTCAGCAAATCTCCATTCCATCAGGTCGTCCTCTTTATCAAAGTTTTCATTTTTTTTAGATTTGTTAATTATAGCCTCAAATTTCCGATAGGACATTTTGTATTTGTCTTCAAAATATCTGGTAATATTCCTGTATTCTTCAATTTTAGACAGGGTAAACATTTTGGCCTGATTGGCAGCAAAATCCACAAGATTTGAAAATCCAAAATGATGGATGTTGCTTTCAATAGTTTTGATTATTTGAGAATGCATTATAAATAATTTTACTCTGCTAAAATACAAATTTTTTTCTTTTTTCCACAATACGAAAGAAATTTTAAAACCTAAAACCTGATCTTTCTTTCGTAGTTAAAATACTGGTTCCGGTTGATCAGGCTGAAAAGACCGAATTCGGCTGAGTTATCCTGGGAGAAAAGAGGGAAGGATAAAACAGACAATACCCTAAAGCAAAGAAATTTCTTTTATAAATTTTTCATAAAGAATTCATCTGCAGGAACCACATTGATAATTTTACTATTTATTTTAATCACATCACTTTGTTTGAGTGTTACTATGCTTGCTTTTTTAATTTTGAAAAACAGCATAGCCTCCATCAAACCTTGAGTTTCTCTTTCCATATTGTCGTTATTCAAATCATAACAAGCCTGAATTAGTTCTACAGCTTTACCATTTTTACAAGCAATAAAATCGCATTCATTTTTTTCTGAAAAATAATATATTTCGTTATACTTTCTGCGTAAATGTAAAAGAATAAGATTTTCGAATAATGCACCATAATCATCAGAAAAAGAAGCGGAATTTACATTTACAAGACCTGTGTCAATTGCATATACTTTTCTTGGGTTAATATTTTGTGCTTTTATGGAATAACTGAATTTAGGAACAAAAAACATTAAATAGGCTGTTTCAAAATACGACAAATACTCCATTATAGTGGAAGTAGATCCAACAGAGAATTGATTTTTTAATTTGGTTGCAGTAATCAGATGTCCTACATTTGAAATAAGAAATAATGCAACTCTCTGAAGGGTTTTTAAATCTTTCAGTGAGTAACGCATAGCGATATCACGAATTAAAATATCCTGAAAAAAATGATTTAAAATTTCCTTGTCTTTGGTTTTTACAAATTCAGGAAAACCGCCCGTTTGCATATAATCACTAACACTAACCGGCGAGGCTTTCATCTTTTTAAATGCAATAAATTCGGAATACGAAAATGGAAAAAGCTCCTTGCTGATATGTCGGCCCGTAAGTTTGGTTCCAAGCTCTCCACTTAGTAAGGATGAATTTGAGCCTGTAATAAAAACACGAAATTGTTCATCGAGCTTTTGCCGGATATATCGCTCCCACTCTTTTACAACTTGAATTTCATCGAAAAATAATACACGACTGCCTGAATCGGCAATTATCTCATCTAATCTGCTCCAGTCGTTTTTATCAAAATCAAATAAGCGGGCATCGTCAAAATTTAAATAAAAAGCATCTGCATATTTTAATTTCAGAATTTGATTTAACAAGGTACTTTTCCCACATCTTCTGATTCCTGAAACAATCAATGCATGTGACACATGAATAATTTGAGACTTCAGTGTTTCTCTTGTAAATCCTGAATCTTTTTTAATCAAAATCGATTTTTGAGATTCTATAATTTGCAATAAAACTGATTTTAAAATCATAAAATTATATTTTGTTCATTACAAAGATACAAATTTGTCCATTACTAACAAACAAATTTGTATTTTTATGATGGACAATATTTTTACTTAACGATTAATTTCCCTCTGTAAATTTTCACTCTATCGGACATTGAGCTTGTCGAAGTGCCCGATAAATCAACAGCCACCTCCACAAAATAAACCCCACTCTCCAGCGTGCCACGATTCAACAAATACGTGTTACTCTCATATATGTCTTCAAATACAAGTTTTCCTGTAATGTCAAAGATTTTTAATTGTTTTTTATCGGGGGCTGAGGCTCTCGAAGCCTCCGATATAGAAATAGTTGTTGTTGCATCAAAGGGGTTGGGAAAAATACTGATTTGTTCATTTTGAAAAACAATGTCTGAATTAATATCTGTCATCAAAGTATCGGGTGCTTGCATGGCTCTGCCATTTATGTTAAGCAAAAGAGCATCTACACTGTATGTTCCGTTAGTTTGTCCGTTTCCAAAGCTCCTGGTTTCTCCTGAAATATATAAGATGCCATCATGAATTGCTACATCCTGAGCTGTTTCATCAAATGCGCCTCCCCAGAAAAGTGAATCAATAATATTTCCATGTGCATCTAATTTTAAAACAAAAATATCTTTTGCGCCTTGTCCATAAGAAGATGTTGTTCCTACAGCATAAATAATACTGTCTCCATCTGCAACAATGGCTCTTGTATCTTCGGTTCCGGTATTTCCCCATTCTTTAAACCATTGCAATTGACCGGAGCGATTGTACTTTCGAATCATTATTTGTGAACCAGAATTCATTGTACCAAGATAACCAATTGTGTAAAGCATTGAGTCAGCACTCATCGTCATTCCAAGCGCATCGTCGTATAATCCTCCGTCCCATTCTACATGCCATTGATATGCTCCATTTGCCCTGCTAAAACATACCAGAGTGCCATCGCCATCAAGTGAACTGATGTTGCTTCTGTTAATACTTCCTACAGTATAAATGAAATTATTATCCATAACCATGTGTCCATTGGCTCCGTCAAACCGACCTAACGAATTATAGTCCCATGAATTTATCCATACAGTATTGCCTGAAAAATCTGTTTTCAAAATAAAAAAATCCATATCTGTTGTTGCTCCGTTTGTCCATCCTGTAAGATAAATTCCATCGGATTCAATATTGATTCCATCAATTTCCTGATAGCCGAAATCGGGATTTTGAGTCAGATTTTTTGCCCAGTTCAATTCTCCGTTATTTTTATTGTAACACATGAGCAAAGCATCGCCGGATGTTGGAAAACCTGATGAGTCTGTCCTTCCAGCCAGATATAAATTATCATTTTTTATTTTTGCAACAAATGCAATATCATTAAATCCTGTTCCATTGTCCCATGATGCGCTTTGCCATACCTGCTCTCCTTCTGAGCTGATTTTAAATGCTGCGATATTGTAGTACCAATATGGCCATTGATCTTTCTGTTCAATTGCCCAATAGATGTTCCCCTCCTCATCTGTATCTACAGCCCACGCAACTTCATCAGATGTTAAGCCACGAGTCAGATACCAAAGTGTATTTTGTGATAATCCTATTTTAAATAAAATAGTAATAAGCACTAAAAGAAATAAATTTTTCATGCGTATTATCGGATAATCAATTTACTTTTTACAATTGATTTTGAATTTTGAATTTCCACAAAATAAACCCCACTCTCAAGCGTGCCACGATTCAATAAATACGTGTTACCAGAAAATTTATCTTCAAAAACAGTCTTTCCTGTTACATCTGTCACTCTCACACCGGTGACTGAGGTGTTACACTGAGTAAATCGAAGTGCTCTCGAAGTCACTGGTATTTTTATCACTGTTGATTCTTTAAACGGGTTGGGATAAATTTTCAAATTACCTGATATCTCAGAAAACTTCTGAATACCCACGAAATCTCCATTATCTACAACATTTGAAGAATATAAATTTGTGTTATCACAATTTTTTTCAAAAGAAATTTTATAATAATACAAATCCGTCACATCAGAGTAAACTTTCATATTGTCTGTTCCTGCAACTGAATCGAATAACATTAAATTCATGATGTCGTCTCCCCTGTAGATGTAATAGTAATACGGAACATAATTGCTGCCTTCTATTTCGTAAGGTGTCCAAATCAGGTTCACATCGGTTGTCTGGGCTCCCTGGTTAATGGAAAGAAGCAGTGTTTTATGATACGGACTTTGTTCAGATATATTCCCACAAGTATCTGAAAGAGCAATTTTGTAATGATCAACCTGACTGGATGGGTTTGAATTGTTATCAATAATTTCAGCAGGATCAGAAAATAATTTCATTCCAAGTATTTCGTAATTGCCAGATCCCTGTTGCTTATAAATCGTGTATTGCCCTGTTCCTGCATCTGGTGTTTTATTCCATGTTATTTTATTTTTTCCGCTTGTACCATCAACTGTAACAAGACAAATTTCTTCGTTTTGAAAAACATTTTGCACCCACACTTGTATCATGTCTGTTGCTGTACAATTATTATTATCTGTAATAATAACTGAATAATTCATAGTATTAACCGGGCTTGCAGTAACACTATCATTATAAGTTTCAGATAAGCCTGTAGATGGAGTCCATAAAAAATTATAATTAATTGATTCCTCAGGATGGTTTGAGAGAGCGGTGGCTGTTAGAATTCTGCTATCATCAGGGCATTTTAAAACATCCTCACCTGCATTTGTTATTAGTTTAATAACTTTAAGCTCTGTTCCAATTGACGCTACACTGTTGCAGATATTTTCTACAATACAGGTGTACACACCCTGATCTGAAAGAGATAAATTATTTATTTGAAGTGTACTGTCTGTGGCTCCGGGAATTTCAATATTATCTTTTTTCCATGTGTAAATAAAAGGTTGTGTTCCAGTATAAGCATAATTTATTAAAGTATCATTTCCCTCACAAATAATATATTTTTCAATATCAGATAATTGCACTACTGGTTCGGGTTGATTCATGATATCTGCTTCAGCCGTTAGGATTACATTATTATTATCTGATGAAAAGGCTCTAGTGCATCTAACCAGTTTATTTGAATTTTTCCCGGTACTATAAAGCAAACCATCTCCAAAGTCTTTAAAATAAGCGCTTGTGGCTGAAGACTGTGTTGAACTCCAATAATCGTTTGAAGAAAACCCTCCAACAATGTCTCTTGTCTCATATAGATTTGTTAATTGGTCAACAGCGGGAAGAAACCAGTCTTCATACCCGTTAAATACTTCGTTATTGCACAATTCTGCCGCGATAGTTGACTCGCTGCATGCAGCCAGAATAGCAGAAGTATTATTTTGTCCATCACTGAAACTTTCAGATCCAGTTATCGAAACATTATAACAGCCCCACTTAGATGTAACAGGAATCTCATCTGAAATTTTTGAAACCAAACCTTCTCCTATTGTATTAATTTGAAACACAATTCCTCCATAAATAGGATCTCCTACATTAATATATGATTTATCAGGATAAATTACAAGCCTGATTAAACTGCTATAAAAAACAGATGAATTTGGACATAAAGTATCAGTTATTTTTGCTCTGAAATATATCTGAATATCTGAAATATTTTCAATACAAACCGGATAATTGTTTTGAGTTGCTCCTGTAATATCTGTCCAGTTTATACTGTCTGCAGAAGATTGCCACTGTATTTCTCCTGTATAAGTTGTAGCATTTAAAACAACTGTATCGTGTAATAAAACCATATCGTGACTCGATAAAATTGAAATCGAACTCACAGACAAAGTTGCCCCTTGCGATTCTATCGTGTTGCAAAAGTTGCCTACATCGCATGTATAAATACCCTCATCTAAAGATGAAATATTATTAATTATCAAAATACTGTCATTTTCTCCAATAATATCAATACCATCTTTTTTCCATTGAAAAGAATAAGGTAAATCGCCAGATGCAGAAACATAAAATGCTGCCATGCTACCAGTACACTTTATTATAGAAGAAGGCTGCATTTCTATTCCAACAGAAACAGGTTCATTTGTGACAGATGTAGTGCTGGAAATTTTTTTAATATAATTCGTAGGGTTGTATTTTCTTATGCAGCGCGTTCTATAACTAAAATTTTTATAGGTTGCATAAGATAAACCGTCAATAAAACTAACTCTCAGGGCTTTATCTGCAGAAAATTCAGTACTTGTCCAATACCCATTATAATTGTTAAGACCATCAATAATTGTCCTTTGGTTATACATTTCTATCACCTGATTTTGAGCTGGAAGAAACCAGTCTGTTTGTCCATTTAAATCTAGATCATCACAGACACTGGCAGCAATCGGACGGGTTAAACATTGCTGTATAATCGCGGTTGTATTCGAGTCCCCGTATAATGTGCTTGTGGCGTTTTCAATATTAGTCCCCATACAACCCCATTCTAAATTATTATTTTGATCAAATAAAGAAGAGATCAATCCATTTCCCTCTGTTTCCTGATAAAAAACAATACCTCCCCCAAACCTGTCGCCTAAAAGCAATTGATCAAAATCTGTTATTACACGATGTTTTATTATATCGCTGTACCATTCTGAATTGGCACAAATTAAAGGATTAATAACCTTTGCCCTGTAATACATAAAATTTGTTGCAGATGCTACTGCTATAATCGTATCAGTAGAATTGGTCAAATTAGGAATATCTGTCCAAATAATGGAATCAACACTATTTTGCCACTGAACAGTACCATTCGCACCTATAACATTTAAGACAATTGTGTCGCCAATTACAACTGTTTGAAAATTATTTTGTGCATAATTCAAACAAGCAATAAGATTAAAAAGTAAAAAATAAAATTTTTTCATGTTGTCATATTTTACTTCACTACCAGTTTCCCTCTGAATAATTTCTCTTCACCTTTGGCAGAAATTTCTAAGAAATAAACCCCACTCTCGAGCGTGCCACGATTCAACAAATACGTGCTACCCGAAAATTTATCTTCGAAAACTATCTTACCTGTTAAGTCTGTCACTCTCACATCGGTGACTTCGAGAGCCTCAGTCACCGGTATTTTTATCATCGTTGATTCCTTTAACGGGTTCGGATAAATTTCAATTCCTGAATCTATATTAATTTCCTTCACTCCTACCAAGCCATTATTATTGATAATATTTGAAACAGAACTTCCATACAATGCTTTGCTTCCTGTTTCGCAACCAGATTCTTTTACTATTCCTATTTTGTAATAATATAAATCTGTTATATCCTCGTCATTATATAAAGTTGTACCGGTAACAACTGAATCATAAAGAAACATGTCATCAGGTGTTGAACCTCTGAATATATAATGTTGCTCCGGTACAAAATCAGCACTTTCATCTTCAAAACCATCAATAATTAAAACCATGGTTGTTGCTGGTACTCCTTGTGCTATTCCAAGATTTATCGTTTTCTGATACGTGTTTAAATCAGATTCATTCTGGCAAGTATCTATTATTGATAGTATTAGAAAATTCAGATTGTCCTTGTAAAAATACAAATAATCTTATATAAATCAAAAAAAGCGGAAAAAAATGATCTTCTCTGCAAAATTATTTCAGGAAAGTATTATCAGATTATTTTAACGTATCTTTAATGAGCTTCATCGTATCGTTTTGCAGCCTTTGAAGCGAATCTTTTTGCTGTTGCTCTAATTTATTTGAATCAATAGCCTGCTGTTTTTCTTCATTAAGCTGTTCAATGATGCTCTTGTAAATAGATTCAAGAACCTGATAAGGAATGCGGCGGTTATTGTAATAGTAGGTAATAAAAGAATTTACTTTTTTCTGGAAAGCAAGTTTTTCATTAAATCCCACGGCTTCATTTTTTGTTGTGAAATCGCCTAATACGTAGTTATACATGCCATCTTCATTTTTGAACATATACACTTCCTGTTTAATATTGAATTGATTTTTCAGCCAGGAATTGGGCACTTCAGCGTTTGATGCAGCTACTTGAATTCTATACGTAAGCCCGTCAATAACAATGTCTCCAAAATCATCTTTTGTTATGGGTCGGTCTAATTTTTTCAGGTCAGAAATATCTTTTACTTCAACATTTTTCTGAGCATCATCTTTAGTATCTTTTTTCTTGTCTTCTATGCCCTTTTTATCTTTTGCATCTTTTTTATCTTTTGCGTCTTTTTTATCTTTCGTAGCAGGAGCATTATCTTTAGCCTTACCATCTTTTTTGTTGCCCATTTTATTGAGCATGGCGTTTTTAATATCATCAATATCGCTTTCAGTAACCGTGCCTTTGTCTGTAAGGTCAACAGTGCCATCCTGCGTTCTCTTGAGTGGCTGGTTATCGTTCAATTTTTTATCCTCTGCCTCTTTTCTTACTTTTTCTTCCGCCGCTGCTTTAGCTTTTGCATCGGCATCTGCATCTGCTTTAGCTTTTGCATCGGCTTCAGCCTTTCGTTTCGCTTCTTCTTCAGCTTTCTTTTTCTTTTCTAATTCTTCCTGTTTTTTCTTTTCAGCAGGAGTTAATTTTTTCTTATTTAATTCTTCCTGTTTCTTTTTTTCTTCTTCGGCTTTATTTTTGGCTTCTTCTTCCGCTTTTTTCTTCAGCATATCAGGAGAATCACTGTCTCCGTTTGTGAATTTTTTCACGGAAATTTTACGTTTCTTTTCAACTATGTAGAAGGGGATATACAGGTTATCTACGGTTTTATCTATTGTTAGTTCGTAGTTGTTTTCAACAAGTTTGAAGCGGTCTCCAAGAATGCTTTCGTCAAATGTTAATGTATATATTCCATAAGGAAGATACATTTCATAATTACCATTTTTGTCAGTGAGTGAGGTAAATACCTTACCATTGTTTGCGCTAATTTTAATACGTGACAGGTCGAGTGGCGCATCTACCGTAGCTCCATATTTTTCTCTTTCAACTAGCACACCTCCATAAATTTTTATTCCTTTACTAAATGGAATATATTGCGTTTGATTGTTTGCAAGCAAGATAGAATCAGAACCAACGTTCATAAACCATCCATCCAGATCAACTAATGAAAAAGCAATAAATTGATGCTTGCCAACCTCAATATTTTCAAGTGTTGCTATACCTTTGCTATTTGTTATCAATTCATAGTCGCCAATCTTAAGCACAACATTTTCTAAAACCAGTTCTCCCTGATCATAAATCATGTTTCCATTAATATCCATGTATGCTAAAAATTCAGGACTGCAATTAAGAACTTTCACAAATGGAATAGGTATACCGAATTCTTTTCGAATACCTATATTTAAATTAAAAGAATGATTGAATTTTGCTTTTACCTCTTGCACTTCTGTTTGAATTGGCATATAATACGACTGAGCAGTATTTAATTTAGACTTAAAGGAGGTATAATATTCTGGTCCAATTTTAAAACGCCAGCCATTTCTTGTGAAGTAATAAAGTTCAGGAACAAGAGAATAAGAATGCCCAGTAATATTAGAATAAGAATAACTATTTCGCAACTCCATTACAAAGTTAGGAAAAGGGAAAACATATTGATAGCGAAGAGAAAGGTTGATTGTTTGAGGATATTTGCCATAAGAAAAATAACTATGAGGCATAAGTCGAACCTCTCCTAAATTATAATACATTTGAAAATAAAATGTTTTGTATTGAACCATCAAGGACTGGCTTAAGAAAAAATAATTTTTATTACTGAGGGATGGAGCCCAATTGTATCCAAAATTTAATGAAATATAAGCTCTTGTAAAAGAAGAAAAATCAAACCTACTTGAATTAATGACAAATCCTCTTGAATGTGACACAAAATTTGCAATATCATACATATGATAAAATAATCCCGTAGTAAAATTTACTTTGTTAATCATAAAACTATGATTTAATGTATTCTGGAAGCTTTTGTAATAGGTTGAATTTGTAGAATTAAAATATACTGGGCTCGCATCAATATTGCTAGACAAAATAATTCTTCTGTTTTTTGAAAATTCATATTCAACATTAGAAAAAGCCCTATAACTGGGTAAATTATTATATTGTGATTGATAAAAACTAGAATAACCAATGTAAAAACTATTTGAAATAGCTTGAGATTTTGTAAAATATTGACCATTTACATTTATTTTTAATTTTTCTTTAAGAAAAAAATCAGAATAACCCGCTTGAACACCAAAAGAGGTTAGATAGTCTGTACTGTCGTTTTGATTAAAAAATGTTCTTTGACCTCCTGCTGTTAATCCAAACATGAATTTATAAATATTAATATATGGAGTAATATATGCGCGTTGAAAGTTAATTTTGTCGGGACGATATGAGGAAGCAAAAAGCCCTGAGTTGACTCCAAATGATTTTATTATATTATTTTTAATCGGAAATTTAAACTTATGATTTACTGCAGTTGTATGATAATTTATATTATTCAGATGGGGTCCTAATGCATAGAACCCATTAATCATATTATATTTTGAAAAATTATATGTACCGGTTAATCCAAGCCCATTTCCATAACGACCAAAGCTTGCGCTCATATTTTCCCTGTAATAAGCAATATTAAAGGGAGCATCTAAAATTGCATCATTCGTATAGAAGTTTTTCGTATATAACAATAAAGCACTATAACCCAACCTTGCATTTTTTAGTGCTGTGTTTCCTCTTAAATCCAAACTCATCATGGGCATATCATTCAAAAGGTTGTATGCATTTAATTCCATAGCTAATGGTAACGCGCTATTATCCCATTCATTCACTTTAACTTTATCAGAAAGTCTGACAAATTCAATTTTTTTTCCCATGGAATAACCTTTAGAAAGGGGACTGGTTAAAGGGTCTTTTGTTTGAATAAATAATGAGTATTTTCTTCCTTCTTCAATAGAGTAAGGATTATAATAGTCTAAATCAATTCTACGAAAATTTTCAGGTTTTTTTTCGTACTTGAATTTAAAAAAAAGAGTAGTATCTTTTGAAGGAACAAGATTAAAAGAAAAAAAGGGTTTTTTAATTAGTTTCTCGTTTGTATCAAGCAATAAAGTGTTATAAGAAAAGTCTTTCAGTTGCATTGCAATATCCTGTTTTTCATTCCCAGTATTAATTACTGTTGTATTAAAAGACAGAATATTTTCATCGTTTAAAAAGTACAACTTATTTGCAGGGTTAATTTCCAGAGTCCATTTTACAGCCTTTATCGTGTGAGCGAAAAAATAAGAGTATGCAATGTTTTTTCCTTGTTTAGTTAATAAAAAAGCACTTAAAAAATATCGCGTACTGCCCTTGATTGAATGATGTGGCAAAAGTCTTATCGGAATAAAAATAGAGTCTCCGGGGGTAATTGAAAAAAGTCTGTTTGAATTCAGCAAAGACCTCCACTCATTTGGATAAGCTAAATCAATATAAAACTGGATAGAATCTTTGGAATTATTTTTAACAAAAAGAGTATTGGATATTAATTCTCCTTTATTAAAAAGAAGTGTATCTAAAGTAAATTTACAAGAAATTTCCTGATATGAATCATTTCTTGAAGCGACTTTAATTTGAGCAAATACTGATATTTGAATTAAAAACAAAAATATCAGTAAAAAAATTATATGATTATATTTTCGTCCGATAAATATTATTCTTTTTACTAAAGAAATTTTTACTGTTCAAAAAGCCTGAAAAATACTTTTATTTCATATTTTCCAGGTTTATTGTTTAAATTTAAATTTGGTTTTATTCTAAAATCAACATTAAAAACAAACTGATCATAAAAAGTCAAATAGCTACCTGCCGTATTAACCTGAACATCAGAGATACATGGAGTAACAGCAACATTTGCAAGAATATCATTAATAATAATAATTTCATCTAAAGTTTCTCCGGGAAGAGGTCCAAATTGAACAAACCCATCATTTATAGGGGTTTTACAGGAATTATATACACGAATCCATAATAAATCAATGGGTGGAGGTGTCCCATTTGCTCCATAATAAACAGCATCTTCCCAATCTGTTGCAAGGGGAGCCGGCAAATTCAAAGTATAATTTTCAACCCTCATTTTTAATCCCCATTTACATGGTGGTAGTATTGCATCTATATCTGTTGCGCTAATTTTTAATTGAACTCTGCCAGCAATAGTTTTGCCTGAAACATAGTCAGAAATATTATCAAAAGTAAAATCAATGCTGACAGGAATTTCAGAGGCAGAAAGATTTAAGGTAGCACACTCTTGAGAGAAAGAAGAATTCGTAATATTCATTAATATAACAAGAAAAAAGATTTTGATAAAAAAAATATTTTCTGCTTTTGTATTTTTCACATGAACAAAAATAAAATATTAACCTGCTAAAATAATAAAATTATATATTATATAAAGTTTTATATTGGAAATTTATACCCAATTAAAATTTCGCTTAAACAAACACAAACAATTTTTTCTTAAAGCTAATCAGATTTTTCATCTTAGGCAGGAAAATAAAAGAAAAAAAGCCTATCCATTTAGGATAAGCTTTTTTGACCTGAATTAAAATAGAATCATTGGTCTTCTAACAGAACATACTTTACGTTCATTGTATAAACACCAGGTTCTGCATAGCGGCTTGGATTTGTAAGAACAGCAGCAGCAGGGAAAATATCTAATGAATGCGCAGTTCCGTCATTTAATCCTGCAGCAGGAAATACAGCTGGAAGACCGGGTAGAATACGATAGTCAATTACATAATAATAGTCTGTAGGAAGAGTTGAACCTGCAGTCAGATAACTACCTGCTAATGCGCCTTGTTCATCACCAAGAACAACATCGCGGACACCAAACATACCCTGAATGTATTTTTCACCTGCTCCGGGAGCAGTATAAGGTGTTGTACTTTCAAAAATACTATTTTGACCAGCAACAAAACCGGTAGCTATCGGAAAAGCAGTAGAATAATCATCCCATGTACCAGTACCAGTTACACAGTTATTGGGTTCATATTGATGTAATTCTAATGCGCTGATTGGGATTTCATTTACGGAGTTAACAGCAGCAGCTGTTGAGTAAGATATTTGATTATCCCAAACAACCTGACCGGCAACAGTACCTGTAGTAGAAGTACCAACAGCATATAAGTCCCAGTTAACAGTAGAAGAAACTTTTAAAATAGTAGCTCCATATTTAATAATACCACTGTAGTATTCACGAATGTCATCAAATACAAATTCAACGTGATCTGGAGTAGTCATGTTCAATTGCAAAATGGGTTGTAATTCCATAGTTACAGTTACATTTTTTTCATCTATCAACTGCGCATTTGCAGAGGAGATAAAACCAACAATTGTTAAAAATAATAATAATTTTTTCATAGCTTATAAAATTTAGTTAATAAATAAACAATTTAAATCCTTTGTTTTGCCAAGGAGTGCATGTGCAAAAATTGTGCTTCACAACTTTCGTACAAAAAAACAAACAATATCCCCCGTTATTAAATTTATGGTTTCATTAATTTATACTTTTTTTATTTCAAAATGTTTCATAAAATTTCAAATTCAATTTCTGCTGCTTTTATTTCTTCTTTACTTCCAAAATCAAACTGTTGCTTTAATATTAACCGTAAACTCTTTAAATTTTATTTCGTTCCATGTTCTTTTGCACGTTTTAAAGTGTGTTCTGATATATTAATTTTTATTATCAGGTCATTATAATACAACTTACTTCGAAAAAATCTTTATTAGTTAGAAACGCTTTTAGCAGCTCGTAATCTTTTTGAAATAAAGCAGATATCTCATCTGTACTAAGATTGCCGGTTCTTAGCCAAATTATTTTCGGAGGACTTCCCTTGACCAATGCTATATCATAATAATCAGAGTCGAACGTAGCAATTGCAAACCCATTCGATTTAGCGTATTCCCATATTTCATAATCTTCTTTGTCTTCCAATCCTACGTGCCGGACATGTCTTGCCTCTGGGTATAATTTTTTGAGTTTATTGGCAATTTTGTACGAAATATTCTGGTCAAATAAAATTTTCATGCGTATTGCAGTTTATGTTCCCGGTCGGCTGCAAATGCCAAACATGCGGAAATATCCTCCTTTGTTAATTCAGGGAAATCATCAATTATTTGTTCAATTTGCATTCCTGATGCCAAATATTTGAGAACGTCATAAACAGTAATTCGTGTCTCACGAATACAAGGTTTCCCAAATCTTTTATTTGGATTGATTTTTATTATATTGCTATATGCTGTCATAATAATTTTTATATTACGGAATTTCAAATTCAATTTCTGCTGCTTTTATTTCTTCTTTACTTCCAAAATCTAAAACACCGACCGCAGAATATTTCCCTTTTTCAATGTCAGCGGGGATTACAAATTTCAAAAACCTTGTATACTGTGGTAAAATAGTAAATTTTTTCGCATAAAGTTTAGTGATTTTTCCGGTTGATAAATTAGTTAAATCTACGTAAGTAGAAGAATATCCAATTCCATCACCAATATTTTTTACATTCAAAATTAATAATTTTAAACTATCAACCGTTTCGAAAGTAAATTTCTCAATTTCAACATTATTAACTGTAACATTCGGGGGGTTTTGATAAATATACACGCCAAATCCCATTGTGTTAACAACACCCATAGCAATTGTTTTATCATTTCCCTGAACATCTAATTTTGGTCTGTCATAGCTTTGGTCAATTGTAAGAATAGTCCATGCTGCAAAAAAAGCTGTGTCAGGTATAGAAACCATCACTTTAATTTTTCTTTTTTCTCCAGCTTTAAGTTCAAAATAAGTAGGTGTTACTGTGATATACTTAGAAAGTGCATATTTATTGGAACTTTCGCAGCTACTTGGTTTGCCATTTGTCCCCATTATAAAATCGCTAAAGCCGACATTGAATTTTATTATTTTTTTTGTGTCATTTGTAATAGAAACCTCCTTGATTTCAGTTTTTCCCGGTTTAATACTTAAATGCATAGAAGAAGGAGAAACTGCTATGCCCATTCCGTCATCTGAAATATCTGGATTTGCAATCTGTGAAAACCCTAAAAAATTCCATCCTAAAAAACTTATTATCAACAAAATCCTTTTCATAGCGCACGTGAATCTTTAAGGCAAATATAATATAAAATTATTATTTTGCAAAATTTTTAGTAAAATTCATTGAGCAAAAATACTCAAAACAAAAATAATAAGGCTTATGTTTTGTAAAATTTATGTCATGTGAGAAAATGATATAAGTCAAAGGTTTTTTAAAATTAATAAAAAAAACATTTTACATTACATCCATTTCACTTTTTCTTCACCCCAATAATATTCGGCAGTTTCCGGAATTCTTTGTTCAGGTCGGTTGTCCATCCCGGGTAAACATAGCTGCCTACTTTTTCAACAAGTGTATCTTTTGTATTAACATAAAAAGAAGATTCGGGACCACCTTCGAGGTAAGCAGCGCGTTTAATGTCTAAGGGAAGCGATAACAGCATTGAAGAGAAAACATCAATTGAGTAAGGAGAGCGGGTAAAAAGAAAAAGTACATTGTTGTCTGCATCTGTAGCCATAACAACCATGCTGCTTCTGAGTCCTTTCTTTTTTTTCCATGAAGAACGTTTGCCGTTAGCGTCTACCATTTTTATATTTTGAACAAATGTGTTGTACTTGGGTGCTAAATGCTTCCAATCGTCGTGGTCGAGATCAATAATCATAAATTCGGGTACTGAATTGTCAATTCGGTTGAAAGCAAGCATTGCACGGTAAACATGGCGGAATTCGGGATTGTTGTAATGATTATAATTTTTCATGAATCCCATGCTGGTTTGGTCTTGCTTTAATTTGTACATACAGGCATTAATTCCGGCGGTAAGACCTTTTAATGCGCACCAATCCTGAACAGTGTATTCTACTGAATCGTTTTCAGAGGAGCTTGCAAGTTCAAATTTGTAAAATTTCGGATTAATTTTCAGGGCTGTAATAAGGTTATCGTTTACGCGGGAATAGACTGGCGCTTTGATTTCAGCATAATCCAAACCTTCGGAAAGACTTTTCCATTTAATTGTAGATTTTGTAGTTTTTTTTCCTGCTTTTTTTTTCTGGGTTTGCTTCTTCCCTTTTTGTGGAGGGGTTGCATTAAAATTTAAAGAAGAAGAAAAAAGAAAAATACATATTATTATTGTAAAACGAAACATCATCTATTTATTATTAGCCTGCGAAAATAGTAATATTTTTTTTAGAAGTAAATCAAACTTATTTAATTCGTAAACTTCTACCCTTTGTTTCAAGTTGCAGGTTTCATGTTGTATTCAATGATATTTGATCTTTCAATATTTTACTTGCAACCTGTAAATGCAACACCATTATTAAAGTTCATGAATTATACAGACTAAAATATCCCGGATATATGTGATTTTGATTTTTTGGTTTAGTTTTGCATAAAATAATCATAGCTATTAGTTCATAAAGTCAATAAAAATATAATGTATAAAATATTCATCCGCCCTGTTTTATTTTGTTTAAATCCCGAGGCTGCCCATTACCTTATTTTTTCAATGCTTCGTTTTATTTCTTTTATACCGGGATTGCTGTTTGTTTTGAAAGCCTTGTACCGAGTGAAATCATCTTCTTTGGAAAGAGAATTTTTCGGCATAAAATTTCCGAATCCTGTTGGTCTTGCAGCAGGGCTAGATAAAGATGCGAAAGCATTTCGTGAGCTTTCTGTATTTGGATTTGGCTTCATTGAAATTGGTACCGTAACTCCAAAACCACAAACAGGAAATCCGAAGCCCCGATTGTTTCGGCTCGTGAAAGATCAAGCTTTGATAAACAGAATGGGGTTTAACAACCTGGGAGTTGAGCAAGCTGTTGAAAGACTAAAAAACAGAAAAGACAATTTGATTATTGGCGGAAATATTGGCAAGAACACTTTAACTTCAAATGAAGACGCGATTCATGATTATGTTTTTTGCTTTAATGCTTTGCATGAATATGTTGATTATTTTGTTGTGAACGTAAGTTGTCCGAATATTAAAGACCTTCATAAATTACAGGATAAAGATGCGCTTATTGCTATTCTTGAAAAATTACAATCTATTAATGCTACCAAAAAACAATCAAAACCCATTTTGTTAAAAATAGCTCCTGATCTGAATTCTGACCAACTTGATGAAATTATTGAAATTGTTCAAACAACTAAAATTGACGGAATTGTTGCTACAAATACTACCACAACAAGAAGCGGACTTTCTCTGTCGGATGATGAAATCGTTAAGATTGGCAATGGCGGTCTTAGCGGAAAGCCTTTACAGGAGCGCTCTAATGAAGTTATTCGCTTTCTTAGAAAAAAACTTGAACCGGAATTTCCCATTATTGGTGTGGGAGGAATTATTAAGCCTCAAGATGCAAAAGAGAAATTAAAAGCAGGAGCGTCTTTAGTTCAGATTTATAGCGGTTTTATATATGAGGGACCGGGATTGGCTCGGGGGATATGTAGGGGAATTAGGAATTGGGAATTAGGAATTGGGAATTAGGAATTACGAATTAGGAATTACGAACCAGCCTGCATGCTTTCGGCTGTCAGGTTACGAAATAGGAATTATCATTTTAGAAACATTTTATTTTTGTATAATTTGTATTACATTTGTTGCATTAATTTAAAAAAATGAATATGAATAATCAGATAGATGGTCGTTCATCTAATTATCAGCAATTAGATGGCAGGGCAAAAGTTAAAGGTTCAGGTTGTCTGGGAGCAGGAATGATAATAGGAATTTTAGTAGTATTATTTATCATTCTTGGTATCATGGCTTATACCAGTTACAATTCAATGGTAACAAAAGAAGAGGCAGTAAAAACGCAATGGGCGCAGGTTGAAAATTTATTCCAGCGCAGGAATGATCTTATTGGAAATATTGTTGAAACAGTAAAAGGTTATGCCGGACACGAAAATAAAACATTGGTTGAAGTAATTGAAGCCCGCGCAAAAGCTACGCAGGTTAATATTAGCGCTGATAACCTGAATGAAAAATCATTTGAGCAATTTCAGGGAGCGCAGGGGAATCTGAACAGTTCTTTGTCGCGATTATTGGTTTCTATGGAAGCATATCCGAACCTGAAAGCAGATGCGCAGTTCATGAATCTGCAGCAACAGCTTGAAACAACAGAAAACCAAATTGCTGTTGAACGTGGAAATTTTAATAAAGTAGCGCAGGATTATAATACGTATATCCGTAAATTTCCAAAAAATATTTTTGCCGGATTATTTGGTTTTGAAGCCAAAGGGTATTTCAAGGCTGAAGAAGGTGCGGATAAAGCCCCAAAAGTTAAATTTTAATGGAACAAAACGTAATTTAATAAAGGGAAGCCTTGTGTTTCCCTTTTCTTTTTTTATGGCAAAAACAATTTTTATTACCGGATCATCATCAGGAATTGGAAAAGCTACTGCACTTTATTTTGCACGAAAAGGCTGGAATGTAGCAGCAACAATGCGTAATCCTGATAAGGAAAAAGAATTGACGCAGTTTTCAAATGTATTATTGCTTCCTTTGGATGTACTAAATCAAATGCAAATTTCTGAAGCTTTGCAAGAAACAATAAGAGTTTTCGGTACAATTGATGTTTTGGTAAATAATGCGGGATATGCAGCCAGTGGAGCATTTGAGCTTGCTACACCAGAGCAGATAAAAAAGCAATTTGATGTGAATGTTTTCGGGTTAATGAATATGACACAAGCAGTGCTTCCTTATTTCAGAGCTCAAAAATCCGGAACCATAATTAACCTTGCTTCTGTTGCCGGACATTGCGGTTTTCCGGGCATGAGTCTTTACAATGCCACAAAATTTGCAGTAGAGGGTTTTTCAGAATCATTGCAATATGAGTTAAACGCTTTTAATATAAAAGTGAAAGTTGTTGAACCGGGTCCTATTAAAACAGATTTCTATTCCCGTTCGATGGATATTATTTCAAGCAAAGAAACAACAGTCTACGACAATTACATAAACAAAGTAACTGCTAAAATGAATGCAATGGGGAACAAAGGGAAAAATCCCGATTCTGTTGTAAAAATAATTTTTAAAGCCACAATTTCTAAATCAAACAAGCTTCGGTATCCTGTTGGCTGTTTTGAAAGATTTACTATTTTTTCAGGAAAAATATTGCCTCATTGCCTTTTCAGATTTATTATCAATAAAATGTTCAGGTAAAAAAAAAGAATCCAATGGATTCTTTTTTTGTTATTTTTTTGTATGCACGTCCTCAACAGTACCTTTAATTATAATGTCAATGCTGGGGGTTTTTGCATTCGTAGAAATTGTGATTGATTTTGTAAATGGACCGACTCTTTTTGAATCGTATTCTACTTTTATACTGTTTCCTTTACCCGGAGCAATAGGTTCTTTGGGCCAGGAGGGAGTAGTACAACCGCAGGAAGATTTCACATTATTTAAAATAAGAGGAGATTTTCCTGTATTCGTAAATTTAAAATCAATTTTCATGTCAGTGCCTTTTTTTACAGTGCCAAAATCGTATTCAAGAAATTCAAATTTTATTTGAGGATCAGGACTATCGCCTTCAAGCTGCCCTTTTTTTTGCTGAGCATTTACATTTAATACTAATCCGGTTAACAACACTGCCAGAAATACATAAATTTTTTTCATAGATTTTTATTTTAAAAACATTAATTCAAACGAATTTTTTCTGTTTCTATTTTGTGATTAATATAATTTTAAGAAAAATTTAACACCGTAGCCCATCAAATTTTATGCCTTATTTGTTTTATGAACGATTAACTTTATGATGCGACAGGATGTCATAAATTATTTTTTCTCAACTCCAAAATTCTGTATCCATCGGTGCAAATCTCCCCGTTCACGCACGTTTCTACGTAAATCCAATATCCACACCCGTCTGCTTGCTTGCTCATAGACGAGAGCGAATCAAACACTAATTATTTAAATTTTATTTCAGCAACATTATTTCCTCTGCATAATCGTACTGCAAATCTTCGTGCAAAGTAGCCAGTGCTTTTTCAATTCTTATTACTTGTCTTTGGTAAAGATTTCCCAGTACTGAGTTCGCTTTTAAAGATAAATTACTTTCTTTTATTTTTTTACAAAAGTGAATGAGCAAAACAACTTCAGTTTGTTTTACTCCTGAATATTTTATGTATTTATTGGTAATTCTAAGAATTTTACGAATCGTTTTTTTTGCAAGATATAAATTTGATTTGTTTACATTTTCAAATTCCTCTTCAATCTGAATTTTTATTTCTTTAATGTACGATTGCTCATCGCCGACTTCAAATAAGAGGTATGATAACAATTCCTTATTTTCCTTTTTGTATTTTACCAGATGCATGCAAAGATCCAGCATTTTTGAAGGATGCAGCGTTTTAAGTTCCTCCTTGAGTTCTTTGAGTGAGGCTGCTTTCATAAACTATTCCTCTTTGGATTTTATGATTTTGACTCTGCCAACTTCACCGGTTGTTAATCGAACTTTAATCCCATGAGGATGGAAAGAACTTTTTGTTAAAATATTCTGTACAACACCTTCTGTAATTTCACCGGAACGCTGGTCTTCCTTTAAAACAATTCCAACTTGGTATCCTGTTTTTATATCATTTCTGTTTTGTCCGCCCATATTGATAATTGTGTGCGTGAGAAAATTTATTCGTTTGATTTTTTTTCATCCATGGGACCTCTTTTGAAAATGATTAATCCATTCAGGAAATTTCGCAGCAATTGATCGCCACATTCTTTAAAATTCGGGCTATCGGGATTGCGAAATACAGCATTTAATTCGCTTTCCGATATTTTGAAATCAACCAATTTTAGTATTTCCAAAATATCCGTATTCCTGAGTTGCAGGGCTATGCGAATTTTCTTAATGATATCGTTATTTGTCAACATAAAAAATCCTCCCATTCGCACCCGTCTCTAAGCAATTTCTTGCAGGAAGAGTAAAAGTGCGCTTGTTATTTTGTTAGTAATTTATAATCATTTTTCTTCTGTAAATATTTTTTTTGACTTTCAGACAAGCTTCAAAATTTAAAAATATTTGCACCCCCGGTTCGCGCTCGTCTCCAGTTGAATCATTGGCTTTTGGATATTATTTTGAACAAACAGAATATCCAGCACCAAATGTATTAGTCAGTGATGATGCAAAAGAATATATTATTGTCATTATATCGAATGCTTTGCTGGATACATTATGCCCGTTATTATAATAAGCTTGTCCCGTTGATAGATTGCCATAAAAAAGAATTAAAATTAATTTACCAGCTAAAAAACATTTTTGTTGATGTAATAAAGTGTGCTGTTTAAAATTTATGATTGTATCAATGCTGCACGTAGTGAAGCTACATCATTTAATTCGTTCGGATCTATATGAAATATATCGTTCAATGAAAATGAATTTATTTTCCTCTGCAAAATTCATAATTGTATCAATTGTATCAAAATATTTTTACTTGAAGTTATGAGCAAAATTTAAGGTCGATGCTCTTTTTTTAAATGGGTACTCTATAATTTGTTAATATCTTAGAGTAAAATGCTTCGGTATTTTACCATAGAGTTATGAGCAGAAACAAAATCCACTGCTAAAGTCTTCTTATGCAGTGGATTTCATTTGATAGGTATTCTACTCTGCGGAAAGAGTGGGATTCGAACCCACGGTACCCTTTTGAAGTACACACGCTTTCCAAGCGTGCTCCTTAAGCCACTCGGACATCTTTCCTTTGCTTAAGAGTTTGTAAAAATAGGATTAAAATTTACATCTGCAAAATCATTCTTCTGATAATTCGCCACGTAAAGATATGGGAAGTAATTTTTCAATCTCTTTCTTTTTTAATTCGTGCCCCAAAAGATACATAAGTTTGGTTATTGCTGCCTCTGTTGTTATATCTCCGCCACCGAGAACTCCAATTTCTTTGAGAAGTTCGCTGGTTTCATATTTTCCTAATTCTACAGAGCCTCCTTTGCATTGGGTTACATTTAATATAACAATATCATTTTGAATTGCATTTTTAAGACAGTCTATAAACCATTTATCCGTTGGCGCATTTCCTGAACCGAATGTTTCAAGAACAATGGCTTTTAATCCTTCTGTATTTAAAATAGCATCAACTACTTTTTTATTCATTCCCGGATAAAGTTTAAGCAGCGCTATGTTATTGTTTAATTTTGTATGTGGAATGAGAAAATTTATTTGCGGTTGCCGTATTAGTTGATGGTTGTATTTAATATGAACACCCACTTCTGCCAATGGTGGATAATTTGAGGAAATAAATGCTTTGAAATTTTCTGCATTGAACTTATGGGTCCGGTTTCCTCTGAAAAGCATATTTTCAAAATAAATACAAACCTCGGGAACAATGGGTTTGCCGTCTTTTTTTGCGCAGGCTATTTCTAATGCTACAATCAAATTTTCCCTGCCATCTGTACGAAGTAAACCTATTGGAAGTTGTGAGCCAGTCAGAATAACAGGTTTAGAAAGGTTTTCAAGCATAAAGCTTAAGGCAGATGCTGTGTAAGCCATTGTGTCTGATCCGTGGAGAATTACAAAACCATCATATTTATCGTAATTTTCTTCAATTATTGCTGTAAGCTGAATCCATGCTTCAGGATTTATATTTGATGAATCTACAGGAGGCTCAAATGATAAGGAGCTGATTTCTGCATCATAATTTTTAAGCAGCGGGATATATTTTAATAGATTTTCAAAATTAAAAGGGACTAAAGATCCAGTCTCTTCTGATTTTATCATGCCAATAGTACCACCTGTGTATATAATCAATATTGATGCTTTTGATGCCATAATTCTGCTAATGTTGTAATCGTTCAACCGAATAAATGTCTGAATAAATCTTCAATTTTTGCTACCGGATGAATTTTTATCTGGAATTTTGATAAATCAAGCCCTTTTTTATTGTATTTTGATATATAAATCTGTCCGAATCCTAATTTTTCTGCTTCAGAAATCCGTTGCTCAATTCTGTTTACCGGACGAATTTCACCTGTCAGTCCTACTTCTGCTGCAAAACAAATATCTTTATCTATATGTATATCCTGACCGGAGGATAGAATTGCACTTATAACAGCCAAGTCTATAGCGGGGTCACTAACTTTTAAGCCTCCTGCTATATTCAGAAAAACATCTTTTGCTCCTAATCTGAACCCTGCTCTTTTTTCTAATACAGCCAAAAGCATACTGAGTCTTCGCAGATCGAACCCAGTTGAAGAGCGTTGAGGAGTGCCGTACACAGCAGAACTGACCAATGCCTGCACTTCAATAAGAAAAGGGCGGATTCCTTCAATTGTAGCTGCGATGGCTGTCCCACTTAATTTTTCATCGTGGTGGGAAAGGAGCAGTTCCGATGGATTTGCAACTTCTCTTAATCCTGCGCCGTGCATCTCATAAATGCCAAGTTCAGCAATAGAGCCAAACCTGTTTTTTGTTGCGCGTAAAATTCTGAAAATATAATTTGGATCGCCTTCAAATTGTAAAACGCAATCTACAATATGCTCCAGTACTTTTGGTCCGGCAATATGTCCGTCTTTTGTGATATGTCCTATAAGGAACACAGGAATACCGTATTGTTTTGCATATTGCTGGATTTGAGAAGTGCATTCCCTGATTTGAGAAACACTCCCCGGAGAAGACTCAATGCGCTCTGTGGCAAGTGTTTGGATTGAATCTATTATTATCAGCTCTGGTACAAGTTCTCCAACCTGAGAAAATATTTTTTCGAGCGATGTTTCGCAAAGAATATAGCAATTGGCGTTTTTTAATCCCAGCCTTTCTGCCCTCAGTTTAATTTGTTGTACACTTTCTTCTCCTGAAATATATAAGGATTTAAGTTTTTGAAGATGTATAACAATTTGGAGTAGCAATGTAGATTTCCCAATGCCAGGCTCTCCTCCAATTAAGACAAGACTTCCGGGGACAAGTCCTCCGCCCAGAACACGGTTAAGTTCATTATTTTTTGTATCAATTCTTATTTCATCTGAAATTGTTATTTCTGAAATAAGCTGAGGTTTGCTTTGTGGAATAGAGGGTAGTTTTCCTGTTTGTTTTTTTTCTTTTTCAACGATTTCTTCAACAAAAGTATTCCATTCGTTGCAAGAGGGACATTTTCCAATCCATTTAGGAGATTGTGTGCCGCAATTTTGACAAAAAAATGCAGTTTTTATTTTTGACACCAGTGGGAAATTTATTTCTTGATGAATTCGTATCTTAGATAAGCGCCTCCTTCAAGATCGGGTGTTTCTATACGTTGAAGCTCCATTAGGCTTGACTCAAGATTGTCTATCCACCATAAGCCGTTTATATCAACACTTAAAAAGGCTTCGGCTTTGGTAATACGGATATTTTTGCGGAAATTTTTTACTTCAATATAGTAGAAAGCAGTATCAAGGATGGTTGTGTCATCACCATTTGGTAATTTATATTTCCAATAGCGGTTGAGCTGATCTCCGTCCATAAATTCGTAGGTAAAACTTGGCTCACTGCCATCATAGGATACCATTTCCCATTTGCCGATTATTTTTTGTTGTATGGATTTTTTACAACCTGTCAGCGAAATAAAAAAAATGAGAACAAGTAATAAAGCTATATATTTTATTGTATTGAAATGCACTTATCAAGATTTAAGGGTTCAAATATAAAGAAAAAAAATAAACTGCCAATTTTTAGCTTATAAAATTTATTAAGAGTTTATTTTCTTTAAAATAGAAGATGTTGAGTATCCGTCAACAAAATTAATTGTTTCTACTTTCCCTCCTTTTGCCGTTACAAGGTCGTAACCAACAATAGATTCGGGTCTATAATCTCCTCCTTTAACTAGAATATCAGGTTCAACTTGTTGAATTAATTTATATGGGGTATCTTCTTCAAAAATAACAACTGCATCAACAAAGAGCAATGACGCCAGTTGCAATGCGCGGGAATATTCATCTTGAATTGGTCGGTTTTCTCCTTTTAGCCGTTTAACGGATGCATCTGAATTTAATCCAATAATCAGAACCTGCCCAAGATCCGAAGCTTTAGCAAGATATTCAATGTGTCCCCTGTGAAGAATATCAAAGCATCCGTTTGTAAAAACAATTTTTTTGCATTTGAACTTCCAAAAAGCAAGTAAAGGATTAAGATTTTCTTTTGTAAATATCTTTTTTTGAAGAATTTCAAATTTGTGTATCATTGCTCTCAAGTATGAAATCAGAATTTGCAATATTTTGAAGTGTTTTCCTGCTCGTCTTTTAATAAATTATCAGTCTTCATAGTCATCAGTCATCAGTCATCAGTCATCAGTCATCAGTCATCAGTCATCAGTCATCAGTCATCAGTCATCAGACATCAGACATCAGTCATCAGACATCAGTTATCAGTTATCAGTTATCAGTCATCAGTTATCAGACAGCCGACTTTTGACTGCCGACTGCCGACTGCCGACCTAAACCTTTTCTAAAATATATAAATGTGTCAGAAATATCCGCTTAAACTATTTTATTTGTAGAAGTGTCTGGAAAAACAAGGTAAGGGGAAAATTTTTTAGCCTCTTCCAGCTCCATCATGGCATAAGAAATAACAATAACAATATCTCCCACAACAGCTTTTCTTGCTGCTGGTCCGTTCAGACATACAACACCGCTTCTAGCTAACCCTTTTATTACATAAGTTTCTAGTCGTTCTCCATTATTAAGATTAACAACCTGAACTTTTTCGTTTTCAATAATATGGGCAGCTTTCATCAAATCCTCATCCAGAGTCAGCGAACCCACGTATTGCAGATTCGTTTCTGTTACAGAAAGTTGATGAATTTTAGATTTTAACAGTTCAATATACATATATAAAATTTGTGCAAATATAACACTATAATTTAATATTGTCAATCAGTCTGACTTTTCCTGCTTGAACAGCAATGCAACCAATAGCATCTGTTATTGCTTTCCAATCGGATATGGGCAAAAGAGTTTGAGGGTTAGAAATTTCAAAATATTCAACACGAAGACCTGTTGCATTTATTTCATTAATAACAATTTCTTTAAGAATTTGTGGAGTACAGCTTCTTTCCATTAATGCAGCATTTTGAAGGCTTTTGTAAATTTCCGGAGCAAGTATACGCATCTTGGGGTCTAATAATGCATTTCTTGAGCTCATTGCCAGTCCGTCTTTTTCCCTGATTATAGGGCAACCTATTATTTCAACAGGTATATTGAGCTGCCTTACAAGTTCTTTTATAATCTGCAATTGCTGAAAATCTTTTTCTCCGAAATATGCTTTGTCCTGTTGAATTATTTCAAATAATTTTTTCACAACAATGGCAACACCTATAAAATGACCGGGTCGGAATGCTCCTTCCATAACTTTATCCAAAGCTCCAAAATCAAAAGAAAGTGTTTCTGTTTTGGGATACATTTCTGCTTCAGAAGGGGTAAAAACAAGGTCGCAATTCTCCTTTTCAAGCATGAGTAAATCATTATCAATGGTTCTTGGATAATTTTTAAGGTCTTCAGGTTTGTTGAACTGGATAGGGTTCACAAAAATGCTAACAACAACAATATTACATTCTTCTTTTGCTTTTCGTACCAGTGAAAGGTGTCCTTCATGTAGTGCTCCCATAGTTGGAACAAAGCCAATGCGAAAATTTTTTGCTTTCAAATCAGAAATCTTATTGCGAATCTCTAAAATATGTTGTATAACATCCATGAAATAAATTATGAGGCGCAAACGTAATTTATTTCTCTGTAAAACTCAAACAAAGAGCCGAAAAATATATAACTGTTTTTTACGTTCATAATATAATAATAATTTTTTTGAAATCCAATAGCGATTTTGATGAAAATTAATTTTTTTTATGTTAAATTTGTAAAATGTTATTTGAAAATATTTAAATTCTACATAATGGAAAAATCAAAAATTCTATTCATCTCGCAGGAAATTACTCCTTATCTACCCGAAACTGAAATGTCTGTTGTTGGAAGATACCTGCCACAGGGAATTCAGGAAGGCGGTCGCGAAATCAGAACATTCATGCCTCGTTATGGTTGTGTTAATGAAAGAAGAAATCAGTTGCACGAAGTAATTCGTCTTTCCGGTATGAATCTTATTATTGACGATACGGATCATCCCCTGATTATTAAAGTCGCCTCTATTCAATCAGCAAGGATGCAGGTTTATTTTATTGATAACGAAGATTATTTCCAGAGAAAATTTCAGATGGTGGATGACGATGGTGTTGCTTTCCCTGATAATGACGAACGTATGATTTTCTTTGCCCGCGGTGTAATTGAAACTGTTAAAAAACTTCGTTGGGTACCTGATGTTGTACATTGTCTTGGTTATATGTCCAGCCTCGTTCCTCTTTATTTGAAAAGGACTTTTGCTGAAGATCCTCTGTTCAATAATTCTAAAGTGGTTTACTCTATTTATAATGAAGAGCATGATCTTACTTTGGCTAAAACTTTTAAAAACAAAGTTATGGCTGAAGGTATCACTAAAAAAGACCTTGAAGTGGTTAATACTCCCGATTATCTGAATATTTGCAAGCTTGCAATTAATATGTCCGATGGAGTTATTTATGGCACCAGCAAGATTCATCCTTCTTTGAAAAAACATGTTGAAAGTCTTGATAAACCTGTTCTTACTTATCAAAGTGAAGAAACATATATTAAGGCTTATTCTGAGTTCTACGACAAAGTGCTTTCTGAAAGTCTGGTTGAATCTTATTAGTCCCATACTCCACTTGTTTACTCATATTTTTTCAAAAGCAATCCTTGGTATCTTACTTGTAACCCTTATTTTTAATATAGGGTGCAAGAAAGATCCATCAACACTTGGCTTGAATGTTCAACCTCCGGGCGATCGCATTACTCAAACATTTCCATTTATATCAAATGTTTCTGCATGGACATTCAGCGAAGATTCTATAACTTCAGATGAACGTACTTTTAACCTGCTTGGTTGTTATATTGACCCTGTTTTTGGCAGAACTTCTGCAGGATTTGTTTCTCAGGTACGTCTTGCTTCAAGTACTGTAACCTTTGGAACTATTAATACTGTTGACTCTATCATTCTGTATCTTTCTGTTAATGGATGCTATGGCGATACGCTCAGCACTCAGACACAACAAAAAGTAAAGGTTTTTGAACTTACTCAGGGTATAGCTTTAGCAGATACATTGTATTCTAATTTTAGAGTTAGTAATTATATTGATGTTTCATCCCCGATTGCAGACTATTCTTATACTCCCAATCAAAATGATACAGTGCTACGCATACCTTTAAATAATTCTCTTGCCAGTAAAATTCTTAATGCAAGCGAGGCGCAACTTGCAAGCCCTGATGTTTTTATTGAGTATTTCAAAGGTTTGTATGTTTGTCCTGATACGACCATGCCCGGAAATATTATTTTGTATCATAATCTGATGAATCCAAGATCAAAACTATCATTGTATTATAATGGCGCAACCACACCTTACAATCTGGTTTTTGATAGCAAATGTGCCCGTGTTTCATTATTTAATCATGATTACACGACTACTCTCTTTGGCTCTACCCTTAATGATACAACACAAAATTCAGATAAGGTTTATTTGCAGTCTTTAGCCGGACCCAGGGTAAAAATAAAAATACCGTCCTTTGAATCGTGGAAAGATTCTGGCAATGTCGCTATCAATAAAGCAGAGCTTATTTTAAAAGTTGATGAATCAGATTTATCAATAGGAAATTATCCACCTCCTGCAAAATTATTTCTTGTTGCTATTGATGAAAATAATAAATACGAATTTATTTTCGACTACCTGAGAAATGCAAGTTACTTCGGGGGTACGTACAACAGCACAACAAAAACTTATAAATTCAATATTCCATTATACCTACAGAGAGTGTTAAACGGAACACAGACCGACAGAGGATTTTATCTCTTCCCCGAGTCGAACCGTGTTTATGGAAACCGCGTCGTTATTCAAAATGGAGTCAATAACGAAAGAATTAAACTCGATATTACTTATACTAAATTATAGTTTTCAATTTTTATTTATTGACGTTATGGTTTTTTATTAATCATTCGGAAGCCTGAGATTCTTGTTCAGTCTACAGTCCTCAGTCTACAGTCCTCAGTCTTCAGTCTTTTCGACTGCCAGACTGCCGACTGCTGACTATTTCGACTGCCGACTGCCGACTTTTATGACTGCCTGACTGCCGACTATTTCGACTGCCGACTGCCGACTTTTTTCAGCATCCGTCTTCAACATTATTTCTCACAATTTACTTAACATCTTTATTTATTCTTTCTTATTCGTAACACAATGCATTTCTTCCTACAAATAAAATCGGGAAAATTTATCTGCTGTTTTTTAATGATATTATTTTCATCCGCTGTTTTTTCACAGGAGCAAGATACTGCGCTTACCTACGAAACAATGACCAGAGAACAATTCAGCGATATTTCTGCAATTACAGATAAATGGGTAAGGAATGACTTTCTGATATGCCTGAAAAAAGAAGGAATAAAAATGTCGTGCGCACATTGTACGTCAGTTTACCTAAAGGTCGTAGCAAGTATAGATTCGACAGGCAGGTTGATTTCTTACAAAAAAATCAGTTCTAAAGTTTGTGGCAGAAAAATGAAATCGGGAATGGAAAAAAATTTCATGAATTATTTCAAAATGCTTGTTTTTCCTGCAAGTCTCAGAAATCAGAAAATACAGTTACATCTTGGAAACGGCTTAAAATGCTAATGTCTGTAAGCATAACGCAGAAATTGGCGTTTTCTTGCTGACACTAACTAGTGCCAGCAAGAAAACTCATGTTTTTTGCTCACAATGTATGTGCCTGATAAGAAAACATCAAGTTCAAGGCTTGCGAAGACCTGAAAATTAGGAGTGTACTAATGTACATGACTACTTTTCAGGTCAAGCGTAACGATGAAATTGATGTTTTCTTGCAGGCACTAACTAGCAAATTCTTCTTTCCCGTGACAATTCTTATATTTCTTACCACTACCACAGGGACAAGGCTCATTTCGTCCAACTTTCTTCTCAACTTTAACAGGCTGTGTTCTCTGATTCTGGGCATCGCTGTTTGTTGCCATAGTCTCATTTCTGCTGGTTTCCATTTTACTCAGGTCGAGTTTTCTTGGTGTTTTAGCTTCCTGAACCTGACTTGAGTCCTGAATCGGAATATGACCTTTCATTAAAATAGAAGTAATATCTCTGTTTACATTATTAATCATTGTTTTGAACAATTGAAACGATTCAAATTTATAAATAAGCAGCGGATCTTTTTGTTCATAAACAGCATTGTGTACCGATTGCTTCAGGTCGTCCATTTCACGAAGATGCTCTTTCCAGTATTCATCAATAGTCCATAAAATAGCTGATTTCTGATAAGCAGATACAACCTCTTTGCCTGTTGTTTCATAAGACAGTTTGAGATTGGTAATAATATTGTAAACCTTTACTCCGTCTGTAATCGGAACAATAATATTTTCATATACATGCGACTGGTGTTCGAATACATCTTTGATAACCGGATATGCCTGCTGTGCAATCACATCCATTTTTCTTTTGTATGTTTCAATAACGACCTTATATAAAATATCATATAATTCATCTGGTGACATTCCCAAATAATCTTTTTCGCTGAAAGGCGTATCAATAGACATTACGCGAATGAGGTCAAGTTTAAATTCAGAATAATCTGAATTCCCATGATGCGCTGTAATAATGCTTTCTGTAACATCGCTCAACATATTGGCAATGTCAAGTCCGAGCCTTTCTCCATAGAGCGCGTGTTTCCTTCTTTTATAAATTACTTCACGCTGGGAATTCATAACATCATCGTATTCAAGAAGTCTTTTACGGATGCCGAAATTGTTTTCTTCAACTTTCTTTTGCGCACGTTCAATAGATTTGGTAATCATTGAATGCTGAATCATATCGCCTTCTTTATGCCCCAGTCTGTCCATCATTCGTGCAATACGGTCGGAACCGAAAAGGCGCATCAGATCGTCTTCCAAAGAAACGAAGAACTGTGAAGAACCCGGGTCTCCCTGACGACCTGCTCTGCCTCGTAACTGGCGGTCAACACGACGCGACTCATGGCGCTCAGTACCAACAATAGCAAGACCACCAGCTTCTTTTACTGACTGGCTAAGCTTGATATCCGTTCCTCTACCTGCCATATTTGTAGCAATAGTTACCGTTTTTGACTGACCTGCTTCAGCAACAATATCTGCTTCTTTCTGGTGTAATTTTGCATTCAGCACATTGTGTCGAATGCTCCGGATTTTCAACATTCTGCTGAGAAGTTCAGAAATTTCCACGGATGTTGTTCCTACAAGCACAGGGCGTCCGTCATTAACCAGACTGCTGATTTCATCAATAACGGCATTGTATTTTTCACGCTTGGTTTTATAGACTAAATCCTGTATGTCTTTTCTTACAATGTTTCTGTTTGTTGGAATAACAACCACATCTAATTTGTAGATATCCCAGAATTCTCCGGCTTCCGTTTCAGCAGTCCCTGTCATACCTGCAAGCTTATGATACATCCTGAAATAATTTTGCAGGGTAATCGTGGCAAAGGTTTGTGTTGCTGCTTCAACCCGTACATTTTCTTTTGCTTCAATAGCCTGATGCAAACCATCAGAATACCTTCTTCCATCAAGGATACGACCTGTTTGTTCGTCAACGATTTTGACCTTGTTATCCATCACAACATATTCAACATCTATTTCAAAAAGGGAATATGCTTTTAAAAGCTGGTTAACGGTATGAACTCTTTCAGATTTTATTGCATAATCACGCAGCAGTTCATCTTTGCGTACTAATTTATCTTTTTCAGGAAGATTTGATTTTTCAATATCTGCAATTTCACTTCCGATATCCGGTAAAATAAAAAACCGGGAGTCATCGGTTTTAGATGTGATAAGGTCAATCCCTTTGTCGGTAAGCTCTATAGAATTATTTTTTTCATCAATTACAAAATACAGGTCATCCGTAACTTCATGCATACGTTTGTTGTTGTCTTGCATGTAGATGTTTTCAGTTTTATGTAAAAGGGCTTTCATTCCCTGTTCACTTGTAAACTTAACAAAAGCATTATTTTTTGGAAGCCCTTTGTATGCCTGAACAAGGTGAAATCCTCCTTTTTCATTAGTTCCCTGCTGGATTAATCTTTTCGCATCTGCGAGTAATTGTGTTACAAGATTTCGTTGTGCCTTATAAAGGAGTTCGATTTTTGGTTTGAATTCATCGTATAACTGAATGTCGCCTTTTGGAATGGGTCCTGAAATAATAAGAGGCGTACGGGCATCGTCAATCAGTACAGAGTCAACTTCGTCAACTATGGCATAATGATGTTTGCGTTGTACCAGATCTTCCGTGCTGATAGCCATGTTGTCGCGCAGATAGTCAAACCCGAATTCATTGTTGGTTCCGTAAGTAATGTCGGCAGCATAAGCTTTTCTTCTTCCTTCAGAATTGGGTTGGTGCTTATCAATGCAGTCTATCGTGAGTCCGTGAAACTGGAAAAGAGGTCCCATCCACTCGGAGTCACGTTTTGAAAGATAATCATTTACCGTAACAATATGCACGCCTTTTTGCGCAAGTGCATTCAGAAAAATAGGAAGTGTGGCAACAAGTGTTTTTCCTTCCCCGGTAGCCATTTCAGCAATATTTCCTTTATGCAGGGCAACGCCACCGATAAGCTGTACATCGTAATGCACCATATCCCATGATATTTCATTTCCTCCGGCCAACCATTTTTTGTTCCAGTAAGCTTTATCTCCTTCTATTTCTATATGATTATGTTTTGCTGCCAGATCGCGGTCAAAATCCTGCGCTGTTACTTCTAATTTTTCGTTTTCGAAGAATCGTTTCGCGGTTTCTTTAACAATGGCAAATGCTACTGGTAGAATTTCATCAAGAACTTCTTCAATTTTCTGATCCTTTTCTTTTTCAAGTTTATCTACTTTAAGCCATAAATCTTCTCTTTCGTGAATCTCCGTATTGTCAATAGTAGCTTTTAATTGTTCAATTTCTTTTTCAATTTCTGAAATATGATTTTTTATTGTCGCTTTAAGTTCATTTGTTTTTGCTCTCAGTTCATTGTTCGTGAGAACAGAAATATTTTTTTCCTGTTCTTTGATTTTATCAACATAGGGTTGAATTTCTGCTATATCTCTTACAGATTTTTTCCCGACAAACAACCCGATAACTTTGTTTAATAGGCTCATTTTATATTAAATTTTGATAATTATGTACTTTTTACTAAAACCGCCAAAGTTAATTATTTTTTTTACAGCGTTGCTATTTGTGATTTTTTAAAATTTAATGTAGGTTTGTTACAAAAAAATAAGTTTAACATTTAAAGAAAGAGAGGAAATTATGACATTAATTTTAAATAGAGCTGATGTAATATCAGTATTAGAAATGAAAGACTGCATGGATGTTGTAGAAAAAGCATTTGCAGAGCTTACCAATGGAACAGCCGTTTTGCCTTTGCGTATAGGAATAACCCCTCCAGAGGGACTTGCTTTATATATGCCGGCATATCTTAAAGAAATGAAAGCACTTGCTTGTAAGGTTGTAACGGTTTATAAAAATAATCCTTTAAAACATAATATGCCAACAACAATTGGTAAGGTTTTGTTGCAAGATCCTGAAACCGGAGATGTAATCTGCATTATGGATGGAGGATATTTAACTGCCGTTAGAACAGGTGCTGCAAGTGGAGTAGCAACAAAATATCTTGCAAGAAAAGCAGATAGTCAGACTGCAGGAATATTTGGAGCAGGCGTTCAGGCTAAAATGCAGCTTTGGGCTGTTGCTGAAGCAAGAAAATTATCAAAAGCATTCGTTTATGATGTATCTGAGGAGGCTGCTGAGAAGTTTGCATCAGAAATGTCTCAGAAACTTAATATTATTGTTCAGAGAGCGAGATCTTCAGAAGAATTATTAGAAACAGATATTATTTGTGCTGCAACTTCTTCCAACGTACCTCTTTTCGATGGAAATAAAATTAAAGAAGGAACACATATTAACGGAATCGGAAGCCATACTCCAAATGCAAGAGAATTAGATACAGCAATCGTAAAGCGTTCGGTTTTTATTGGTGATTCAAAAGAAGCATGTTTTAAAGAAGCTGGTGATATATTAATTCCTATTGCTGAAGGAGCAATAACTGAAAATCATTTTTATGCTGAATTAGGGGAAATTATTACCGGAAAAAAATCAGCGAGAAAGAATGATTCTGAAATAACGTTATTCAAGTCAAATGGTCTTGCTATTCAAGATGTGGCTACAGCTATGTTGGTTTATCAGAAAGCAGTTGCAGCAGGGAAAGGAATAAAGGTAGAAATTTAATCGTGGAGTAAAATGAAAAAAATTATTGCAACAGAACATGCCCCAAAAGCTGTAGCAACATACAGTCAGGCTATAGAAGTTAATGGCACATTATACATTTCAGGACAAATAGCCATTGATCCCTTATCGGGAAAAATGATTGATGGGGATGTTAAAGCGCAAACAGAGCGGGTTTTGAAAAATATTGAAGCGGTACTTATTGCTGCCGGATATACTTATAAAGATGTTGTCAAAACAACCTGTCTTCTAAGCAACATTAATGATTATCAGGCAATGAATGAAGTGTATGGGAAAATATTTTTTGAAGAAGCTCCAGCTCGCGCTGCGTTTGCAGTTTCAGGATTGCCGCTTGGAGCTTTGGTTGAAATAGAAACCATCGCTGTAAAATAAATAAAAAAAAACGCACTTTGTGGTTGCTGAGCGAAGTCGAAGCAACCATTAAGTGCGTTTCTTTGAAAACTCTAATAATTATTCGGAAAAAACTTCAAAGGAAATTTCTACTTTAATGTCTTTGTAAAGTTTAACATTGGCAGTATAAGTTCCTACTTCTTTAATGTGTTCTTCTTTTATTGAAATATTTTTTCTGTCAATTTCAAAGCCTTTTTCTTTAAGGGCTTCAGCAATTTGTATTGTATTAACAGATCCGAAAATTTTTCCTGTAGTACTTGTTTTTGCGCCAAGTTTTAAAGAAATTTTTTCGATTTTCTTTACCATTTCAAGAGCCGTTTCTTTAAGTTTTTCTTCTTTATGAGCCCGCTGTTTCATGGTTTCTGCATGCATTTTTTTTGCAGGTCCTGTGGCTAAAGTTGCAAACCCTTTTGGAATTAAAAAATTTCTTCCGTATCCGTTTTTAACTTTAACGATATCGTTTTTATGCCCTAAATTGGCAATGTCTTCTTTTAAGATGATTTCCATTTTTTTACCCTCCTTTGATTATTTTAATAAGTCAGCAACATAAGGCAGTAATGCCAGGTGACGCGCTCTTTTAACAGCTGTAGAAACTTTTCTCTGAAATTTCAAAGAAGTTCCTGTAAGTCTTCTGGGTAATATTTTCCCCTGCTCATTTAAAAATTTTTTCAAGAAAACAGGATCTTTGTAGTCAACATATTTAATGCCGATCTTTTTAAAACGGCAGTATTTTTTCTTTTTAACATCAACCGCAACGGGGGTTAAATATCTTATTTCAGTATCGTTTGACATAGTTTAAGCCTCCTTTGTTTCTTTGTTAATACTTCTTTTCTTTTCACTGTACAGAACAGCAAATTTGTCCATTTTGAAAGTCAAAAACCTGATAATACGTTCATCGCGCCTGTACTCGGTTTCTAATTTGTCAATCAGTAGGCCTTCGCTTTTAAATTCTATCAGATAATAAAATCCGGTAGATTTTTTCTGAATGGGGTAGGCAAGCTTTTTAAGCCCCCAGTTTTCTTCATGAACAATGGAACCACCACCGTCTGTAAGAACTTTTTTGAATTTGTCGACCGCTTCCTTCATCTGTGCCTCAGATAAAACGGGAGTTAAAATGAAAACGGTCTCATAATTATTAATCATACTTTTTAAATAAATTAAGTTAATAAAAAATTTTATTGGGCTGCAAAGATAGTTTGTTTTTGTTACCAAACAAAAGTATTTTTATGAAGAATATCGGATAGACGTAAAACATTATAAAATGACTGTAGCATCGTTCCATGGAACGATGCTTATTGAACGATGCCCATGGAACGATGCTTATGGAACGATGTTACAGTCATCAAATCATAAATATTTTAATATTGTAGAAAAAAACACTTCATAACTTACAGGCTTTGCTATGAAATCATTGCAGCCCGCATCTATAGCAGTCTGACGGTCATTTTCAAGAGAGTAAGCTGTTTGCGCGATGATTGGAATACTTGGATTTTTTTCTCTGATTTTTTTAGTGGCTTCAATGCCATTCATTTCAGGCATTTTAATGTCCATCAGAATCATATCGGGCTTCAATGTCGGGTCAAGAGCTATTTCAACCGCTTCGATTCCATTTATTGCATGAATTATTTTTGCATTTGAAAAACGCAGCAATTCTTCCAGATAGTAAAAATTAATAAATTCATCTTCTGCAATAAGAATCGTTTTGTTGTTTAGTTGCTCTGCATTGTATTGCTTAACATCTGAAGACACGATGATTTTTTTCTCGAATGAATGAACAACAGGAATAAATACGCTGAAAACAGAACCTTTTCCGGTTTCAGATTTTACAGAAATAGTTCCACCCAGCATTTCCACAAGATTTTTAGAAATAGCAAGACCCAGACCTGTGCCACCGTATTTCTTCGTATAGCTTTCTTCAACCTGTCTGAATCTTTCAAAAATTAACTGGTGCATATCAGCAGGAATGCCTATTCCTGTATCTGAAACATATATTTCAATTGTATTTTGATCAGATCTGCATCCTATGGTAATCTCTCCAAAATTTGTAAATTTTATTGCATTGCTGACTAGATTTGAAAGAATTTGTGTAATTTTTGTTTTATCTGATAAGATGTTTTGTGCTTTGTCTGGAATTTCTGTTTTTATCAATAGTTTCTTTTGGTTTGCCGATGGGCGAAACATTTCATAAACTTCATTGATAACAGAATTCAAATTGAACAATTCGGATTTAACATTAACAAGTCCAGCCTCTATGCGTGAAATATCGAGAATATCATTGATGATTGAAAGCAACTGATTTGAATTATTTAAAATTATTGTCAGATAGTGATTTTTCTTTTCGTCAGAAATATTACCAAGAAGTAACAGGTTTGCAAAGCCAAGAATTCCGTTCATGGGTGTACGTATCTCATGACTCATATTTGCAAGAAAAGCAGATTTCAACCGATCCGATTCCATTGCTTTATTTCTTGTTTCAATAAGTTCTTGTTCTGCAATCTTACGATGCGAAATATCCCTGATATAGGTCTGAAAACATTCTTTACCCTCAAATTCAATAATAGATGCAATAACTTCAACGTAAATTGTACCTCCATTTTTTGTTATAAATTTTTCTTCTATAGCTACATCGTAACCGCTTTTTTCTAAAATTCTTTTCTTCACAGCTTCAATACTGTCCGGATGTACAAAGGCTAACGCATTTTTTCCAATAAGATTTTCGGAATGGTCAAACCCGATAATTTTCGCAGCCGATGTATTTGCAAAAAGAATAATACCTTTGTGATGTATGATAATACCATCCGGTGAAACATCCACAAGCCGTCTGTATTTTTCTTCATTTGTTTCCGATAATTTTTTTGCTCTTCTGAGCTCTTCGTTTTGGGTAAGATATTCTTCATTCAGTGCTGCAAATTCATCATTTTGTTGGGCAAGATGCTGTTCTTCATATTTTCTGTCTGTAATGTCAAATTCAATACCGTCCCAGCATGTAGAGCCATCTTCAAGGTAACGTGGAATAGATGAAAAAAAAGACCAGCGTGTTTTACCGGATGGAGTCAGAATCTCCACTTCTATGTGGAAGGAAGAAAGGTTTTTGTTTGCTTCTTCTTCTTCTTCAATAACCCGGTTTAAGTCTCCCTTTAATACATTGTTGTATATAAACATCGGATTTTCATAAACCTGTTCTGGTGTACATTCATGAAAGCGGGTAACAATATCGCTGACATAGGTAAACTTTCGCATACCATCCGGTTTTCTTATAAGCTGATAAATCATTGCTTTTTGAAGATTATTGCTGATAGTGCGGAACGTTTTCTCTTTTTCAATCAGCGCAAGTTCGGTACGTTTGCGTTCTGTGATATCCTGAAATTGCGCTACAATGTAACCCGGCGTCGGTTGAAATGCTACAACATCAAAGCATCCGGAAATAAAATTATCTTTATAAATAATGTTTGTTGACTCCCATATTTTTCCTGTCTGCGCAACATTTTTATATGTTGAAGGTATTTCCGTGTTTTTAAGATCCGGAAAAGCATCACATATTTCTTTGCCTATAAATTGGGCATGATTTACTCCCAATATTTTATCCGCAGATTTATTATATCCGAAAAAAATCAATTGTCCATCTTGCATCATCTGGAAAATGTGTACACCAAGCGGACTCGCTTCAAACACTTTTTGAAACATAGTATCAGGGGTATGATCTTTTGATTCCTGTTTATTACTTTGAATAATAAGATTCAGGATAGATTCCAGTTGATTCACATAGTCTGCATCTTCTGCCTTTCCTTTTAATAAAAGCAGTTCTGATGCTCGTTGAATGAGATTTTGTATCATAAGTATTCTAATTGATTTGTAAAAACTAAAGACTTGGTTTCTTTAATTTATGGTTTAACAAAAATAGGATATTTTTTTATAAATCAAAAATTGGTTATTCGATCAAAACTGTGGATGCGTTTAATTTTTACAAACAAGAGGTTCCAGCTCTTTCATATTTTGTTTTTTTATTGCCATAGACCCACCTGCTACGGCTACCGTGTGGACACAAATATGTGAAGTAATGTATTTTTTCGTAAAATCAAAAGTTGAGAAAAATGACCCCAGAGAGCCTGTCCTCTCGAAAACGGGACAGGCTGTTTTGCGGAAAGTCGAATGTTTAACCCCGAGCAATGGTTATTGAGCGAAGTCGAAATAAGCTCGGGGTATAAACGAATGATAATTAAAAAAGATGTGTCCACACGGTAGCTGCTACGGGCAGGTCTGTGGCAATTATATTATTTCAAATCTGGGTTTTTAATTATACCTTAGAAAAAGATTACCCACTAAGAAACTGTTTTGAATTTTAATATATGATAACAATGAACAATATTTTGTTCATAACTATTTGATAATCAGTTGGTTAATTAAATAAATTATCGTATCTTTATGATTATTAACCAAATAAATCATTTA
>Ga0209417_1000207_pt1 | contig 158440 bp, 118 predicted proteins | sample RifGroF2_FD_184002 | JGI IMG/M metagenome (GOLD analysis project Ga0209417, IMG submission 184002) | Groundwater microbial communities from Rifle, Colorado, USA - Groundwater F2 (SPAdes) (version 2) | ecosystem: Environmental > Aquatic > Deep subsurface > Groundwater | place: Rifle, Colorado... | reverse complement strand
AGATTCTCTGGAAATTCCGTGAGCTTTTGTAAAATCAATAATCTCTTGTCGTAGAGTTTCAAAATGTGCGCGATATTGTTCAGGTAAAGAATCGCGGACACTTGAAACAGAATCCATGATGGCTTCGCCAAAAATTTCCGAAGTGCGCTGGACCTCTGCCTCCGCAGAGGCGGCAGACGGAAAAGATTCTGAAGTTGGTCGAAAAAGAGACATACTTTATAAATCGGTCGGGTATTCCTGAAGGATCACAACCACATCACGTTCGCTCCCTGACCGCCATACCCGCATGGTAATTTCGTCCCCCGGCGCAAATCGGTAAATCACATCACCCAACGGATTTTCTTCTGTTACCGTTTCCCCATTCAAAGACAAAATGACATCTCCTTCTTGAAGTCCGACTTCTCCAGCCGGACTATTGGCAAACACAGCAATTCCCTCCTCACTGCGAATCACCATAGCTCCTTGTGTTTGTGTGATCTCGAGTTCGGCGGCAATCTCGTTATTCAGCATTGTGTAATGCACTCCAAGCCAAGGACGAACCACATGACCGTACGCTTGCACATCAGAAACAGTCTTTTTGACATCATTGATGGGAATGGCAAAACCAATGGATTCACCCTCGGAACTGATCGCCGTATTCACTCCCACCACCTCACCGAGCAAATTGATAAGCGGCCCGCCGGAATTACCAGGATTGATTGCCGCATCGGTTTGAATCGCATGGCGAATAATGGAATCGGATCCATCGTAATCATATGCAACGACGGAACGATCAAGACCTGAAATCACCCCCTTGGTCACGGTATTTTCAAATTCGGAAAGGCTATTACCGATTGCAATGACGGTTTGCCCCGGCACAATGACATCTGAATTTCCCAGAGTCACGGGAGCATACCCCTCGCCCTCCACATCCAAAATCGCAATGTCTTGAAATGGATCAGTGGCAATGACGGTTGCAGATAATTCCCGCCCATCATCAAGTACGACTGTGTACACGGCATCCGGATCGGCGACGACATGATGATTGGTAACAATGTACCCGTCTTTTGTAATGAAAAATCCCGTACCTCCACCCACTTCGATAAGGGTGTCCCCTGGGGAAGGATTGGGCGTGACCTCATATCCATAAGGAGAGAAAAAACCAAACTCATCGGAAATCCAAACATCTTGCTGTTCTTTTTTAATCACAATACTCACGACCGATGGAGCCACGCGCTTTACAACTGCAATGGTCGCACTTTCTTCTTCAATGAGTTCAATAATTTTGGAATCCAATGCTTCGGGAGAAAGTTCAATGGTTCCTTGTGTCAAAGACAACCACTGATCGGCTTGCAAAAATCCTGTGAGGGTAAGAGCAATGATGGATCCCACAATCGCTCCGATCACGGCTGAAAGGGACATGCCCGCAATAAAGAGGGTTTGAACAAAACGTTTTGGAAGTTCCATAAAATAATAATTTCTAATTTTTTCCCTCTCGTCCTTTTCGATGGGAGGAGAGTTTTTTCGGCACCAAAGACAATAATTCTTTTTGAAATGTCTGCACGTCTTCAAACGAACGGTAGACCGAGGCAAAACGGATATAAGCGACGGAATCAAACGTCTTCAAATGCTTCATCACAATCTCACCTATTTCTTTGCTCGTGAGTTGGGTACGATCCTTGCGCTGAATATCGCGTTCTATTTTGCGAATCAACTGTTCAAAGGCGGTGTCGGTATACGGACGTTTCTCCAGAGCCCTGGCAATCCCTCGCGAAAGTTTGTCGCGGGAATAATTTTCTCGTCTGCCGTCTCGTTTGACCACGGTGATATCCAAAAGTTCCACTTCTTCCAGGGTGGAAAAACGGAATCCACATTTTTCACATTCGCGGCGACGTCGCACACTGGCGCCATCGGTGGAGATACGTGAATCTACGACCTTACTGTCAACAAAATGACAAATCGGACAATGCATAAGATGAACCTATTATAGCCCATGAAGAAGGGTTTCCCAAATGAAAAATCCACAAATATACAACGATTTTTTCTTTGACAAAAACCATGGAAAATGGGAGGTTCTCTTTGGTTTTGTTCTTTCCACTTTTCAGAACTCTAAGGAAAAGCTCATGTCTCTCTTCCACATCGCCAGAGCATCCCCTCTCTTTCTGGCTCTTGAGATTCCTTACGGTTTTTTCTTTAAAGAAGGGTATTTACCTGACATTGTGTTTTCTCTGGATTACGGACATGACTTCCTTGTGATGGCTGAAAAACAATGGGGCCTGACAAAAAACCAGATACGGAAGGCTAAGAAAGCTCTGCACGCGGCCGGTTTGCTTCAAAGCCTATCCTTGGTCTTTGAACGCATCATGGCCTACGAGATCCCCGAGGACTTTGTACAAACTCTCGAATTTCAAAATGGATATATTTGCTTCAAAAGAGGAGGAGGAAGAATCAACAGCATCCAAATCCATGACAAGATTGAAGGCATTGACCTTTGTCATCAAAACGTACAGGATGAAAAAATGCGGATACCTGATGCTGTCCTTGTTTGTAGACAAATCATTTCCTCTGATCTGCCCGAGTTCTGAAAAACATGCTGATCCAATCCCCGAGTGATCAGCTTCTCTTTATACACATCACCCTTGGTGTTGATAAAAAGAAAAACATCCCGCCATAAGCGGGATGTTTTTGTTGATTTGAAAAAGCTTACATCATTTTCTTTCTGATAAACGCGGGGATTTCGATTTCATCTTCTTCTTGAGGTGGTGGAGTAACTGGGATGGAAGGAGCCATAGGTCGAGGCATCGGCCTTGCCATGGGCTGTTCTTTTATGACAGACATCGGCTGACGAGGAAATGGCTTGGGAGTGTACGTGGGTTTTTTAGGACGTTGTTCTTCCTCATCACGCACACGCAACATGGAAGGAGGGGTCCATGTTCCTTGGGCTTGCACTTCCACAGCTCCGGGAGAAGTGGTGCGACGCTCGCGGCTATCAAACCCGGTGGCCACAACGGTGATACGAATCTCTTCATCCATATCTTCATTGATCGCAGCTCCAAAAATGACACGAGCGTCTTCATCGGCTGAACCTGTAATAATCTTTGCCGCCTCCGCGACTTCATGCATTCCCAAATTGACCCCGCCGGTAATCGTAAAAAGAATACCTTTGGCACCATCAATCGAAAGCTCCAAAAGCGGGCTGGCGATCGCTTGCTTGGCTGCCTCTACCGCACGGTTGTCCCCGCTGGCTTTTCCAATACCCATGAGCGCGGATCCGGAATTTTCCATAATCGCTTTGACGTCCGCATAATCCACATTGATAAGTCCGGGGACGGTAATAAGTTCTGCGATCCCTTGCACCCCCTGTCGCAACACATCATCCACTACGGTAAAGGCTTGGATAAGAGAAGTTTTTTTATCAATGATTTGAAGCACACGATCGTTTGGAATGGTGATAATCGCATCCACATGTTGCATCAAACGATCAAATCCTTCCTCTGCAATGCGTCGGCGCTGTGCTCCTTCAAACGAAAATGGTTTTGTCACTACCGCCACGGTGAGAGCACCGATATCTTTGGCAACTTTGGCCACTTCGGGAACAGCTCCGGTTCCCGTACCTCCACCCAGTCCGCAAGTCAAAAACACCATATCCGCACCATTAAGCGCCTCACGAATTTCATTTTGATTTTCTTCTGCCGCACGCTGACCGATATCCGGATTCATACCAGCACCAAGCCCGCGTGTGAGTGTTTTCCCAATCGCAATTTTTTTTCCGGCCAAATTTTGATTAAGCGCCTGAACATCGGTGTTCACAGCAATAAAATCCACGCCCTTGATATTGTCGTGGATCATACGATTAAGCGCCGCACCACCACCGCCACCGATGCCGATGACTTTGATTTTTGCGAACGTTTCGATCTCCGGTTTTACTTGTGCCATAGATGTGAGCACGTTATGTGTTCAAAAAAAATGTGCTTGAACTCAAAAATAGGTTGTCATCACTGTACTGACGCCATTTGTGGACTGTCAAGGAAATCACCTAACACTTTTTGTGTTCAACATGGAAAAGATGGCTGAAATCAAAACAAAAACAGATGACGTCCATCATCTGTTTGTTATCCACAGAAATAAAACCTAAGGACGCAAAGAGGAAAAAATCTTTTTGAATATATCTCCCACACGATCCAATTGCTTCACATTTTTGAGCATGCCTCCGATCCCTTTGCGACTCTCCCCGCGGATTTGTTTGCCCCAAAGCACTAACCCGATTGCCGTGGTCATCCCAGGATCTGAAACCCGATCAATGACCGAGGTGACTCCAATCGGTACACCCAGGGAAACAGGAAGTCGCAAGGTTTGCTTGGCCACCTCCAAGATTCCAGAAAGCTTCGATCCTCCTCCTGTTAATACGACTCCGGAGGGAAGCATACCGGAACGGCCCGCCTTCTCGAGTTCCTGATCCACACGTTCAAAAATCTCTTGTACTCGTGCCTCGACAATATCAGACACAAAACGACGACCCACCATTTCTTCTTCAAGCGCCCCCAACTCAGCCAAGTTGATCATATCTTTTTTGGAAACATCCTCGGGAGATGCGTTGGCATAGCGAAGTTTCACCTGCTCGGCCACCTCGATTGACGTCCGAAGCCCGATCGCGATGTCCGAGGTAATATGATCGCTTCCCATGGGAAGCACAGCCGTATGCAAAATATCTCCTTCTTCAAAAATAACCAAACTGGTTGTGGAAGCGCCGATATTGACGACACAAACCCCCAAATCCTTTTGTCGATCGGTGACCACGCTTTCGGATGTAGCCAAAATGGAAAATACAACGTCTTCAATATCTAATCCGGTTCGGTACACACACTTGGTTAAATTTTTGATCTGCGAACTCAACCCCTGAATGATCAAGGCGTCCACTTCCAAACGAATCCCGTTCATGCCCACAGGATCCTTGACCCCATGTTGTCCATCTACAATAAAGCTTTTTGGAATCACGTGGAGAATTTCGTAATTGGTGGGTGTGGCAACCGTGCGCGCGGCCTCAATGGCACGCTCGACATCTTCATCACGAATTTCTCCATCATGCCGTGCAACTCCAATCACTCCCCGACTTTCTTGGGAAATAATATGGCTTCCGCTAATCCCCACCCATGCACCGCGCAGAGGCAACCCCGTAATGCGCTCGGACTGCTCTAACGCCTTGGATACCGAAGCCACTGCATCCTCCAAATTGGTGATGGTTCCTTTGTGAATACCGCGGGAAGGAGATTCCACGGCTCCGATCATGTGGATTTGTTCCTTTCCGTCAGGAGACGGCAGAGATTTTCCTACGGCCACACGAATGGTGTGAGAGCCGATATCAAGACCTATATAAATATCTTCAGACATACATGGATTCAGTATACCGATTTCATAAACGTAAAAATAGAGGGAAGAGATAAGGCCAAAAAACAATACCTCCTATGATCGCGGCAAAAAGTGAGACAAGCAGCACTACACCCGCCATCATATCTTTCATATCTTTGATGGCCGGATGCAGGCGGGGGCGCAATGTGTCCACAATGCGTTCAAATACACTGTTTAAAAGCTCCAAGGTGAGTACGGCTGCGATGAGCAAAAGCAGCACAACCCAAGCCCAAGGAGAAACGTGCAATTCCCATGCAAACACAACGACGACGATCGCCACAGAAACTTGCAAACGAAAACTTTGCTCAGTTCCAAGTACGATCCAGATGCCACGCAAAGCATGGAAAAAACTTTTTTTGAATTGTCGTACATGGATCATAAAGAGTAGAGGATACCTGCTTGATCAAGAATCGCTTTTTGCGCACGAATCATGTGTGACAGTTTTCGATCAGTAAGATGGGACATGCCGCACAGATGCAATACCCCATGGACAAGAAGAAAGGCAATTTCACTTTGAGGATTTATTTTTTTCTCTTTTGCCTGTTTGAGGATGCGCGGATGACACAGGAGAATCTCCCCGATAATCTCTCCCCTTTTCCATGCGCGAGGTGCCAGCAGAGGAAAAGTTAAAATATCGGATACGTGATCTTCACCTTTATACTCTTTGGTGATTGTGCGCATGCGCGGAGCGGAAACAAAGGCCACCGAGACAATGCCTTTCAAAGACTTCCCAAGCTCCCTATCCATCGCGCGTGACAAATCTTGAAGCCAGCGATCGGAAAGATGTTTTTTCTCTCCGAGTCTTTCTTGTTGAATATCAAAAACGATCACAAAGGAAAAAGCGTATTAAGTGTCATGTAAAACGTCTGCACATAATCGAGTGTTCCTTTGATGCCCACATCATACTCCAGTTCGTACACTTGACTTCCCACTTCAAAAATTACTGTCTGTTGATTTTCGCTCATAAGTGCACGATACCCTTGTTTGGTTGTCATCTCATATTGATTTTCGTCTTTGGCAATCACAGACTCCTCAAACGTTTTGGAAACTTTTTGAAAAAGAAACCACTCTCCTGTCGTGGCGCCAAAGCGCACGAGACCTTCCTCTTCTTTAATGGTCCACCCTTTTGGTATAAGAATGGAAAGTCCACCGTCTTGCCAATCAAAAACCTTCACCGTTGCGGTCTCGCGAAGTGTGGAGGGTGAGAGACCGTTGGGTGTATAACCGTGAAATACTTCGTTGCCGTCCAAAAATCCATCGCGATCCGTATCGGGCAAACTCACATCCGTTCCATACAATAATCGTTCTTCCACATTGCTCAATCCGTCACTATCCGCATCTTGACCGGGAACCGCCTCAATCTCAAAAACATCTGCGGGTGGAACATCTACTTCCTCTGAAGGGTTTGTGTCTTCAAAATCGGTCACGGTATCAGCAGGAGGAAAAACCTGTTCAACGGGAGGTTTTGTCACCATTGGTGTGGAGGTAGGACGATTGAGATACAAAATGCCGCCGGCAATCGCCAGAGCAAGAATAAAAATGCCGCCGGCAAGGAGCACCCAAGGACTGACTAAAGATTTTTTCTTTAATAAAGGTGTGGAAGGAGATTTCTTTGGAGGAATGGTTTGCGCTTTTTGCGGAGCGGCAGGAACAACCGGAGGAGAAACTTTTTTGGCAAGACTTGGAATATGCGCTTGCACAACCGCTCCGTGTCGATACGACTCGGGCATGGTAAAAATCACCACAGGCTCTTCTTTTTGTGGTGAAGGGGGAGAAGGAAGTTGAATCGTGGAAGGATTTTGTTCAGGCATAATGCCCTTTATTCAACCGAAGGAAGTTCGAGTAATTTTCCAAGACCGTTGGGATCATACCCTCCCGCAATTTCCACTCCATCTTCATATCCATCGTCGTCACTGTCTTTGGATAAAGGATTGGTGTGATACACCCGTACTTCTTCATAATCATAAAGCTCGTCGCGATCCGTATCAGAACTGCGCGGGCTGGTACCTAAAATTTCTTCTTCTTCGTCGGTCAAACCGTCTTTGTCCGTATCCACAACCGCAGAATCATCAACAACGGGCTGTTCAATAACCGGATTTTCTTCGGCCGGTTTTGTGGTTTGCTCCGTGGGTTCTTGCGTGACGATGGCGGGGACAACCGATTCACGTGCAGACAGTACATAGTAAGAAATAAAACCGGAGATCGCGACTACAAGGACCGCTCCCGCGACAAATAAAATAATTTTTCCTGTACTCATGCATGGCTCGGAAAAAATGGGAGACGGCGGGGCAGAAGCAGGAGAAGAAGTAGCTTGTACGGGAGTTGAGGAAGATGTGTTTGGACTCACGATTTGATCGTCCGTGTGTTCAAACATGTCTTCGGGCTCACGAGGAGTGATGGCATCAAACATAGAGAGAAAGTAATAATTGTAGGGGCGAAATTTCCTCGCCCATGATTATTGTATCATGCTTCAAAGCTTCCCTGTGCCCAAAGGATTGTATCCGCCCGCAACTTCTTGCCCATCCGTATATCCGTCTTCATCACTATCCGTATTCAAAGGATCGGTTTTGTAATCAAAAATTTCTTCAAAGTCGCCGAGCCCATCATCATCCGTATCCTTATCAACATCGCTGGTACCACGCACCCGTTCGATTTCTTCATCCACCCCATCCATATCGCGATCTCCTATTCCCACGGCTTCCAAACATCCTTCCAAACGCAACGCATGAGTGATGACCGCGCACACATCAGGATTACGCGCGGCAACTGCCGTCTCAGTCGTCAAGCGATCTCCACAAATTTCTTGCGTGTGATACTCCTCGCAATTTTCTGTTGTTATCAATTTCTCTGTGATCGCCCTTTCGCAGGCAATGACTTTTTGTTCATCGCGCATCTGTTCACAATAAACCGTGTCTTTATTTTTCGTTGCTAAACGCTGATGCATTTCGTCCCAACACATACTGTTTGATGTCGCCTCCGCAATCCCTTCACAAAACTCCGGATCCAAACGTTTTCGTGCCACAGACCAAAGACACTGATCCCGTACGTCTCCTGTAAGCACATCACAGACCACGGCTTCCCCTGTTGCATTTGCTTGCGTCTCGACAATTTGTTGGCGGCAATCGTCAGGATTGACAGCATCATCACAAGATTCCAAAGATGCCGTAACCGCATCCAAAAGAATCTGGGTTGAGTCTGATGACTGCCAGCTGCGCACTAAAATCACGGCTGCAATAATACATCCGATGCCCACCATCAATGCCCCGCCAACCCATACGATTGTTTTCCAAGGGAAAGAAGAAAATCGTGAAAAAAAAGTGAATGAATCCATACATTATTCTAACGGACAATATTGAAGTTGAAGATTGCTGACCTCAACCGCACCTTCGCCATAAAACTCAAGGCGCAGAGGAATGGTAAAAGTGTCAGGTTCACAAGCAAAGCTGTCGGGGAAAGGCAAGGTGATATTGCGCCCGCTTCCCACTGAGCCCGTCGTTGTGATCGTCGTGCCGCCGTCATCTGTAATCCATGTCGCCTTGGCACCGAGGATGCTATCAATCACCGCCTCATACATGGCTTCGATCTCGTCTGAGGTTGTGCCGGAAAATGCGTAAGAACCGGTTGTACAATCACTGGAATCTGAAAGATCGTTCCATAAACACTCTTCGTCAGAAATATGCGTCAGAGAGGCAATGCTGGAAGATGTAGAACTGATCGTCACTGTATAAACCTCATGGATGTCAGGAATAAAATCTTTTATTTCTGCGATACAAGCCGAAGAACCAGAGTAGGATGTCCCCTCATATGTATAAGAGGCGGCTGAACATGCTGCATCGGTTAAAATTCCTCCAGCATAATCGGTATAGTGTTTACTGGGAACTCCATCAGAGAGTAGAACAACGATCTTTACATCAGCTGTTGAGGTTGAAAGAAGATCAACCGCTTTCTCCACCCCCATAAACGTAGGTGTTGCCCCGTTGTCAATCGCACAAGAAGGATATCCTGCGGCAATCGCCAAAAGCGTATCCTCTAAACTTTCATCTGCAAGTCCTATATCCACCACAGCCATTCCATCGGCTGTCCCAATACCTGAATAACAAGGATTCACACTTCCATCACTCAAAGTCGCGTCATTAAACCTAGAGGAAAAAGATACTAATCCTATTTGCAAGATAGCAATTGTTTCAGAGGCATAAGCATCAAATAATTCTGAAATAGACGTGGATAAGGCCTCGGAAACAAGGTCAACACGCGTATCAGTTCCGGAAACGATTTCTTCCATGCTCCCTGATAAATCCGTCACAAACACAACATCCACATCCGGCGCCACAACGCCACTTGTATCAATATCTGCGGTGATGGCCTGACCGATTGAACAGCCGGGTAAAATAACGGTTCCATTGTCCGGAGTGGAACCGGAAAAATAACTATAGAGTTCCAAAGAAGATTGCGCCTGCGCTCCGGAAAGTTCGCTTTGAATTTGAAGGGACGCTGACTCGTAGGTAAATGGACAAGAAGATTGGCAATCGCCTGCGCACACAGGCGCCACACAATCTGCGCTATCGGCGCAATCTTGCGAATCAGCATAATCAGCGCTCGTGGTGCAATACTCACCGTTGTCTTCTCCGCCATTGCAAACCCCGACTTCCAAACAAGTATACCCACTCACAATCGTTCCCGCTTCCGTCGCACTGCAAGACGTACTCACTCCTCGCACATCGGCGTCAAAATAATAATAAGGAATCACACTTCCATCGCACCATTCGTCTGCGTTGATCACACCGTCTCCACAATACGATCCTGTGCGTGTCATGTATTCGCAAGTGGTGGTGCAATACTGACAGGTGCTGTCATAGGCAGCCGTACAAGGCGAACCGTTTGCCGACCCGCGATCACAAGATTCAATGCCGGTGTAAACATAATCGTCTCCACAAGTATTCAACTCACAGGTGGTAAGACACGCGTCATTATTACTGTCGTTGCCATCATCACAAATTTCATCTCCTTCCAAAATACCATTGCCACATTGTTGATCTCCTGTGACACATGCTGACCATGTCCCCCAACTGCACGCACTTCCGCAGGTGCGATAACGATATTGTTGATACCCATCCGCATCAAGTGCACACGCTTCTCTGGATGTGGTTGATTCACAAGTTCCGGTCGCACAATCACTATCTTGACTGCAGGTGCTCCAATCAGCACAAAGTCCTCCCTCCCATGTTTCATACTCCCCATCACACTGCTCGCTTCCGTTTACAATCAAATCTCCGCACGAAGGCCCGGGAGCTGTGCAATCAAACTCACAACTTTGCGCAATACTTAAAACATATTGACCGTTGGATGCCGGACTTGTGGAAGTAATCGCGCAATGCGCATACGTCCAACTTGATGTATCTGCCTTGACCGTACTCCACGTGCTTGTAGTTCCGCAATCACATTCTTCCCCGCCGGCTAAATATCCGTCTCCACAATAAAAATCTCCTGCTGTGGTGCAAAGCTCACCACAATGACCATACGTACCATTGAGCTCCCCGTCATCACACACCTCGGTGCCTTCCACGACTCCATTGCCGCAGCTGTAGGGTTCGCACACTGCACCGGCCGTCTCGGCTTCAATCTCGGATTGATACCCGCTGCAATCGCTCTTACACGTAACGTTGATAAGTCCGGTTGCACTGTCACAAGGTACAGCTGTCGTATCCCCCATCTCACAACTTTCAGTGTCCGCATCAATAATGCCATCTCCGCAAATCGCTGATGTGCCTAAGGCGCTTCCGTCACAAAAGGTTGAAGCAACAACAAATCCATCTTGCACCGTGCCGGAATAATCTCTGGGATCAACTTCATATTCCACATTCACATCCGCGTAATCAGTAAGATCGGTATCAAGATCATATGCCCAAGCACCACCGTTATATTCAAGTTGTGCAAAGAGTTCGTAAGAAAGTCCTCCCAAAGATCGATAGGCATACACATGGGAAAAGTTGGGGCACATAAATAATCCCGCATCCCCGTTCCAACAAGAAACCTCATCATATCCATCGGTCGTACAGTTATAAAAATCATTCACCGGATCGCCGGGCAGGGCCTCACCGATCGTATTACTTAATTGCGCATTCCAAGAAGGCCACGTACTCACCGTATAGGAAGGAATAAACGATCCGTCCGTAATCGTTGCCACAGCATCCAGACACGATTCGGTTCCGGGACAATCCGCATCCTCACTGCACTGTTGATCAATCGTCACTTCGCAATGTTGATTCTCCTCTCCATAGGTGGCAAACATGTTTTCCATGGCCGCGACATCGCGTACGCGCAAGGTATCACGTTGTAATTTCGCTTTTTTACTATCGCAAAGAGGCGACTTACTTGCCGCAAGACCGCAATCCGCATCGCTCGTGCATTCGTTTTGAGTGACAGAACAAAGGGAACTTCCATCCTCTTCTACTTCGCATGTTTCCAGACAATCTCCGTCCCACGCGCAAGATATATAACTCCCATCTGTTTTTTGCACATATGCACCCGAGGTGACGGAGCAAAGATTGATATCTGAAATTGTGTTGCTATTGGCGTTAAAAGAAAGACCTTCCAAAATGCGGGTAAAAATTTCTTGGGATTCCTCGGATGCATCTTCGTTATAGGACACAACGTAAATATTCGGATAAATGACCGTACCGCTTTGATTGGCCGCAAGAATATAGGTTGTTGTATCCTCGGTTGCGGCCGTGTATCCATCCACCATGATTGGCGAAGTGGTACCTTCAAACCCTTGATCCTCATACCAATCCTCTGGAGAAAAGTAATCTTCGTTTTTGACCACACGAAATCCAATCGCATCTCGACTGCCTTCCACTTGGAAAATCAATTCCTTCAAAATATCCGTGGAAATGGAAGTGACCGTAATGGGGTCACCATCGCTGTCTCCGATCGCAGGCAAATCATCGCTTGTTCCTTCCGCACCATAGTCACGACAATACGTGAAAGAAAAATTAGTGGAAGTTTCCTGGTAAATGGAAGACCCGCTTGAAACCCAAGGATTTTCACAAAGGAAAACACGCACAGGAAGTTGGCCCGAAATAGATTCCCCCACGGTTCCTCCGGAGGAATCAACTGTGATCGTCACTTGCGAAATCACGGTTTCATTGCCGTTTTGTCCTTGAGCCACCACCAAAGCTTCGTCAGTTTGTGTGGCATCTTGTGTAACGGTAAGAACGGTCGCGGTTGTATCCGAACTTACCCATCCAAAACTCCAATCATATCCAGAAGTTGGAACGATTTCTTGTTGTACTCCTCCACGCACGGTATACGCTGTGGCGGTAAAAAGATGTTCTTCTCCGATCGTGGAAAAATATTGTTCACTGGCATCCTCAAAAGAAGCAGCCGTAATATCGCCTGTATCTTCCACAACCACTTCATCGACATCGCAGACTTCGCTCCCAATCGTAAACGTGGGTGTGATAAAAGAAGACACAGAGAGTCCCACACCGTTTTCACTCAATATGCCTTCGTCGTCCCCATCCTCCACATCAGAGTCTCCGATTACAACCAACTGATAGGTTCCGCTTTGCAATAAATCGGTGTAGTCAAGAGAAACGCGATACCGCCCATCTTCAATTCTTATCACATGATACTCAACCGGCACCACACAAGCACTAGAAAGTGCGCGAACTTCCCTTCCAAACCAAGATCCTACTGTGCGCACCACCCACTGCCAGGCGCGCACAAAAATACTGCGCGGCGTGGTGTCTGCGTAGGCAATATCATAATAATCCGCAGGACACGTTGTCCCTGTATATTCCAAGTAGAGTGTGGGTTCGTATTCCTCCGGATCAATCACTCCATCTCCATCATCGTCCACACTTTGATTCAAAGAATTAAAATCAACATTTTGGGAAAACTCGACCCAGACTGCAGAATTGCGACAGATATTGGTACCGGTTGGATAATACGCGCCCGAGGTCATACGTTCAAAACAACACCCCCCTGTACCGCATCCATACGCAAGCGTAGGAGCACCACAAGAGGCATCGGTTTCGCACGCGCATTGCACACCATAAATCCCCTCGCCTGTTTCGCCATCCGCCGAAGTGGACACAATGGAAAATGCCTTATGGGTTTCTGGGTCTACGGAGGCGGGAGCGGTTTGTGCAATTTCTGCCACTCCATAAGCTCCTGTTGTAAATGTATCGCTGACATCTGCCTCACATTCCTCCCCTGTCTCCACTGCTCCATCTCCACAATAAGACGCTGTGCTGTATGTAATGGAGGATCCTTCGTTTAAACAAGTCGCTGAACATCCGTCCCCGCTTATCGTATCTCCCAAATCGCAATCTTCCGCTTCATTTTCACTATCCCCGTCATAATCGGTCACACGATCACCGCAACAGGGTGTTATAACAGCCTCACAAGTTCCGGTTGTACAATCCGCATCTGAAAGACAATTCACACCAAAAGTAGTGCCGTCAAAACAAGCGAACACACAAGCATTGGCTCCTTCCAAAAGACATAACGAGGAACATCCATCCCCATTTGTGATATTGCCATCATCGCAATCTTCTCCAAAATCCACATCTCCATCTCCACAAATCGCTATCACCTCGGAGGCAAGAATGGATCCTTCATAAAGACAAATTGAAGAACATCCGTCTCCGTTTATGCTATTGCCATCATCGCAATCTTCTCCACCGATCGTTGGCGTATAATCCACTGGTGATCCGTTTCCGCAGGTGACATGCGCTGCAGTTGATCCTTCATTCAAACAGGAAGCCGAACATCCACCCCCATCGGTCTGGTCACCATCATCACAATTTTCTCCGGCTTCGATTAGGCCGTTTCCACAGCAAAGCGTTCCGCTCACCTCACAGGTATCTGTATGTTCAACACACGTTTCTCCTACTCCTACACAAACCGTGGCTGCAGTTTCCGTTGTACAAGCGGCTCCGCTTATAGAACACGTAAACGTAGTGCAATCACTGTCTTCCTCACAAGATAATCCGCTGACACTACAGGTAAACGGGCACCCTTCGGTTCCCTCCCAAAGACAAGAAGAGGTGCACGTGGAAGATCCGTCGCACTCTTCACCATATTCAACATCTCCGTCTCCGCAAACCGCATCATCACTTTGAATGGTTGCACCCGTGTTCAAACAATCGGCCGCACACCAGGCGGGAATATCATCACTTAACAAGACGCTTCCTCCCTCAAGCATGGTAGCCACCGAGATGACCGAAGAAGCCCAAGGATTCCAGGTATAAAAACCGGATTGAAGGGCTTGACCGGAAAGTGAACAATCGTCCGGAGCGCCATAGGGAACGGCTTCAAACGATTGCCTCTGACCGATCAAGGTGGCGATGGCTTCGACAGGAACAATATCAACACGATCAATCGCGCAATATGCGCTTGATGTTTTTGTTTTAAAAATCCAAGAATAATCATCTTCAAAGAAAAGATTTTCATTGTCACCATAGTTGGATCCGGAATCGGAAAGTTTCACACCATAGACAGAAGGAATATCCCCGGAAATCCATATGCGATAATACGTGTCAGCCACAAGCGGAACAGCGGAAGGAAGGCCTAAGGAAACCTTGGTGGCACTCACGGACGTGACTGTGATATCCGTTCTTTCCGCCATCTCGCCTTGTGCGCAAAGCGCGTCTTCACAGGTATATAATTTAATATAAGTGCTACTGAAATACGCCGTGTTCATATCTTGAGAAAACTCAGCATACATGGCCGGATTTACGCAAGCCGTATCGCAATTGGGAACTTCGCTTATGACTTCAGGGTCACCAAAATTGATGATAAGTTCTCCTTCTCCCGATGGTGTTTCTTCCGCATCGGTTACCGTTACCTCGATCATGGCTGGGATTCCCGGAGTGGTTTCTGAAATTGGAGTCACGGTTTGATCGCAAAGTCCCGTAATGGTTGCGGGTGTTCCAATCAAAGCGGCTGATGCGCTGGAGACCCAAGACAGGGTGTAATCATCACAAGGAACAAGAACACATTCATCCCCCTGTGAAATAAGTTGCGCCAAATAAGGAATAACCTCGGTTGATGTTGCACGATAGGTGGCAGGATTCACATACACATCTTGCACCTCGCAGGGCTCGGCTGAGGCAGCGGTTGTAAACTCCCACACATAATCCTCGGCCATATAGCCACTTCCTTCAAATACGTGTGCTTGAATGAGACCCGCCCCTTCCCCTCCTTGAAGTGTCACACGATAGGTGGTGGAGGGATCAAAATCAATGCTGTGATATAAGGTAAATCCATTGGAAAAACGGCCAACGTGATATCCAAGATCCACACTTTCCACACTGTCACAAGGCTCATCACCATCGTCTGTACATTTTTCCACGATGATATTGGTTGTATTGAATGTGGTTGTATTCATTCCCATGTTAAAGGTGGCACTCATGGGGGCATTGATACAAACAGCCTCCGGTTGGCTCCACCCTTGCCAAGGTGTGGGAGAAATAATGCCTGTTGTCTGACTGCAAGACTGCACCACTTGTGGGGTTGTGGGAATAATGGCCGTAGTAAATTTGAATGCATAATGTGCGTCCACAGTTGCATCCGATGGACAAGCATCCGATGAACTTGCACAAGACCCATCATCGCAACATACTTCGGTCATGTCGCAAAACGCACTGTCCTCCCGACAATCTCCCACTGTAAAATTCAAAGAATTGCTTTCCTCGCCTGTTTGAGCAAGAACGGAAACCGGACCGGTTTGCGCAAGTTCAGGTACCTTCACATCCAAAATTTCATCTACATCCCATGAAGTATAGTCTGTACTTGTCACATGTTGTCCGTTGTAAAACACAACCGTTCCTTCCAGATTTCCAAGATTTTCTCCCACCATATCGATGAGTGTGCCCACAGGACCGGAATCAGGATCAAGGGAACAAATGGCCGGGCCTGGATCGCCGCTGACGACCACAAAATCCACAGGCTCGGAAACGGCAGTATCCGCGCGCGCCACATGCACTTCAAATGCACCGATTGAAAGGGCTGCTCCTGTGGTGTAACTCTCTGGAACTTTGATAGTGATCATGGTGTCGGTCCAATATTCTCCCCCGCACTCCTCCGGAAAGCTCGCATCACCATAGGCCTGATAATCACCATAATCCCCATCCGTACGATCAGAAAAATAAACCACTCCTTCACTATCGCCAAAATCAGTTCCATATATCGTGACATATTGACTTGGAGGTCCCCAATTCATCTTGTCTTGGCATGATCCTGTACCGCAATCTTCCAAACTATCCGTACAATAAAGTCCGTCGTTAGCACCTCCCACACATGCCGCCCATCCGGTATCCACATAAGAGATAACCGGAACGGTTTCGGTGGTGGTCGCCACAGTGAGTTCCCATTCATTGGAGCCTTGACGGATGGATTCACATTCTCCTCCGTCGGTTCCACAATCTTCATCAATGCTACAAGCAATGAGGGTTTCACTGCATTGACCGCTTATACAAGATTCGCCGGTCGCTGTGTCACAATCCGCATCTTCCGTACAGATGGTTCCCGAATCTTCACAATAATAATCTCCGGCAAACACTTGCACATCATAATCTCCGTCATTGAGAAGCGGCACTACGGCCGCAATCGCTGTGTCAGACCAAGAGGTGTATTGATAAGGAGGATAAATATCAAAATAAATAGCCGAGGTTCCTTGGGTTGTACCAAATTGAAGACCTCCGATAGCAATGCTTTGAAGAGCCTCGGTGGGATTTGGAGAAAGGGAACAAAGCCCCGGACGTTCAATGGCATTAACGTCAAAGTCGGCAATATAAGGACCTTGTTCATCATCGGTGCGATCGGCTTCATCATCCGCGCCTGTGGCATCCACGGTGGTAACCACTAAAGGGCCGTCCACGGCACCGGAAGGCACTTGCACAACAATTTGCGTAGCACTCCAAGAAATGGTTGTCCCGCACATGTAAGCGCTTGTCTCCACACTATCCCCGCTTTCGGTTCCTAAAAAAGTGATGGATCCCGCGGTTGTTCCAAATCCGCTTCCAAAAATCGTTACAAGATTTCCGACCGCCCCATCCCCTGGAGAGACACGCGAAATTTCCGGAGTCGAAATACAAATTCCTTCAATACAGCTGGCTCCACCGGAACAGTCTGCATCAATCGTACAGGTATCTCCTCCACAAGCTCCGCAATAATAAGGGCTTGATTCATCTCCTCCGCAATCTATGTCATCTTCATATGCGGCATCCAAAATACCGTCATCACAACTGGAGGCAAACAAACGCACGGTAATATGTTCTGACTCATCTTCATTCCCCGCGCAGTCTGCTCCAACTGACCAAAGATCATAATATTCATTGGTAACGTATCCTGCGGTGTCCCATTCCTGTGCACTATCGGAAAAGAAATAATTAAAAGGATACACTTCCCCCTCTGTGCTCATGGTCACTCCCGATGTGTAGACATTTTCCTCTTCCACATAAAACTCGGTTGAGGAAACTCCCACATCGTCTTGCGTTGCAACTTGCAATAGTTCGTAATCTCCCGAGTACGCGGCTGAGTCGTCCTCGGGGGCATCCATGATCAACATCGGACCCGAGGTATCGACTCCGGCATCGGAGGCTATTGTGAAAAAATAGGTGCAAGGATAAGTCGTGGTGCAAGAAAGCTCACGCCCGCTTGTGCTGCGTAGGACTGATGGATATAACGTCACCGCATAGGTCATGCCCGGTTCAAAGCAATAGTATGTCGCATCTTCCACACAAGGAGTGGATGGCCTAAAGGTGATACGACGGCCATCTGTGGTAAAAGTTCCTTCCACTTCATCTCCTCCATCAACCTCAATACTGATCCCTGCCTCCACTGTTGAAGAAGAAACCGGGTAAGAAAAAACAAATTGTAAAGCAAGATTTTTTACCGACTCCGCGCAATCGGTATTAAGAGAGCTCAAATAAAAAGTATCAGCGTCATCGTCAGGATCATCGGGGTATACGGGATCGGTGGGTGGATAATAAGGATCATCGGTCGCGTCGGATAATGCATTTAACACAAACTGTGCGATCGCAAACGCGGACAAAACCAATACCAATCCGATCACCGCATTGATGATGACTTGTTGAGCTTTACGTAATTTGTCTTGTTCTCCCTTGGAGGTTATCCACATCCATCCGCCATACAAAATAAACACCACGGCAATAATACCCAAAATGCTGATAAAGGTGCGGATGAGTCGAGCAATGACAATCGTAATGTCTACTCCAGTGGCAAACCCGGCTTGCTGTGCAAACGCCTCGAGATCCACAGAAGAGGAAGTTTGAGCCAAAGCAGGAGAAACCAGAAGGGCGGCGACCCCGATTAAACCAGCACCGAGAATCCAAGAAAAAAGTGAACGACGCATGGAAGTCCGTTAAAAAATTGATTTAGTATTCGGATGGCGTATAAGGGAGTTCAAAACCCCCAGTGCTTGCCGCACAAGGAGTACTTGATCGCACACCATCACAACAATAGACTTCACCCGTTTCTTCTCGATCGCCCCCAAGTCCCGCCTCACATCCGACAAGTGAACCCTCGGTAGCCGAAGGACCATAGGCAGGATATAAACAAATCTGATAACTACTCTTCACATCGTTTGTGATCACAGGATAATAATCCCAACCGCCATCCTCGGTGCTCACCAAAGTGGGATGAGTAATCGAAACTGTTGTCTTGGTTGTACTATCGGTTTTATGTACGGAAAACCACATCTCGTAAAACGGATCGGGCCAAAGAGAAACCGTGCTCGTGCTTAGTGTGGTCGCTTTCATGAGCACACTAAACTCCACATCCACTTCATCAAGATTATCTGCTTCATCCTCCCCCACCCCCGGATCCAGAGAAATGATTTCCGGCACTGTGTCATTGACATTGTTGGTGGTTGTAAAATCCCAAGTGTAATCATCGTTTGTAATAATAGCTCCGGTTTCATCTAAACCCGTCACTGTATCGAGATCTGAACCGATCGTCGTTCCACTGTCATCACCGTCCAAAGAATTTCCACAAATATCGGTGAGTCCATCATACGTCCCCGAGGTCATAAGCGCCCCGGGCGGTTCGGTTCCAAGTGTAGCCGCATGTGCCTCCACCTGGATCGTTTGCAATCCCGGCAAGCAATAAATTTCATCTCCACAGGGATCCACTCCGCACACATCGTCGGTTGTAAACGTAATTGTGCGATAATTATTTCCAATCTCAAATGTTCCCGTCACCTGATATTGTCCGCCGGTCATTTGATACACCGCGGCATTATCAAAAAATGCAGACATACCATCATACGTTCCGGTTGCTGCGACCGGATCCATGGCCTCGCTAAACGTAATTTCAACGGAAATATTTCTATCAAACGCATCTGTGGAAGTTATGGGCGGAATCACATACGTCACAGTGGGAGGAGTCAAATCCACTTCGGTTGAGACTTCAAATGTCCATTGATACCCATCCCCATACACTCCGGTAAATGCCTCCTCTCCATCGGCTTTTACAATTCCATCTCCCAAGACAACCGTATAATTAGTGTCCTCCTCCGCGCTCCCAAGCAAATCCACAGGATCAAAAACGAAAATTTCGTGATGCACATCATAGGAAACCACCACACCATCCGCTAAAAAAGCCGAGGTTTCTCCAAGAGCTGTGGGATAAATAAGCACATTTCCCACATTAAGATCAGTGGAGGTGGTATCGTCCGCATATCCGTTGACAAATGAAGCTACGTCCATAGCCTCTTTGAATGTCACAATGATCTTGGTGTTGCGCGGAATATCCATGGCATTACGCGCAGGATAGTGATCTTCGATAATACCTCCTCCAAGCGATCCGGAAAGCGGTTCGATGTATTGATCAGAGACACTTGAAACTCCTCCCAAACCTGCGGCATCAATCAAACGATCCAAAATAAAACTCGTAATGGCATAGGAAGTTAAAATGATAATCAAACCAATGACCGTATTTTTGATAATCGCAATCGCTTTTTTTACTTTGGTGGGATCTCCTTGCGAAGTCATGAAAATCCAACCTCCGTACAAAATCAAAACAACCACGATAATGCCTAAGATGGAAAGCACGATGCGGATGATGCGCGCAATAATGATCGCAATATTTTCTGTGGGAAGTCCGGAGGAAGTCCCGACCGTATCAAGAGCTGTTTGCGCCAGAGCGGAATGGAACCACGCCCCAATGCCAAGAGTGAGAAATAAAAATATCACTCCCAAAAAAGTCAGCTTGCGAGAAAACACATGCATAGAATCATGGTCATGGGTTTCAGACTTCAAAACTTTACTCATATTTTACATCAACCCAGCGACAAAGAGTAGCGTTTTGTGGACAAAAAAACACCCTACGTTTATCGAAGGGTGATTTTTTCTTTTTTTGTCTTAGGAAGCGGTCAATTCTTGCAACATGGAAGTTACAACAATATAGAGACAGACAACGGTGACAGTTCCAATAAGACCGATAGTTATTTTGTGAAGAGAAAAAGATACTTCATCATTGCGTCCGCTTGCGATCATGTATTTGAATCCTCCCACCAACAAATAGTTGATACTTGCTACGCCAAAAATGAGTAAAAACGCACGGACAATACGCAAACAAGTGACAACAAAGTCTGCAGAAAATGTTGGTGTGGATGCGGATGCGGATGCGACTTGAGAAATGCCTACCCCGACCATGACGACAGAAAATACGGCTAGAATTTTTTCAACGATCGATCGCACACGGGATCCATCCGCCTCGCCCATCACGGCTTTCATCGCCACTCCCATGGCCTTTCCCATCTGTTCTTTGGATTGCATTCCCGCCTCTTGCAGAGCCTGGCGCACCTTGGCTTCCAACATATCATCATCCATTTGAGCAGGCAGATAAGACTCGAGCAAAACAATTTCTGCTTGTGCGGCTGTGACCGCTTCTTGTCTTCCGCCGTCGGCATACAAAACCGCTGCATCAGCTAATTGTTTTACTTGAGACTTGATCACCTTCAACACATCGTCCTTTGAAAGCTCGTGCATGAGATCGATTTGTTTATTTTTAAGAGCCGCCTTGAGCATGCGCAATGTAGAAAGTCGGGCTTCCTCTTTTTGCTTCATGGCCTCTTTCATATCCTCTTGAATGCGTTCTTGGAGAGTTTTCATACTTCTCTTAGTATAACAAAAGGGCCAAGGATATTGAAGGTCTTCTTTTCGCACCTTTATTCCTTGGCTCTTAAAATTTATGAAGTACGTCGATGTTGTTTTTTGTCTTCGACGAGTTTACCTGTTTTGATCAAGTATTCGCGTTTCTTTCCTATGGCGATGCGTCGCAAGGCGCTGCGCTTTTCGCTGTTTTGGCTGGGCTCTGGGAGATGCGATCGATACTTACGCGCCTGCAAAAGACGTCCGCTTAATTGGACGCGTCGGCTAAACCGACGAAACAGGCTTTCAAAACTTTCTCCTCGGCGTCGTTTTACGTCTGACACAAATTTTACCTTTCCTTTCAAACTTATGAATAAATAACGGCCTTAGTATGCCTTCTTTCCCCCATTATTGTCAATCGTTCGTCAATCTGATGGTTTCATAATAAAGGTTTCAAACCACCACCGAAGACCGCAAACCAATGTTCACATCCCGACCATGAGGCTTATACGCGTTGAGTCTGGCCTGATAAAATTCACGGCGCCAATACGCGCAAGGTATATCGATGGAGGACCGAAAAAAAGCTCCTGTAAGATACGTTATGCTTTCTGTGCCATTCTTCCAGTCATCCAAAGGTTTTCCTGTTTCAAAAAGATACATCATAAAGGCCATGATCCAATCTTCGGGAGTCATGCCTGTTTCACCATGATAAGGAGAGTCTTCATCATCTTGAGCTTTTTGAAGAATGGAAAGATATTCATTGAAAGATTTATTTGCTTCAAGAGGAGGACGAGGGACGAGGTCTCCTTGGGGTGTTCCTTGGCCTTCTCTGGGGATGGAAGCAAAGCCTTTTGGAATTTCAATGTCTTGTTCGTCTGGGTTTGAAGGTTGGAGAAGATGAACAGTCCAACCGAGAAAGGAATCTTGATTGTCTTCTTGTTCCCTAAGTATCTCCATCTTGGTCTTCCCCCCATGACCTTCTTTTGTAAAAGACTGTGGATAATAGACAAGCTTATGAGAATCTCCAATGTCTGCTCCTTGATATTCTTCCCATACCAAGAAAGGTTCACCAGTATCTAGATTAAAGAAGGGGTTATTCTTCTTGTATTTGAGAAGGAATTGTTTGAGGGTTTCTTGGAGAGTATCAAGACTCATGCCAAAGGGAACAAGAAGAAGTTTGGTAAAGCCTTGGCCGTGTTTGGTTTCGAGCTCTTTGCAGCGTTCAAAAAGACGGACAGCGATTTGTTCGAGTGTGGGGATGGGATATTCATTTCCATCTATGCCCAGGATGACTCCTTCTTTGAGAATACCCGCTTGTTCAAGAATGGCGACTTGAGAAGCGTATTGTTTTTCGAGATGATAAAATTCTTCGGCATACTCGAGGGCTTCGGTATAGTCTTCTTTCTTTGGTTCCCCATTCTTAAGCAGATATTCAAAGCGTTCGAGAAGGAGAGCGAGTCGCTCAAGGTCTGGAATGGAGAGTTTACTGGTCGCCTCGCGGAGAGCGGCAGGTTTGGTAAGGGATTCTTTTGGAATCCCATGAGCTTTTGTAAAATCAATAATCTCTTGTCGTAGAGTTTCAAAGTGTGCGCGGTGTTGTTCGGGCAAAGAATCACGGACGCTTGAAACAGAATCCATGATGGCTTCGCCAAAAATTTCCGAAGTGCGCTGGACCTCTGCCTCCGCAGAGGCGGCAGATGGAGAAGATTCAAAACTTGGTCGAAAAAGAGACATAAAAATCATTAACTGATTACGTTTCTCGTTCTCCAAAAATTATCTTATGGATACCCTGTTATTTTATTCGATTGTGATACCCGTCCCTTGCTTTTGATCAGCAACGGGCGTGTGAGACAGAGGGTTTACTCCTTCAGATTGCTCAAGTTTTCTTTGCAAAATAGATGTGACCTTTTTGATATCCACAATCTCCTGCGCTCCGGAATCCATATCACGAATAATAATCGTCCCGTCCAGAACCTCTTTTTGTCCCAAAATAAGGGTGTAGGACACACCTAACTTATTGGCGACTTCCAACTGGGCCTTAAGAGAATTTTTTCCGGTTGCTTCAGCAACAGGTATCTTGGCTTTGCGAAACTCTTCAAAAAGCCGTAACCCCACGCGCCTGGCGGCATCTCCCAATTGCGCAAAAAATACTTTTGAAGCCGGTCTTGCTGGAGGATCGATGTTTCTCTCGGCCATAGAACGCACGATACGTTCAAGACCCATGGCAAATCCGCAAGCCGGTGTTGGCCGTCCTCCTAAAAGTTCCAAAAGTCCGTCATAACGTCCTCCACCTCCCAAAGCATTTTGAGCAAGCTCGCCCCCATCTCCATCTTCCCAAAGTTCAAATACTGTATGTGTATAATAATCGAGTCCGCGCACCAAATAAGGATTCAAGGCGTAGGGCACCTCGGCCTCATCCAAAAACTCGAGCACCTTCATAAAATGCGCTTTTGACACCTCGTCCAACCAATCCACAATTTGCGGAGCGCCGGTCAATAACTCTAGTACTACCGGGTCTTTGCTATCCAAAATGCGCAAAGGATTTTTCTGCAAACGACGCTTATCATCCTCGTTTAATTTTTTACGAAATGGACGGAAGTAATTGGTAAGCTCCACCAAATATTCTCTTCGGCACTCGGGAGTACCGATTGAATTGATCTGTACGGTTATGGGAATACCTATGTCTTTCAAAATACGATGCGCGAGCACGATAAGTTGTGCATCTACAATCGCTTCATTGCTACCAATCATTTCAAATCCTACTTGGTAAAATTGACGATAGCGTCCAGCTTGTGGACGATCATGACGAAACATGGGGCCCAGATACCACAATTTGACCGGCTGCGGCAGGTTCAACATGCCATGATTGATATACGCGCGCGCCACAGAAGCCGTCCCTTCAGGCCGCAACGCGACCTTGTCCCCGGCTTGATCTTCAAACACGTACATTTCCTTTTGAATAATATCTGACTGTTTCCCGATTGTCCGTGTAAATAAATCAGTTTTTTCCAAAATCGGAAGCTCGATACGATCAAAACTATAAGCATCTGCAACCTGTCGTATAGTATCGCGCAGCAAATTCCACTTACCTTGCTCATCAGGCAAAATATCTCGAAAACCTCGCAACAAGGTAGGAAGGGATCGTCTGCGTCTTCCTTCTTCCTCGGCCGCCGCTTTCGCTTTTCCTTTTTCTTCGGCTGCCTTTTTTTCAATTTCCTCCTCAAAAGTTAACTCCTCTTCTTCGTTGGTCTTTTTTGGTGTCATAAGATCAAAATTTATAAACAGGGATGTCCATGACTTCGATACGCGAGATTGGAAGCCCACGAATCCACACACGCCCGATCACTTCGTCTTGTGTAATGGGGCCGAACTTACGTGAATCCATACTCTCATCTCGATTGTCTCCAAGTACGTAGTATTCGTCCGTCCCGAGCGTTACCATCTTCTTACCTGCCGTGAGATTGGGATGGAGATACTCTTCCTCAAGTATTTCCCCATTGGGATGCTCTTCGTTGTAAATCGTGACATGACCATTGTTAATCTCTACCGTTTCTCCGGGCAAACCCACGATGCGCTTGATAAAAAATTGGCTGGGATCCAGAGGATAACGGAATACCACCACTTCCCCTCGCATAGGATCGCGCAGACGATAGCTCAATTCGTCAATGATCAAATACTCATGATCATAATAAGAAGGCTCCATAGAAGCGCCTTTGACATAAAACGGTTGCACGAGGAAATAACGAATGGGAAGAATGATGGCAGCAGAGATGATCATGACCTGTGCGACTTCCAAAAAAAATAAAACAACGGCTCCTACGGTGGGGCCGAGTTTGGAAGTGAAGAACTGTTCGAGGGGCATGCGGGCGCGCTTTTCAAAGAAGCGTCTGATCATAATTGCTTAAAATTCGCTTAAAAAAGCAAAAAGATGTTCCCAGTGTAGCGCGGAAAAAGAGAAAAAGCAATGCTTGACCCATTTTCGAAATTAAATCTATTACACCTCAAGTACAAAACGCGAACCAGTGAAATCGTGTTTTGATCTGTAATCAAGAAAACCTAATTGTGCAACTTCTGGTGATACTGCTCCAAAAGCAGTGGGAACAACATCTTTAAATAAAAAATACGCCCCTATGAGGATCGACTTATCGGCTCCACCTTTTTCAAAACGGTCGAGAGGCTCTCCTGTCTCACTGAGATGAATCATATAGGCGAGAATCCAATCTTCCGGTGTCATACCTGATTCTCCTTCGTAAGGAGAATCGGGACGATCTTGATTTTTTAAAAGAAGATGAAGATAATCATCCGCTGTTTTATGGGCCTCAACATCTGGACGTAAAATTTTCGATCCTCGCGTTGTTCCCAAATGTTCCAAAGGAATAGAAGCAAAACCATCCTTTTTGACATCTGCCGGAGATTGAAGGAGAAGTACTCTCCAACCAGGAGCAAAACATAGAAATGCTAATTGGCCGTCAAGTATCTGCTCTTTTGTTTGATAGTGACGATACTTTGGTGGAAAAGATCCTGGATTATATACAAGTCTCGGGTTACCCCCCGCATCGGCTCCGACATAAAAATGTTCGGCAAGCAAAGAATTTTTATTTTGAGGAAAATCCGGATGTTTTTTTGCATAATCTAAAAGGAATTGTTTGAAGGTTTCTTGGAGGGAATCAAGGCTCATGCCAAAGGGAACAAGAAGAAGTTTAGTAAAGCCTTGGTCATGTTTAATGGAGAGTTTTTCGCGGTGTTCAAACAGACGCATGGCGATTTGTTCCAAGGTGGGGATGGGATAGATGTTACTGTCTATACCTAGGATGGATCCTTCTTTGAGAATACCGACTTGTTCAAGAAGTTCTACTTGAAAATTATATTGCTCGCGAAGATGATAAAACTCTTCGGCATATTCTAAAGGATCTGTGATTTCCTTTGGCTCTTTGTGTTTGAGAAGATACTCAAAGCGTTCGAGAAGGAGAGCGAGTCGTTCAAGATATGGAATGGAAAGTTTGCCGGTCACCTCGCGCAGGAGGTCAGGCTTGCCAAGAGATTCTCTGGAAATCCCGTGAACCTCGGTAAAATTTATAATCTCTTGTCGTAGAGTTTCAAAATGCGCGCGATATTGTTCAGGTAAAGAATCGCGGGCGCTTGAAACCGAATCCATGACGGCTTCGTGGAGATTTGCTGAAGTGCGCTGGCCCTCTGCCTCCGCAGGGGCGGCAGATGGGAAAGATTCTGAAGTTGGTCGAAAAAGAGACATAAAAATCAAAGGTTAAACCATCACTGAAGACCGCAAGCCAATGCCCATAACCCGACCACGAGGACCGTGCCAGCTGAGGCGAGCCTGACGAGAGTCAAGGTGCCAATACGCGAAAGACACACCGAGGGAGTACCGAAAAAAAGCTCCTGTAAGGTAAGATCTGCTTTCTGTACCGTTTTCCCAGTCATCCATTGGTTTTCCTGTTTCAGAAAGGTGGATCATAAAAGCCATGATCCAATCCTCGGGAGTCATGCCTGTTTCACCATGGTAGGGAGAGTCTTTATCACCTTGAGCATTTTGAAGAATGGAAAGATATTCATTGGGGGTTTTGCCTGCTTCAAGAGGAGGTCGAGGAACGAGGTCACCTTGGGATGTTCTTTGGCCTTCTTTGGGGATGGGAGCAAAGCCCGGGGAATATGGATCGGAAGGATCAGAAGGCTGAAGAAGATGAACCGTCCAACCGGGGGTTCCCAATCCCTTCTCTCCTGACACTCCTACAGGGGCAGGGATCCATTGTCCTTTGGATTGTTTTTCGAGTATTTGTGCTTTTGTCTTCCTCCCATGACCTTCTTTTGTAAAAGACTGTGGCTCATAGACAAGATTAGGAGAATCTCCTATGTCTGCTCCTTGATAGTCTTCACACAGCCAAATGGGTTCATTAGTATCAAGATCAAAGGAAAGATTCTTCTTCTTGTGCTTGAGTAGGAATTGTTTGAGGGTTTCTTGGAGAGCATCAAGACTCATGCCAAAGGGAACAAGAAGAAGTTTGGTAAAGCCTTGGTCGTGTTTAGTGGAAAGTTCACCACGGCGTTCAAACAGACGAGAAGCGATTTGTTCGAGAGTTGGCACGGGATATTCATGACCATCTATGCCAGTGATGGCTCCTTCTTTGAGAATGCCTACTTGTTCAAGAAGAGAGACCTGGAAATCATATTGCTCTTTGAGGCGATAAAACTTCTCTCCGTACTCAAGGGCTTCGGTATAGTCTTCTTTTTTCGGTTCCCCATTCTTAAGTAGATATTCAAAGCGTTTGAGAAGATCGGCAAGTCGTTCGAGATCTGGAGTGGAGAGTTTACAGGTCGCCTCGCGGAGGAGGTCGGGCTTACCAAGAGATTCTCTGGAAATCCCATGAACTTTTGTAAAATCAATGATCTCTTGTCGCAGAGTTTCAAAGTGTGCGCGGTGTTGTTCGGGAAGAGAATCACGAACACTTGAAACCGAATCCATCATGGCTTCATGGAGGTTTGCTGAAGTGCGCTGGGCCCCTGCTTCTGCAGGGGTGGCAGACGGAGAGGATTCAAAAATTGGTCGAGAAAGAGACATAGATATCAAAGGTTAAACGATCACCGAAGACCGCACTCCAATGTTAGGAAAGTTATCGCTAAGGACGAGGAAAACCCGATGAAGGTCACGACTCCAGTGCGCTCTTGGCACAAGGTCGGAGGACCGAAAAAAAGCTCCTGTAAGGTAAGAGTCACTTTCTGTGACGTTTTCCCAGTCATCCAAAGGTTTTCCTGTTTCAGAAAGGTGGATCATAAAGGCTGTGATCCAATCTTCGGGAGTCATACCTGTTTCACCGTGATAGGGAGAGTCTTCATACTCTCGAGCTTTTTGAAGAATAGAAAAATATTCATTGGGAGATTGACCTGCTTCAAGAGGAGGTCGAGGGACGAGATCTCCGTGGGGTGTTCCCCGTCCTTCTCTGGGAATGGAGGCAAAACCCGGGGAATGTGGATCGGAAGGATTAGAAGGTTGAAGAAGATGAACAATCCAACCAGGAAAGGAATCTTGATTGTCTTCTTGTTCCCTAAGTATCTCTATCTTGGTCTTTCCTTGAAGATCTTTCGGATCAAAAGACTGTAGGTAATAAACAAGCTTAGGAAAATCTCCGATGTCTGCTCCTTGATAGTCTTTACACGTCAGAAGAGGTGAGTCTGTATAAAGATCAAAGGAGGGATGATCCTTCTTGTACTTAAGAAGGAATTGTTCGAGTGTTTCTTGGAGAGCATCAAGGCTCATGCCAAAGGGAACAAGGAGGAGTTTAGCAAAGCCTTGGTCGTGTTTAGTGGAAAGTTCGCCACGGCGTTCAAAGAGACGAGAAGCTATTTGTTCGAGAGTTGGAACGGGATATTCATGACCATCTATACCAGTGATGGCTCCTTCTTTGAGAATACCTATTTGTTCAAGAAGGGAGACCTGGGAATCGTATTGCTCTTTGAGGTGATAAAAATTCTCTCCATACTCGATGGCTTTGGTATTCTTCCAAGGTTCTTTTTTGACAATGAGGTATTCAAATCGTTCAAGAAGATTGGCAAGTCGTTCAAGATCTGGAATGGAAAGTTTTCTGGTAGACTCGCGCAGAAGGTCAGGCTTGCCAAGAGATTCTCTGGGAATCCCATGAGCTTTTGTAAAATCAATGATCTCTTGTCGCAAAGTTTCAAAATGCGCGCGGTATTGTTCGGGCAAAGAATCACGGACACTTGAAACCGAATCCATGATGGCTTTACCAAGGACTTCCGAAGTGCGTTGGAACCCTGCCTCCACAGAGGCGGCAGACGGAGAAGATTCAAAAGTTGGTCGAGAAAAAGGAAACATAGTAATTATCAGCTTATCATTCTCACTCTTTAAATAAAAACAAAAAAACTTCGTATGGAAGTTTTAAAAATAAGTCTTTGACATTTTCGATTCCGCACACCCTTCGCTTCTCTCGCGTAGCATAACCAGCCCTTTACTCTATCTTGAATAGTTGTGGGTAGCCTGCCACCCGAAGCCCCGAGGAAACTTCTTTAACAAATTCGGACTGGTGGACGCACGTGGACTCGAACCACGGACCTCTACCGTGTGAAGGTAGCGCTCTAACCAACTGAGCCATGCGTCCCCAAGTGAAAAACACGATAACACAAGAAAATGAGGAGGGCAACGGATTATCCAAATAGAAAGCCTCAAAAACTTCGCTTGAAAAATCGCATTTTTTTGCTATGCTATCCTACAGTTCTTACGCTATGGAAAAAATCAAAGTGGATTTATTGCGACAAAAATATCAGCTTGATGCAACACGCAAACAGCCTTTTTTTGTTTATGGAAAATTTCTTTTGACTGCTCTGATTTTTTGCGCGGTCTTCAGCGCTGCATTTTCCTATCAAGTCACCACAACAAATAATGCCAACTCTTCTTTTTCTTTTTTCTCCACCTTAAGCCAAATGGTTGGCACAGGCGAGCGCACCTTGGACGGAGAAAATGAAGATCGCGTCAACATTCTTCTTTTGGGTGTTGGGGGAGAGGGTCACGAAGGACCTCAACTTTCCGACACCATGATCTTTGCCAGCTGGCAACCTTCTACAGACGCGGTGGGAACCATCTCTGTTCCGCGGGATCTTTCCGTCCCCATCCCAGGATACGGCTGGTACAAAATCAATCATGCCAATGCGTATGGAGAATTGGAACAAAAGGACAATGGGCCCACCTTGGCCTCCACTGTTGTCGAAAATATTCTGCTCCAACCTGTGCACTATTATGTCCGTGTAGACTTTGACGGGTTTGCACAACTCATTGATGACCTGGGAGGAATTGATGTGTATGTCGAACAAACGTTTGCCGACTATGCGTATCCCATCCACGGCATGGAAATGGCGGAATGCGAAATCGTAACTGAGACGGAAGAAATAATGGATGAAGAAACTCTTGTGGATGAAGCTGCTCAAGAGGTCATGGCTCCTTCTTATGATTGCAGATTTGAAACCATTTCGTTTGAACAAGGCTGGGTTGCTATGGATGGGGAAACAGCTCTTAAATTTGTCCGCTCACGTCATGGTACCAATGGAGAATCATCGGACTTTGCGCGAAGCCGCCGCCAACAACAAGTCCTTATTGCCGTCAAAAATAAAATTTTCTCCACCTCTACACTTTTGAACCCCTCCCGCATCAGTAGCATTCTCAATACCTTGGAAGACAATATCGCCACCAATCTCTCGGTTTGGGAAATCGTCCGTTTGGCCAAAGTCCTGCGCTCCATCGACACTTCCCAAATCGCCTCCCATGTTCTCGATACTTCGGAATCTTCTCCCCTTTACGCCACGATTATGGATGGCGCTTATGTGCTCCTTCCTAAAAATAATGACTGGCGTCCGATCCAAGCCATGGCCTCTTCCATCTTTCTTTCTGATGAGGAAATCGCTGCACAAGGCTTGACGGATACGGTTTCTTGGATCATGAATGATCCAAACGCGATCAAGGTAGAAGTGCAAAACGGCACTACCACTGCTGGTCTTGCCTCAGCCACCTCACAAAAACTGGATGCTCTTGGTCTGGCCGTGTTAAAAATCGGCAATGCCTCCAAGCGCGATTATGCCTATACCACGGTCTATGATTTTACCAATGGAGCCAAGGCGAGTGATCTTCAAACGATTTGTGATGTCATAAAGGCAGATATCATTGTTTCCCCTTCCGGATGGATTGCCTCCGGGTCTCTCATTCCTCAAGAAGAAATCGCCGCTCTTGTTGATGACCTTCCAAACTTGGCCACACAATCCCCTCTCGATTTCCTTATTATTCTCGGAGCCACCTCTCCTGATCCACTCACCTCTCTATGAACTCTCTTCCTACGGTTGTCCTTGTCGGTCGCACCAATGTCGGCAAATCCACTCTTTTTAATCGTCTTTTAGAAGAACGAAAGGCTTTGGTTTCTCGTGAGGCCGGAACGACCCGAGACTGGAAAGAAGGTCGTTGTCTGTGGAAAGGAAAAGTGATTCGTGTGATTGATACCGGCGGAATGGATGGGGATCTTCAAAACGAAATTCATCAAGGCACCATACGTCAAACAAAAAAAGCCATTAAAAAAGCGGATCTTATTTTGTTTTTGGTTGATCTCCAACACGAGCCTCTTCCACAGGATATGGAACTGGCAACCCTCTTGCGCCATCAATCCACTCCGGTCATCGTTGTTGGAAACAAGGCAGAGACTATGCGCCATCGCGCCAATGCTCATGAGCCAGAATGGCGTATGCTTGGACTCCCCGCCCCTGTTCCCATTTCCGCGGTTAAAGGAAATGGAGTAGGAGATCTTTTGGAGGTCGTCTATGAACAATTGATCACCCTGCAAAAACCTCCTGGTGAACAGGCACTCATCGAAGCAACGCGCATTGCGGTTATTGGAAAACCAAATGTTGGTAAATCCACTTTGCTCAATGCCCTTGTGGGAGAAGAACGTTTTATTACAAGCACTATCTCTCATACTACACGCGAGCCCAACGACGTCCTTATTGAACATGATGGAAAGCCGTATTTGTTTATTGACACGGCCGGCATTCGCAAAAAAGAAAAAATCAGAAAAACAGGAGGGTTGGAAGAAGCAGGTGTAGAACGCACGATCCGCGCCATTCAAAAAGCCGATGTCGTATTATTTATTTTGGATGCTTCCGAACCGTTTGGAAATCAGGAGCGCACTTTGGCCGGACTTCTCAAAGATACAAACGCGGGTCTTGTTTTTGTGGTGAATAAATGGGATTTGGTGGAAGGCAAAACAACCTCAACGATCAATGAATATCAAGATTACATCGAACGCTCCATCCCTTTTTTGACATGGGCGCCTCAACTTTTTATCTCTGCCAAAACGGAAAAGCGTGTGCAAACGGTTTATGAGATGATCGAAACGGTACAGCACCATCGTTTGCAACAAATTCCTCACGAAACCTTGGTCGCTTTTTTACAAAAAGCTATTGAGCATCGTCGACCGATTCCTGCAAACCGTGATGTGAAACCTCCCAAACTGATCGATCTGCAACAAATGGAAGGCGCGCCTCCACGTTTTATGCTTACTGTAAAAGCCCGACGCGCAGATTCTTTGCACAAGATGTATTTGAATTATCTCGAAAATCAATTGCGTGTTCGTTTTCCTTTGGAAGGAACTCCCATACGCCTCCATGCGCGCGCCGCAGGAGCTGTCTCTTCTTAACTTTATGAAAGCAGTGATCGGCCTGGGAAATCCCGGAACCACCTATGCACACACACGCCACAATATGGGGTTTGTGGTTTTGGATGCGCTCGCCAAACACTGGAATATTTCTTTTCGTAAAAAATCTTCCCTTCAAGCCGAAATTGCCGAGCATGTGATTGATCATGAAAAAATCATTTTGTGTAAACCGCAAACTTTCATGAATGTCAGTGGAAAATCAGTCCAAGAACTATTGCATCAATCCCCTCTTGCGCCTCAAGATCTTGTGATCGTCTATGATGATGCCGACCTCCCTTTTGGCACATTGCGTTTTAAAGACAGCGGATCCTCGGCAGGACACAATGGGATGCAATCCATTTTAGATCTATTCCCAAGCGGAACATCGCTTGCTCGCTTGCGTGTAGGAATTGGTCGCCCAACGTTTCCCGATATCCCTCTTGATGAATGGGTGCTAAAGCGTTGGACACCGGAGGAGGAAACACAACTGCCCGCTATTCTTGATCAAGCGATTCAAGTTCTCTTGAATCATCTTTCTCCAAAAACCGCCTAAAGCGGTTTCTTGGTATGCCTATCTCTCCAAACGATATTCCCTTTTGGCTCGGACTTGTCCGATTTCGCCCGTTTGGTGCGATTCGTCTTACACGACTGGAAAAAGGATTTCCGTCCATGCAAAAAGCGTTTGAAGCTCCTTTGGAAGAATTGATCCTTTGTGGCATAGAACCACCCATAGCAAAAACGTTTTGTGAGGAAAGAAAAAACATTGATCCGCAAAAAGAATGGGTGGATCTCCAAACGCGAAATATCCACGTTGTTCATTATAAAGATCCCCTCTATCCAACTCTGTTACGCACCATTTACGATCCGCCTCCTTTGCTCTTTGTGCGCGGCTCCCTCCCCGATCCTTCGCGACACACCTTGGCGGTCGTAGGATCTCGACATCCTTCCTTGTACGGAAAACTTGTCACCAGACAACTCATCACGCCTCTTGCACAATCCCCTCTTATCATCGTCAGTGGTCTTGCCTATGGCATTGATGCCCTGGCTCACACCATCACTCTTGAAGAAAAAGGGACAACTGTGGCCATTCTCGGTTCCGGACTTGATGAGGAAACGCTGTATCCGCAAGAGCATCTCTCCTTGGCAAAACGTATTGTGGATCAAGGAGGAGCGGTTGTGAGTGAATTTCCCATGGGAACTCCTCCACTTAAACAACACTTCCCCTTTCGCAATCGTTTAATTGCCGGATGGTGTCAGGGAACCTTGATTATTGAAGCCAATAAAAAATCCGGATCCTTGATTACCGCACGAGCGGCCTTGGATGCCGGACGTGATGTCTACGCCGTGCCGGGTCCCATCACTTCTCCCTTAAGTGAAGGGCCCAACAATCTTCTCAAAATGGGGGCCATCCCCGTCACCGAACCCACGGATATTTTGCCTTCCCTGCAAACGCCCGCCATATCATCTGTCGCCTACACTCCTTCCACACAGGAAGAATCACAACTGCTTACCACTCTCTCGCTTGACCCCAAACACATTGATGTGCTCATCGAAGAAACTCATCTTTCTTCTTCCGCCGTTTCGAGCACTCTCACCTTGCTTGAAATGAAAGGAATCATTAAACATGTGGGGAGCCAATATTATATTCGCGTCTCCTCTCTTGCTTGACGAAAAAAATGCGATCCCGCATTATCACTGACATCTCTATGCAACTTCTCATTGTCGAGTCTCCGACGAAAACAAAAACGATTTCCGCTTTTTTGGGAAAAGATTTTCAAGTGCTTTCTTCCTACGGACACATTCGTGATCTTCCCAAAAGTAAAACCGGTGTAGATGTCGAACATGACTTTGCACCAACATATCTTGTCCCAAATGACAGTAAAAAAGTGGTGAGTGCGCTCAAAAAAGCCGCCGAAGAATCGGATACGGTCTATCTGGCGACCGATAGCGACCGCGAAGGAGAAGCGATCGCTTGGCATATTGCCCAAGCCCTTGAGCTTGATTCAAAAAAAGCAAAACGCATCACGTTTCATGAGATCACCAAAACTGCGATTGAAGAAGCGATCGCTCATCCGCGTTGGCTTGATATGCACCTTGTCAATGCACAACAAACGCGACGTATTCTCGATCGCCTTGTGGGATATGAGCTTTCCCCACTTTTGTGGCGCAAAGTGCGATCCGGTCTTTCGGCCGGTCGCGTGCAATCGGTCGCGGTACGGCTGGTAGTGGATCGTGAACGTGAACGCGATGCATTCAAAATAGAAGAGTATTGGAGTTTGGATGCGCTATTTGAAAAAGAAGGGCAAACATTTGAAGGAAAACTTACTCATGCCCATGGACAAAAACTCGAGAAGTTATCCATCAAAAATGAAGCCGAGGCCCAAGTTGTTCTGCAAGATCTTGCAAGCGCATCGTATCAAGTAACTCAGGTGGAAAAACAGGAAGTCTCCAAAGCACCTCCGGTTCCATTCACAACGGCTTCACTCCAAATGGAAGCAAACAAAAAATTGGGATTCTCTGCCAAGCAAACCATGAAGTTGGCGCAAGACTTGTATGAAACCGGTCGCATCTCCTATATGCGTACGGATTCTTTGACACTTGCGGACAAATTTTTAGGAGAAACCCAGCAGTATATTGTGCAAACTCTTGGTGCTGCCTATGCCACGGGACCCAAGCAATACAAAACAAAAAAGAAAGGTGCTCAAGAAGCGCACGAAGCCATTCGTCCTACGGATATTCGTGTGACGTCACAAGAAATCAAATCTCCTCTTCAAGCGCAACATGTCAAACTCTATGATTTGATCTGGCGTCGTACCTTGGCTTCTCAACTTCCTCCGGCGCGCGTGGAGCGTACCAGTGTTGATATCATGGCAAAAGATTTTGTCTTTCGTTCAACCGGTCACAGCGTTCTCTTTGATGGATTTATGAAAATCTATCAAGGAGCCAAAGAAAAATGGTTGCCCGTGCTTGTCGTGGGTGATCCTGTTGCCCTTTCTTCCCTCACGCCCACCCAACATTTTACCGAACCACCTGCGCGCTATTCGGACGCGACCTTGGTAAAAGTCTTGGAAGAATATGAGATCGGCCGACCATCCACGTATGCGCCGACCATTAGTACGATTCTGGATCGTGGATATGTGGAGCGTGATGATCAAAAAAAGCTCAAGCCCACCGATATCGGTTGTATTGTAAATGACTTGCTTGTCCAACATTTTCCCAATATTGTGGATTATCAATTCACGGCAAAGATGGAAAAAAATTTGGATGAAGTCGCGGAAGGAGAAATGGAATGGATCCCCATGCTCAAACAATTTTATACCCCCTTCCATCAAAACATCACCGAAAAAATGGAAGATCTAAAACGAGAAGATATTTTGCCCGATCGCATTTTGGGAACCGATCCTGCCACAGGAAAAAATATTCGTGTCCGCTCGGGGCGCTATGGATCGTATGTGCAACTGGGAGAAGAAGAAAAAGAAAAAGGAGTGCCTAAACCCAAACGTGTTCCGCTTCCCCGAGATCTTTTCTTTGATACGATTACCGTCGATCAGGCGCAAGGATTGTTGGCTCTTCCGCGACTTGTTGGGCATACCAAGGAGGGCGAGCCTATCTATGCCACCATCGGCCGCTTTGGCCCTTATCTTAAAACGGGATTACTTTCCACTTCACTCAAACCTCCATTTGATCTTTTGACCATCACGGAAGTACAGGCACAAACCTTGGTGACAGAGGCGATTGCACAAAAACAAGCCGCACTCACTCCACTGGCAGAGTTCGGGGAAGATCCTGTTTCCCATAAACCTATTTTGCTCAAATCCGGTCGCTTCGGTCCGTATGTCACTGACGGCATTACCAATGCCTCGCTTGGAAAAAAACTCGAACCCTCACAGGTAACCAAGGAGATAGCCATGGAACTTTTGGTAAAAAAACGTTTGAGACCACCGTCACGATTCAAACAACGGTCAAAATAAAATCAGGGGCTTGCCCCTGATTTTTTATCTTCTTTTATCTCCTCCCCCACCTCCACTGCGTTTTTGCATTTCTTCCAAACGTTTTTTTGCTTTGAGATATTCCGGTTCCTCCGGTGGTTTCACAAACCATTTCCAAGGAATCGTTTTGTTGACGCCGCTGTTCTCATACAAAGCTTTTTCCGCAAAATAGAGGATGCTGTCATAGGCTTGATGTGCTGTCCTTGCTGTGATGCGGAACAAATGAGCAAACACCCCCAAACTCCCCAGCCCCAAAAATCCCAATCCTCTTCCACCTTTTTGAAACCATTTTTTTGCTTTGTCGCCTACCCCCTCTCCGTCTGGAATAAAAATGTCACGGGTATCTTTGTCACTGACGGGAATGGCCGAATCAAGAGAAGACGTGGGTGATGCGGGAGAATCTAAAGGTGTGGACACCGCAGCGTCTCCATCATCATCGTCATCGTCTGACGTATCAACCGATGGGGCACGTGTGTCCGTCTTAGTTGCGTCAGGTGGTTTTGCCGTACCAGAAGATCGAGATCTGTCGGGAGAAGAAGTTGTTCCTGAGGTGACCGGTGGTGTGGAGGAAACATCCGGGGTTGAACCAGGATGTTTTTCTGATCCCGGCCGAGGAACCACGGTGACTTTTTCCGTATCCGATCCTCCTGCTGATCCTTTTCTTTCCCGATCTTTTCTTCGGCGATCCCGACGTCCTCGCCCTTTTCTTTTTTCGGTTGTGGATGAATCTGTCCTCTCTGGTGGGGAAAACCCTTCTCTGCTCTCAGGCATACATAAAAAATTATGATCTGATGACTATAAGGTACCGTGTTTAAGAAGGAATCGCAATTTCTAAAACGAAAAATTCCTTTACAGAGCGCCGTTCCTATATTACGCTGATTTTATTATGCCCGAGATTGTTTACTCCTACCAAGACTTGGAAACACTCGTCAAACAAAATTATAAACAACCGGATTTGGAATTACTCCAACGCGCTTTTGAACTGGCAAAACGCGCGCATCGTGATGAATATCGTCTCACCGGTCATCCGGTCATTACCCATCCTCTGGCTGTTGCGTATCGTCTTGCGCAAATGAAACTGCACCTTCATGTGATTGCTGCGGGTCTGCTCCATGATGTCGTAGAAGATACGGACATTACGCTTGATGACCTTCGTCAACAATTCGGAGATGACATTGCCACCTTGGTCGATAGTGTGACCAAACTTAAAAAAATGAAATACCAAGGTGTGGAGCGCTATGTGGAAAACATGCGCAAAATGTTTTTGGCTGTGGCCTCTGATGTGCGTGTCATTTTCATGAAATTCGCCGATCGTCTTCACAATCTTCAGACCCTCTATGCCATGCCTAAGAAAAAACAAAAACGCATTGCTGAGGAATCACTCGAAATCTACGCCCCTATTGCCGGACGACTGGGCATGAACGAGATCAAAGGAGAATTGGAAGATGCCTCTTTTGCCTATTTGGATCCAAAAGAATACGAACACATGCGCAGCATTGTGGAAATGAAGGTGCGTGAAAAGGGGGTCTTTGTGAGTCATATCATTCATCAAACCGAAGATATCCTTTCGCAAAATGCCATTGCCAGTGCCTCGGTCTATGGTCGTGTGAAACGTCTTTACAGTCTTCACACAAAGCTCGTACGTTATGAAGGAGATTTAAGCAAAATCTACGACCTTTTGGCTGTGCGCATTGTTCTCCAAGATGTGGAAGAGTGCTATACCGTACTTGGCCTATTGCATCAAAAGTGGCGTCCGGTTCCCGGTCGCATCAAAGATTATATTGCCCAACCAAAACCCAATGGTTATCAGTCATTGCACACAACGGTTTTTACCGAAAACGGAGAGGTGGTGGAGTTCCAAATTCGCACACGGGAAATGCACGAAATCGCCGAATACGGTATTGCCGCCCATTGGCGCTATAAAGAAGGGGGAAATAAACCAAGTAAACAATTACGATGGATCGAGGAACTTGTGGGTATTCAAAAAGAAATTGAAACCAAAAAAGATTTTTTGGATCAATTGGAAATCTTGAAGATTGACGTGTTCAAAGATCGCATCTTTGTTTTTACTCCCAAGGGAGATGTGATCGAGCTTCCGGAAGGCGGCACGCCTGTGGATTTCGCCTATGCGATTCATACGGATATCGGAAACAAATGCGCATCAGTCAAAATCAACGGATCAGTGGCCAATTTGGATACATCGTTAAAATCCGGAGATATTGTCGATATTCTTACTGACAAAAATCGTAAAGCCCCAAATGCGGATTGGATAAAATTTTGCAAAACGCGTCATGCACGCCAAAAAATTCGTGATGCCACCCGCCATACGGTCAAAGGATGGATTACCCATGTGATGCAAGGACGTGAGAAAGCAAAAAAATCCGTCAAACATCGCTCAACTTAAAAGCCGCCCGATGAAAGGCGGCCTTCTTTTATAAATCGCTCAGCTTGTCCAAAAGTTCAAATAATTCCTCGCGCGAATAAAAATGAACGGAAACTTTCCCATGCCCGCGCTTTTCAAAAATTTCCACCTTGGTTCCTAAAATCTCACGCAACCGTTCCTCATGAGCCAAGATGTTGGGGTCCTTCACTTTTTTTGCCGGTGTCCCTTTTCCTTGTGGCTTTGTACGCTCCTCCACTTCACGCACAGTCATGTGGCCGGACAACATGAGACGAAACAAGTGATCTTGTTTTTTTGGATCTTCTTCAGCCAACAATGTCCGTGCATGACTTTTCATTATTCTCCCCTCTTGTACGGCTTGTAAAATTTCTTCGGGTAGATCAAGAAGGCGCAAAATATTTGCCACGGTCGAACGATTTTTCCCCACCCGACGCGCCACATCTTCTTGGGTGAGCTGAAACTCATCAATAAGCGCCTTGTATGCGTAGGCTTCTTCCACAGCATTCAAATCTTGTCGTTGAATATTTTCAATGAGCGCCAATTCCAATTTTTGTTGTTCGGTTGCCTCGCGCACAATCGCCGGCACATGAGTGAGCCCCAAGGTCCGCGATGCGCGCAAACGACGTTCTCCGGCAACGAGCTCATATCCTTCTCCATCTCTCGTAACAATAAGCGGCTGTAAAATACCATGCTCTTTGATGGAGGCGATCAAATCTTCCAATTCCCCCGGAGAAAAGCGCTGACGCGGCTGGCGAGGATTGGGATGAATTTTTGCGACTTCCACTTGCAAAACTTCTTGCCGGATATCCGGAAGCGCACGTTCGATATAGCTTGATTTAACACCGGGGATCAAGGATCCAAGTCCTCGTCCCAATGCGGGTTTGACATGCATATCCTCCTTCAATTAAAGCCACTCATTTTCCCGTAATAAAAATTCGCGCGCCAGTCGTTGATATGCCTTGGCCGCTTTGGATGCGGGATCATATCCTAAAATTGTTTTACCAAAAGAAGGAGCCTCGGCCAATCGAACACTGCGAGGAATCACAGATCGGAAAATTTTATCTGGAAAATAACGATACAACTCTTCCAATACTTCCTTAGAGAGACGCGTGCGACTGTCGTACATAGTGATGACGGCTCCCATCACATTGAGTTCCGGTTTAATATTTTCACGAATAAGTTGCACTGTCCCCATGAGCTGTCCCAACCCTTCGAGTGCAAAATATTCCGCTTGAACAGGGATAAGAACTGAATCGGATGCCACCAATCCGTTGACCGTGATGATACCAAGAGATGGTGGGTTATCAATAAAAATGTAATCAAAATCTCCTTTTACTTCCAAAAGAGCTTTTCGTAAAAAATGTTCACGATCTTCTACGGTAACCAGTTCCACCGCGGCTCCCGCCAAGGCTTGTGTTGCCGGAAGAATTTTCAATCCCTCATGAGATGTTTTGTGAATCAAATCACGAATGCGATGTTTCCCGATAAGCGCCTCGTAAGTCCCGGCTGAAAGTTCTTGATGATTAATACCAAGACCCGAGGTGGCATTGGCTTGCGGATCTAAATCCACCACTAGCACAAACTTTCCGGCTTCTGCTAAAAAAGCGGCCAAATTTAAAGCCGTTGTCGTTTTCCCCACACCTCCTTTTTGATTCACGACCGAAACAATGTGCGCCATAGATAACGCGATTATTATACCCGATGTCGTTGTGAAGCAGAAGAGGAAAAACGTAAAAACACCAGACGAGCTGGTGTCTTTACGTGGTTGCGGGGGTGGGATTTGAACCCACGACCTCCGGGTTATGAGCCCGGCGAGCTGCCTGGCTGCTCTACCCCGCTAAGGTGTCTCTGTTATACAGGAAACTTTTTTGTGCGTCAACGATTTTAGATGTCAGTAGAAAATAAAAATGTCTTGTTTTGTTATCACTCAATGAAATGAGAAGTGTTCCTAAGGCAATTCTATAGAATCGCTTACAATAATTTCTGAAAGTTTCTCTCGAGGTATCATTCTGACATTCACTTTGGAATATCCCAACTTGTATGATTTTGCGAGACGGTGAATTCCATCCAAGATGAGCCACCTGTCTTTATTTTGTAAAATATCAATGGGATATTTTAGATCAGCATGTTCCATATTTTTCTGTTCATTCAAAGTACCTTCTTTCTCATGAATAACATCCCAAGGAGTTATGGCCCATCGCTCACCATGATCGCTCGGCCAAAATGGTGCATCAAAATGCCAAATCAAATCCGCGATATCCATCTCAACAACAGGGAGATCTAAAGCCCATATCTTTTCTTCTTCCCAATTTCCAAAATCCAAACCAACACGATCCCAATCAAATTTTTTTGCCATATTTTTGTCTGAGTCAATCGAATCGCTCTCGTGTTAAATTTTCTTTGCCACATGTCTTCCTTAAAAAAGTAGGAACCTTTCGGTCCCAAAACTCTTCTCATTTGAATTCTATTCGTTATGGAAAACCGTCTTTCTCTTTTCAGGCTTCCACGCTTTGCGCCGAGGCTGTTTCTTACGATTTTACAAAAAGTGAAAATTGGCGGGCACGATGTCCGCAAGTTAGAACCAAAGTATCAAGTAAAACGGCTAACTATTTGGACTCTTGATCCAATTATACAGGAATTACGAGCTATCTTCAAAATTCACCCCGAATGGTTTGAGGTTCCGAAACCGAAATCTGATAAGGGGCGAAATGTAGTGGATTATTCCATTTAGACATCAACCATAGATGTCATTGTTTACACTACCGTATCACTTGAGAAATTTTCCAGTCGGTAAAATCTCCATTTATTTCGACTTTATGAGTTACCGATTGAACTCCAAAAGAATCTCTAAACTCTGTTACAGAGTAAGAATATCCACTTTCATTAGAATCTAAAAGACCAACACAAAACACTGCTTCAAAACCATGTCTCCCGAATATGTTTTCTCTGATTTTATTTCTGTAAAACTCTCCGGCACCATCAAAAAACACAACGAGAAGTTTATCTTTTGCATATTCAATGCCCTTTGCAATCTTTAAATCTATCGCATCAATGACCCGCTGTTCTCCGGATGGAAGTTTTTTACCCTTTGGAATGTTTAGGGCAGAAACATGCTCAGTTGGAACAATCACTATTCTTTCCTTATCAACAATAAATCCATCTCCTTTATCATCCTCCATAAAAGTAATATCTCTTTTATGCATGTACCTGAGCACAACGCAGATTAACCAATTTGCCCATGCTTCTCTAGGTCGTAGACTAAAATTTTGCATATCCCGACCGTTCCATAAATGTGCAGGATTTTTCACCACTAACTCAAGGTCTTTTAGAGCAATCTTAAAATCCTTAATAAGTTTGAGTTTTTCTAGTTGTTCTTTAGATAATTGCATGATTAACTTTCTTTTGACTTAATTTGATATTTTTCTTCAATCTCCTTTAGGCGGTAAGGCTCGAATCTTCGCAGATGATCCACAACAAGTCGGATGTGGTGTTTTACATCGCCTTCAACATGCGAGTAAGTCCATGATTCACTGTTCAGCCGCCCCGTTATGGTATTTAGCATTTTTGCCAATACTTCAAATAAGGCTTTTATTTCTTCACCTGTAATGGATGGCAACTTCGGCTTCTTTTTATCATCATGTGCCAACCATTTATCTCGATATGTTTCCAATTTTTCGAGAACGGTTTCGTGTTTATTAAGCATTTCTTTTATCACAACCAACTCCTCGTGATCCATCCCTTTATATTCATTAACCAATGTCTCAAGAAAAGCACGGGGCTGACTCTGATTGTATTCCTTAAAAGCATCAACTGTTAATTTCTTGAGATTGCTCGCGGTAAAATTCAAAATCTTGTTGATATGCAAGGCCTGTTTTGACGAATCAAACATTTTTGCAAGTTCTAAGAAAAAATATACTCTCAAAGCCTCTTCCGCCGGAGTGAAAAGCCCATTGTATCTAGCCATTGTTTTTGCGTTTTCTTCTGCATCTGACTGACCAACGATATTTGGTGCTCTGACCTCTTTTAGAGCCTCAAAGGCATAGAAAGCTGAAATTGCTCGGAAGTACCTATGGTGCATTTCCTTGGCATATTCCATAAGTGTCTTGAATTCGGCTGAGTTCGATTGTTGTTTATCCATATTGGTGGGGATAAGTAAATTTGATTTTCTACTTTTGTTCTATTATAATAGACGTATAGTAAACAAGTCAATCTATATGCTCACAAAACGCCAAAAAGAAGTCCTGGACTTCATAGAAAGTTATACGATAAAGAAAGGATACTCTCCCTCTTTTGAGGAAATTAGAAAGCGACTTAAACTTGCTTCTGTTTCAACTATTCATTTTCATATCTCAAAACTCAAAGAAGGTGGTTATTTAGGAAAAACAGAAAATAAGGCTCGTGCGATCAGTGTTGCATCTAAGTATCCAATGGTCAAAATTCCCCTTTTGGGTACTATCGCGGCCGGAGAACCAATCGAGGCAATCCAGGAAAAAGAGACTATAGCCATTCCTAAATTTAAAGTTCCCAAGGGGGAAGTTTATGCTCTGCGTGTATCCGGTAATAGCATGATTGACGAAAATATTAATGACGGAGACTTGGTGATTGTGCGAAATCAACCGACTGCTGAAAATGGACAAAAAATTGTTGCTCTGATAGACGAGAACGAGGCTACTCTCAAAAAGTATTATAAAGAAAGAGGACAAATAAGATTACAGCCAGCTAATCCCGATTTACAGCCAAAGTTTATTCATCCTTCTCGTTTAACAATTCAGGGGATTGTTTTAGATGTTGTAAAAACTAGCGAAGAAATCGAACAAAAAGATACAAAGAAACAAAAGCCTTCAATTACTACAGATCAGCGTGTATTGTTTACCTCAAACAAAAAAATCAAAATTGCAAATAAATACAGCAAAGAAGCAGATGTTGTCCTATTCCAAGGAGATCGGCTTGATTTGATGAAATCAATTCCAGATAAATCAGTAAAACTTATCGTGACATCGCCACCTTACAACATTGGAAAAGAATACGAAAAGCGAACGAGTTTGGATGTATATCTCGCCGCGCAAGAAAAAACCTTTGAAGAAGCCGTTCGAATATTGTCTGATGATGGAAGCATCTGCTGGCAGGTTGGGAATCATATTGCTAAAGATGGCGAAGTCTTTCCGCTGGATGCGTTGATTTACCAGATCGGCAAAAAGTATGGGCTTAAGCTTCGCAACCGTATTATTTGGCGATTCGGACATGGCTTACATTGCACCAAACGATTTTCAGGACGCCACGAAACAATCGTTTGGTTTACTAAAGGCGATAGCTACACATTTAATCTTGATCCAGTACGTGTACCTCAAAAGTATCCGGGTAAAAAGAATTTTAAGAAAAACGAAAAATACGGAACTTTGTCGGGTAACCCTTTAGGTAAAAATCCCGAAGATGTTTGGGATATTCCGAATGTAAAAAATAATCACCCAGAAAAGACAGATCACCCGTGCCAATTCCCGATAGAGCTTATTGAACGATTAGTATTATCCATGACCAACCCAGGTGACGCAGTACTTGATCCCTATCTTGGCGTAGGAAGCTCAGTTTGTGCGGCAGTCATTCATGATCGCAAAGGATATGGATCAGACATTATGAAAGAGTATTTGGATATCGCTGAAGAAAGAGTAAAAGCGGCCGCTGATGGAACATTGAATCGCCGAATGATGGGGACTCCGGTATATCAACCAACCAGTAGTGTAAAACTTGCTGAGTTGCCAGATGAATTTAGAAAAGCTCGCGAGAGTTTATTTGGGACCGGGAGCTGATCCGTTATATTTACGCAATTTAATCTTTAAGAGGGCCTCCTTTTTGTTAGTACGAAAAAGTTCTCTAAGAGTTTGAGATTTTGTCTTTTCCTCATCTGTAAGCCCAATACTCATTACAAAGACCGGGATATCAATATTACTTTCCCCTCTGTGTTCAAAATCAACGAGAAGTTGCTCGAAAGATGAGACTCCTGTGGACATGAATTTTACCAACTCATTACTTGGAACAATCTCTATACCACACTCAATATATTTTAAGTTTTTGAAAATAATCATTTTTGAGAAAATGTCATAACCCATGAAGGCGTATTTTCCAAATTGAATTTCAAGACCAACTTTATTCTTGATGCCGTCCATCTCACGAAATCGTCCTTTGCCAAAAGCGTGGCGTGGTTCTACAAACTTTCTCTTTTTACCTTCCTCGGCTTTTGTTGTCCATCCTTTTTGGTGACAAACGAGTTTCAGGTAATTATTCATATCGACAGGAGAAAACAAAACCTGACCTTTTTTAGTTTTCTCTTTACTCTCTTTAGTTAAGCAAAGGGTGGCATCCAATGCTTTGATAGCATCTTGAACTTCTTTGAGTTCTTTCGGATGTTTAGTCTTGAGAAACTTCTCTCCACCTTTAAATGAATATGTGTTAATAATTTTCATACTTCTTTATTTATTCCAAGATAACCCTTATTTTACCTCGGTTCGAACTTGGTAATCTGGCGGTGAGGGTGGGATTCGAACCCACGAGAGCTATTCACTCTGGCAGTTTTCAAGACTGCTGCCTTCAACCACTCGGCCACCTCACCTCATACGAAAATACATGTTCCAAAACAGAGTTCCCCTTCGTCCCGCCAATGGGGCAGGATTTCGGAGGGACATCCCACATGACTCCAACGAAGTTGGATCTCTATGGGATGGCGGAGAGAGAGGGATTCGAACCCTCGCGCCGGCTAAAAACCGACCTAACGGTTTAGCAAACCGTCCCCTTGAACCACTTGGGTACCTCTCCATGATTGCCTTTGCAAAAAACATTCTGTTTTGCGTGCGACCGCCCATCAACTACACAAGATCCATGCCTCTGCAGGGATAGCAGGTGCGTGAAAGATACGAAATTTTTAGAAAAAAATCAAGCAGGACTACCCACATGACTTCCCGTACCATGATCAACCGAACCCTTGGCAATCACCAGTCCTCTCACCTCTTTCGCTCCATGATCCTTCAGACATTTCGCCGCCGCATCCATGGTGGCACCGCTTGTAAACACGTCGTCACACAACACTATGTGATCAGGGACCTCTCCCACCACCTCAAAAATATCATCCAAATCTCCCACCATCCTTTCTCCTCCCCCACGCTGCGCTTGCGGTAAGGTAAATCGTACACGACTTAAAATATTCGCCCATTCTCCCCCCATCTCTTGTGCCACCATCTGTGCCATCACTTGCGCTTGATCAAATCCTCGTGCTCGACATTTCCTCTTATGTAAAGGTACGGGAACGATCACAACATCCCGACACCATCTGTCCAAATGATCCGCCTTTTGTCGTATCCAACAGCGCACGACTTCTTCTGCCGCCTGATCTCCCACATACTTCCATGTTGTAAGTACTCGACGCACCGCAGGATCCGCATACCAGGTAAGCGCCATAAGCCCATCTAAAAAAGTCTCCCGGTGACATGACTGACATGTCCTCCAGGAGCCTTTACTCTCACAAAACGGGCATAAACCGCCAACCATTTGGAGTGGATGGGTTTCCCGACAGGTTGTACACCACAGCGTTCCTTCCTTTTTGCATCCCGCGCAAAACCTCGGAAAAAACACGTCCAAGCATCCCATACCTATCGCCACGTGGCATTGTCCACAAACCAACTTCCGCTCACACGTGTAAGATCCAATACAAGCTCTTGATAACTCACGGAAATATTTTGTACATCCCCACGCGCTTCTTCACGTTGTGTGCTCACAATGGCCTGCGCTGTTCCCGCTTCTTCATCGATCGTGATCTCCATCGTCAATACGCGCGTGGTCACCGCATAATACACATCCGAGGCCGTCCAGGAGTCTATCGCGCTTTGCGTCTGTGTTGCATATGCCTCGGTCATCATGGGCAAGACATCAGTGATATTGGCAAAGTTCGCCTCATTGGAATAACTTCCAAAACGCTCGGCAAATGTTTTTACCACTGTGCGGACATTGACCTCCTTTGCCGCTTCTTGTTGTTCTGACACCGCCTCCTTATCTATCACTGATTCTTCCACTTGATCTTCTTGCTGTTCCACAACAGGTGATCCCAAAGGAGAAGGAACCGATGACCAAATTCTCACCAGATACAAAATCAACAAAAGCACGATCAAAAGCATCAAGATAAAAACCAAAATTTTTTTCACGCGTTTGGAAAGTTCCATACATTAATTTGATAGAGATTGACGAATGCGATCCGCTTCTTGTTTTGCATTTTCCTCCGAGGAAAGTAAAGCCGAAGCCGCCTCTTGCGCTTTTTGTTGATACGCTTGCGTTTGCGTCTCGGACGCTCCCTCTTTTGTTTCCACCAGAGGCTCCCCTCTTTCCCCCACATCTTGCGCTTCCATCTGTTCTTCAAATTCTTTCTTGGCTCGTTCAATATCCAATAATTGTTGCGGATTGGTCGTCACGATTTGATCTTCCGTATAGGACGCAACCACGCGAATCGCCGCATGCTTTTGCCCGGCAAAGAAAATTCCCTCTCCGATTCCGGACTCGATCAACAAATATTTTTCTCCATCCGTAAGATTGAATGTTTTTTGCACCACCTCGGCGGCCGAAGGCGCTTGCTTCATCAAAAGTTGCAATGCGGAGTTCGTAACGATCGCCTGTCCATAGGGTGAACGCAAAAAGTCATTCACGTCTTGAGTGATTGTGGTCACGCCCATCCAATATTTTCGACAACGTTTTACAAGCGCGAAAATAAATTTTGCCGAATCCTCATATTGCATGAGCCACCAGGCCTCATCAATCACCAAAATGCGTTTTTTGCGCGACGACCGAACCACGTTCCAAATATAGGTCACAATATTGTAAATGGCGACGGGTCGCAGTTCATCTTCAAGATCGCGCACGGAAAAAACCACCAACTGATTATTCATTTCCACTGTAGTGGGTGAATTCAGCAATCCCGCAAACGTGCCTTCAGTATATTTTTTTAATCGCTCCACAAGTTCATTTGATCCGGTCATGCCTTCCAAAATATCTTGAAGATCCTGCAAGATGGGCGGTTCCACTTGTGAAAGATCGCGCACATCAGACGTAATATCTTTTTTTGCATACGCTTCGATAATCGCACGATCAAGAAGCGAATCTTCTTCCGGCGTAAAACTGATTTGTCCTTGCGGGCCCAAGGGTTTGCCGATCATGATGCGCAAAAGCCCCTTCACGGTAATAACGGCCGAACGAATGATGTCTTCGGTTTTTGTTTCCTCACCCTTAGCGCGCGGGAGATCAAACGGATTGGCCTTTGCATCAGACGCCAAAGAAATATTGATGTAAGTGCCGCCCACCGCATCGGACAAATGTTTGTATTCCATTTCCGGATCAATCACAATCACATCTTGTCCCATCATGAGCGATCGCAAAATTTCCAACTTCACCGCGTAAGACTTTCCCGCGCCCGCCGTGGCAAACACGACACAGTTTGCATTTTGCAGCGAGAAACGATCAAATAAAATAAGTGAATTATTGTGTCGATTCACCCCGTACAAAATACCGTTATCTGATGTGAGATCAGAGCTGATAAATGGAAATGAGGCGGCAATCGGCGACGTGTTCATGTTATAGGACACCAAAAGCTCGTCGTTTCCAAGCGGCATCGTGGAATTGAATCCTTGCTCGGTTTGATAAAATCCCGCCTTGGTATAGATGAGTTTGCTTCCCAAAAGCGATTCGATCTCCTCGGTCTTGCGCTCCAAATCATCTTTATCTTTTCCGTAGATCGTAAAATAAAATCCGAATTGGAAAAAATGTTCCACCCCTTGGGTGATCGCGTCACGCAGTGATTCCGCATCACGCAGAGCGGTTTCTTTTTTGGGATCGCGTGCTGCTCCTTTCTCTGCTTCGGTTGCAATCCCCGCTTCCAAAATACCCACTTTCTTTTGCAATTGCTTCAAAATCACGGATGACTTTACCGGATAAAAATACATGGCGATATCAAATGTGTAATTGAGATTGATAAGCGGTGAGCTCCATCCCAGTCCGATTTGTCGAGGATAGGTGATGACAAACAGGGTGCGCGCATATACGCCGGAGATGCGCAAAAAAGTCGGATTGATTTCAAACGACGCCGGGGCGATCATGTCGCGCACGGTCACCACCCCCTGCCGATAAATCCGTTCCTCTTCCAAAAGCGTACTCTCTTGTTGTGTGCGCTCCGCTTCTGCGGATTTTTTCAAAGGAGGGGTGGCATGTTGTGGCACCTGTGGCCTTAACTGTTTCAATTGTCCAAACTCGATAGGCATAAAATCTACTCTTCGTGATGAATCTTTTCGAGATCTTGTAGCGGTTGACGACCAAAAATATCCGGGTTGTACACATCGTAATACATTTCAATAAGACCTTGTGTATCGAGTCGCACAACCGTCAGCCCCATGCTTTCCAATTGTCCTCCCAAAAGTTCAGCTCGACGACTCATGGCCACTTTGCGATCTTCCCATTGAGTTTTATTGAGTTTCGCCGAGGCGATTGGAGAAAGGGCTTGGGAAAGTCGTGAGAAAAATCCACGACGTTTATTGGAAAGCGGATCGTACGGTACTACGACGAAAAAACGTTTTTGCATAATGTCCCCCATCTCTACGAGTTCGGAAACGAAATCCCGATAGTCCGTGATTTGCGCTTTCAAAAGTTCATTTTGTGTTTTGCGTTCCTGCTCGCGCAAACGCAGAAGATATTCGTCAATGTTCATGCGACGCGACTGAATCACAATTTGAAGCGGGTACTCGAGTCCGTTCAAAAAAGTAATATAGGCTTGCACAATGGCTTCTTGTTCCTCGGAAGATTTGAGCGCAAAGTTAATGCTCGACACCATGAGTACCGCTCGTACCGTTCCATCTTTCATCACAACGAGATCATCTCGAATCTCGGCAATATCAATGTATTGCTGAGTGGAAGGCGCGACGTTTGTTGGTTTTTTGTTTAGCATACTTATTCTTCAGGTTTATAAGTCCCCCCCGTATCCACGACAAGAGTGATTTCATGAAGACGCGATCCTTGCGGAGGAGCCTTGCGTACTTCGGGCAACGGAACCTCCTCGGGTTTTTGCAACATCCATGTCCGCAGTTGATCGTCGGTTTTTTGTTTATCCCAGACACGCAAACGCGGACGGCGAAAGGTTTGCAATAAATTCAACACAAAATAATGAAAAGACACGCCATTCACTTTTGCAAACGCAAAGACCACACCTATGATAAAAAGAGGGATCCCCACCAAAAGAAAATAATTAAACAAAAGCAACTTATAGAGAGTAGCATCGAGCAACACGACCACGAGTAAAATAATAAACTGCCGACCGGTTATGGGGCCGATGATCTTGTCTTCCGTGTCAATAAATTGTGGAACCACGAATTGATCGGGCATAGCGTAAAAAATTTCTCATTTCCAATTCTTCACTTCGGAAATTCTTCCCTAATATCTCAACTGTTCGTTAATGGACATGATCGCATCCAATTCTTCGTTTCCAAGTTCATCGGGCGCCATTTTTCTTTTCTCCGCAAGTAACGCTTTGATGGACTGTCCTGACAACACCGCTTCTTTGGCAAGCGCCACATAGGAAAGATATAAAGGTGACTGCTTCCATGCCTGCACTCCCGCCACCATTCGATCCGGCCCCTGCTCGCGCAACAATTCGATTTTATCCACGACGCGATCAACAGACGCGCTTGCGGACGAAGCAAGACGGCGAAAATCCACGAGCGTCATACGTTTCAATTCCTCTACCGATCCTTCCAAGTGTTTTGCGAAATGCACATCCTGCACTTTCGATCGATCGCCCGCAGGCAAAATGGTTGGTGTGGAATGAGAAACCGTAGAGACAAAAGCGGGAGGCTTTGCGGCTTCGATCACTTGTCTTACTTTTGCTTTATCTATTTTTTCTTCTTGACGATCTAAATGTTCGGAAATGGACTGGCTTGCGGTCACACGCACGCCCGTTGCATGCATGGGTTCAACCGATTCTGTGGGCGCTTTGCCTGTAATCGACGCGTACCGTTTTGAAAGAAGTTGCGACTCGCGCGTATCTACCTCTTTTTTTTGCTCGCTCTTTTGTCTCTGTTCTTGAAAAGATTTCTGTTTTTCTTGTGCAATCTTTTCCCCATGAGGTTTAAAAACGCGCCCCACTTCTTCCTCCAAAATATCGCTCACCTTCACGAGCATCTCTCCTGCCATTCCCAGTCCTCCTTGCAAAATGGGTTTTGCCAAATGCTGACGCGTTTGATCGGCGTCTCGTACACCACAAAGCCGCGCATCCACCAATGCGGCAAAACGTTTTTGCAACTGATCTGTAAGTGGAAGATTGATTTTTTGTAAAATCATTTGCGCGATTTGATCTGTCTGTACAGTCTCTTTTGAAAATGACGTGGCAACTGCGCGCTTGTTTGCGATTTCTTTTACCTCACGCTCTTCGGCTTTGCCAAAATCCTCCTCTTTCACAGGTTCTGGTTTTTTGATGATGGGAGCAAGAGGTTTTGTAGAAACGGCAGGGGGCGAAACGGGAGGTGGAACAACAGGTTTTGGCTCCACGGGTTTTTGAGCCAAAGGAGGAGTGGGCTGTTTGATATCCCGCAGCACACGAGGACGAGGCAAAGCTTGGACAACCGGTTTTGTTGATGTGTGAGAAGGCTCTTCTTTTTTTGCATCCGCAATGCGCAAGAACTTCATCTTGTCATTGACGTAAGAAAGGAGTTCATCGGCAATTTCCTCGGGTAATTCCATGCCACCGATTTTTTCTCCACGCATCAGCGCATCCTTTGTCTCGGACAAATCCCGAATACCCTTCACATACGAAGATAAAAGAAGCAGGAGACGATGTTGCGCGGCGGGATCGGGTTCGGCCTCGGTGATTTTGAGCTCTTCTATCACATGTGCCACAAATTGTTCGGCTGTCACTTGCGGCAAAATCGCGCCTTGATTTTGTGAAAGATCACCAAGTTTTCCTCCCCATTTTACGATTTGTCCGGACACATCCCCGATCGCTCCGGCAATCGGAAGTAATCGCACTGTTGCATATTCCGCCGCTGCAACCGCCACCTTGCTTTCCTCGATCCCAAAAAGATCAGTTAAAATTTTCGGTAAATCCTCCAGAGCCTTTGCGCCAAGTACAATCTGTTCTCCTGTTCCTAAAAGTAATGCGGCATCCTCCTCTTTGCCTCCGTATTTTTTCAAAAATGCTTGCGCTTGATCTACCGCATCCACATCGCTCAAAAACAAGAGCACATCTTCGGGAAGATCGGCATATGTTCGATTATGTGTAGTGTCCTCCATATCTCGATACCCACTCTTGTGGCATTAGGGGGATGTTAGGGCTTGCATTTTTTCGTCCAAACTTGCTATTTGTCCTATAACTTTTTGCAATTCAGCCTCTAACCTTGTTTGTTCTGTAATGTTTGTTGGCGCAGTTTTATCTGACTCTATCTTCGTTTTTACTTTTTCAAGTGAGCTGCGTTCCGCCTGCATCATTCCCATCAAAACGGGAGCATTTGCCTTATCATGATTAGCTTGAGCCGCAATATGAGCAGTACTCAATCTTTGGATTTTGCTCTCAATATCAGTAAGTTCTTTGTTTGCGGATTTTAAAAGAGCTTCCAATTGCGCTAAGCGAGCCTCATCACCCTCTTTCGGAGAATCTTTGCGTTGCGTTAATGTCTCTTTTTCTTGTTCGTGTTTTTTGATATTTCCTTCCACTTGAACTTTTTCTCCTGTTGCGTGACTAAGCGCCAAACCTGCATCGCGCAAGGTTGTTGCTTCCGCTGTATGTGTACTTTGTGATTGTGCAATAAACTCGTTGAGGTGACTTTGTGCAGATTGTTTTGTTGCATCATCACCTGCATTTTGCACTTGCATTGCCAACAGACGGGCAATATTTTGTTGCAGTTGAGCGTTTCCCTTCGGATCCGCTTTAATGGCCGCAGTCATTTGCGCGCGGGTCTTTTTATCTTGCATGGCTGCATGAGCGGCGGCAAGCAGATCGTTGTCTTCTGTAAACTTTTCCATTTGTTTATCTCCCAAAGCTCCCAAAAGAATCGGATTTGCTCGCAGAGCCGTTCCCGCCTCTGCTGCTCCTGATGTAAGCATGCTCTCTGCCAATGCCTCTCTGGCTTTTGCATTTTTAATACGACTAACCGAACGGCTGCGTAATAAACGGTTGCGAATATGCTCGTTTCCCACCCCCTTCTCGGTCACATTTTCCACCAAATCTTCATCGGTCACATTGGCCAAATCTTGAGCAGAAGCAGAAGCAAAACGAATACCACGTGCAGTGGATGTTCCTGTTAAGATGGCTTGAGCATTAAGATTTGAACTCTTCACTATGTTGCCATCCTTCTCATACCCCTTCAAAGATTGCCAAGCACTGACTCCTTTTTTGTCTGATCCAATGCTTTCCAAATGTTTTTGTACATCCCCTATTCCGTGCTTTTTTACCAATGCTTCCATTGCCTCCGGATCCATGGCTTGCACATCGCTCCAAGTGGAAACAGCGTCAGTCCATTTCTTTCCCGACAAATCCACACGCGCTTTCTTAAATGCATCCAACTTCCCTTTTGCGTCAGGATCATTTTTAAAGGTTTCGTTCATTTCGGCTCCATTTTTCTTCCAGAAGTCATCGGTCACTCCTGACAAACTTAATTGACGGCGCCCCTCCTCGGTGGCAGCCAATTCCATAAACAAATTTTGGGCGCGCAATTTTGATGTACCGGTTTTCCCTTTTGCTTGACGCAAAAGTTCGTTGACTTTGGATTGTGTGGACATTCCCTCAAATCCTTTGCCCATTTCTTTCACCTCTCCCATGCGCGCACGTTCCAACTGTTCGCCCCAAACATCCGCGCGCTTGGAAAGCGCACGACTCACAATACCCCCTCCGCGAGTCTTTCTGGCCACGTCTCGATATAAACCTGCGCGTCCTCTTTTTGTAAAATATTTTATTCCCGCTTTCCCTCCGGCCCACTCACCCACATCACGACCGACACGACCCCCGGCTGCTTTGACTCCGGCACCAAGTTTACGAGCACCTTTAAGTCCAAGTCCTGCTGCGGCGCCACCGGCGGCCTTAGCTTGTTTTGTCGCAAACTTTTGCAAACCTGCAGTCAGTTGCGCTGGGATACCTTTTGCTTTTCCCAAAGCTTTTTGAACAAAAGGGGAAGACCCTTGGCAAACGGAATTGGCAGCTTCAAACCCGGCCATAAGCATACCCATACCCAAAACAAAACTAATCAAATGTTCCACTTCAAAAATAGAACTCATGTTACCAGACAAATTGAGATTGCCCTGCTCGGTTGTGGAAACAAATCCTCCGCGGGCAGCCAAACTGCCCGCACCGGCCACGGCAAGGGTGAGCCAAAGAAAAAATGTTAAAACCGGCCCAATGGCTGTGGCGCAAACAAAACGCTTCCACCACTCGGCATACCCTGATGCCTGTGAAAATACTCCAGCAATGCCTCCCATAAACCAAGCCAGAGGTGCTATGGCAACCAAAACCCACAAGGTTACAATGCGCCAAGCTAAAATGGCGACAAGAGCGAGAATGACCGCAAGCACCATCACGACCATAAAAACGGACAAAAGACCGGCGGCAAACCAATCAAAAGCAACAGGAGCGCCTGTTCCTTCAGCGACATCTTGGATCACGGTTGAGTTTTCACTCAAAAGATAAATCTCATTGAGCCCAAGCATTTGGATGAAGTTGCCAGCCGCGACATTGCGTAGCGCATTGGCAAAAATCATCATGACCACTTGGGAAATATCGATCATGATGCCGCAAAGTGTACGACTAAAATTGATGAGAATCGCAAAGATGAGCATCTTTGGAACCGCCTGCATCCAATTGACTTTTGTCTTTCCAAAAATCGTCACCACTGCAATGTAGATGAGGATGATCACGAAAAACATGTTCATGGCATCCCGTACAATCGCCCATCCAGCGCCCACAACAGGTGAGGTTACAAACCCGTTATACATCATGAGGCGAATGGCGAGATCAACACAGATGATAATCCCTTGAGTGAGCGCGCCCGCCACACCCATGGCATAACCGGCCAAGACGAGCATGAGCCTGTCCAATATAGTCGGTTCGGTGGTTACCGGTGTTCGCGCAAAAACAAGTGTTGTCGCAAAAAAAACTCCAAGGAGAATCAAAACCAAAACACTTCCCCTCTTCCACCAGGTGTTTTTATCTTTTGGATGCAAAGCCTCCTGTAAACGGAACCACCCTGCCTGCAAACATTGTGGCAGACGTCTCATAATTGCTTTTAGTATAACACATAAAGCACACCGGGAGCGATGATTTTTCCACCCCACAACCACCCCGCGGAGGCGGGGATCCATCGCCTCTATAATTCTTCATATAAATCTTTCCATTGTGGATTCATATTCATAATCAAATTTATTTTCCAAGTTCGTTTCCATCTTTTTAACTGTCTTTCTCTTTGTAGAGCGCCCGTGATGGTACTGTGTATCTCATAGTAGACAAGATGTCGGATTCCATACTTTTTTGTAAAACCTTTTACAACTCCTTCTTTATGTTCCCAAATTCTTTTTGGAAGATTTGAGGTAACCCCTATATAAAGGGTTCCAAACGGACAACTGGCGAGGATATATACAAAACCTGATTTCATACTAATGCACAGGTAAATGATAGATACGCTAGACCCCTGCCTCCGCAGGGGTGGCAAGGTGATGTAGTGGAGAGCGGTGTGAGTATTTGCCATCCCCGCGGAGGCGGGGATCCAACGTCTTCTGAATCCACCCCCTCCGTCATCCCCACGGAGGTGAGGATCCATGGCAGAAGAAAAACCCCGGGCGAGAGTGCCCGGGGCGCGTTAAAGTTCGTCGTTTGAGGTGTATCCGTTTCCATCTGCCAAAAGGCCATAGGACGGAATCCATGACACGCGGATGAGCCACTCTTCCCAAGAAGTTCCATTGTTTTCAAGCTCACACAAATCGTGACCTTGCGAGCAAAAATCTGCATTTTGCCACCAATACCAGTTGCTCATATCACTTTGCGGATCATGTCCGTCCGTACCAACCGAACTGATGAGCGAAAGTTCGCTTGTGCACCCGGCCACGAAAGACGAGAAGTCGATGAGGTAATAGCCTGTCGAGGGATCACTTTCGAAAAGATCGGAAGTGCTCAACACTCCATCAAAACATCCGGACGCATTGGCATAGACGTATGTGGGCTCCCCATCAATCCATGAGGTAAGCCACATATGGTCGGCCATCATCAAGGTTTCATCTTGACCATCGCCATCCATATCTTCCACACAAGCATCCTCACCATCACAGGGATTGCTGTCATCGTACTCAAACCCGCTATCTCCTTCTTCGTCCGTATCTTCATCGTCATACTCGGGCGGATCATCCTCATCCTCATCTTCGGGAAGATCTTCCTCTTCTTCAGGCGGATCTTCACTGTCATCTTCATCGTCATCTTCTTCTTCCTCCCCCTCATCATCACCACCATAATCTCCACCGCTGCCGAGATCCAAACCTCCACCGCAAGTGGTCACAGCCTCCTCATCCAAACACCACACTCCGGCCCGACAGCTACCGACATCTTCTTGAATTTCGGCAAGTTCATCGGGTTCCAGAGTGATGATCTCGTGGGCATAAAAGCCCATGAGCAAATAGGTGGACCAGTCAACGATGGGAAGCGCGATGCCATCAGTCACGAAGTACACGTCTGAGGCATCGGATTCTTTGACAAGCGAACCATCACGCAACTCGGCATAGCCGCTAGCTGGTGTATAGGAAGTCCATTGACTGTCACTGTTTTGGAGATGCGCAGGCGGATCGCTTTGTGTGTAGCGAAGTCCCCAGGAAGCGAGCACAGCGTCAGATCCTTCCTCTCGCACCCAAATACGGAATCGTTCGCTTCCGGTATTCACAAAGAGCCAGATATCATCGTCATCGTCCAAAAACGCTTCCACACTTCCGGTGTCTTCGAGCGTCTCGCCTTCACCAAGGCAAGCAAGCTCTTCGTCAGAAATCGTGGAAACATTGTCAAAATCATACCCAAAGCTCCAAAAAATATCCTGGGTTTCGATCCATCGGGCTTTGCCGTCTTCGATCAGATAGGTCTTGGCATTATCCCCTGTTTTAACCAGGGAACCGTTTGGATGCCAGAGCGAAACCGGAAGCGCAGAGCGATAGGTGTGTCCTTCCTCTGGATCCCCTTCGCTGCGGATCCCGCAGATCACATCCACACTTGAGATCGTCTCATACGATCCGTCAGCAGTGGCATCGGCAAAGTAGTACTCGGTCGGAATCGAGGTGCCATACTGCGCTTCGTGATCGGCATCACCTTCATGAAGACCGATATGCACATGATCACCCGTGCAGTTTCCGGTACACCCTTCGTATCCCAACAATTGACCAGCCGTCACCTCATCCCCGTCCAGGACAAAGATGTCGGCAAGGTGAGCCAGGACAACATAGGTGCCGTCGCCCAGATCGATATTGACGTGATAACCGAAATTCGTGGTCGCGCTTTCCATGTGCACATGAACCGTGCCGGAAACAGGCGCATAGACTTCTTCATCCCCGGTGTTTGACGTATCGAAATCAAGATCGTACATGGTGGACTCGAAATCATGACTGTAGGAACCATAGGCTCCTTGCACGCATTTCGACGTGCCACCTTGGGCAAACGGGAGATGAATGGTGCCAAGACCGCCGCCGCGATTGCCGTCGCCATAGGCATCCTCTGCCGTATCATCATCCATGAAAAATGCGGGCGGACAACCCATGAGAGAAAAAACGCACAGGCACATGGAGAAAAAAATGCGGAACAGTTGCGCGGACATGGGAAACCTCGCTTGTGAATGAACGCGAGAGGCCGGACATCGACCATCTCTGACAACACACGAGGCCTCCTGTCTTGTCAGAAAATATTCGACGCACCGCTTATGAGGGAAGCGAAGGGGGATGACGGAGCAAACCCCCGCATGCTCTTTCATCCCCTTTTCTTCGTTTTGGTCGGATCGCCCCTCCCCTCCTTTGTGCGCAAGTGTTCCGCGTTTGCGATAGAAAGATGTTCGATACCTCACATGTGCATCTTTCCGTTCGCGTAAGGCAGATAATTTTTTGCGCAGACGATCTAACCTTAGATCATCAAACATTTGAACATGGGTCAATACTTTTTTAGCTTGGTTGAGCTATGAATTTTGTTGAGGTCGATCAACAGTATCTAAAACAAAAATGAAAAAAATTTTCTCATCGTTTCTCTATTTTTGAAAAAAAGTGATTGTGTTTCCCGTCTGCTGACATATTTTGCAAAAATGCATTCTCCTTTTTCGCCGAACAAATAATATGGAAAGGAATCTTTGTTTGCATGATTCGGACAAAAAAATAAAACTGCACACAAAAAGCGTGCCAAACTCTTTTGTGTTGAAGGAAAAAAACATTTTGTTGTGGATAAATTTTGCTCGATGATAGGTCTTATGGTGCCCATGGGACTTATTCCACAAAAAGAAAAGCGGCACCTGGGGTGCCGCACGGTCGGGAAAAGGAACAAAGGTTGGGCAGGCGCTCCCCGCCAAGCGAAGCTTCCGTCGTCCCAAAAGGAGAGAGGGGAGGACGTCAACGACGACAAGATGCGGGGAGCGCACACGGATGGGTGCGCTTCCTGTGCATGCGGTCGGCCTGTGTAGGGCCATCCGCTCACACAGTTTGTGTGAAGCTCACAGTCCAGTTGGCAGCTGTGGTTGCCGACACCCCTGGAGGGTTTTCGCATAAAGCTGCAAACGTGGCGCGTGTTTACGTCACGGAGAGTCTTGGTCGCGACTTTATCCTAGTTCACCCCCGCGGGATATCTTGGAGAAGACGCTTGAGGCACTTGGGGACCCGGGGGGTCTCTCACTTGCCATCGTGACCGTACCGCTAACAACCGTTTCGACTCTCGTACATCCGTGGCCTTCTCGGCCAAGAAAAACACTGAACCTCTTGCCAAACCGGCTTCGTGTCCCGGACTCTCCGGGGCTTTACCTGTCTGTTTTCCTCGCATAACAGATTTCTGGTGCTTGCGCGCCTTGATCTGTTTTGGCGAGAATTATCCCACTGTGGACAAGAGCGTCCGTGTTGTCGATGTAGGGCTGCATCCTCTTCCGGGGAACAGCCTACCTGCCCTCGACAATAATCCAGAATACGGTATTTTTTGCTAAAGTCAACGGTTTTTATATGATAAATTGTGGATAACAAAAACCCCAGGCGTGTTTACTGGGGTTTTCTCTTGTGGATTACTTTACTCCGATTTGATCTTTCCCTATCCAAGGTTGCAATACTTCTGGCACCTTTACACTCCCATCTTCTTGCTGATTATTTTCGATCAGAGCGATCATGATGCGCCCCATGGCAAAGGCAGTTCCGTTGAGTGCGTGGGCAAGCGCATTTTTTCCCTCTCGTCGCACACGAATATTCAATCGTCGTGTCTGATAGTCAGTTGTGTTTGAGGTGGAATGCGTTTCGCGATAGGTGTTTTGTGAAGGCATCCATGTTTCAATATCATAGGTGCGGGCCGAAGGTGCACCGATGTCGCCGGCGCAAAGTTTCATCACACGATATGGAAGTCCGAGCCCTTGCATCAATTTCTCTTGCGCACCAAGCAAAAACTCATGCTCGGCATCGGACACTTCGGGTACGGTAAAACTGAACATCTCAATTTTATCAAACTGGTGCATACGTAAAATGCCGCGCAAATCTTTTCCATAACTTCCCGCCTCTCGACGATAACAAGGAGAAAATGCGGCAAAACGCAATGGCAACTCATCTTCTGCAAGCATCTCATCTGTGAGCATGGGCCCCATGGCTTGCTCGGAAGTTCCGATCAACACCGTGTCATCGTTTTTGAGATGATACACTTCTTCCTCTCCCCCATGTTCCAAATATCCCATAGCTCCCATGGCTTTGGTAAAAATTATGTGTGGAGGAAAAACCGGGGTGAATCCTTCTTTGATCAAGGTACTAAACGTATATTGCAAAAGTGCGAGTTCAAGCTCAACCATCTCACCTTTGAGATAGGCAAAGCGTGCGCCGGAAACCTTGGCTGCACGCTCCATATCAATCCATCCATGCTTTTCTCCGATTTCTAAATGATCTTTGGGGGTGAATGGAAAAGTTGGAGGCGTTCCAAAAGTTCGAATGACTTGATTACCTTCCTCACCTGTGCCTTCGGGAACATCCTCACGCAAAATGTTGGGATATTGGCGCCATGCTGCTTCAAACTCGGCTTCAATTTTTTGAAGCTCGACCTCGAGGATCTTTCCTTCTTCTTTGATACGGCGACCTTCTTCGATCAAAGTAGGCCGATCGTTTGCATCGGTTTTTGGAATACGGCCAGCGATCTCGTTTGCTTTGGCTCGTAGGTTTTCAACTTTTTCGAGCAATGTTTTGCGTGAAGAAGACAGGGAAGAAACGCTTGCGATATCAAGATTTTTATGCCGTTTACGGTTGTTTGCAACAACAAGTTCCGGCGCATCAATGAGAAGTTTTGGATCAATCATAAGTCAAAAATAAATATGGATTTCCCCGCCCATACAGTGTGCCTCAAAAATCAACCGAAAGGAAGTAGAGGCTGGCCTTGTGCCAGCCCATGGGATATGTCATTGCACCAGCCCGTAACAAAAAAGAGACTCTGTCGTAGAGTCTCTCGTCATCACTTCTTCTTGCACTTGGCAAACGTACTTTGACAAACAATCGTTGCTGACGCACCTTCCGTAATCGTCACTGATCCCGCAACCATACGTTCCCCATCAAACTGTGCCTCAATCGTGTAGGTTCCCGGGAGGACTTCGGCAGGAAGCGCATGAGATGCGTCACCCGCAGAAATCCACACCCCCTTGGCATCTCCGTCTACTCCCACACTTACCTTCACAGGCGTCTGGGGCAAAGGATCGGGTTCCACAGGAGCGATCGTCTTGACGACCTTGGACTTTGTCTTACTCTCGGTTTTGACGATAGGCTCTTCGACCACAGGGGGTGGATCAGGAACCTTGATTTCAACAACAGGATCGGGAACAGCAACAGACTCTTCAGTGATCGCTTCCACTGGATCGAGAGGAACACCAACGGGTTGTGAGAACAGCCACCAGGAGATCCCTCCTGCAACCGCAAGCGACAACACAATCGCGCCTGCAATCCCCCGCCGAAGCAAAAGAGATCGACCCGCTCTCCTCTCCATCACAGTCAAAGATTTCTCTTTTTCATCCAGTCCCAAAAATGTATTGCTTCCGGCGGAAATATCACCCATTTCTTCGGGAGCCACGATCGTCATTCCCGGACGATCAGGATCTTCGGGCACAACAGGTTCCTCCACAATCGCAGGAGAGTGATCCCCTTCCTTTTTCTTTTTCTCATAGGCAGTCAGGGGAAGAACATCGGGCGGATCTTCGGGAAGAAGCGGCAGCGCATCTTCAAGCGTTTGCAAAAATTCTTCGGCCGTTTCGAAACGATCCTCGGGCTTGGCGCGCATGACGCGAAAAAGCACAGGGTGAAGCGCCTCGTGAATCCCTTCCATAAGTTGAACGTCTTGCGCCAAGCGTGTTCCCAACAAGGGCATTTCTGGCTTCTCTCCACGCAGCGCTTGCCACAAGATCATCCCGGTCGCGTACAAGTCACTGCGCGCGTCTGCCTTGGCCGATCTGAGATACTGCTCGGGCGCCATGTAAATCAAGGTGCCTAGCACATCACGATCCGAGGTCAAACCTTTGGTCGCGTTTTCAATCTCCGCATGTGCGATTCCAAAGTCTCCGAGCTTGATTACTCCATGATCAATGAGGAAATTGGCAGGCTTGACATCGCGATGCACGATCTCCGCCTTATGGACAACATCGAGCGCTTTCAAGATCGGACGCAGAATCTCAGTAATGGCAAATCGCGGAGGAAGCGGCCCTCCCACAAGATCCAGATATTCCTCGAGGCTTCCGCCCTCGATGAATTCCATAATGATATAAGGGAGATAAAGTTCCTCCCCTCCCACGGTTGCGTCCTTGATCTTGCCGTAATCATACACAGTGACTACATGAGCGTGCTTGAGCGAAGCCATGGTTCGCGCTTCGCGCAAAAATCGGCTGCAAAGCACCGGACTTCGCGCAATGATAGCTTTGAGAATCTTTACCGCGCGATCAACGCCAAGCGTATTATCGCGCACAAGCCACACTGATCCCATGGCCCCTTCGCCGAGTTCGTGAATCGGTCGAAACCGACCATCAGTCTGAGGTTCGAGAAGACCAATGCCGTGTAAAACGGAATCCATTATGGGCCTCCTCCTTCGTTTGCAGGTTTGACGGCAAGAAAGGTGGACGCAGCACCCAGGCCCACGGAAACAACACCAAGTCCCACAGCAAAACCTCCGAAGAGATTGGCGCGGGTGCGCAGTGCGGGGACACTATCGTCGGGGACAGGATTTTCCATGTCCATGATCTGATGTTTGGTGGCAAGGGCCACGGCATAGCAACCGATCGCGGCCACTCCACTTGCACCCGCAGAAATGCCCCAGGGTCTGGGACTCATGCGCACATAAGGAATATCGAGGGGTTTGGGACCCCAGATGGGCATGGTTTCTCCAGGCTCGATGTAGCGCGTTTCCATGACCGTACCTTGTGCATCGAAAATTTGGACAACCGCAGGCTGTGTAAGAGGACGATCCGCTCCACGCACACCATTGACAAGAGCCCATCCGTCTTGGGGCGGATACACAGGCTCAAACTCTCCATCGGGAAGAAATCGAGCTTGCGCGTAAAGCTTGGCAAGCGGATGCTCTTGTGAAGGAGCAAAGCTCTCTCCAATTTGCCGCGTGGCATCCAAACGTTGGATTGCAAGCAAAATGGCGCCTACACGGGAGCGATCAGTGGTGAAATAAGACAAGGCCATAAGCCAGTGAACGTGGATGACGTCCGCTGGGGTCAAGGGAGCGTTGAGGCACCGCAAGGCGCTAAGCGCGCGATCGCGCGCGGAAAGAAGGGAGGCTTGTTCCATATCCTCAAACGCCTTCTCGCCTTCGCGCACCAAGGAGATGATTTCCTCTACCGTTGCCTGGCTCTCGCAGGCGCCATGTGCTTTCTCTGCGCAAAATGCGAGAGTCAACAGAAACAAAATAAAACCGATGAGCAGCAAGGGTTGTGACTTGTTTTTCATAGGTGTTTCTCCTGCAAGGTTTTGGAAGGAAAGGCGGAAAAAACCGCGAAAAAGAAAAAGTTGATTTGGAAAGAACAGACGTCGCATTGCACCACAAAAAGGCCTTTTTGAAAAGAGGGTCTCTCTTTTCTGCTTTCCTAAAAAAAATAAAAAGTTTACTATACACAAGGAGGTCAACATGCGCTCTTTCACCAAATGGTTCGAAAACCATGGGAGTACGATTTCTTCTTTGGGAGTCATTCCCATAGTTGTACCTATGCTTTTTCTTCTCTTGAGTGATGTCTTCTCTCACGGCTATCTGAAGCTACCGCCCTTTCTTGCTGATTTTCTCTCACTCCCCCAAGATAAAAAATATGAGGGAATGATCTTCCTTGTCTCCATCATTGGCTTGAATATGGTCGTCTTCGGAGAAAAAGCGCGCTATAACAAAGCAACGAGGGAACAAAAACGTTCAAACGACAAGGATTGAGTTTTCCTTTCAAAAAATTCGATGCTTCCTCTCGACCATCATCCTGATGGTCTTTTTCAAATCCGATCTATTCACAATGGTACAGACGACACGAGATATTTCTCAATAGGGGTCATTGGGGTCAGGTCTTTACCTTTTACCTCTGCTATACTGTTACTACTATGACACGACCATTGCGTATCATTTATCCAGGAGCGATTTATCACATTACTGTTAGAGGAAACAGAAAACAAGACATCTTTCTTGACAATACAGACCGAAAAATTTTTCTACAAACTCTGACATCCGTCATCAAAACATATCATTGGATTTGCCACGCCTATTGCCTCATGAATAATCATTACCATTTGATTATAGAAACCCCCGAGACGAATCTTTCCTCCGGTATGCGTGATCTTAACGGCATTTACACACAAAGGTTCAACAAAAGACACAACACAACTGGGCATGTATTCCAAGGAAGATTTAAAGCATTTGTTGTTGAAAAAGAATCATATTTGCTCGAGGTGTCCCGATATGTCGTACTAAATCCTGTAAGGTCTGGTTTGGTCATGTCTCCGGAAAAATGGCCATGGAGCAATTTTTGTTTTACCTCCGGACTGAAAAAATCCCCTCCTTGGCTTACAATAAATTGGACGCTCGACTACTTTTCTTCCCAGTTATCTAAAGCGTACAAAATGTATAGAACATTTGTGATGGAGGGGCTGGAAAGAGAGATGCCTAAAATGAGAAAGGAAGATGGAATCGTTCTTGGTTCTCCGCAATTTGTTCATGAAGTATGGAGGATCGCAAAAAAATCTTCCGAAAAAAAGGAGGTATCTCGCGCAGAAAAAATTATCGGCAGGCCGAGTCTTGAAGAACTATTTAGAGATATTCGGGGGATAGAAGAACGAAACAGTGCTATACGTTTTGCGCGCGAATGTTGCGGTTATTCCGGTAGTACTATCGCTCATTTTTTGCATCTTAGCCCTACAACAGTAAGTCTTATCGCAAGGGGAAAATCGAAAAAAATAAAAAAGGGTAAAAGGTAAAGACCTGACCCCAGTTTGACTCAAACGAAAAAGCTACTTCGCATGGGAAGTAGCAGGCACAGACGGACGGCGGCGGTAGTACAGAAGTTGGCCAACAATGATCGTCGAAACGATTATGGCCGGAACTTGTGAGATGAACAGACCGAGATTCGGTACCTCTCTGATGGAGTTGATCATCCAGTTGGCACTGGCCATGGCGGGAAAGAGGAACATCGGCAAGCTGAACGCCGAGGCATTTTTCTCCCGGTACAATTTCCAAATCTGGCTTGGTCCACCCCAGAAAATAGCCAAGAGTTGGAAGACAGCGGCGAAGGTTCCGAATGGATGGGATACGAGTGAACTGATGACACTCTCCATGGTGTTCCTCCTTGTATCGGCACGGGTTGAGATCTGATGTGTCTGTTGGAACGAAATAGTAAACCGTATTTTTACGGTTTTGTCAATGGATAAACGCTAGAATTGGCCAAAAATAAGGTAGATTGGCTTGACCGTGTTGATAAATCGTGATTGACTAGGAAGCTTTCTTGTGTTCCCATAGAGCTGTAGGGGGAAATTAAATACGCCCCTTTTGGGCGATTTTTTTGAGGGCCGGATGTTGGTGGGGTTTACAAAAACTTACCGACACCTGGTCCCCAACGGGATCATTGCTCTTTCCATGATGGGAGAAATCCCATCCCATGGGTTGGCACAAGGCCAGCCCCTACCACAACCAATCCCTGCCGTGCAAACGGCTGGGGCATCATGAGGTGCATCATGCGTACCGCTACCGCGTACGTGCTCTTTGCCCTCCTGCCCCTCGCTTCGTGCGCGGGGTTGGTGGGTTGTGAGATCTTTGATGATACTGGGACCGACGACACCGATACCGACACCGACGACACCGACGTCCCGGACGACTACACCGTGACGTTCGACTTCGATCCGGTCTCGGGCACACCCGTTGTCGTGACCGCGCAAGGTGACAGCGACGAATCCTGCACCGCGCCCTGTCAGGTACAGGTTCACAAGACCGGCCTTTGGCAGATCACGGCCGAGAATGATGTCTTCTGGTACATCTCCTGGGCCCAGAAGCTGGAAGCCAAGGACGATGAAGCCACGTTCACCTATGAGTGGGACGAGGACTACGCCTACGGGGTGAAGATCGAAGAACCGACCCAGTACGTCAGCGACGTGGATGGGTATGAGTACATGATCTGGACGGAAATCCGTTCCCCTGATGGTCTTCTTTCTGATCTGGGTCATGATTACGTCGCACTGCATGGACTTCCTAATGGAACCATTCCGCTCACCGGCTATACTTTCGACTGGACTGACGAAGGAATCGGAGGCAGCCGGTGGACTGGTTATATTCAGGAAGACCTCGAGATCATTCACTGGGAAAGGTGGGATCTTGAGGGAGAACTCCTCTATGAGGAGGATATGCGACGCGTCCATTAGGGACTACGAAGCTTGGCATCATGCCGGGCTTTTTTTGTTTGTGCATGGGAGGGACATGGACACATGGGAGGGGGAACCCCTCCCCTACGACACGGATGTACGGGCGGGGTTCCCCCGCCCATGTGAAATGTCACGTCTATAAATTTTCCCGCTCATATGTCGGATACAGATGGATTATTACGAATATAATCTCGGATACGGGATAAATCATTTTCATCGCGCACAATGTGATCATAATATCCGCGTTGCCAGAGACGGCATGAAAATGATGGCCAATTTTGTTTTTTGACACCAACAATATATTCGACCGTTGTCATTGATTTGAAAACCCGAATGATATCACCCAACGTAGGGGTGGACCTTGTGTCCACCCCTACGTTCTCCGCCCTCGTGTCCACCCCTACGTTTTGGGATGGCACGGTGCATAGGGATGGCACAAGGCCATCCCCTACGTTCTCCGCCCTCGTGTCCACCCCCGTATCCATTGTCATGTTTCCATTATCATTTGAACAATGATCGGATTTTGCATTCCGGACGGACACGGTACATTGGGCCGGCACAAGACCATGGGCCGGCACAAGGCCGGCCCCTACGGCGGTGATCCATATGATTCCGTGGAAATGATCGGGCATGACGATATATTCATCCAATACAATGTCTGGAAATTTGTTTGGCAATTCATTCCATATGTGATGAACCATTTTCCCAATGACATTCATTATCATTTCTCCATCCTTCACTTCTCCAAACACCATTTCTCTCTTTTGTGTACATATGGTCACAAAATAGGCACCGGGATTGGTATAATTCCATTCCTTCAAACGTAGTGATTTCCTTTTCGTGTATGGTATAAACATAAACCCCCTTTACTTTAAGGGGGTTTATCTATTATTTTTGGTTGGGGCTGGCCTTGTGCCAGCCCCTGTGAAATTATTTCATGATTCACGGTTCCACCACAATCTCTCCATCAAAGTAAACCCATGGGTCTATTCCGGAGGTTGCGCCACACCTTGTCCCACCAGGACAATTCTCCCAATCACATTCATCCTCATATCCAGTATCAATAGATTCATCCTCATAACACCCCGATGTTCCATCAAGTCCTGCATCACATACCCCCGTACACCATCCCCAATTATCCTGCACAAACACACGCGGACGGAAGACACAGGCGCCCTCATCGTTCACACATGGCGAATTGGTGACATTCCCTTCCTCATCCTGATCGCAAGATTCCAGACCAGAGACAACGCCTTCCGAACAAACATAGTCATGGGTAAACGCCACATAACTGCTATCGCAAGCATCCGAGTATAAATCCCATGTGTCCGCACCTGCCGAACATTGGTTTACCGGATTACTGATATCTCTTACTCCACGATGGTTCTTGTAAAAATTATCATCTGCTGTGGAGCCACTATAGGTTCCAAACCCGGTCTCATCATCAGCCCAGTCCACCAAAATCGTACGAATCGGCATTTGGTTTTCATCCGCACTGGTATAAAACCGCGCAGTCGCGTGCAAATTTCCCTCCGCTCCCCGCACTTCTCCCTGATCCTGCTCGTTCACGCTAAACGCATCCTCCTCCCCCTCCTCACATACGGTCCCCGAACAATCCCCAACTGATATAACCACCGGAGGCTCGGGATTGAAAGATGTATACGTTGTATCATCGTCTCCGCGCATCAAATCTTCCCAAATCCAACTGACCGAACTGCTTTCTCCATATCTCCCATAATGTCCCAAAGAAGAGGCCGCATCGACAGTCAAATCATTGATACCGCTATACCCATCATCAAATGAATAAACGAGATAGGACTCTGCAAAAATCTGCGCAAGACGACTGATCGCTGCGGATTCCGTCTCACTGGAAACAACGCTTCTTCCTGTTTCTATTCCGCACCCATACACCGGATAGGAATAATCCCCAACACCAGTTTCTCCTGTATCTCTCCCAACTTCGATACATTCATAAATAAGACAATCCGAATCATCATCACATCCATCACCCATGTTTGGTCCAATGTCACAAGTGCTAGAACTGCATGTTGGAGCCACACCTCCCACACTGTTGCAATCCACATCAACCGTATCTTGTTCGCATGCACAATCAGAATCAAGACAGTACGTTGTGTCCATATAAAAACCCTCGGAGGTCGCTATTTCAAGATATGGCCAGGCGTCATCGCTTCCATCCCCTGTTATGGCGTACCTTTCGGCACACGTGATAGATGAACGAGCATTACGAATATCTGTCTCATCTTCACAAGTCACTGCCATGGCGGGTTGTCCATCTCCACCTGCTCCGCTTGTATCAATGGATCCTCCCAGCTTTCCAAAAACCTCATGCTCAAGACTGACAGGATAAGTAAAATGTGTACTTGCGTCATTAATGATATAGCCGTCCGCATCAGGACTATTTGATTCGTTCCACACACGATTAGTCCATGCTTTATTGATGTAATCCGATTCAACCGCAACCTGTACAAGACTGGTGCATGCTGCGTCCAAATCTATGGAATCAGTGAGGTTAAAATTATAATACCCTCGATTGCTTCCGTAACTTGTACTGGGGAAATCGTCTCCGATAGTATAAGGATGAAGAAAATCATTGATCGAATCTGTGACTCCACTTACTTCACAATCATCGTATGCGCTAAGCAAATCTATAAAACTCGCATTTGCCGTCATGTAAACCTCAAAACTTGATTCAAACCATTCGTAACGCGTTATGGAGGTCCCCTCTACCATTCCGTTGTCTATCGTGTATTTTCTCGCATACTCCCCTTCGGTCCCCGGATCCTGGCAAGGCTCTCCGGTATCGGTATGAAAGGAACCTTTGGGCACGCAAAAATAAGAGCAGTCGTCATTACCAACTGTGCAAGCATCCGCATCCCCCTCCCCAGTTGTATCATATCCCAACCCTCCACATCCGGTCATAACCCCGAAATAACCATCAGGACACAGGACACTTTCAAGACAATCCCCATCTGTTTCTATCTCGTCCAAGAAATCCCCAAAAGTTTCATGTCCATCATCACATACACCCACGGTCTCTGCGCAAGACAATCCTGTTCCATCCGCCGACGCTGTTGTGCGAAGAGAATAGGAACCGCTGATATCCGCGCAATAATAGGTGTCTCCGTCGTCATACCCTGCCTCAGTGTATTTGCCGTACAAATCGGTAGAGCCCACTAATTGATCAACCGGAAGCCAAGTCAAACAGGCGCGGTTTTCTTCCGCAGAACTGCCGAAGATTTGAATGGATGTATCTTTTTCCAAACAATATCCTTCCCATCCATAATAGGTATCGAGTTGTGAACGCTTACCACAAATGCCTGTAAAGTCCTCGTCGATATCGGAACAATCGTCATTGGAATCACAATAAAGTCCGTCATTGTCCCCGCCCAAACAAACGCCGGGCAAGGTGTCACTTTCCGCATAATCAACCGAATAATAACGTATAGCCGCTCCATCGCTATACGACGCTTTTTTGTAAGAACACGTGCAATCATCGGTGGCAAAATAATCCGATCCGTCCACATTGGTAATGGGCGCACATACGTCGGCGGACTGGAATCCGTATCGCAGTGTATAGGGTCGTGAATCCAATCCGCTCGGAGTGCTTTCCGAACTCCCTTCGTCACTGATCCAACTTTCCACAATTCCTGTTTCTTGGGATGCGGAGTAAGGCGATGTGGCCTCCGGATATCCGCGACATTCTTTTTCACGCGCGCCATAAGCATCAAACGGATCGGGAATGCCGTCTTCGTTGGCATCGCGAATATCGGTCAAACACGCTTCACTAAAACACGAGCCCGTATAGGTGTTTGCCGTCAACGTACAGGTAGCTGCCGACGCGCTGCATTCACTTGTCTCCACACAGGTATTGCTGTTTGGAACAAGCGCGTCCACACACGTCCCTTGAAGGGTGTCGCAAACCGCAGTCAATGTCCCGCCATAGCTCACCCCCGCGCAATCAGCGGCTTTGGAACAATCCGTATCTGACACCACCTGACAATAGCCGACCACACATTGGCTTCCATCACATTCATCGTCGCTTGAACAAGAAGATCCGTCATCCGCGCACGCACCGACATAACAAGTACCGCCTGTCCCAACCGTGTCTGTATCACAAGTCCCTGCCACATAAGATAATCGATACATGTCATCGGCAGGTTCACATGTTCCGCTTGCGCAATCACTGTCTTCACTGCACTCATCAAAAGGAATGTCGCTTCCGGCTCCAGGACTCAACACGTACCCTTCGCTTGATACACACCACTTGGTTGGCGCGATATTAAACTGGCCATAATGTTCAATGGGTAATTGTTGCGCAATCGCGTAACCGGCATAGTCCCATCCGTTCCAAGACGTATCGCGCTGCGCATAGACAGCCGGTGTGAGCACGTCAGCCTGGGTCGAAATATATTCATCACAAAAACTTGAGTCTCCTTGCGCCGTATATTCCGAGCATAAAGACACATCATTGCAAATCGTTTGATAGGTAGAGGAGGTTTCATCCCAACTCACTTGGCTGCTGGAGCACGACAACCAGGCCGCACATGCGCGATCGCGATCCACTTTCAAAATCGTATTGGTGTCATTTGTGAGGTCACAAGCGCCCAGATCCATGGAATACATGGCTCCGCTGCAAAGGTCATCTGTGTTTGTACAAACACCCGCAACCGTTTCCCCGTTTGTGGTTTGTAAATCAATGCAATCATCGCTCGTATAGCAAGAGCGTTCCATAAATCGCTCTGTGCCCGCAACCTCGATACCCGTATAAGCCATGGCCATGGGCGAGTTGATCGCGTCGTCGGTTTGCGTGGTATACACACACCGCCTGGCGCACAAATCATAAGATGTCGTCCCGTCAGCCGTGGTCACCACCCCCCCGCCCGTCCCCTCACAATCAATGGGATCTTGGAGAGAATCGGCCTCATCGCTAAAAAACTCATCCGCATGGGCGGAAGCCATGTAACTCGCTGAGGCGTTATAACTTAACTCTGAATCTGTAGTGTTTAAGAAAAGCGCACAGCCTTCTTTTTGACTCACCTTCCCACTGCAACGTTCGCTGTCGCGCAAAGTGCTTTCATCAAGCTCTTCATCATCAAGATAATAATAGGACATGCCATCCTCATACAGCCCGGCGGCCACATCCATAGGATCAATAAACTCGGAACACAAATCATAAGTTGATTTGCACTCCGCAACCCAGCCCACATACGCATCATCCCCATTTCGCCAAATACCGGCCTGGGTTCCGGAAATCAAATACGCAGTATCGGCCGAGGTAAAAGCCTCATCCCCATCAACATCTGTCCAATAACAAGGTTCTTGTGCATCAGATCTAAACCACCCCGAATACTCCACACTTCCAACCGTTACTTCGGTTTCATACGTACACGTTTGATCCACAGGGTCTTTGTAGTAATACGTTCCCTGCTCGGTCCCTGTCCACGCCTCACAAAACAACGCTTCATCATCGCACAAAATGTCTCCGTAACTTTCGGGGTCATTGATAAAGTAAACCGAGGTAAACTCCGTCACTTCGGTTTTATCTTGGGAATACGTTGGAAATCCCAATTCCTGACACCCGACTGCTGCGTCTGAACATGTCATACTATCGCTTTCGATCAAATGACGCGGAGTGTCGTTTGTAACCACAACAGCCTCAGGACCCAAAATCACACTCATGGTGGAATCGGAAGGAAGATCCACAGGCAGCGAACCGTCAAAATCAAACAAACAATAAGAACGTCCTGTGGTAATCGCACAATAAGTGACACCGTCCACGACACAATTTGTCGTGGAAGAAACCGCAACCGGATCGGCGGGATCGCCTGCCGTGTGATTTTCGCAACGCGCGCTAAAGACTTGAGTATATTCCGAGTCACTCTCTTGCGTATCGTAAAAAGCTTTGCATCCCACTGCATCCTCGCGGCATAAATCGGAAAATTGATAGGCATACGCATCTTCTCCCTCGCTGTCGGTATACGCTTCGCAGCCGAGGTAATACTGATCCGCATCCACACCCGTGGGAGTTTGATCGCATGTGGAAGGCACGACCCAGGAATCTTTTATAAGAGTAATGTTCTCCTCCGCTTGTTTGAGCGAGATATTATCAAGGTAAAAAGTAACGTTTGCATCCGCGCTCCAGCGCAAAACCGCACTGTCATCAAAATCTGTGAAGTCACTGGTGTCCAGGGGTCCCAGTTCATACAACTGCCAAGAACCGTCAAGGGCAATGGACGTTACTGTGGCATCAGTGGCATCCACAAAATCATGAGCTGTCCCGCCCCCTCCGGCCTCTACCAATTCCACATAAAGATTTCCATTTCCCTTGGCCCAGAAACTCAACACAAAAGTTTTACCTTCCACGAGTGTATCATCCAAGGTTCCGCAGGAATTATCCGCTTCCTCAATCGAACAATCCACTGTTCCATCTCCGTCCGCATCAATCTCACAGAAAGAACCCACAATGGATCCGGAAGTACAGCTCGTCGCATCTGTGGAATCAAAAATGGTTGATGGAGTGGCGGAAACCGCGTAGGACTGAAGAGTCTTTACATACCCCAAAGTTATGGAGGGAGGAATAACGATTTTGAGAGAGTGACCGTCTGTGGCAACGGACTCGTTGCTCAAAGATGATATCGCATAAGTGGTTTCATATCCGGCCACATCACCGTCTTCAAATGTATCGGAAAAAACCGTGGAAGCATTGCGTCCGGCGCCGCCGGTATATTCACGACACCCAACCGAAGAGACAGGACACTGTGTGCTTTCTTCCGAAAAACCGAAATAACGACATGCGCCTGCGCTTGTCCAATACCCGCCCGAATCCTCGCAATCCAATTGCTCGGCATTATCCAAACGATAAGCCACACATGCATCGGTCACCGAAATGGTTTGTGACCACAGGCGATAGTGCACTTTTCCTTCGCTGTCAAAAAACTCGCGACAATCGGGATTTTCAAAAATGTCGTCATGCTGATCGCATGTATCATCCCTGGCAATGTCCACCAAATGTGCACCTGTTATGTCATCGCAAGCGATCGTTGTCTCTGATGTGACATTCCATTGTGTACAAGGAGCCTGACCGATATCTTGTTCGGTTTCCGCAGAAGCAACGAATGTCAGGGTGGCGCTATCGCTTCCATTGGATTCAAGAAGTTGCCAGGTACGCAATTGATACCCCTCCACATCTGACCCCTCCCATGTAAAAAATGTGGAGGATTCTTTGTCGCTGGTGCCGTCTGACATTTCCTCGGTCAGACAGGGACGCAAATAGGTGTAAGACTCGGCTGTTTCTCCTCCGGTTTCCACGGCGCTTAAATTTGTAAAACTTTCACAACCCGCATATTGCTCGGTGCAAGCGACAGCGCGATCTTCAATGAAATACAAGGGAAATTCTTCGCTGTCGTACAGGGTGGATTCTTGCTTATAGGTGGTATAACCCACGCACTCGTCCGGACATTCGTCGCTTGAGGATAAAATGGCCGGGACCGACGGATCACCATCTTGCGGCGTATACAACAAACATCCGGCTTCCGCGGACGCACACACTTGCGCATAGTTGTCACAAGCGCTTGGATCATCTTCATCTCCTTCACATCCGAGATAATCGGGCGGAGCGATCAAGTACGTGGAGGTGAGGGTATTGTCATTATAACCTTCAACAAAATCATTCGCGTTTTCGCCATACTCAAGCTGGATTGCGTCAAAAAAGATGTTTTCATCAGAACCGACTGAAACCTCGGCATAGGTTGTCTCATCGGCGGTCGTAAAGGTGCAAGAATAACGTGTCCATTCGCTTTCATCAATCGATGCTCCGATCGTAAAAATATTTGCTAAACGCGTACAGTCTCCTCCGTACGAATAGCCGGAAAGATCCACGGCATCCCCCTGTGCATCCACCAAGGTGAGATACACTTGCAAATCCACTTCACTGGTTTCCTCCTCACGCGCATAAAAACTCAAGGTATAAAAAGCGTGTGGTGAAAGCGTGATTCCTTGTTGCACGATCTGTGCGGTTTCATCGGTCCAAACATAATCCGATCCGTATTTGGCTCCGCCCGCATCCTCGGAATAAGTGATACCCGAAGCAGTCCCGACAATGCTCCAAGAATCAGGGACATTGTCATCATCTTCATCATCTTCAAAACTGGAATTTTGAATGACGTTTAAGGTAAGCCCGTTGTCAATTTCGTAAAACTCACCGCATCCCGCATCACTTGAGGTACAAGCCTCGACTTCATGATTAAAGTACACGCGATCCTCATAAGCATAGCGGTTGTATGTATAGGCCGTTCCGGAGTCTGCCATATAGGTGATGGGACTTGTGGATCGTGAGGTGCCGGCATACTGCACTGATGCCGCGCGCGCGGCTGTATCAAATGTTTCGTTTGGCCCAAGCCAACCATAGGAATCATCGCTTGTATCGGAAAGTGTTCCCCCATCGTTATAATATTGATTGGTACGTAGCCACTCGCACCCCGCGTTTTCGCTGTCACACACGCTAAAGTCCACGGTATCCAAAAGATAATTCACTTTTTCACCGGAATAATTTTCGGTAAACGAGAGACATGTGGCATACTCGCTTGGACATTCTTGCCCGCGAAACTGCCACGTATTTTTCTCACGCACACAATACCCATACCCGCCGATACACTGTCCTTCTCCATTTTCCTCAATGCAACTTGGGGTATCCACACAAGAACTTGCACGCCCGGACGACAGTGAAGTTGTCATAATCTCACCCATGGCTATAGCGCGACATTGTGTGTCTGGATATTTGAGCACCCAATTGGGGTCAATCAAATGGCACCACTTGTGCGTGTCATCATCAATATTCCCGTTTGCATCACAATCATCGAATCCATCCACAATTTCCTGAAGCGTGGAAGGATTGGAAGAACTGTTGCGCATGGCAGCCATTTCCCATCCAACCGGAACAATGCGCGCTTTGCGCATTTTAACGACATTGCCATAGCAATACCCATAGGTATAGCAATAGGGGTCTTGATTGCGTGCCAAATCTTCAGGGGAAATAAGCGGCCAATCTCCGCGCAACAACCCTTCATCGATCGCTTCTTGCACCGTAAGAGAAGTTTCTCCGGATGTTTCCCCGCGCGCTACTGCAGCCGCGAGATTTGCATCCATGACACAATTGTTAAGATTGCGGTTCATGACTCCCCCGCTTGGACATACGACAAATTCGCTCAACGCATTATATTCGGTTACAGAAATGGGATTTGTTGTCACGATGCGTGAAAAACTTTCCTCCGCATCTTCCATGCTTCCAACCGACACGCCTTCATAATCGGATAAATCAATTTCCGTAGGTTCAATATCAAACAACCCTGTATATAGTTTGTTGAGGAGTTGGGATAAAAGCGTATTGGTAAACACACTGGCTGCCTGCAAAAACATACCAGAGATAAGATGGGTGTTTTCCAAAACCGCGCTCATGGTCAAATTTACTTTTTTATCTTCCGCTTTGACCACGTCTTCTTCAAACTTTGTCTTTAAAATGGAGGCCGGGGTTTTGACGGTTCCGGTTAAAAAATCCCGCACATCCTGGAATCCATCCGAAGCATTTTGAGTAAAAAAGTTTTTCCATTTCGCTTGAGCCACTTGCTCATGCACCTTGATATTGAGACCAATGGCTGCGCTTAGCTCGTTATTTCCCGGCCGCAATCCTTTGCCAAATGTTTCCAGTACCGTCTGGCTGATCCCCTCGGGAGTGACATAACGACTCACTGTGGAGGAAAGAAAAGAGCTCCAATTTTTTTGGATATCACGAAAATCACATTTTGGCTCTTCGGGTTGATAGGCTTGTTTGATTGAAAGCTGTAAAGCCAAAAGAATCAAAGGATCTTCGGGTGTACAAAGATTAAACTTGATGTCGAGCAACTCTCCGGAAAGCTCGGATAAAGATCCCATCGCCTCCCCTGCCACATCCAAACCAAATTGCGCCCAATTATCCACAGCCGACTTGTCCCAAATGAGTAGTGATTGACCCTCACCTCCTGTGGCGACCGCCATGGCCGCATCATAGGCAAGACGATCGAATACAAAAGTCCCCAGATTGAGAAGCGCACTTAAAAGCGCGACTTGAATGGTAGGTTTGATGATTTTTTCATCCGTGGTTTCCAATGCCTTTGCCGCGCCTTCGGGAGGATTCGCGTATATTCCAGGAACAGCCCCGGATGCTGTTTCAAGTGCAGCCTCGGTGGTGGCGATAGGGTCCACTTGCGCTTGCACAAAAATCGGTTGGAAAAAACCGGCAAACAAAAGCACGGTCAATACAATACTAAAGACGCTTATTTTCCCTGCCCTTTTTATTTTTATTTTGAAAACGCCAAACATACGTTATTCGGTTTCGATTTGTGTTTGATCGAGCGATCCGGAAGCGAGAGCCTCGGTGAGCGAAGCGTCGAACAAACTTTGAATCTCTTCATCACTTAATGCATCAATCTCTTCTTTTGTAACCCCGGCCTCCAAAAGCATCTCCCGAATTTGATCAGGAGTCATGCTCATAAAGTAGGCCATGATTTCCTCTTGTGTTTGCAAAGACTCTACTTGTTCTCCATCCACTCCCACTCCTTCGAGCATTTCGGCTGTGTCCACTTCATCGCTTCCTGCCGTCTCGGCAGAAATCACAGTACAGTCCGATCCCATGGGGCAATTGGGGTCATTGCTCGAAAAAACCTCCACATCATCGCTATACCCATCAGAATCTGTATCAGGAAGATAAGGACTTGTCTTAAAGACGTAGAGCTCATCGTAATCGCTTAATGTATCTCCATCCGTATCAATATTTTTTTGTTCTTGTTTTTGTTTTTCTTCCGCTTCACTGGATGTCAAGAAATCCTGGCCCGCATATTCCATCACTTGTTCTTCAAATGGGCGATATAAACTGGAGCGCATGGAACGAAATCCGAGTACCAATCCCCCCACACCTAAAATCATCAATAACAAAAAACCGACCTTCTGCTCGGAGGAAAGTTCGTGATGCTGCCGATCCGATTGGAAACTCTTTGGCATATCCGCATCCTCTGTGATTTTTCACTGAACTCACGAGGATTGCTTGCTTTCTCAGTATAACAAAAAACCTCCGGTAACCCCAGAAGTTTTTAAAAAGTTTTGCACAGGTTTTAAAAAAATAATCGTGCGTGTAAATCCATCCATTGTGGTGGCGTAAGATTTTCCGCGCGCACACGCGGATCGAGTCCCATCTTTACAAGGGTCTCTTTGACCTGTGTTTCGGTTATTCCCTGGAAGCCATGAAGATTGTGGTGTAATTGCTTACGCCTGGCAGAAAATCCTTGTTTGGCTAACGCAACCACAGGCTCAATATATTTTGGTTGATGATCTTTCAAAAGATCGAACCGCATAACCGCAGAATCCACTTTTGGTACAGGTGCAAATGCGCCTTTGGAGACTTTGAGGACGCGACGACATTGTCCATAGAGTTGACAGACAACGGATAACAAACTCATATCAGGAGGTTCTGCCATGATCCTATCCGCGACCTCTCGTTGAATAGTGAGAATAAGACTTGATGGTCGCGGGGAAATTGATAAAAATCTTTCCAAAATAGGAGAAGTGATCGCATAGGGAATATTCGCCACGATCTTATACTTCCCTTCTTCTAAAGTGATAGTCTTTGTAGACGTTTTTATTTCTACCGAGATTCCCGATGGAATCACGTCAAAAATATCTCCTTTTACAAGATCAATAGATGCTCCGAAGCGTTTTGTCAGAATGGGAATGAGATCATGATCTAATTCCACGGCCAGCACTTGCGCTCCTGCGTCCACCAAGACTTGGGTCAACTCCCCGGTTCCCGATCCGATTTCAAGCACTCTTTCCCCTTTTTGAATTTCGGAAGCTTCAATAATCTTCGCGAGCACATGGCGATCTTTAAGAAAATTTTGGCTATAGCTTTTTTTTGCTCTCGGCCACATACCATTTTGGTATTTTAATGCTCCCTCGCCTTAACACCGTGATCTTTCCGTCTTCTTCTTTGATGATAGTCGAGGATGCGCGTTTAGAAAGAGGCCCCGCGTCCAAAAGTATCTCTACGGATTTTCCAAGCGAGGCCAGAGCTTCTTTGGTGGTATATGCGCACGGATCGCCCGAATGATTGGCCGAAGTGGCGATGATCGGCCCGTTCAAGCGACGGGAAAGCGATCTTGCCACAGGATGAGAGGAAACACGAATCGCAATCGTGCCATGACAAATAACATCTGGTGCTAATCCGGATTGAGGACGTACGGGAGCGATGATGGTCAACGCCCCCGGCCAATAACGCTTTGCAAGCGCTAAAAGTCGCGGGGAAAAAATCGCATAACGTTTTGCCATGGCAAAACTTGAAACAATCAAGGGGAACGTTTTTTCTCTAGCGCGACCCTTGAGTAAGCGCAAACGTCGTAGAGCTTTTCTGTTTGTTGCATCTGCCGCAAGGCCATACACTGTCTCGGTGGGAAAGAGAACGACGCCGCCTTGTTTGAGTATCTGCACCGCTCGCGTCAATTGTGATTGGGTGATGTGGGGCATGTTATAAAATTTCAATCCAATATCCGGTAGGGGTGAACGGCCGTTCACCCCTACGTATGCATTTGCATCCACGCAATCGTTTTCTTTAATCCCTCATCCAATGATACCTGCGGCACCCATCCTAATTCTTTTTTTGCCTTGCGATAATCGAGCGCGGAACGCATGACTTCACCAGGACAAGCCGACTCGTGGCGTTCAGGTACGGAGGACTTGGTGAGTTTTTTGATTTTACGAAAAAGCGTATTCACACTTGTTTGTATGCTTGTGCCAATATGATAAATGCCGCTGACAGGATGAGTCATCGCAAGCATATTGGCGCGCACCACATCATCGATATACACATAATCGCGTGTTTGTTTTCCCTCTCCATTGATCACTGCTTGTTTTCCTTCGAGCATCTTTTTTCCAAAAATCGCGATGACTCCCGCTTCCCCATCGCAGCGTTGACGCGGCCCATACACATTGGCGTATCGAAGCGCCACAAACGGCATGCCATGCACCATGTGTTCAAAATAGAGATACATTTCCGCTGAACGCTTGGCAATGCCATAAGGAGAAATGGGGTCAGCGGAAATTTTTTCACTATAAGGAGGACGTGCGGTATCGGAATACATGGCTCCGCCTGTGGAGCAAAAAATAAATTTTTTGGCGCCAAGTTTTCCGGCAAGATGCGCCACCTTAAGCGTGCCTAAAATATTGGCCTCGGCGTCAAAGGCGGGATCTTCCACAGCTTTGCGCACATCAATCTGGGCCGCGCAATGAAAAACGATATCAGGTTTGATCCGTTCCATGAGCTTTGGTAACTGTGGATTCAAAATAGACATTTTGGTGAAATGTGCATTTGGATTCACATTTTTGGTAAGCCCGCGGGAAAGATCATCCACCACATATACCTTTATATGCCGACGAATGAGCGCATCGACGATATGGGATCCGATAAACCCCGCTCCTCCGGTCACCAAGGCTGTTTTATATTTTTGAGGCATAGAAAAAATGAATCTCCGCGCAGTAAGCTGCACGGAATGAGCAAATTAAATCATGACCGAAAAACGAGAGCCGAATCCTCCGGTCTGACGCCAAGGAACATCCACGCCAAGACTGACATGGTGAGCACTACGACCCCAACACGCACGCGGCACAGTAACGGTGGAATGAAAAAAAGCTCCTATAAGGTAAGAAATGCTTTCTTTGTCATTTTGCCAGTTATCCATTGGTTTTCCTGTTTCCAAAAGATGAATCATAAAGGCTGTGATCCAATCTTCGGGAGTCGTGCCTGTTTCACCATGATAGGGAGAGTCTTTATCACCTTGAGCTCCTTGAAAAATGGAAAGATATTCACTGGGGGTTTTACCTGCTTCAAGAGGAGGTCGAGCGACGAGGTCTCCCTGGGGTGTTCCTCGGCCTTCACGGGGAATGGAAGCAAAGCCCGGGGAATGTGGATCGGAAGGATCAGAAGGCTGAAGAAGATGAACAGTCCAACCAGGAAAGGAATCTTGATTGTCTTCTTGTTCTTCAAGTATCTCCATCTTTGTCTTTCCTTGATGATCTTTCGGATCAAAAGACTGTGAATAATAGACAAGCTTTGGAGAATCCCCTATGTCTGCTCCTTGATAGTCTTCACGCATCCAGAGAGGATTATTAGTATCAAGATCAAAGGAAGGATGGGACTTCTTGTGGGAAAGAAGGAATTGTTTGAGTGTTTCTCGGAGAGTATCAAGGCTCATCCCGAATGGAACAAGGAGGAGTTTGGTAAAGCCTTGATCGTGTTTGGTGAAAAGTTCGCTACGGCGTTCAAAGAGACGAATGGCAATTTGTTCGAGAGTTGGAATGGAATATTCATGACCATCTATACCCGTGATCATTCCGTTTTCGAGAAGCCCAACTTGTTCAAGAAGGGAGACTTGGAAATCATATTGCTCGCGAAGATGATAAAACTCTTCGGCATACTCAAGGGCTTCGGTATAGTCTTCTTTCTTTGGTTCCCCATTCTTGAGAAGATATTCAAAACGCTCAAGAAGATCGGCAAGTCGTTCGAGATCTGGAATGGAGAGTTTGCCGGTCGCCTCGCGGAGGAGATCGGGCTTACCAAGAGATTCTCTGGAAATCCCGTGAGTTTTTGTAAAATCAATGATCTCTTGTCGTAGAGTTTCAAAATGCGCGCGGTGTTCTTTGGGAAGAGAATCACGAACACTTGAAACCGAATCCATGATTGCTTCGTGGAGAGTAGCGGATAAAGGAGGTTCAGAAGACAGAGTCCCCCTTCGTCCCGCCGTTGGCGGGACTTCGGAGGGACAGTTTTCACTTTTTGTGAAAACTGTTGGTCGAAAAAGAGACATAGTTTTAATGAGAGTGACTATTCGCCGATAAAAATCTTTCCCTGGTATGTGATCAGTCATCACACATATGACAGCCAGACACTATACGATGAAGGATAAAGATAAAGAATAAAAAAAGGACAAAGATTAAAGGTCAAAGGTTAAACCACCACCGAAGACCGCACCCCAATGTCCCCACCCCGATCACGAGGACCATTCCTGTCGAAGTTAACCCGCCGACTGACACGGCCCCAATACGCGTAAGGCACAAGGATGGAGGATTGAAAAAAAGCTCCTGTAAGGTAAGAGATGCTTTCTGTACCATTTTGCCAGTTATCCATTGGTTCTCCTGTTTCTGTGAGGTGAATCATAAAGGCTATGATCCAATCTTCGGGAGTCATACCGGATTCTTGGAAGTAAGGGGAGTTGGAATCGTTTTGAACTTCTCGAAGGAGGGAGAGATATTCATTGGGAGATTTACCTGCTTCAAGAGGAGGACGGGGGTTCTCGTCTCCTTGATATATTCCTTGGCCTTCACGGGGAATGGAGGCAAAACCTTTTGGAGTTTCGGTATCTTGATTGTCTGGGTTTGAGGGTTGGAAAAGATGAACGGTCCAACCAGGGAACCTTGTTCCACTCCCTCCTGCCACCTCTGCGGAGGCAGGGGTCCATCGTCCTTTGACTTGTTCTTTGAGTATCTCCATCTTGGTCTTTCCTTGATGATCTTTCGGATCAAAAGACTGTGGCTCATAAACAAGATTTGGAAAATCCCCTATGTCTGCTCCTTGATAGCCTGACCATGTACAGCGTGGATCGTCCGTATTTAGATCAAAGGAGGGATTATTCCTTTTGTATTTGAGAAGGAATTGTTTGAGTGTTTCTCGGAGAGTATCAAGGCTCATCCCGAATGGAACAAGGAGGAGTTTGGTAAAGCCTTGGTCGTGTTTGGTGAAAAGTTCGCTACGGCGTTCAAAGAGACGAATGGCAATTTGTTCCAAAGTGGGGATGGGATAGGTGTTACCGTCTATACCTAGGATGGCTCCTTCTTTGAGGATACCTACTTGTTCAAGAAGCTCTACTTGAGAATCGTATTGCTCTTTGAGGTGATAATACTTCTCCGTATACTCAAGGGCTTCGGTATAGTCTTCTTTCTTTGGTTCCCCATTCTTAAGCAGATATTCAAAGCGTTCGAGAAGATTGGCAAGTCGTTCAAGGTCTTGAATGGAGAGTTTACTGGTCGCCTCGCGCAGGAGGTCGGGCTTGCCAAGAGATTCTCTGGAAATCCCATGAGCTTTTGTAAAATCAATAATCTCTTGTCGCAGAGTTTCAAAATGCGCGCGATATTGTTCGGGCAAAGAATCACGAACACTTGAAACCGAATCCATGATGGCTTCGTGGAGGTTTGCTGAAGTGTGCTGGACTCCTGCCTCCGCAGGGGCGGCAGAAGAAAAAGACTCTGAAGTTGGTCGAGAAAAAGAAACCATATGTTTACTCCTCTTGATTCGCTTTTGAAAAACGATCGGATGCACCCAATTCCTTGCGTAAATACGCTTCCATAAATGGTTCAAGGTCTCCATTCAAAACCGCTTGCGGATCTTGGGTTTCAAATTCGGTGCGATGATCTTTCACTAATTTGTACGGATGAAGAACATAAGAGCGGATTTGATTTCCCCACTCCGCACTTTGATATTCCCCCCGCAACTTTTGTTTTTCCTTGCGCTGTGCTTCCAGTTGTATTTGATACAAACGAGATGCGAGAACCCTCATAGCTGTTTCTTTGTTTTGTTGTTGCGAGCGCTCATTTTGACAAGTCACTGTCGTTTTTGTTGGAAGATGCACAATGCGCACGGCAGAATACGTGGTATTCACACTCTGTCCCCCATGCCCACCAGACATAAATGTATCAATGCGAAGATCTTTTGGATCAATCTCCATCTCGGGCAGTTCTTCAAATTCTGGGATGACTTCAATAAGAGCGAACGTGGTATGCCTCATTTGTTCGGCATCAAAAGGAGAAATGCGTACGAGGCGATGCACACCGGCTTCGGATTTGAGATACCCATAGGCATAACGTCCTTCCACACGAAAGGTAATACTTTTAAGCCCGACTTCTTCTCCGCGTGATTCGCTCAAAATCTCCACGACCCACCCTTTTTTCTCAACAAATCGAGCCAACATACGATAGAGCATCATAGACCAATCATTGGCTTCGGTTCCACCTGATCCGGCATGAACAGACACAATGGCTCCAAAGGCGTCATAGGCTCCGGAAAAAAGCGTGGCAAATTCCATGGATGAAAAACGTTTTTCCAAGTCATCCACCTTGGCGGTTACTTCATCATGTAAGCTTTCTTCATTTTCCGCAATCGCCAACTGGGTCATCTCTTCCAAATTTTCTATTTCGGAAAGAAAATCTCTCCATGTTTGAAGTTCGCTGCGTAAATCTGCGACTTGTTTGGACACCTTACGCGCTTGATCGGGTTTGGACCAAAAATCCGCGCTTTCCATTTGCGCTTCCAAGCTTTTGATCTGAATCTCTACGGTATCCAGGTCAAAGCAACCCCCAGGTGCGGGAGGTACGCTCGTGCAGATCTTGGATGCGAGACAAGAGTTCTTTCATACTGCGACGACTGGAAAAATCCAGACTAAAAAGAGACCTCCAAAGGAGGGCTCTTTATTATTTAAAGTTTGATATCTTTGGCGTACTTTCCTAAAACTGGCATCTCCCACATATTGCCGTTAAGGGCGTTTACGATGCCAAGCAAAACAAGAATCAAAATACCGATCGATCCCAAAACCCAAAGCACTTGGCCCACAAATGGAACCACATTGACAAGCCAAAGAATAAGCCAGGCAATAAGAAGTACCAATCCTTGTTTGCCATGATGTTGAGCAAAAGGACTGTCTTTTTTGAGAAGAAGCGGAAGGAGACACAAAAATCCCAAATATCCTAAAGCAGCGATTATTTTATTTTCCTCTGCATCTTTTGGATTTACGGCCTGTGGCATGGTGCTATGTTGCATGGTTTCCATAAAAAATAGTTATGAATGATCGACTTTAAGATAGCAAAATGAGAGCGAAATGAACAGGTATCACAACAAAAACACCCGAGATGCCTCGGATGTTTTTTGTTACCGGATGACCCCACCTTCGCTCAGCTTTGTTGAACTTCGGAGGGGCAATATTTTGTGTGTAACCACACAAAATATTACATCCCCATATGCATACCACCTCCCATGCCGGAAGGTGCGGGCTCTTCTTTCTTTGGAATCTCGGTTACGGCCGCTTCAGTTGTGATAATCATAACCGCAATGGATACAGCGTTTTGAAGCGCGCTACGCGTCACCTTGGCCGGATCAATAATCCCTGCAAGGGTCAAATCTTCATACACATCGGTGGCAGCATTGTATCCGAAACCGTCTTTATTTTCTTTCACCTTCTCTACAACAACCGCCCCATCTTTTCCTGCATTCTCCGCGATCATACGAAGCGGTTCTTCCAAGGCGCGACGTAAAATGGAAAGTCCTACACGCTCATCTCCTTCCACTTTGGCATTTTCCAAAGCGGATAAAGCGCGTAAAAATGCAACACCACCTCCTGGAACCACACCTTCCTCCACTGCAGCCTTAGTCGCTTCAACGGCATCGGTAATGCGATCCTTCTTTTCTTTCATCTCAGTCTCGGTTGCCGCTCCTACCTTTATTACTGCCACTCCACCGGAAAGTTTGGCAATGCGTTCTTGAATCTTTTCTTTTTCAAAATCCGAATCGGTTTGCTTAAGTTGTTGGCGCAGTTGTGCCACACGATCCTCAATCGCCTGCTTTTCTCCATGACCATCGACAATGGTTGTGTGGTCCTTGGTCGAAACAACTTTATGTGCCTGACCCAAGTCTCCGATCGTTGCTGTATCGAGTTTCAACCCCACTTCCTCGGAAATCACTTTTCCACCCGTGAGAACGGCAATGTCCTCAAGTGTAGCTTTTTTACGATCTCCAAATCCTGGAGCCTTAATCGCCAACGTATTAAACGTGCCGCGTAATTTATTGACTACCAAGGTGGCCATGGCCTCCCCATCAAGCTCATCGCAAATAATCACCAATTCTTTTTTACCGGCATGCGCAACTTTTTCTAGGAGAGGAAGAATATCTTGAATAGAACTGATCTTTTTGTCTGTGATCAAAATATGGGCATCTTGATACTCGGCTTCCATACGATCGGGGTTGGTGATCATGTAAGGAGAGGCGTATCCGCGATCAAATTGCATGCCTTCCACGACTTCCACATCCACACCAAAAGTTTGAGATTCCTCAACCGTAATCACACCGTTGTCTCCCACCTTTGCCATGGCCTCAGCGATCTTAGCTCCGATCTCGGCATCATTGGCTGAAATGGAGGCGACTTTTTCTATTTCTCCACCTTTAATTGGGGTGGCAATTTTTTCTTTAATCTCTTTTACAATCGCTTCGGTTCCTTTTTCCAGTCCTCGACGAATCGCTTGAGGATTGGTACCGGCAGTCACATTGCGCAATCCTTCGGCAATCAAAGCTTGAGCCAAAATGGTTGCTGTCGTTGTTCCGTCTCCGGCCACATCGTTGGTTTTGCTGGCGACTTCTTTGACCAGCTCGGCACCTAAATTTTCAAACTTGTCTTCGAGTTCGATTTCCTTGGCCACAGTCACTCCATCTTTTGTCACGATGGGTGCGCCGTAACCGCGATCCAAGATGACATTGCGTCCTTTGGGACCCAAGGTCACTTTGACCGCATTGGCGAGTTGATCCACCCCGCGTTTGAGCGCAGCGCGTGTTTCCTCGCTATACATGATTTGTTTTGCCATAGTCTAAATAATTAATCTTCCAAAATAGCCATCACATCCTCCATGCGAATGACCAGATATTCTTCGTCACCGACTTTAACCTCATCGGGGGCGTATTTTTTAAATATGACTTTATCGCCTATCTTTACCTCCATAACATTACGCTGACCGTTTTCCATCATCTTGCCAGGGCCCACGGCAATCACTTCTCCCCGTTCGGAGCGCTCTTTGCTCACCGTATCGGGGATGATAATCCCTGCCTGAGACGTTTCTTCGGCAGAAATCGATTTTACAATAATATGATCTCCTAAAGGTCGAGGGTTCATAGTGCATTTCGACTTAAGAATAAGTAAAGGCATATTAGCAGTCTTCCTCATAGAGTGCCAGAGACGACGATTATTGTAAGAAAAAAAATAAAAACGTCAACCTTTGGGGTCAGGTCTTTACCTTTTACCTAAATCCTAAACTTGCTTATTCCGCGCAGCTTGCTGCGCGGTTACCGCTTAAGTACGATAGGAGGGTATGAGAGCGGTCAGAACAACAGAACACAATGTTTATCAAATCCATTATCATTTTGTGACACCCGTGAAGTATCGTCGAGCCATTTTCGGTTGTTCTGACCGCGAGCAGACCATCCGTCTTGTATGTAAAGAAATTGAAGAGCGTTACAGCATAGAGTTTGAACAAGTGGGGATTGATACGAATCACGTTCATTATCTTCTTTCCGCAGCCCCAAAGTTTGCTCCTTCCGTTATCATTCAAATCATCAAATCCATCACTGCCCGAGAGCTTTTTCGAAGACACCCGGATCTTCGAAAAGAACTTTGGGGCGGTGAACTCTGGACGGATGACTTCTTTGTCTCCACGGTTGGTGAAGGAGGAAACCGAGACGTGATTCGAATCTATGTTGAGAAACAAGGAAACAAATCAGATATCACCCAGCTTAAGCTTTTCAATTTTTAACCTCTGATACCGCGCAGCTTGCTGCGCGGAGGTTCATTACACAAAAAATATCTGAAAAATATCTGTGATTGTAAATGATGTTTTCTCAAAAAAAATAAAAAATGTGGATTCTTGAAAATACCAAAATAAAAAAATATGAGGAAAGGTAAAAGGTAAAGACCTGACCCCTTAATCCTTTTCTAGAGATAACCGAAGAGTCATTCCTATCGTAAAAGCTGATAATGCCAAACCAGGCCAAAGACTCCAAAGATAATGATCAAATAAAGCCAAAACGCCTATCACTATACAAAAACCGATTCCAAAAAATCCTTGAGATTTTTGAAAAACAGAAACGATTACTTTCCCCACTGTCATTCCCCACCAGACAAAGACGAGGAAACCAAGCAAACCGATCTCGGAGAGCATTAAAAGAAAAACATTATGCACGGGCTGATAGGCCCACGCGGATTGACCCGGAAACAAAACAGAAAGGACAGCGGTATAACCTCCCGGCCCTACACCGATCACAAAATTTTTCAAAAACACCTCACCCCATTGTTCATATCCGTTCACTCGCTCGGAAAGAGACAACGCTTCCAAACGTTCGCTCGTATCAAACCTTGTAAAAATAGCTTGAGAAAAAATGGATCCCGCCGCCAACATTCCTATTACACAAAAAAAAGCGATCGTTTGGAAATGAGGTGGTGGTCGTGTATGGAATCGCCATGCCGCCATGACAATAAAAATCAACCCAACCACCAAAGCCAACCAAGCACTGCGAGAAAATGTCAAAACAAAAACAGAGCCAAAAAGAATCGCTATCGCCGACAACCAAATCTCCTTTTTCCCTCGCCATCCCAACCACATCAAAAAAATAATTGCGACAACAAAATATCCTCCAAAAATATTCGGATGCGGAAATGATCCGTACGCGCGCAAGAGACGATCCCCCCCCATAGCTATAACCGATGTTCCCAAAATCGAAACGTCTTGAAAAGCCAATCCAAAAAAAGTGGAAGCGGGACTGTTCCCCATAAGGACTTGAAACCAGGCAAGAAAACTTGGGGTCACAAGTCCTGCAAAAAAACTAAAAAGAAGCATCTTTGTCTGTACGCGTGTGTCTACGACAAGGGAAAAAAGCGCATAGGCAAAACAAAGATGCAGGAGATGATACAAGGCGCCATCAAAAAACCGGGCAAAAGAAAGGGAAAGAAAACAGGCGCCAAAAAAAAGAATGATCCGTCGTTGCACTTTCCATAAACCAGAGAACCACACCAAATGTCCTCGCAAAAAAATCGCCACAAGGATTATGACCTCCACCGCATACAAACTAAACGTTCCGTACTCCCAATGTTCTCCGTTCAAGAGCCCTTCAGAAAAAATCCATCGCGTTTGCCAAGGAAGCAAAAATAAAACCGCATAGGTCAACCCTGTGGCCATGTGTTGACGATCCCGCGCTCTAGAAAAAAACCCCTTTATCTTCGCAAAGCTTTTGCCACGCATCATAAAAATCTTGTCGTCGATCTTCCACAAAAAATTTGAGCATGTCTTTGGATAACACCACGCGCGTATCTTTATTGACAAGCATTTTGGTCCTGCGAGGGAGATGTGCTTTTTGTAAAATGGAAAGTGGAATCTCCAACCAATGCCAAGGAACAGAGATAACCGGAACTCCCCTTACACTTAAAACAGGATGAATGGCCCGTCCCTCCGCATGAGGTAACCAACGTTTCACCCAAACGTTTTCTTTTTGAAAACGTGAAAAAATGTCTCCGCGATCTAGCATGGGTTGAAGAGACCTCACCCAATACGCGAGATAAATGTCTTTCGGAAGCGCAACCTTGGAAAGATTGAGTGCTTGATCGGTCACAAAAAAACTGAAACAAAACGGATCGAGTTTCTTGCTTCGCACATGATCCCCCGCCATCTGCGGTCTTCGGCGCAACAATAAAAAAGGAAGTACCATCAAAAACCGCGCGGTCCAAAGTGTTCCCGGACGGACGATCACGAAAAGATCAATATCACTTTCAGGGCGCGTGTGCCACCACGCAAGTGTATTACTGGCCGCAACACCGCGCACCATAGGCAAAAAAGAAAATAATCGAACCGCGTTGCGCAATTTTCTGTATTTCCTGGCGGCATCCAAAAAACGTTCTTGCCGCAGGGCGATCCACTCGCAAAGAGGAGACTCCGCAAGACTAAAAAATCCATCTCGTGATTGAATCTTTGACTGCAGCCACGTGTCTTGCGCCAGCGCTTGATAGACCTCTTCAAGACGATGAGGTGTCAATGGCCGGCAAAGCCATTTCCAAATTTCAAATGCTGTGAGTGGATAAGAAAAAAGTGAAAACCAACACAACGTGCGCACAATCGCTTTGGAAACATCCTGCTGTAAGTCTTGATTTTCCTTCACATATCCTCATCATAACACAAAAATCGACAGTGTTTGGCCGTCGATTTTCTTTGAGACTAAGAAGGAGTTTGTTCTGCGGGTATGCTCGGTTCCACGCTTTTCTTTTTTGAAAACACGATCAACTGTTGCAACACGGAAATAATATTCACGGTGACCCAATACAAGGTGAGACCGGCTGGAAGCGACACCCCGATGACTACGGTCATCACGGGCATAAAATACATCATGGACTTGTTCATGCTCGCCAGCATATCTTCGTCGCGCGCGCCTGTTTTCTTACGCACGGGAGTGGGAACGCGCTTGGCCATGAGCATGCGTGTTTGTACAAACTGAAATGCGCCAGACAACACCGCAAGCACGATGCTTGGTTTGGTCAAATCCACGATCCCCAAAAATATATGACGAATCTCTCCGGGATTTGGAATAAATGTGTAAAGATTCACAAGAGACTCGGTATTGAGCCCTGCGATAAACACGCGGTAAAGTGCAATCAAAATAGGCAGTTGGATGAGCAATGGCAAACAGGAAGAAAACGGATTGACCTTTTCTTTGCTGTACAGTTCCATCATGGCCTTTGCCAATTTTTCCTTATCATCTTTGTATTCTTCTTTCAGCGCTTCTATTTTTGGCTGAATCTCCTGAAGCGCTTTTTGTGATTTAAGCGAAGTGTTCGAGAGTGGCCACAATAAAAGTTTGATCAAAATCGTCAAAACGATAATCGCAAACCCAATATCCCATCCGGGCAACAAATCATAAATCCCAATCAAGAGATTAAATAGTGGCTGATAGAGAATGGTGTGAAAAAGTGACATATCCTCCTATGAAGACTCCTTACCCTCTTTAGATTCTGGCTCGACAACCGTTGTTTCTTCCGATGCGGGCACTTCTTCCGAACTTTCCACCACTTCGACTCCTCCCACCTCGGAAATATTGATCTTCCATCCGGTCAGGCGTGCGGCCAAGCGCACGTTTTGCCCACCCTTTCCAATCGCCAAAGATAACTGATCCGGAGCCACCATGACTCGTGCGGTGTGTTCACGATCATCAAGCTCTACGTGTTTGATTTTTGCGGGCGACAAAGAATTGGGGATGAAAAGTTCAGGATCTGTATTCCACTCAATGATGTCAATTTTTTCTCCACCCAATTCCGCGATAATGGTTTGAATACGCGATCCGCGTTGACCGATGCAAGCACCGATCGGATCCACGGTATCATCAGCCGTAAATACCGCCACCTTGGTACGTGCCCCTGCTTCGCGCGCCACGGCTTTTACTTCGACGAGTCCGTCTTGCACCTCTGGAATTTCCACTTCAAATAATTTTTTGACAAGTTCCTCCGTGGTACGAGAAATGAGAATCTCCGGACCTTTGGTTGTGAGCGACACTTGTTTGATGTGAAATTTCATGCGCTCACCCGGACGATAAAACTCGCGTTCCATTTGATCCTCGGGTCGCACCACAGCGGTCGTACGTCCCAAATCCACCAAAACGACGCGCCCTTCCATACGTTGAATGGTCCCAACCACAATCTCTCCCTCACGCTCTTTAAACTCACTGAAAATCACTTCGCGTTCGGCCTCGCGCAATTTTTGCGTGATCACTTGTTTGGCGGTCATCGCGGCCATGCGTCCAAACTCTTCCAGTACGGGAAGTTCAGTACGAATAATGTCCCCGATCTTTGCTCCAAACTTCAAAACTTGAGCGTCGGCATACATGATTTCGGTTTTGGAATTAAAACGAGGGCCATCGTCTTCTTCGATTGAAAGTGCGGAAATATCTTGTCCGGCTGCCCGCGCCTCTTCGATTTGTTTTGCAAACGCCTCGGCACGCGCTTGACGCTCAACTTCCATTTTTTCCAATAACTCTGGATCAATATCCTCGACAACGGTTTTTACATCAAACACATGCATACCGCCCGTGGAAGGATCGAATTCCACTTCGATATTTTGCATTTTATCGCCAAAGTCTTTGCGATACGCTGCGCCAAGCGCAGACTCAATGGCCTCCAAAACAGATTCATACGTGAGCCCTTTTTCCTCACAAATCTGTCGGATGGCTTGTTCAATGGGTGATGGCATAAAAATAGTTTTTAACAAGAGAACCCGTCGTTATCGACAGGTTCTTTCTACGCAAAGACTACCAGGATTGACCATGTGTGTCAATGGAAAAAATATGATGATGTTCATAATGACCTGGGACTTTTATGATGATCGCCACAACATCCAGACGCCAATGGCGATCCATCCATTGCTCTTTTTGTAAAATCCAATGCGCGGATTTTTGCATATGTCGTACTTTTGCAGGAGTCACGGCTTCTTCGGGATATCCAAACTCGGTACTGGTTCGTGTCTTCACTTCCACAAAAACGATTTCTTCTTGATCCTCACACACTAAATCGATTTCTCCAAAAGGCGTACGGTATCCCATAACCAATATCTTCCATCCTTTCTTCTTCAAGACCTCGGCGGTATAAACCTCTCCATCCTTTCCTTTTTGCTGCCGCCACTTTGCCATAACTATTTTTTCTTGGAAGGGAGGTAAGCATCTTTTTGTTGACGCTCTACCTCACGTTGACGCCACAAGGGAATGCGTTTTTTGGCGATCCATCCGTAATAGCCGATCCATGCGATCAATCCCGCCAGCCACATGGGGTACCAAAATCGCGCGCCGAATAAACGGATATGTTCATAGCTAAAGAAAAAAAGACAGACACCAAAAAATCCCATAACAAACAGAGCAAGCCCCACACTATCCATCAGTCGCTTCGCATGTTTATCGGGCATGCGTCGTACTCCAACCATTCGTGCTGCACATCCCATGACAAAACAAGTGATAAACAGAAAAAATAATGCTTGCCCTATTCCACCACTCACGACAGGAGGATCTAGGGTGAGCCAATACGATAAAGAAAAAAACATAGAACGTCTTCCCCCTTAGGACTTAATGAATAATAGACCGAAATGATACGGCCCTGCGATAAATGTTTTCAAGAAGTGAAAACCTGCCTCCTCGATCATCGTCTGAACATGTGTTTGATCCAAGCGCTTATTTGCAGGCGGACCAAACGATTCGCTCCCCGGCTTCCAATCCACAATCAATAATTTTCCATGCTGTTTTAATAATCGAGAAACTTCGGAAAGCACGACAGAGTTTTGATGCGTGAGCACGGAAAAATTCACCATACTTATAAGATCCAAACTGTCGGGAGGAATCTTCACCCCACCTTCGCGCTCACAATCCCCCCAAATTATCGTGATGTTGGTAAGTTGTTCCGCACGCGCACGACCTTCGATGCTTTCCAAAACGGATTTCAAAATATCCACGGCATACACCCGCCCATTGGGCCCCACAAAATCCGAAGCCGCAAACACAAAATGGCCAAGAGTGCCTGCACCAAAGTCTGCATAGTGCATGTGTAAATCAAGTCCTGTCGTCAGGAGAATGGCGTAAGGATCTAGAAGCGCACGACCGGTTGGAATAGACATAAAAACATTAGACAAAAATGTCGGCAAATCCTCGCATCAAATCGGAAATAATATCCGTGGCAATAAACACACCGATAAAAGCGATGATGACTCCGCATATTTTATAAAAAATAGATGAGCTTCCCGGACCCATTTTTTCTTCGGCAAAATCGGAAGCACCAAACCAGCTGATGAGCACGTGGGTCTTTGCCACAAACAAAAATCCGATCATCATCACAATCAATCCCAAAAGAATACGAAAGAATGGAGACATAACGTATTGTTATTATAGCAAGGATGCCTTGTAGGGGCGAACAGTTGTTTTCACATTTCATTTTTTAACAGAGGAAGAAAATAAAAAGCCTCGGTGCGTACCGAAGCTTCGTGATGTCGTTTTGTTATGACAATTGGCAATCCCGTGATCTTATAATCTGAATGCGCCGAGGTTGACAATAATCTTTTGGGATACCGCTGCTCCCCAGCGTTCTTCCTGGCCTGTAACCGTCTCCATTCAAATCAAACGGATAAAATACATACAAAAACGGATGTTCTGGATAATGATGCACAACAATGCCCGGGGTTATTTCTGTCCTTGGATCCCAACGCACATCGTTGTAGCTCTCTCTCAAGCATCGCACCATGGAACCGATCATAATATCCTTTCCATTGCGATCCCTTCCTACGAAGGTTCCGGCACCTTCCAAATTTGTGGGAAAAACCAAAGGTTCGGGAAGAACGATGACTCTTTCTTCCGAAATCACCCACTGACTTTGACGGATCAATGGAACAGGAGTGCTGCCTTGCTCCAAAATAATATCCAGATCAAGGGGGTGATGGGTAGAATCTTTGCTCGGGACAATATCCGCAATGCGGTAGCTTTTCCCTGAGACAAACGTGTCTTTCGCTTGGATGAAAAAAAGAAAACGTCCGGACGCCAGATCAAGTGTGTGCTTCCCAAAAATCACCTTATCCTTGGTGTGCTCAAAAATATAAGGCTTCCAATCCAGAGTCAATTTCCTTTGCTGAAACACGGTAAACGCCCCATCTATCCCTTCGAAGGTGGCAACATACTGTCCCGAATTATTCTCACTGACCGAGGCAACACGCACGATCATATTTTTGGGAACAGGGGGGAACGGGGAATCTGTAATCTTCACCACTTGCCCCACAGAGAGTTGATTTTCCCCGTACTGGAAAGTGTTGCCTTCCAAACGAGGAACAAGGAAACGTACCGAGGAAAACAAGATGCCACCATCATAGGTGAGATAGAAATTTCCCGACGTCTCGAGAATGCTCACAAGAACATCTCCATCCTGATCAAGATAGATATGAGAAATCTCATAAAACTTCCCTACGGTCAATGACAGATCATCATCATGATTTGCTACAGTAAATTTTACTCCTTGTGCGATAGGGCTTCCGTTTACGGATGTCACCTCTCTCAAGGAAGATGGTGTGGGCTTTATGAGCTCCAATCCTCTTCTCAACCCTTCGCTTCGATTGCCGATAACGACAAGGTCATCTGCTCCTTCCAAACGCACGAGGATTTGTCCCTCACGCTGAGGCTTAAAAAATCCCAAGACCACATAATCTACTCCTGGTTGCAACTTCAAACCTTCTACGTTTGCGGAACAATGGATAGCATCACCCAAACGAATGAGGGATGAACCGGCACGTAGAGAAAAGGTCGGAATCGCCGTATCTCTTCTTTCTTCTCTGTTTTCTTGTGGTACTGCATTTTGGAGATGTCCGCGAAACACGCGGTATACAAGTTCATGGGAAGACAAGGTCTCGTCCGTACCTGCAAGAAATTGGCCCATACTCTCTTTGATCGTTGCAAACGGTGTAAAACGCGCGCGCAAAATCCACAAATAATCTCCCAGGCTGTGATGTTCCCAATCCCAAACGGTTTCCATTTGTGCAATCGCTTTGCGATACAAGAAACCAATATCAGGGGAAAACTCTCGCTGCCAAAACCACTCGATCGCCCTTTCGGCAACACATGCGGGAATCTGATCATAAAGAGGAATTGCTCCATCCATAACAGGAACAAAGACATCGTCTTTCGTAAACGCTGCAGTAAGCAGATGATCTGACATGGCTTGGATAGGTTGATCACGAAAAAAAACATTAAGTGAAACAACCGAAATCCCTTGAACACAAACGAGAAACACCGTATAGGGAAACGCGAGTGTAAACTCGCGACGATTTCTGTCCGCTGTTGTAAGACCGTATTTCTTTGCCCGTCCGCTTTCGGTCAAAACAGTCCATTGATCTTCGGGAAGAGTAGCGCTCAAACGAATCGTTCGTGCGCGCGGTGCCTGCTCGATCAAGAAAATACGCACTCCAAGCTTCTTTGAGACAAAACGACATCCACGAGGGGTGACTTCCATACAAGGAGGACTAAGAATTTGTCTCAAATCAGTTTTTCTTTCCGTTCCATCCTCTTCTTTGAGGGAAACAGCCCCATCCTCTCTGATGATAATATGTGGAAGTGTGCTCACGAAAACCTCCAGTTGTAAGGAACTTTGCCCTAAGTTGAGCGACTTTTTGTATCAAGAAAAACCACAAAAGTCAAGATTGCCTTGGTAGGGGCGAACGGCCGTTCGCCCCTGTGAGGGAAAAAACAAAATCCCCCTTCGTCCCACCAATAGCGGGACTTCGGAGGGATTATTTTCACATTTCATTTTTTAATAGAGGAAGAAAATAAACAAAAAAGCCTCGGTTGCGTACCGAAGCTTCGTTTTTTAAGCAGTCATTAACTCATCAAGATAAGCGTAGAATCCCTCATGATCCGGAAAGTCCACCAAGAACAAATCAGATTCTTCAGAAACTGTTTTGCGAATCACACCCACGGCTTTTAGGCTCACACTTCCCGTGAGATACCGAGGGGTCGAAGTATTGAGCGAAACGCGATCTCCCAAAACAGGAAGAAACTCCAATTCTTCGGCAAGTCCAATCCATTCAGACTCTTCCTTGAAACATACTTGAACGTCCTCCTCCATACAGGCGGTAACTTGTCCGATCTCCCCCATCTGTACCTTTCCCAAACCATAATGAGGAACCGCCTCCATCTTCACGCGCACGTGTTGCCCGGGAAGAAAAGTGGTTGGTTCTGACTTCCAGTCCACATATTCGCAATCGACGCTCATGTGGAGTGCGATGCATCTCATCATCTCAGTGGTCTTATAGATAGCTGGAAGCTCATCCAAACCGTACACGTTAGTAGTTACTCCCGGTGTCAAATCTTCTTTCGCTAACAAGTAAAGGAAAAAATCACCGTCTCCACCAAGTCGTCCTCGTCCTATAACAAGAAAGTTCTTATGAATTCCATCTTGATCCAAAGGAGAACTCATATTATAAGAACCCCTCCTCACAGGCTTCACAATATCCCCCACACATATCACATGTCCATTACAATCTTTTCCCGCCTCAAGCTTCCCTTTCGGAGGCCCGGCAAGATAATACGCAAGCGCATCGGGATGATTCAAATCATTTTTTCCCGCTGATCTTCTCAAAGGAATGGAAAAGCGCTTTTGTACAGCAAACATCTTCAAATTCTTGAATCGACTGGCGCGAAATGAACGAATCTCTTGTTGCGGATCTGATAGGAAAATCACGCGAAGTTCTTGTTCTCTGCCCCATGGTTCATAGACTCCCTTTACTACACAAACCTGCCCAGAAAATTGTTTATTGTCTCGCAGGCCATCTGCATCCGCAAGCACAACAAAGTCGTTCTGCGAAAATCTTCCCCCTGTTCTGTCTGTGATTGAACCTAAAATGGCTTGAACACTGGGAAGGCCTAAGATATTCCGAAAAGATCCTTGTACAAACCATTGGTAGTAATGACCCACGATTTCTTCACATAGCAAGGCGCTAAAACCGTTTTCAAACACCACTTCCATGAAATCAGGATATGAACTCCTCACAAAACCCAGTACTTTGAGATCTGTGTCAGTTTTGAGAAATTCGGTATCGGGCCCGCCATAACGCAAGGTTTGTCCACGACAAAGGGTGGTGTCCCCTAGGGTGAACGTGTCCGTAGCCACTTGGATGGTGTTGTTGGTAAGCATCCATTTACTTTTCCAAATCAATGGAACAGGAGCGTTTCCGTACTTGAAAATAAGATCACAATCAAATGGATGATGTCCCGGTTTATCGTTTGGAACAATCGCGAGGACTTGGTAGAGATGTCCGACCGTAAGGCCGCTTTCTCTCTTGAGAGGCAGGAGGTGATGACCCCATGTCAGATCAAGAGTGTTCCTTCCAAGGGTAATCTTCGTTTCCGTAATTTCACAGATATAGGTTTCCCACTTAAATGTAAAATTTCCACCACCATTGAGAAGCGGGAAAGACCCCGGGATTCCATCAAAGGTCACGAGGAAACGTGCAGGAGATGCCTCTTCCTTCCTGAGGGAAGCCACTCTTGCGACCGTATCCTTTTCCAAGGCATTGTGAGAAGACTGCGAGATCTTTATCACCTGCCCTACGGAAAGCTCCTTATCTCCGTGCTGGAAGGTGTTGCCTTCCAAACGTGGAATCAGGAACCGAACCGAGCGGAACAACGTGCCACCGCTATGGGTCAAGTAATACCAATTATTGAGTTCTTCTACCTTTACAGAAATGTCTCCATCCGCATCCCGTTGTATTTCCGCCACGCTATACATTCTCCCCTTGGAAAGTCCTGTTTCTTCTTCATCTGTGACCGAAAATTTCATCCCAACGACCAAAGGAACACCCTCGGTAACAAAGAAATCTTTTTGACCGTCATTGCCATTATCGGACAAAACAAAGTCTCCTCTTTCAAAACCGCATGGCAAACAAACGGGTGCGTCAATTCCATCCAATTTTGCATAACAATGATCGTTCCGTCGCTCGTAGAAAAAAGCAACGCGATAAAATTTTCCTTTGCAAAACAGTCCGGAATCACGTTGAGCGATCAGTACATCTCCTTGCCGCACAATAAAGGAACCTGCAACCATGGACAATGAAGCGCTCGGCTTATATCCTTGATTTTCGACAATGGGTTTTCCATCACGCCATTCCGGAGCTGAACGAGCTTTGGCAACACTGTCTCGGAAATAACCGGTAGGCGTTCCTCTATCTTGTTCGCTACAAAATCTTTGCAGAGACATGCCGGAAAAATTCCAAGAAGCGGAGAGTGGCCATAATGGATTACGACGACTCCAATATTCCCAATCCCAGATCGTACGCATTTCAGGAATTGTTTTGCGATAATGATTATATTCTTCTGGCCAATGATCATTGAAGCGGGACTGCCAAAAATGAGCGAGCACACGCTCGACCCCTTGTGCCCAAGAGCGACATTCTCTGGGCGCATTGTCACCCATACATACCAAACCGTCTGTTGCACGATAATTGGTGGTCCCCATGGTAAACAGTGGGTCATCAAGTGTGCGTAAAGGCTCGGTGCGATAAAATCCATGCACATTCCCGATTCCTCGTCCCGAAAGAGTCACAATAAAAATCACATAAGGAAATGCGATGGAAAACATCGAACAATCTCGATCTTTTTTCGTCAAACCGTATTTGCGCACGCATCCTCGAGAGCAAAGATCATCCCAAGCATCACCCAGAATATACCCCCAACGAATCGTACGAATCTGTGGAGGTTCCTCTATAACAAGATGGGATGTGCTCCCCTCTTTGGGAATGACAAACCGGCATCCGGAGGGAAGGACGTTTCCTTCTTGCACAAGAGAAAACACATCCTCTGCACCCACCTGTCGACGACTCACCTTGAGTCTCCGTTCTTCATTACCGGTCTCTCTGTTTATCATCACTCGATCCACCCGACAATCTACGGCACCACTTGGTCCTAGCAGGAGCGAAGTTTCTTCACGAACAGGCATGAGAACTCCTTCTTTTTTTCTTTAGTTTGAAAGGGCTATTCGCTTTTGCGAACGGTTGTTTTTATCTTATTTTACGCAAAAGGTCAAGGACATAAACGTAGGGGCGAACGGCCGTTCGCCCCTACTGTACCGGCCGTTTCCCCCTACGACGTTGCATACGAAAAAGTCCCACCTGTGGGGTGGGACTCGTGTCAGGCTTTGTCGCCTGCGTTGCGCACGAACTCGAGACTGTCCTCTTCCTTGAGGACGTAATCGTTGTCGACCGAGGCTCCGTTCACTCGTGGCATGTGCTCGGAACCGATGTTGAGGATGTCACGGAGTTCTTGCCGGATATTCCCAACGGTCATCCCCGCAACAGGGTACTGACCGCTGGAGGCGCCGCAGGCGACCCGAATCTTCTTCTTTGCCTTACCGTTGCCGTTTGGTGGCGGAGGTGGGGCATCCTCTTCCGGAGGCCGCTGATCCTCTTCCAACTGCTGACGCGCCCTGCCTCGCTGACGTCCGCCTACGGGAGGGGCCTCTTCCTGTGCCGGAGGAGGAGCGGCAGCATCTCGCTTCTCCTGTGCCTGCATGATGGCTTCCACCAACTCGGGATGGGAGGTCATGTTCGTGAAGGCAACATCGAGGCTCGATTGCTTGATCAGACTCTTGAGCTCGAGCTTGGACTTTCCAGCCAGTTCTTCCCTGGTGAAGTTCATGGTGCTACTCCTTGGTTGGAGGGGGTTGGGGGTGTCTCTGGTAGGAGTTGACCTTTCCGATTTCCATGTCAAAGAAGAGTTCGGCAAATGCCGGATCATTCAGGAACGCGGGGTGTTCCACCACATGCCAGAAGACCCAGCACATGAGAACGGAAACGGTTTCGTTGGCAAAGAACAATTGGGGCGCAGACTCGGCTGCCAGTTCCTCGCAGCTCATCTTGTGAGGCGAGCGATCTGTGGGGTGAGCGATTTCATTGTGCACCGTGGAAAGCGACTGGGTCACTTCCTTGCCGCCTTTGCGAACAAAGAGCTGGACGTTTCCGTCCGTGTAGTCGTTTCCGCCGCAGATGACGATGATGTTTTCCCGCCCTTGTGCGTACCGATCGATAACGTTCTTGGTGTCATTATTGTCAACGCCAACGAACACGACCGTATCTTGGGGAACCCCGGAATCATTGTCAACCTCGCACAGGAGGAATTCGATATTTTCCTCGGTCAAATACTGGCCGAAAGACACAAACTCGATCCTGGGCCATTCTGCTGAAATACGCTCTACCGTCACTTCAGCCTTGTTTCCCAGCCGATGAAACGCCTGACGTCCGCGATTCTTTTCCTGATATTCATCCCCATCGATCAAGGTCATTTTTACCTCGATCCCCTCGGGAAGAAATTGGCAGTAGCGTGAGAGCTTGGGGACAAGGGCACTCCCCACGCCCCCAATGCCCACCACAACGATGTTCAAAATGCGCGTGGGTACGATCATGGCTTTCCTTTGGGTGGAGAAGGTTGGTTGATGTCGACATCCTCCGAATGATCAATTTCTACTTCCAATGGGGGTGGAATGTCTTTGAGGATCCATTCTTCATCATTCCAATATCTCCTCGATGATCCTCTCCTTTCGTGAGTCACATGGGTAGGCGAGCTCCACGCGGCAGGAGTGGCAACCTGTACATGAACAGGAGCGGGAGGTGCATACCGAGTGACGCGAGAAATCCACTCTTGAGGAAAATCGTAATCAGAGAGTGAAGTCCCTTCCGGGAAATCTACACAGACACCCGTTTGCATCCGCTTGCTCTTTGTGGGAGGAGGAATGGGATCAGGCAAAGATCCCATGGTTGATGGAGGCTCGGGAAAAACAGGTGGCGGTGGAGGAGGAAGCATGAAATCAACAACCGTACTGAAAAAACCCGAAGTCTTGTTTCCGGTTCCCTGTGGGCGATACCTGGATCTCTTGTATGCCTGTGGGTCTTGATTCTTATGGCGAACCATCCTCGGCGAGGTGAAAATCTCAACCTTATACTCTCCCATATGCACCCCCTCCAGATAATCATCCACTGACTTCATAAAACGATGCCCATTCACTGCTACACAAACACTCACCGTTGGGTGATCACTGGGCACATGTCCGATCGTGATATGGAGACCGTCAAAGTGTCGCTCATCATGCTGATCTCCCCCGCTATGGCCGGCTTGGAAATCGCAATGACTGTGAATCGTCCCGGCCTTCACACATCCGTCCTTTTGCGCCCGATCATCATAGTGCACGCCGGCACCTTGCACTTGCTGCTCTGGAATATCCACAAACCATTGACGTGTGGACTCGTCGTAGAAAAGAAGTGCTACAGCTTCACTGTGCATCTTCTTGTAGATCTCACGGAAAAAATGCCAGATCTGTGCAAACAAAGCCAAAGGGATGCGCGGGACATCGAGCTCAGCCCAGGTCTCAACAAAGGCAAGTTGTGGGATGTCCGGAACAGAAACCAACGCCTCTACAATCCCGGTACGCTTGTGAAGAAACGTGCCGTTTCTCCCGACGAGATAGTACGTATCCTCACCTTGCGGCGCTTGCTCTTGCCCGGTACGGGCAATGAGAATGGGAAACTGGAGACTACCCATGAGTTGGAACCTCCAAGGAAGAAGGGGTGGGTGGGTTGATTTGACGGCCGCGCGCGGTCTTGCGAATGCGCCCGGTGCGTACAAGCCAAGGCTCCACGGACTGTTCGACTTCGGTGACTTCCATGTCCAAGGCTTGCGCCAAGGTGGTGAGTCCTGCGGACCCTCCCAGTTGATGCAATGTTTCCAAATAGGTCCTCTCATGGCGAGAAAGACCGCCTTCATAATCATTGAGTGCAAGAAGTTCGGTGACATCCTGTGAGGTCATCTTGTCTCGACTTGAAGACTTGGCGAGATCGGAAAGCTGGATCAAAAACTCATTGAGGGTACGAGGATTATCACGGCTATGGGCAATGAGTTGCCCCAAGCCTTCCTCTTCCAGGGTAAATCCAAGCAGTCGGCAAGACCGCTGTCCGATCTGTCCCATCTCCTCTTTCGAATAGAACGCAAGCTGATGCTTGATTCCGAATCGGTTGAGGAAAGGGGGGAGCAACTTGGAAGGATTGGTGGTGGCGCCGATGATGGTCACGTCTGGAGCAGGCACACTTGTTTGCACACGTCCGCCGCGCCTTTGTTCGGTCACGGGCAGACGACGATCTTCCATCACGCTGTAGAGCGTTTCTTGCGCCGCCTTGGACATGCCGTGGATCTCATCGATGAAGATGATGTCTCCGGCAGACCAAGAAAGCACCTGGGAGGTGATGTCTTGCGGTCGCGCCAGTTGGGCTCCAGTCAAGAGACGGATGGGCGCGCCGCGTTCATGAGCAATCGCAAGCGCGAGCGTGGTCTTTCCAAGTCCACGCGGTCCGGTCAAAAGAATATGCCGCATGGCTTTTCCTTCTTGGCGGGACGCGATGATCGCACGAAGCAACAGGGTCTTGAACGGCCCATGGCCGATCACTTGATCGAATGATGCAGGACGCAAGTTGGTATGAGGATCAGCTCCCACCACGCTTGATGCGCCGGTAAGACAATCCTCACGGATCTTTCCGGCGAGAACCTTGCGCACAGGAGCGGGAAGTCCGATGTCTTTGAGATCATCCACTTCCAGTTGAGAGGCAATGGATGGAACTGCCGCGCCCATGGCGCGCAAGGAGTTTTCGAATCCTTGGATCTTGGCTTCAATGTCAGAAGTGTTGGTAGAAGAAAGGAAGGGTCGGACGACCTCTTCCAAGACGCGACGAAGTGACATGGAAAAAGAACCTCCGCGTTGTTGTAAAGGACGACTTGAGTGGGCTTTGAAAGCCTAAACAAGACACGCTTTCTTATCTAATTTTATGAAAAATGTCAATCCATGCGCAATGGTTCGGTAGGGGCGAACGGCCGTTCGCCCCTACCGTACCGGCCGTTCGCCCCTACGACATTGTAAAAGAAAAAAGCCGTGGTTTTACCACAGCTTCGTTTTGACTAGGCCCAGGGAACTAGCGCTTGCCTCCCTGCGGGCGCATGGGCACCGAAGTGATCGGCTTCACGAGCACGATCACCTGCCCGGTCGAGTTGTACTTCTCGAGGAACATCTTGGCGTCGCTCCAGTATGCATCCTCGGCGCCGGCCTTGAGGGCGACAAAGAGGAGCGGGATCCTCGGGTCATCGTGGGTGGGCACCTTGCCCTCCCAGACTTCCTTGATCTGGAGGTACGCGAGCTTGCGCATCTCCTCGCTGGTGCCTTCCCAGGACTGGTGGCACTGGCCGCAGAAGCCGTTGATGAGGTGGCACCCGTGGATGGGGCAGATGTCGAGCGCGCGATCGGGCAGGGCACCGGCGCGGTAGAGCTCCACGGTCTTTCCGCCGATCGTGGTGAAGTTGCCCACGTCGACCCCCTGCTTGATGAGGCGGAGGAACTCGAGGCTCAGCCCCACATCGATCCTGAGGGCGGGCTTGTCCGTGTAGACGATGAAGGGCTTCTGCCCGGCACGGACGCCGAGCTCGCGCACGATGTCATCGCGCCCCATGGGGTCGTAGTTGGCGAGCAGAGTCGCATCGTTGAGGCCGGTGACCTGACCGATGGCCAGGGCCAACTCGGCCGCACCGGAAAGCTCCACCTCACCGAACCGGAGACCTGGCTTGCGGGTCTCGGAGGCTGGGGAAGCGGGGACCTCGGGGGTGGCGCGCCAGAGCTTGGCGATGGGGCGGGCAATGCTCGGGGGGATGTCGGCCGCGCGGCCGATCTCCTCGAAGCTCATCTCCTTTGCCACGGCCTCGACCCCGGCGCCCATGGCGACCAGAGATCCGACGATGGCGGGGATGTTGAGCTTCTTGTCCTCGGGCATGGTGTCGTTGATGGACTTGAGGAGGTTCTCGACTTCGGACTGCTTGTGCAGCATGACTACTCCTTCCCGTACTCGCTCACTCGCGAGGGAAGTGGGGGGGGTTGGTCTCCGTTTTACCGCGGAGGAAAGCCACAAGTGCAGTTTCCGCCTGCTCTTTGTGGGAAAGAACTTGCGCACCGACAGTACAGATCTGTTGGATGTTCGTCAAGAGTTTGCGGTTAGTTTGCGATTATTAAAATGGATTTTACCGGCTATTTTCTATTCATTTTTCCTTGATTTATGAAAATAAATTCGCTACTATGCCCGTGCGATAAAAATCTATGGGTGGCTAGCTCAGTTGGTTAGAGCGTCTCGTTTACACCGAGAAGGCCAGGGGTTCAAATCCCTTGCCACCCACCAGTCTTCATCAAAATTTCTGCTTGGCACAGATGGCTTTCACCAGATAACAAAATAGGTCGCTTCTGCGACTTATTTTTTGTACTTAAACCAATCTCAATGGGCCGGCTAAACTGATTTTCCCTCGCTTAGCATGTCTGAGAAGTTGATCTTCAGACCAAAGCTTAGCTTTGACTTTTCCTTTCTGGTGCTGTAATTATACACTTTGCGCGAACCTTTTTCGAGCGGAAATTGAACGAATGACTTCCCGCCCGCAGGAGGGGTCTGGGGAGGAATGCGGGCGGGATTCCAATTCGCCAAATTTTTTCTGCGCCAATCAAGTTTTGATGCCTTTTTGTTTTGACCTATAACCCGTCTAACAACACACCCGCACACCTTTACAATTTGATTAACAGGTGTTGTTATACCATGAATCCTAAAAATGATTTAGGGTAGCTCTTTCAAAATCCAAAACAAGGAGAAACGAAATGAAACTCATTCTTTTAGATCTCGACAACACATTGATTGACGCTGATTATCGCCTCACTGTGTCGGAAAATGAATTTCGCACCGTGGTGCAGGAATTAGCAAGCAAGGGTGTCCGCGTAGGACTATGTTCAGATTCTGCAGTTATAACACTCCGCCAGTGGGCAGATCGTCTCGGGCTTACTGGGCCGATTGTTGCAGAACGCGGGGCAGTTGTGTGGGATTCAACACGACAAACTGAAAACATTCTCGACATTTCGGAAACGACATGGTTCCGTGATTTTAGAGAATCTTTCATCAATGCCGTTATGCGAAACTTTCCTGGCGCAACCATTATGATCGGAGACGCCACAAGATTTGTAAAAGATCGGGGTATGAATGCTGCATTGACACAACATGTCTTTGCAGTCAACGGTTTTCGGGTGGCGAGCTTTTCTTTCTTTGCGTGTCGTCCGAAAAACGACCAATCAGCGCTGGAGCCTGACTCGGAACTTCTCGAACGCGCCAGTACACTTGCTGCGGAGATAGTCGTAACATATGGCAAGAAGAAAGAGGATCTGTTCTGGGATGAAAATTCTCGATACGGTATCCTCATCGTGCACGCGCGTACCACCGAAAAGTGGCGAGGCATTTCAACTCTGATTGACCAACTTACACCAGAACAGACAATTATGGTTGGGGACGGGATGTCGGATTTCCTTAATCTGCCAAACGTGGCGCAGTATGCAGTCAACAACGCCGATCCGCGCTACAAAGCAAAGGCAACATTTGTTGCCGAATCATCGCTTACCAAAGGTGTCATCGAGTGTCTTAGGCGATGTGTATAATGCATACAACACAACGGTCTGGTTTTTAGAAACCAGATCGTTTTTCTTTTGTTAATGTTACCGATTTAATATTTCAAGAAAATCTTTTACAAATGCTATTCTATCAGCTGATTTTGCGACAAGAATATTAAGATGTTTCTCTCCCCATGTTCTTCTGTCAGCAACTGTCATCCCGCGTGTCAATTCGCTCTGTGTTTCGATTTGTACATCCATAAGTTCAGTGATGTATGAGCTAGGGTTTATGAGAAAATATGCTGCAAGCGGGTCATACATAAGTGCTCCGGTTGTTTTTTCAAACGCTTGAATTCCTTCGATATAGTGAGTCATCATCGCCCGAATTGGTTTATAAAGTTGAGAATCTTTCAGCTGCTCGAAATCATCAAGTGTAAGAAAAACTTCGTTGCATGCATCAAGTGGTATCAGTGTCTTTTTCACTGGTGCGTTAAAAACAATATCAGCTGCATCAGGATCAACAAAAATATTGAATTCAGCGACCCTGTTTTTGTTTCCGGGTACAGCAATTGCTCCCCCCATCATAATAACTTCTTGTATGAGAGGAACTATTGTCTCATCTTTTTGCAATGCTTCAGCAAGGTTGGTAAGTGGGCCCAAAGTAAGAATGGATACCTGTTTGGGATTATTTTTTACGATTTCAATGATTCGATCGACAGCATTCCCTGTCAGCCCTTCTTGTCTTGTAATAGTCACCCCCGCGAGTCCGCTTGGACCATGAACATCTGCCTGGACTAACTTTATTTTTAGAGGGGCAGCCGCACCAGAATAAAGAGGCGTATTGCTACCAATAAGATCTAGAACATATCGCGCGTTATTGGTGGTGTTCTGAATTGTACTATTACCTGCGACGGTTGTTATTGCCAGAATGTCGAATAACTCTGATTTCTCAATAAGCATAATGGCAAGAGCATCATCATGCCCTGGATCCGTGTCGATAATAATTTTGCGCTTTTTCATACTTTATTTATTTGCTAAAAAATTTTCTACTTCTTTTCTTGTTGGTAGCGATGAAGAAGCACCAAGGCGTTGTACGCTTATTGCCGCAGCACTGTTAGCGAAATCTATTGCCTGTTTAATAATTTTATCATTTTGCAAGGAAACTACAAAAGCACCCACAAAACAATCACCAGCAGCAGTTGTGTCAGTTGCTTTCACTTTGTAACCTTCGACGGTAATAATTTCTTCGCCGATTAAAGCAATAACCCCCTTACTTCCTAGAGTTGTAATAATATTTTTTGCAATCTTCTGTAGTTTTTTCATTGCCTTGATTACCTCTTCTCTATTCGTTGGAATTTCTGTTCGTGAAAAAACAGATAATTCTATTTCATTCATGATAAGGTAATCAACAAGTGGAAAAAGCTCTTTGGCATCCAAAATCGCAGGAGCGGCATTTAAAACTGTTTTTGCTCCAATTTTTTTAGCTTGGCTGAAAAGCTGTTTAGTTGTTCCAATGGGCGTCTCCAGAGTTGCAGAAACTATATCTTCTTTTTCTATATTGATGTGCTTCGTTTCAGCGGGCATGAGACTATTATTAGCTCCGCCACTCACATAAATAATGTTCTCTGAACTACTGTCTACCGCAACAAAAGCTGCACCAGTTGTAGTTTTCGCGTCTATGGCGATATTGTTTGTATTCATCCCTTCATTTTTGAAAAATTGGAGTAAATTCTTGCCGAAAGCGTCCTGTCCAACTTTACCGAGCATCAGAATATTTCCTCCAAGTCGGTGAGCTGCAATTGCTTGGTTCGCACCCTTGCCGCCAGGAATGTACGAAAAATCTTTACCGTTAACTGTTTCGCCAGATCGAGGATGTTTTTCTACCTGGCTAACAATATCCATATTTATACTACCTATGACGACGATTTTTTTCATACAAAATAATCTAAACTTTTCTTGTAAAGTCGTGCAAAAGCCTTGAGTTCGACCACATCAATTCGCCGCTCTCCACGTTCAATTTTGGAGACGTAGGATTGTGGTTTGTTAAGTTTTTGTGCGACATCTTCCTGTCTCAATCCCGCATCTAGGCGTGCTTTTCGCAGGTTTTCCACAACCTTTTTATATTCGGCTCCGTAAATACCTTTTAACATATTAAGTATATTATATAACCTGTTGTAGGATATACCAAGATAGGTTATGATTGTTCCATGGACTGGCGCAGAAAAAATTTAGCTAATTGGAATCCCGCCCGCATTCCTCCCCAGACCCCTCCTGCGGGCGGGAAATCAGCCGAGGCAAAACGAAAAATCCTTTCCCCCAGAAAAACAGATTTTCGTTTTGCCGAGTCTGTATTGAAGCCCCACGCACTGCCCGAATACTTGGAGGGCAGAACCCCAAAGAAAAATGTCCTTTCCATTTTCAAGAAAAATTTCACCCCCGCCAAATTAAAAACGCAAAAGACATTTTTCTTTGGGGTTGCTGGCGTACTCGCCAGTGCGTGGGGCTTTGGTTCATTCATTCAGTTTCCGTTCGAAATAGGTTCGCGCAAAGTGTATAATTACAGCACCAGTCTTCATCAAAATTTCGGCTTGGCACAGTCGGCTTTCACCAGATAACAAAATAGGTCGCCTCTGCGACTTATTTTTTGTACTTAAACCGATCTCAATGAGCCGGCTAAACTGATTTTCCCTCGCTTAGCATGTTTGAGAAGTTGATCTTCAGGCCAAAGATTAACTTTGACTTTTCCTTTCTGGTGCGGACGAGAGGACTCGAACCTCCAAGCCCAATGGGCACTAGCCCCTCAAGCTAGCGCGTATACCAATTCCGCCACGTCCGCAAGTGCAAAGATGATAGAACGAGAAGCGGGAAAGATCAAGAGCAAAACTGACGATTACGGCCTGTGATCACTTGCAATGTCATGGGTTCCACTCCGATATCAAATCGTGTACCCGTCATTTCAGTTCCATCTGCATACGCAACGATCGGATCTTTACTGCGAATGGCAAACGAGGAAAGAGGCAACACACTTTCTTGATGCCCCCCACGTCGCAACCATCCGCGTCCGCCAGTTTTCGTTCGAATGATGGCTTCCAATTTTCCATCGCAAGGATTAGAAATAATCTCGGTCTGATTCATGTATCCGCGAGAAAGATTCCACACCTCAAGCGATCCTTCCGATTGTGGGTACACGCGAAAACGATCTTCACAACTGATCTCCGCGGAAAAATTCGGGATACTAACCCCGGTCATAAACCGTCGTCCGTTGATGGTTCCCACATCAATCGTTTCGATGATGCGCGCGGACAAAATATCGCAAGCGGCAACACCCACGGGCACCCCCAAAATCTCAGCCAAAGAATTCTTGGACCCTAGGGGAATCATGCCAAAAACCACATGGCTTTCGGTGATCACATTCAACACTTTCCGCACGCTCTCATCGTTTCCCACTATAACGACCGTGGAAATCCCTCCTCGACTGACTTCATCGCGCACCATTTCCTCAGCATCACGAAATAACGCCAAGCGCGCAATTCTGCCGGCAATTCCAAGATCGGTTAAACGATTTTCCACTTCCTGAAGATCTTTCTCAAATCGTTTATCCTGAATAAAGTCATCGTAAATATAATAATACACATCTAGGCCTCATGATTCGGAGAATCTGATTTTCCTGTTGTTGTAGAAAGACGACCGTTCATGTTCGCTCCGGGAGCAACTGAAATGGTCTGTGTTTCAATATCCCCTTCCACACGCGCAGAAGCGAGAATTTCGAGCATGCCGGAAATATGCAAATTCCCCACCACTTCTCCGGCAATAACCGCATTGGCTGCCACAACGTTAGCGTGAATAATCGCGTGATCTCCCACGTGCAACGCTTGCGCCGTTTCTACCGAACCGGAGACTTCTCCGTCAATGACGACGTCTCCCTGGCTTTTAAAATCCCCCTCGACCTTCACTCCTTGCGCGATAATCGTCTCTTGATGGTTATTGTTTCCCATAGACATATCTTTTTGCTCCTCCTGTATACGTTTAAACATAAGAATAAAATTACATGGAAGGAATCGTCTCGATTCCAAGCAAGGTCAATCCATTTTGTAATACTTGTCCAGTGGCTTGTGCGAGGGCTAAACGTTCTTCTCGTGTTCCCCCAGGTGCTTGTAAAACGGAAAGTTCATTGTAAAAAGCGGAAAACTTTTGACTTAAATCGAAAAGATAATGAGCGATGAAAGACACTTGATGCTCTTGAGATGCGGCAAACAACACTTCAGGATAAGAGGCAAGGCTCATCCAAAGAGCATGTTCCAAAGGATGGTTCAGATGATCGGCAGATAAAGATACTTTGCTCGTCTTTGCTTTTTTCTTGAGGCTTTGAATGCGTGCATAGGTGTAGAGAAGATAGGGCCCCGTACATCCTTCAAACGCCAAGGCCTCATCAAAATCAAACACAATTTTTTTCTCAAGATCCTGACGCAACATGGAAAAACGCATGGCGGAAAAAGCGATGGCCCGCGCGGTTTTTTTTAATTTCTTTTCTTCCCAATCCGGGTGACGTTTTTTTGTTTCCTCCTTGGCCATAACGGTCAGACGATCTCGCAACTCCTCATACAAAATCACGTTACCCGTACGAGAGGCCATAGCCCCCTCCTTGGTTGTCACAAACTCATAAGACACATGAGCCAACTCTTTTTCAAATCCCATGCGTTTGAGTGTGGAAAATAATTGTTGCATAGCGAGCGATTGACGAGCATCAATCACGTAGAGACTTTGCATGGGGTGATATTCTTCTTCCTTGCGAAATGCCAAAGCAAGATCCTTAGCATTGTAAAGAAGCGTTCCGTCGCTGCGCACCAATAAATTCACTCCCAATTTTTCACTCTGGAGATCTACAAGCCAGGCGCCATCGCTATGGATGGCAATCCCCTTTTTGATCAAATCCTCCACGATATTTTTTGTGTCGACAACAAGATCACTTTCAAAATACCAAGCATCAATCGGTAACCCAAGTTCTTTGAACAAAGCTTTGAAATAATCGACAGACCACTTGCGTGTTTTTTTCCACAGCGCGACCGATGGACCTTTGAGTGATTCCAACTCTTGAAATATCTTTGCAATCTCTTGCTTGGCTCCTTCATCTGCTTCGATTTTTTGCGAGACTTCGGCATACACGCGCGCCAAAAACGCCACACGATCCTCTTTGATAATCTCTTCTTTCTGGTGCCATTTCTTTATCCCCCATACAACTTTTGCCACATGGCTCCCAAGATCATTGATGTAAGAAACGGGGATCACGTGATATCTTTGCGCGCGCAAGACTTGCACCAAAGCTTGCCCCACAAGAAAATTGCGCACATGCCCCACATGAATCGCTTTATGTGTATTGGGTTGGGCATACTCCACCATAATGCTTTTTTGTGCGCCTACGTTTGACGTTCCATACTTTTCTCGCTTTTCGGAAATCTCTTGCAAAACCGCTTGTGCAAAAAGTGGCGAGTAGTAAAAGTTCACGTACGGTCCCTGAGCTTTTACTTGTTTGATCCACCCCCCCACTTCCATGTTTGCGGAAAGTTCAATCGCAATTTCTTGGGGAGATTGTTTACGCGCACGCGCCAAATCAAAACAAGGAAACGCGATGTCTCCCATATCGTCTTTTGGCGGACGCATCACATCATCCATGCTTGGGGTATACTCTTTTCCCACCGCGGTTTTGATGAGTTGTAAAATATGTTGTTTGGCTTCTTGTGCGACAGACATAATGTTCTCCTTTATCCTAATAGTCCTTACGTGGTGAAACGATTTTCACATGTGTATCACTTCTTTTTGAGTGAGTCTTTTTGTTGTTCAAGGGTGGCAAGACGGGCAGAGGCTTCCGTACGCTTCGTTTCCATAGAACGAACGACGGACTCCGGCGCTTTGGAAACAAATTCCGCATTTTGCAGTTTCCCTTCTATTTGCAAAAGATACGTGCGTGTTTCTTCTGTTTCTTTTTCCAGTCGTTTCCGTTCCAACTCTACATCCATCAAGCCTTCCAAGGAAAGGTGTACACACCCTTTGCTGATCGTTTGTACGACGACATTTGCAACAGAATCCGGTTCGCCAATATGCAAATCTTTCACGCGCGCCATGGTTTTGATGAGTTCGCTTTGTTCTTCCAAAAAAGCGGACTCTCCGGAGATGGAAACAAAGACACTGACAAAAGCCCCTGCCTCCACACGGGAAAGCGAACGCAAATGGCGAATCGCCACAATTATTTCTTGCACAATAGAAAAAGAGTCTTTTGCTTTTTGATCTTCTCTTCCTATCTCCCCGGGCCAATGATCAACAATCAACATACCTTCAAACCCGGCTTGCTTCCACAAGGTCTCGGTGACAAAAGGCATAAGAGGATGCCACAAAATCAAAAGATGGCGAAGAAGATAAAATAAAATACCATCGGTTGATTCCTGTTTCCCTTGCCTGCGCTCGATCTTTGCAATTTCCACATACCAATCCGCCACATCAGACCAGGTAAAATCACGCAACAATTCTCCGGCCAAGGAAAACTCGTGTTGATTGTAAAGATGTGTCACTTGTTTGATCACTTCGGAAAGTCTTGTCAAAATCCAATGATCCACAATGGTTTGAGGATCTGGTTTCTTGTCACTTTTTTCTTTGCTTGTGGTCACGATAAACCGTGCGATATTCCAAAGCTTATTGGTGAAATTACGAAACCCGGCGATCTTCTCCTCAGACATGCGCAAATCATTACCTGCACTTGTTCCCAAAACCAAAGATAAACGCACCGCATCGGATCCATATTTTGCAATCACTTCAAGAGGATCAATAACATTTCCAAGTGACTTGGACATTTTGCGTCCTTGTTCATCACGCACGAGCCCGTGTAAATACACTTGTTTAAACGGAATCTCTCCAAGTGTATAGGTGGTCATGAGAATCATGCGCGCGATCCAGAAAAATAAAATGTCATACCCTGTCTCGATAATAGACGTGGGATGATAGGTTTGAAAATCTTTGATCTTCTCCGGCCATCCCAAGGTTGAGAATGTCCAAAGACCGGAACTAAACCAGGTATCGAGTGTGTCTGAATCTTGCACCCATCCATCCCCCTCCGGCGCTTCCATACCAACAAAAATTTCCTCTCCCCGATACCACACCGGGATTTGATGACCAAACCAAATTTGTCGGCTGATGCACCAATCGCGCAAATGATCGATCCAATGGTCGTACGTTTTCTCAAAACGCTCGGGGATCATTTTAACCTGCTTTGTCTCCATGACATGACGCATCAATTCCTTAAGAGTCACCCGTTGACCGTCTTTTAATCCTTTTATCGGGGCGTGATCGGAAGCCTTAAATGCAAATGGACGATTGACACCAATGAACCACTGCTCTTTTGGCAAAGGTTCCACTGCTGCTCCACAGCGATAACAGACGGATAAATTTTGTGCAACGTCTTCTTCTTTTTCCAATAATCCCTCTTGGCGCAACCACTCGATCGTTTGCTTGCGTGCAGCGATAACTTCTTGACCCAACAGATGAGTGGGAACATCTATCATCTTTCCCTCCTCATCAATCACCTGGCGAAAAGCGAGGTTGTGTACATAAGCCAAATCCGCATCGCTATGAGAATGGGAAGGAGTCACTCCAAGTACACCTGTACCAAAGGCGGGATCCACCGAAGCATCGGCAATCACCTTGATCTTAAGATGTTGTCCCACAAAGGTTGCTTCCAATTCTTTTCCTACCCACTTGGTATAACGTGCATCCTGCGGATGAACGGCAACAGCTGTGTCTCCAAACTTTGTTTCGGGACGTGTGGTGGAAATCGCAAAGGGAAAATTTTTGTCATAACGAAAGGTGTAAAGTTTGGCATTCTTCTCCTCGTGTTCTACTTCGTCATCGGCAAGAGTGGATTTACAGCGCGGACACCAATTCACCAAACGATAACCGCGATAAATAAGTCCGTCATCATACATGCGCTTAAAAACGGTGCGCACCGCATGGCTGCGCGCTTCATCAAGCGTATAAGCCTCGCGAGACCAATCCAAAGAAGACCCCATTTTTTTACACTGCCCGACAATCGTATCGTGAGAAGCGACTGCATAAGCGCGTACTCGCTCTAAAAATTTCTCACGCCCAAGCTCACCGCGCGGGTCTTTCATCCCCTCTTGCATCAAAAGTTTCTCCACCTTGGTTTGGGTCGCGATAGCGGCATGATCTGTCCCCGGAATCCACAGAGCCTTTTTCCCCTGCAAACGTGCAAAACGCACCATAGCATCCTCTATCGCCAACATCATGGCATGCCCAATATGAAGCGTGCCTGTGACATTGGGTGGTGGCAGGACAATACTAAACGCCTCATGACGCTCGCCTGGGAGATTGTCGGGATTGAAAAAACCGCTCGCCTCCCAAGCGGCATAAATGCCATCCTCATAAAGCGAAGGTTCATAGGCCTTTGGAAACGCGGATTCTTCTTGCATAATACGCTTAGTGTATGGAAAAAATGGGCTTTTTGCAACCTAAAAACCATGCTATAACAAGCTTGACAGGCAACCCATTTTCCTAAAAGATGCTCTGTTCCTTGTTCTTTCCAACCTAAGGAGACATCCATGCCTTTCCTTCTTTCTTTCACGCTTCTCTTTCTGCTTTCCGGTTGCCAGGCACTGAACCCTTTTGTCTCCTCTTCGCTTGATCGCGACGGGGACGGGGTGGCTTTGGGCGAAGATTGTGATGATACCAATCCGGAAATCGGTACCTTTACGTGGTATGTAGATGATGATCATGACGGTTTTGGTACGACCGGTGGCATTACCCAATGTGCAGCTTTGGATGGCTATGCCGATCGTACGGGTGATTGTGATGACACAGATGGGATGATTCATCCCTACGCTGTGGAAATCTGTGACAGTGTCGACAATAACTGTGATGAAGTGATTGATGATGATGCCACAGACCGCGGCACTTGGTATGTTGACTCGGATGAAGACACTTATGGGAACCCTGATTCCCCTCTTGTCGCCTGCGAGCAACCTGACGGATCGGTCATGGATCATACGGATTGCGATGACATGGAAGCCGCCACCAACCCTGACGCACTCGAAGTCTGCGAAGATAAAATCGACAATGACTGCGATGGGGTAACAGATACGGATGCGGAATATATCACATGGTACGCCGACGTTGACGAAGACACCTATGGAGATCCTCTCTCCACGCTGATTGATTGTCAGCAACCCGCAGGGTATGTGGCAGACGCCACCGACTGTGACGATGCTGAAGCAACCACCCACCCAAGCGCCGAAGAAATCTGCAACGATTGGATCGATAATAATTGTGATGAGGAGGCGGATGAATGTGCCTATGAGACAGAAAACTCCCTTTCAGATGCGATCAAAATCACCGTAGATGCCTCGTTTGTCAATTTTGGAGCCTCTCTCTGTCTTGCCGGAGATCTTGATGAAAATGGAACGGATGATTTGCTTGTAGGATCCATTTTAGACGATACAAGTGACGCAAATGCGGGAGCTGTCTATGTCCTCTATGGACCTTCTGTGGAAAGTGAAACGTTGACTGACCCCATCAAACTGTATGGGGAACAAGCCCAAGGCTATGCCGGCAACGCACTGGCCTCTCAAAATGATATAAATGGAGATGGTATCAATGATTTCTTGATTGGTTCCTACGGCGACGGCCGTGTGATTGCAAATGCCGGCTGTGTATATCTTATGCTTGGACCTATCAGCGTCTCCACTTCTCTTGAAACATCGGAAGCGATTTTCTCCGGGATTTCGGAGGCAGACTATGCTGGCACCACCGTATCATTTATTTCTTCTCTGGACGGAGATACTGACCCTGACATTCTCATCAGCGCTCCTTGTGTGAATGTTTATAACGAAGATGAAGGCTCGATCTATTTGTTCCGTGGTCCTCCTGTCTTTGGAACGTGGTCTCTTGCAGATGCAGACTATACGATCACAGGGGAACAAAGCGGAGACCGAGCAGGATCCACCATAATCACCACAGATATTGAAGGTGATGGTGTGACCGATCTCTTTATTGGTGGTCCTTATCACGATACGGAATTCACAAATGTGGGAGTGATCTATGGTCTACTCGGCCCTATGGAAAGTAACGTCTCTTTGTCCGATGCAGACAGTTTCATCTACGGAACCACGGTGGGAGAATGGGCAGGAAGCTTTCTTGCGTCGGCACAGGATACCAATGAGGATGGATGTAACGATCTTTTGATCGGAGCTCCACATTTGACAGACAGCTTGCCTGAACAAGGTGCTCTCTATCTCATGGAAAGTCCTCTTTTGGAAAAAACGTTAGTCACAGATGCTACATTCGTGATCATTGGTAACTATGATACAGATCACGTTGGAACGAGTGCCGCGATGGTTGATGTTGATATGGATGAAAAGGAAGATCTCCTTGTTGGCACGCCTCTTCGTAATGACACATTCTCCGATCAGGGAAGCATTTCTCTTTTTTACGGACCTCTGGAAGGGTCTCTGAGTCTTACAGATGCAGATGTCACATGGTGGGGGGAAGCGCAAAGTGACGGAGCTGGATATGCACTTTGTCCTGCTGGAGATCAAAATACGGATGGCTACGATGACTTTTTTATCGGTGTTCCAGATCAAGATGCCGGAGGTATTGGGTCTGGATCTCTCTATCTGATTTTTGGTCTCGGTATGTAACGAAAGCCCCAAAACGGGGGCTTTTTTCGTTATGCACAAGGTGCTGTCTTGACGCTCCCCTCCCTCCGAGATAGAGTAGCCAACCTATTCCATGCTGGGTTGAGGAGGGAGAAAACCATAAAGGCAACTGCATGGCACTACGTGATGCACAACAAATTTTTGAAGCTATCAAGCGGAGTCATCGTCCGCTTGTTTGCGTTGCCAAAGGTTCAGGAACGGACGGTCATGCCAGCGCCCTTGGATTGGCGCGCGTCATGGAACGACTCGATAAGCAACCACTGGTTGTCTCTGCCGATGGAGTGCAAGAGCATCTGCATTTCTTAACCGATCATACCCGCATCCAAGACACCGTAGAAAATCTACAACGATTTGTGATTGAACTTGATGCATCCAAAACCCATGTCAAAGAACTTTCCTACGAACTCAAAGATGACAAACTGTTTGTCTATCTTTCTCCCAAAAAAGGACGCTGGGAATCTCAAGATGTCCGTCTCTCCTCAAGCCCATATCATTATGATCTCATCATAAGTATTGGAGCGGCGGATATTGAAGGATGTGCGCCTTTTTATACCGAGCATCCGGACTTCTTTTTTCACACACCTATTTTGAACATTGATCACTCACCGGCCAATGAACACTTCGGTCAATTCAATGCTGTGGATATTTCTGCTGTCGCTTGTGCCGAGGTCTGTCATGATTTAGTTGAAGCTATGGAGCCAGGACTTATGGATGAAGAAGTGGCCACGGCATTTTTAACCGGACTTATTGCCAAAACCCACAGTTTCAAACAACGTAATGTCAATGCACGTACACTTGAAACCGCGAGCAAGTTGATGGCCAAAGGAGCGCGTCGCGATGCGATTGTTCAACATTTATATCGTACGCGATCGGTTGCAACCTTGCGCCTATGGGGACGCGCGCTTGCACGCCTCAAAGTGAATACGGAAAAAACCATGGTCTGGAGCCTTCTGTCTCAACAAGACTTTTTACATGCAGGTGCCAAAGAACAAGATCTTCCCGATGTAATCGATGAACTCATCTCCTCCTCTCCCGAAGCCTCAATCGCTGTGCTCATTTACGAAAATCACGAACGATCCATTGAGGTGATTGTGCGAGTGGGGGCACGCCAAAACGCCCTTACTCTTACCGAATCACTTAAACCGGAAGGATCACGAGAGCAGGTAAGAATCCTCTTTCCTCCACAACCGATCGTTGAGGTGGAAAAAAAGATTTTGGAAACCCTGCAAAAAACAGCAATGCAGATTCCACACGTTTCCTCCTAACAAAAAATCGGCTCCACAGGGAACCGATTTTTATTTTTCGTTTTACTCTTCCACAATCTCCCCCTCATCACTTTGTGTTGCTCCTTCTTCTCCTTCTTCAACCGGTGAAGGGATTTCTTCAAATCCCGTTCCGGCATCCAAGGCTCGCAAACGATCTTCTACAAGCTCGTTTCCAGGATTCAACTCGGCGACGCGTGTCGCCATCTCGGCAGCCTTTTCCATATCTCCCTGGATTTCATACACTGCGGAAAGATACCAAAGAGCATTGCTGTATTCCGGACGCAATGTCACAATTTGTTCCAAAAGATTGCGTGCCGCATCATATTCTTCAAGTTGTATAAACAAAATACTCAATTGAAACCCAAGGCCAATATTGGTCGGCTGATATTTGACCAAAGCAATAAGACGGCTGGCGGCATCTTCCAATTTTCCTTGTCGCTCATACACGGCTGCCAGATAATAATGAGCCGGAGCATAATCCCCCTTCAAGGTAATAGCTTTATTAAACTCTTCCTCAGCCTGTGTCAATAACACTTTCTCTTGCTCGGTCGCTGTCTTTACCAAATCCGCACTATCCGCATTTTTAAGTTCACGTGCACGATCGGCAACCGACAAATATAGCCGTCCGAGATTGGTATGATTAACTGGGCTTACAGGATCAAGTTCAATGGCTTTGAGGTAAGAAGCCGCTGCTGCGTCCTCGGCCCCTTGGGCAAACGACATGAGGTCACGATAAATGGATCCTTGCGCGCTCCAGTTTGATGCATATGCCGGCTCTAATTGCACCGCTTTCGCCGAAGCTTGAACACTCGTGCTTACATAACCGACAATCGCCTGCTTTTGCTCATCGGTCATATCCCCTTCCACTGCAACAATGGCATTACGCGCTTGGATCAATGCGGCCGTACTTAAGTTGCGGTAATACCGATCACTTAACCCATTAAACATCACGGCGGTATTCAGTTTTTCTACTACCTGATCGATATTGGCACCGGCGCTATCCAATTCCACAGCTTTGACAAAAGAGACTTCAGCCGTATAACGCATACCACTTACAAACAAGGAAGCGAGGAGTCCGACAGCAAGAACAACAAAAGCAAATGAAATGGAAAGTCCAAGTCGTGGGGAACGACTGAAATCCGTTTCCCAAATCTTAGTCATGATAAGCGCGGCCAAAAGTCCGGTTAGTCCCCACATCAAAAACTGTAAAGTAAAATTTGTGGTGTAAAGAAAGTGATACAAAAACGTCATAAACCATCCAACAAACACTACATAGGTAAGATTCCACTCTTCATGCCCACGATAGCGAAGCAACCGTCCCAAGGTCTTAATCCCTACCCAAACCATCAAGGTGAGCCAAGAGAGAACTCCGAGCACCCCCATAGTTGCACCCATGGTAAGAACCGAGGACTTTGCGCGATCAAAACGCAAATCCCAAAATACGGATTGGTTCACTTCTTGTGGACGATACATCAAATAATCGTATAAAAAAGTTCCAGGACCTGTACCAAACAAGATGCGATGCGCTCCGCCCGAAAGACTGTCAACTGTAATCTGTAAGCTGGTGGTATAGGTTGGCGTCACAACAACAGGAAGTCCGAGTTTAAGTGGAGTGCCAAAAAACAAGAAAACCAAACTGGCCAAAAGAACGATAAGAGGCAAAATGAAACGTTTGGGATGTGGGAAGGCTTGAGTTTCTACAAAAGAGAATACGGCCAGTAAAGCTACTCCCACGATATTCAAAACCCAAAATACCCAAAAATCCACAGCCACAAGAGACACAAGAGTGACCAATGTGACAATCACGATCAATGCGCGTTGAAAAATACCAAACCCGTTTGATGGGATCATGCGATCTTCTCCTTTGTGGGAAACCATCCACATGGCAAATCCCAAAAACATCACGACACTTGAAAATCCGATAAAACTGTTAATCGTCCCGATCGTGTTAAATCCTTTGGATGCCGCGAAAGCAAAGGGAAGATGTAGAAGATCAAACATTCCAAAAAGAGTCACCAAACCGGAGATGGCAGAGGAAAGCAATAAGGCCACAAGCACATTGCGCTGCACACGCGTATCAGAAGCCTCATGCATCACGAAATAAAAAAACAGGATGAATAAGGCAATTGAGAGAAAACTTGTGTATTCTTGTGAAATTTGTCCCACCCATGTTTGATATCCGGAAACGGATAGGATGGAGGAAACGAGAACACTTAAGAGGAACGCTCCAGGCACGACATTGAGCCAACCGGCTTTAAACGATAATTGCTTGGAAAACACCATGGTGCCAAGCCAAGACAAAAGTCCGAGGACAGAAAGGACAACAAAAAGCATTTGTTTATTCACTTCGATGACATCAGACGTCCAAGGAAGGAAAAAAAGAGGCACAAGGAAAAAAAGCAGATACAAAGAGGCGCGAGCGACCTTGGGAAAAAGACCCAACAGTTTCACGTATTTCCCTCCAACAGAAGAAATGCTCATAGCGTAAAATTAAATAATGAATGATTATTTTGATTGATATTGTAAAATGGCCTGCACGACTTTGGAATCATCTTTGAGATTTTCAACGAACAAAATGCGATCATTGGAAATAAACATCTCGTCTTTTGGTCCATGCATTTCATTGCCTAATTTAACAAGAGCGATATTTGCTTCGGCATCCAAGGCGGAAACTCCGCTTTGAAGATAAAAGACCTGAGTCAAGTATAGATATTCTGTTCTCTGTTGTGTGATCTTTCCAAAATAAACCTGTCCATTGTCGAGAAATACCGCTTGATAGTCCGAGTTGAGGGTAATGGTGTCAGAGGGAAATCGGGAAACGAACCAACCGAGTCCTCCGGCAATGGCGGTTAAAACGACCACGAGGATAAAAAAGACAAGATATCTGCCCTTTTGACAAGAAGGGCGACTTTCCTCGGGTTTTTGAGAAAAAAAGGGAGAAGTCATCTTGGACTGAATAGCCATAGGGAATACAAAGAAAATAGAGAAAATGTTGAGGTTATTGTAACCAAATACCCCCCTACCTACAACCGAAGGTGTGGATACAAGGTGAGGAGAAAATTTCCCGAAATTTTTTAATGGGGGTTTCACCCCCTTGTCCCCTCTCCGCTTTTCTTTGTCCTGCAAAGAAAAGCGGAAGAAAAGAAACAGGCCGCCCACCTGCGCTCGCCAGGCCACCTTTGTCACCGCTCGCCTTGGCTGCGGAACGTCGCTTGCCTCCTGTGGCTGACAGAAAAAAATGGTCAGCCTTGGAGGCTTCGCTCGAACCATCCTCGCCACAACAAGCCTAGCTTGTTGTCGGCTCGCTTGTGCCAAGGTGGCTCTGACGTGCTCGGAGGGCGGGACGAAAAAATCGTCGTATCAGACTACATGACCTATCTCCCACATAAAAACCAAAGCAGGGCACGTATAGTGCCCTGCTTTTTACTGTTTCTTGATTATTCAATAACTTCTGCTGGTGCCTCTGGAGCTGGTTCTTCAACCACTGGCTCTTCGACTACCGGTTCCTCGACTGGAGCTGGTTCTTCAACCACTGGCTCTTCGACTACCGGTTCCTCGACTGGAGCTGGTTCTTCAACCACTGGCTCTTCGACTACCGGTTCCTCGACTGGAGCTGGTTCTTCAACCACTGGTGCTGTGACCGTCACTTCCCCGTCAAAACCCGAGGTTGTGCCATCGGAAATTGTCACCACACCATCAACGACTCCCATGGCGATCCAGCTGAACTCGCGTACTTGATCATTCCAACCACTGGCATAGATGGTAAACCCTGTTGCGGATTCATCTCCTACCCAGTATTGGTACCCTGCCATGGCTTCAGCATCCGATCGGGAGCTGAAGGTGATGACCGGGGTATCTTCATACGCTTGTGTAAAGGCCACATGGACGTAATCGTGACCGGCAGCCATGCGTGCGCGTCCAGCCATATCCTTGCTGCCATAGAGATGTTCTGCCACAGTGACAGATCCACCAAAGGAAGCGTCACCAGCAACTTCGAGGCTATCAGAGGAAACAGCAGTTAATGTTGAACTGCTTCCTTGCAAACTGTAACCGTTATTGCGTGAGACAAGAGAAAGGATGATTCCGTCTCCATCCGCATCTGTTTCAAGAGCAATAGCAACGGTTGGATCACCGACATCTGCCTTCATACCCACACCTGGGATTGAAGAAGATGTAATGTAATCACCAATGGCAATTGCACCATTTTCCACACCAACCTTTACAGGAACCTGTCCCATGAAGGCAATCGGAACATAATCCTCATCAACTTGTCGTCCAGAAGGAGCATTTGCAATAAATCCAGGATTTGTAGAGACAATACCCATGAGTTTACTGTCTGTTGCTGTAGTTGTACGGACAACAGCTTGCGCATTATTTACATCTACTGAAACAAGTTCTCCAGCCTCTAGATCACCATCACTATCAAGCATGTACTCAGCAAAGTCAGCTAGAACTGCGCTAGCTGAATCGGAGAAAATGGCTCCGCTAGCATCAACAATGAAGAGATCATCGGGTGTTGTAACATCAGCAATCATGAAAACAACACCAGAACGGTCAGCTTCTGCGACCTCAGTATCATCAATACCTGTTCCAAAGAGCATATTGAAATTACTTACTCCATTGTCTGTTTCAAAGACGAAAATTTCATTATTCATGTCGATGTCGAACTTGACTCCATTTTCCGCTACGGCATCCGCCCCGGTATAAATAGCATCTGCATGACCCATGGCAAAATCACCTGGATCGGCAAAGGTGATGCTTCGTAAATTATCGCTCAAAACACTTAAACCAACATCCCAAGATCCTCCCAATACCATACCTGTTACCGTGCCGGCAGAAGTGGTATCTCCTACCATCTGAATACCGGTTATAGCCGAGGTTACATCATCCCCAGCAAGACCCGTTACCTCAATATTAACAGCGTTCACTCTTTCACCGCCGGACAATGCCGTTCCGACGTCTGCATCAAGATAAATGCCATCAACCGTTGCAGAGTTTACATCCAAATCTATAGTGACAAGGTCAGTTGTTTGATCGTCTGTTCCTCCGTCGATATTAAGTGCTGTGCTAGCTGCACTTGCTTTAAGGTTGATTCCTGTATCCCAACCTGAACCGATACTAAGAGCTACTTCATTGCCTGTACTAGCGGTTCCACCAAGATTGGCTACATTAATGCCATACAAATGATCTCCATCGTTTGATGTCATGGTTCCTGTAACATCAATGATACTGTGAGTGTTCGCGTTGTTTCCTGCAGAAGCTTCTTCAAGAACCTCATAATTCAATTGCATTCCCATGGTATTGGCATTGTTTGCCGCTTGATCAACAATCATGGAGATGATTCCTGTGGTTCCGTGAGTGCTGTCTGTTAATGCTGCGTCAATACTGATCGCTTGATGCTCTCCACCGGCATTCATATTCAATCCAATGTCCCAGTTGGCACCAATATCAATTGCGGTTTCAACGGAATCTGCATCTGGTGTTGTTAAGTCCAGATCAATGCCGGTAATGCTGTTCCCGGCGCCCGAATGATTTGCCCCTGTAATGTTTATATCAATCGCCTGATAATAGTCGGATCCATCTTGAGCTCCGATTGTGGAAGTGATGTCCACTCCATCTGCACTTGCTCCGGCAGCCTGATTAAGAGCGATTTGAAGCGCATCAACTCCGGATGCTACGGCCGTATCGCCATTTCCAAGTACAAGCAATGGCAAGGTTGGTGATGTATCTCCATCAATATTGACTGAATCTCCATCATCAAGATTGACATTAAAGTCTCCTCCGGAGAGATCAAGGTCGCCATTGGTGACGAGAATGTCACCCAAGGTGAGCACGAGAGCATCGGTTCCATCAGCTGCGCCGGCAATGGTCGTAAGACCGGTTGTGGCGGCAACAGTAAAGGCTGTGCCTAAACCAATGGATGATGTCGCGCTTCCTAAAATTGAAGTGACATCAGTCGCGTTTCCAAGAGTGACTGTATCTGTCGCACCTGCGTCAACATCAAGATAGGTGCGAGCATTGGTAGCATTCACGAGCTGGAAAACATTATCTGTGTCATCGGTAAGTCCAAAGTCTGCGTTATCGGATAAGAAGGTGAGGTTACCTGAGGAATTACCCATCATAACATCAGCTCCGGCTGTGGTATCGGCAATGTTTGCAGCACCATCAATGTCAACGGCATCTTCTACTTTAAGTCCAAGATCCCATGCTGTGCCTGCTTGGTAGATGGCATATTCATTGCCACCATCTGCAGCACCACCAAGGTTTGCAACACGGATGCCGTAGAAATTGTCGTCTGTACCGGCATCAGAAGTATTAGAAGTCACAGCGACATTCAAACCAGAATGGGTGTCGGCTGCGCCATCATCCGCATATTCTGCCACGGTGAGGGCAAGGTCTAAACCTTCCGAACCGGCAGTATCTGAAGCGGCTGTGGTGTTAGAAACGGCAAGGGCAGCAGTAAATCCTGTAGCACCGGCATTTGAAATAGAAGCGCCATCTCCCGCATCCAGTGCAACATTGAAGTCTCCTCCGGAGAGATCAAGGTCACCATTGGTGACGAGAATGTCACCCAAGGTGAGCACGAGAGCATCGGTTCCATCAGCTGCGCCGGCAATGGTCGTAAGACCGGTTGTGGCGGCAACAGTAAAGGCTGTGCCTAAACCAATGGATGATGTCGCGCTTCCTAAAATTGAAGTGACATCAGTCGCGTTTCCAAGAGTGACTGTATCTGTCGCACCTGCGTCAACATCAAGATAGGTGCGAGCATTGGTAGCATTCACGAGCTGGAAAACATTATCTGTGTCATCGGTAAGTCCAAAGTCTGCGTTATCGGATAAGAAGGTGAGGTTACCTGAGGAATTACCCATCATAACATCAGCTCCGGCTGTGGTATCGGCAATGTTTGCAGCACCATCAATGTCAACGGCATCTTCTACTTTAAGTCCAAGATCCCATGCTGTGCCTGCTTGGTAGATGGCATATTCATTGCCACCATCTGCAGCACCACCAAGGTTTGCAACACGGATGCCGTAGAAATTGTCGTCTGTACCGGCATCAGAAGTATTAGAAGTCACAGCGACATTCAAACCAGAATGGGTGTCGGCTGCGCCATCATCCGCATATTCTGCCACGGTGAGGGCAAGGTCTAAACCTTCCGAACCGGCAGTATCTGAAGCGGCTGTGGTGTTAGAAACGGCAAGGGCAGCAGTAAATCCTGTAGCACCGGCATTTGAAATAGAAGCGCCATCTCCCGCATCCAGTGCAACATTGAAGTCTCCTCCGGAGAGATCAAGGTCACCATTGGTGACGAGAATGTCACCTGTGGTTAGTGTAAGAGCATCTGTACCGTCCGCTGTGCCTGCAATAATAACTGCACCGTCTGCAGCTACATCAAAGTTGGTGTAGTTGATAAGACCGGTGGTACCGACAATATCGTTGGCGGCCACGGAAAGGGCAGTGGCGATATCGGCATCTGTCAAATTGATCGCTATGGCTGTGGCAATGGTTGGAGCAATCGTTAGGCCGACGACGTCAGTTCCGTTTGTAATACTAACGGCTCCTGTGTTTGCCAAAGCAAATTCATCACCTGTAAGAGTAAGAGCGTCCAAAGCAGAACCGATCGAAATAGTGTCAGCAACCGTATTGTCGGTTCCTACATTGATCGTTCGTCCGGCATTACCCTGACCAATATTGATGGTTCCTGTGTTGTTATCAGAACCAATACTGATTGCGGTTGCACCGGCAGAATCAATAGTCAAACCGGTTGTGGCTTGAAGATCAATCGCGGCTGCAGAACTCATGAGAAGATCGCCTGTGGTGATCGTTGAAAGAGTGAGGTTTCCGCTTGTCGCACTGACGTTTGAAGCACCTGTGCCGTCAATGGAGAAAGTGGTGGTTGCCAACATGTCATAGGAACCCGTCACATCAATATCAAGGTTGGCACCTGCGTTAACATCAATGAGTCCGACAGCGGTGATATCAACAGCAGCAGCAGAACTCATGTAAAGATTGCCGGATCCAATCGTTGAAAGAGTAAGGTTCCCGTCTGTAGCACTGACGTTTGAAGCACCTGTTCCGTCAATGGAGAAAGTGGTGGTTGCCAACATGTCGTAGGAACCTGTGACATCAATATCAAGGTTGGCACCTGCGTTTAAGTCCATGAGACCAGTTGAGGTGGCGTCAAATTCGCCTCCGGCTGTGTTGGTAATATCAGCGGCTGTAGCGGTAAAAGCAACGTTGCCTGTCGTAGCTATTGCAGCCACACCATCATTTCCCGTAAGGGTGATGGTGCCGCCACCATCGGCGTCCGTATCGGTAGCATCAATAGTTATCGCTTCGTTTGTTGCGTTGATGTCCGTCGTGTTTGTTCCAGTGAGGATCAAATCCAGAGTCGTCAAAGAAAAATCATCACTGATCGTAAGCACCATGTCATCGTTGGCATCAATAAGGATATCGTCTTCGGCACCAACATACACATCATTTCCATCAGCAGTGGAAGCATCGGCCGTGTCGCCTGCGCGAACGACAACCGCTCCACCTTCCGCGTTTGCAAATACGGTAATGGCATTTGCATCAGCTTCGGTAGCGGAAATGTTTACGGAAGATCCTGTAGAAGTAATATCAATGTCCTCGCCTGCTGAGGCACCTGTTGCGGCAATATCAATGCCACCTGCGGTTGCCTCAAGATAAATGGCTTGGGCATTATTTCTTGTGGAAGTAAGGCTTATGAGATCGGATGCATCCACATCAAAGGTGGTGACGTCCGCATCAAGAGAACCATCCAATTCAAACTCGCCATCTACCTCAAGCACTCCTGCGACGAGTAAATCATTGTCTCCATCGGCAACATCCCCATCCACACCTGCATTTCCGATAACAACAAGGTCGCCATCAATCGCAAATGCGCCGGTGGCTGTAAGATCCATGTCCACGCCTCCTGTACCGGATTCGATATCAATCGTTGTGGAACCGGAGGTGTTACCAATGTTAATGGTCTTGGAACCTGTAGCTACACGCGCCAAGTTCAACGTATCGTTTCCTGTACCCGTTGAAAGATTGACGGTGCGGTTATAGTTGGTTGTTCCAATGTTGATCGTCTTGGTATTGGTATTGGTGTTGATCGTGACATCTCCTTGAGAAGAAGTGATGGAGACGTCCCCCGAGCTTCCACCGGCGGTCAAAGAAATGTCCCCGTCGGTTGTGTCAATATTTGCATTTCCCGAACCAAGGACGTTTAAGTCCAAACCTGTGGAACTGTTTGTATTGATTTGAACCGTTCCCCCATCCACTTGCACAACACCCGAGGTGTTATTGGTTGCATCATAGGCATCAATTTGGACTCCGGAACCTGTTGTGGCATCGGCGTCCAAACGAATGGCTGCACTATCAGCTTCAGTGGAAGTAAGGTTAATGGAAGAACCTGTTGCTGTAATATCAATGTCTTCTCCTGCAGAAGCACCGGAAGCTGAGATATCAATACCTCCAGCAGCTGCAACTACCTGAATGGCATCAGCAACATTCTCATCACCATGAAAAATAAGTGAGCCTGAATCGGCTGATAAAGTCACATCCCCTACTGTTGTTCCAAATGTTGCTGCACCTCCTCCATAAAGGTTAAGAATTCCTGTAGAAGAAACATTAAAAGGACCTCCACTTAAGGAATACCCGGCAGTTACGCCTGTCACCATGGTAATTCCTGTTCCGGCAGCATCATTAGCGTCAAGATAGATAGCATCGGCTACAGCCTCATCTCCTTTCAAAATAAGAGATCCTATTTCTGCCTCAAAAGTGAGATCACCTACCGAAGTGTTGAAGTTAGAAGCGGCATCCGCGTCCAAACTGATGGCGCCTGTGCCGTTGACATCAAACGCCTGGCCATCGGTAAATTGTGCCCATGTGGAACCTGCGTCTTGTATGACAAAATCACCAGTTCCTTGGGTATCAATAACCAAATTGGGATTATTGGTTGCGGAAAGTTCAAACTCGAGTCCGCCCGTCTGGCTTTCGGCCGCATCAATCGTAATCTTTGAAGCGGCGGCACCGAAGTTGTTATAGGCATCGTCGAGATTATTGGAAACTCCCACCCAGGCCGTACCATTATAAACATTCAACTTTCCTGTAGTGGTATTGAAATACATGCGGCCGTTGAACAAATCGGTGGCTGGAGCGGACGCGGAGTTTTCAATGGATCGCGTGACAAAAGAGTACGCGCTTGAATTAAGTTTGACCCTGGTGGTCATGGTGTCATAGGTCACTCCGTCCGAACTTACACCAATTTCCATCCAAAGGTTGTTGACGAAATCAACAACATCGGTGGAAAGGTCGATGTTCGTACTGAAATACCCGTTTGTGACCGTAAGGGTCGCGGTGTCAGAGGTCACCTGCGTGCCTCCTGTACTGGCATCATACAAGTAGAATCGGAAGTAGTATGTGCCATTACTCACCACACTCCCTGAAGACGCGCTTTTGAGCCGTCCTTGATACCCAATTGTACTTGGGGCACCCAAGGTGGCGGCATCAGCGGTCTGTACACCCATAAAGAACAAGCCAGGCGATAAAAGATTGATCGCCGTGACAAGTCCTATGACTGAGTGCAAAAGGATTTTTGCGATGCGCATAGGTTACTAAGAAGAGTTAATTTTTTTCTTTTATATTTTTTAAAATTGGGAAATGGTCTTGTGGCGTCTTGCTGCAATAAAGATTCCACCGCCGATCAAGAGAAGAACGATCACTCCGGCTCCGACAAAAATCCACTGATTTGACTTCCATATGGATACTTCCTTGTCTGCTCCCACCGGTCGATCAAGCTCGGTACCTTCCGGATACACACGGGTTGAGACGCTTCCGTACATTCCGTTTCCTGCATAATCCACAGCTCCCACTTGAAACAGGTAAGTTCCTTCTTCCAGATCGGTCAGAACAAAGGGGCTTGTTTGTGGAATGTAGATTCCTCCATTGATCGCAACCTCGTAGTAAGCGATTCCCGAACCATCATCGGTTGTGCCAAACCAGAGTTCTACCGGCTCTCCCACGATGGCTTGTTCCAAAGAAACAGTCGGAAAGATAGGGTTGGGAGGAATGGTATCAATATGTATGGGGTAGTGTGCAGTCAATGTCTCCGTTCCGTCTTCGTAAAATCCTTTGACATGGAGATACCATAGTGCGTCTCCCAGATCATATTGTTCAAGGCTCGCGGTGGCTGTTGTTACCTCCTGTGTGGGATTTATGTCGGGATTTTGATCAATACTGACGCCATAGGATTCAATTGCCTTTTCACCTCCCTCAACTTCCCATGTGCAATAAACACTATTTTCCGTGTACCAGACGTTCACATCAGGATGAGAATCACAGGTAATGCTCAAGGTGCCCGCTCCTTCTTGAACCGCTTGTGCATCCTCGATCATCACTTCAACACTGTTTAACCAACTTGTATCGATCCTTTCTTCCCCGTTTGAAATCATGTGGGAATTTGGAAGCAAGGCGATTTCCGTAGTTCCTGTTTTCAAAGCGGTAAAAGTCAATGTCGCAAGTGTGCCGGATTCATCAAGCGGATCACCTAAAGTAAAGCCTCCAATGGAAATTTCTCCTTTTGTGTTGTTAATGCCGCTTCCAGGAGAGGTTCTCGGAAAAGCACCCCCTGTTAAACTTGCGTCTGTGGCTAAAAGAAAATCAGGATCAAATGAGATATAAGCGCGTGCGGTATCAATGGCTTCCTGATTACCTTGCGCAAAAATGAACACCTGGAATGTCTCCCCTTCTCCTACATTTGATTGACCCGGACTCAAAGAAAGTGTTGCAAATCCTGCTGCAGAAACCGGAGAGCCCACACAAGAAAGAATACTTACGATGAAAAGAGCGAGACTAATTTTCGACATCCATTTCATAAAGCTGCTTAACCTCCTTTAAACTTCTTGACCCCAACGTGCGACCATCATGGAAAAGTCATAATCATCAATTGTGCCATCTGTATTGAAATCTCCTTCAGCATCATCGGTTCCCCAAAGGCGCACAAACCTACTTAAGTCATAATCACTCACTTCGCCGTCTTCGGTGAGGTCACCTATCAATCGGTAATAAATTTCAAACACGGTCGCGTCCGAAGTCCCTCTTGTATTGGTAGCTGTGATTCCAAAAGTGTTGAGACCATATTCAAGAGCAATCTCCACCTCCCAAGTTGTCGTGGAAGGATAAGTCACTCCCTCATCATCTCCATCCACTTTGATGGTGGCTCCACTGGTACGATCTCCAAAAAGTGTAAAAGCATCGTCATAAATAAACTCAGTATCTACAATTTCTTCATCAACATCGGGCTCGGAAGGTGCGGTTGTCAGGCTGGAGCTTCCTCCCCCGCCACCGCCTCCCCCGCCTGATTCACAAGCGCTGGTATCAAACGTACACGAACTGGAACACGTGAGTGTTCCACGATCAAACCCTCGGCTTGCACATGTCTGACTATCGAGTTGGCTGCCATCACAAGACTCACCCGGATCAATGAATCCATCTCCGCACACATAGCGCAGAGCAGACCCGGAAAGAATATTGTAACTGGACCCAGAGACGTTTCCTGCAATCGGATTGACTGATCCCTCTACGGTATAGGTGCCACCCGTCACATTGTGATGGGTGGCATCGGTATCGCCGGAGGGATCGATCTCATAGGTCGTGCCTGTGACCGCCCACACAGTGAGCGGAAACAAAAGACAAGTGAAAACCAGGGGAAGCATCGAAAAAGATGGCTTCTTCATAACCCTGTATAAATTAAAGAATGGCACCTGAATAAGCGATGGCCTTGAGCAGATTCCAATCATCATCACCTGATGGAAGACGACCGAAGGTTGAGGTGAACACGGAAAGTGCTTCAGCTTCCAAAGAAGCATCGGTTGCCCCGCTGTATCCATGTGCGGCAATATCAACAAATTCCCAATCCGCACTATCGGATGGGAGAGTTCCTGTTAATGTTCCAAAATAACCGATTGCCAATTGTTCGGCCGTAAGAGTTGTTTCGGTTGTTTCTTCTTCCTCTTCTACGACCGGCTCTTCTTCCTCAACAACCGGTTCTTCGATAACGACTTCTTCATCATCAGAAGTGGTGACACCCAAGAAATCGGTATACGCAAGAGTGTGGATCACATTCCACTCCATGCCAGAGGATGGCATCTTGGCATACTTAGCTCCAAAGATGACGAGTGCGGCTTGTTCGGCTGCGACATCTTGGACATCCTCTTTACAACCGCCATAAGCAATGCAGTGCAAAGCGCTCCAATCATCACCGCTTGATGGCATGCGTGCATAAAACGCGCCAAAGTACACGAGTGCTTGCTGTTCGAGAGAAACGTCGGTTGTTTCTTCTTCCTCTTCTACGACCGGCTCTTCTTCCTCAACAACCGGTTCTTCGATAACGACTTCTTCATCATCAGAAGTGGTGACACCCAAGAAATCGGTATACGCAAGAGTGTGGATCACATTCCACTCCATGCCAGAGGATGGCATCTTGGCATACTTAGCTCCAAAGATGACGAGTGCGGCTTGTTCGGCTGCGACATCTTGGACATCCTCTTTACAACCGCCATAAGCAATGCAGTGCAAAGCGCTCCAATCATCACCGCTTGATGGCATGCGTGCATAAAACGCGCCAAAGTACACGAGTGCTTGCTGTTCGAGAGAAACGTCGGTTGTAGTTGTGGTTTCTGTCGTTGCTGGAGTTGTTGACTCCACCGTATCACCGGCAATAGTAATCGTTGCAGACCCCAATTCGCTCACATCCACTTTTTCGGTTCCATCATCAATAGCCTTTGAGTCTGATGTGATGCTGATTGCGGCTGTCCCAGAAGACAAAGCCCGGAATGTGACTGTGGCAAAAGTTCCTTCTGCCGTCACTTGAGTACCGTATTTGTAACCACCGTAGGTTAATGCACCTGCTGTGTTATCGATCTCGTACCCCGGAGAGAGAGAAGGAAATTGAGTACCAAGATCAAAACGAATAGCCTCCAACAAAGTAGGATCATAGGACATATTCACTCGTACGGTATCGAGTGATTCGCCGTTTGGATCCACCAAAACGGAAAGGGTAAAATCTTCTCCTGTGTCCACACTCGTTGTTGTTGGAGACAATGAGATGGTCGCGGTTCCTGCAGCCAAAACTATCTTTGAAAAACCAAAGACAGCAGCCACAGTCGCAATCACAAGGAAGAAAGCGGACGTTCTTCGCATAGGTTAAAGAAGTATCGCTTTAATATTTCAATTTTTTATGTCCCTATTTTACAGGAAAAAAACAAGAAAGAAAAAGGGGAAACTGTGCATAAATACGATAAAAAATGATTGTTCCTCTTTTTTTATTTTTTGAAAAAATAAAATAAAAAAATGAGAAAAAATGTTGTTGATCTTCAACAAAAAATTCCATAAGTTATCCATAGTTTGTGTCTACACTGTGCTAGACAAAAAAATAAAATAGAAAATTATACACAACCTAAAAAAGAAAAAATAAAATACAAAATAAAAAAGATTGCGAGAACTGTTTTCTTTTGAGACAATACTTGCATACCTACTTTATGACACAAAAATCAAAAGACTTGCCATCTTGTGAACCGTGTATGGAAAAAAATGCCTCTTCTATTTTTGAACGCGAACCAATCCTGTCTTTTTGTCAAGCATTTTTAAAAGAACATCCGCAAGCAAAATTATTTCTTGTGGGAGGAGCTGTGCGAGACCTTATCTTAAAACGCAAAGGGAAAGATTATGACTTTGTGATTTGTGGAGTTGACCCTGAAAAAATTCAAACATGGTTTTCCAAACGCGGATCCATGGGTCTTGTTGGACGATCTTTCGGGGTCTTCAAATTTTCTCCCAAAGAATTTCCCGCCCCTCACTTTGAACCTATTGATCTTGCTCTCCCTCGCAGAGAACATGCACAAGAAGGAAGCCAAGGGGGCTATCGAGATTTTGATATTCAATCTGATCCTTCTCTTTCCATCGAGGAAGACCTTTCACGCCGTGATTTTACAATGAATGCCCTGGCCTATGATGTACACAAACGAGAACTCGTGGATCCTTTTGGTGGGCAAGAGGATTTGGAACACAAAATAATTCGTGCTGTAGGCGATCCGAAAGATCGCTTTGGGGAAGACATGTCCCGAACTCTTCGTGCCCTGCGACAAGCCGCGCAGTTAGGTTTTACAATCGAACCAAACACTTGGTCAGCGCTTTGTGAAACGATGACGAGAATCCATGCAACCCGAACCTCACGGGAGACCGGGGAAGAAGAGTTTGTCGTGGCAAGAGAAGTCATTGCCAAAGAAATTTTGAAAGCGTTGTTTTCCAATCCTGCTTTGGCAACGGACCTCTTATTCCGCTCGGGTGCGTTTGCCAAACTTTTTCCCGAAATACATCAGACGATTGCTCAGGGTGAAATCTCTGAAGAATGGTTGCAACAGACAAAAGATCTTCCTTCTCTTCTTGCTTTGCTTTTTTATAAAGTTCCACCCAAGCGAGTAAGCAAACTCTTGCAAGACATGAAAATGGAATCATTGGATCGTGAGGTGCCTTATCGTATAGAGATCAGATCTGTGGTTGATCTTGTCGAGCGTCTTCAAAATGTGGCAGAACTTGATTCCCTTTCCTCTTGGCCCGCCCATCGAGTGTTTCAATATTTTGCCAATCCCCAAGGTGAACGTTTTCTCAATCTCCTGGAGGTGATGGGGCAGACAGAATATGTCAAACGGATGAGAGAACTTCTCTTCTCTTTTTGCCGATCTTGCGGTGTGGAACACCTCTCTCAAGTCCGAGCTTCTGTGACAGGCAATGACATAATCCAAACTCTTGGCATCAAACCTGGTCCAAAAGTCGGTGAGTTTTTACGCCAAGCGTTTGATCTGCAACTGACCGAAGGACTTGATCGTGAAAAAATTCTCGAACGACTCCAAAAATAATATGAATAAAGGAAATATCTCCTTGGAAAATACATTTGAAAAAGCCGTACGTTTACTTTGCCAATACATCCCTATAGAAAAAAATCGGAAAAAGCCCTTGCTTATGCACGATCTTCGTGTTGGTTTATATCTGTATGAACAAGACCATGTAGAAGAGGTTGTTCTTGCCGGATTGCTGCACGACATTATTGAGTGGACGGATTGTACGGAAGAATGTATTCAAAATGCATTTGGCCCCCGTGTTCTTGCTTTAATTCTTGCAAATACAAAAGATAGAAAAATTCTAGATGAAGTAGACAGGCAACAAGATATCATGCGCCGCTGTCTTTTGATTGGAGAAGATGCCTTTATTGTTAAAGCTGCGGATACTCTTGATAGCTATTCCTTCTATCGATCAACACATAACCAAGAAGAAATACAAAGAGCGCTTCTTATCAGTAAAATGATCCTCGAGAGTATTCCTTCCACCATGCAAAATCCCATCTTTAAAAAACTGGTAGAACTCGAGTGTTTTTGACACACCCTTTTCAATCCCCTATCATAATCCCATCATTTCAAAAAAATACGGGCGGCTAGCTCAGATGGTTAGAGCGTCACATTGACATTGTGAAGGTCAGAGGTTCGATTCCTCTGCCGCCCACCAGTCCCGCCTTTGGCGGGACTAGAATCTAGTAACTAGACTCTAGATTCTAGAATCTAGTCAGTAGGAATTTGGAGTTCTACCGAAGAGGTGGAATTTTTGTTTTGTGGGAAATGCACTTATTTGTTGTGTGAATTAGCGGCTTTGTTGATGTGGGTACAGTTAGAACTCTAACTTTTTGATTTCCAGTTTGATTCTCGTCTGAGAGTGCCCACCAGTCCCGCCTTTGGCGGGACTAGAATCTAGTAACTAGACTCTAGATTCTAGAATCTAGTCAGTAAGGATTTGGGGTTCCACCGAAGAGGTGGAATTTTTATTCATGAACTGCAAAAGTTCATCTCACAAATCTTTCTATCAAAAAATCACCGACCTTATGTACTCGGTGATTTTATTTATCTCTTTATCCTCTCCTTACGAAAAATATCCTTGATTGGTTCCTGATGCCTCCTCATCTTTTTCTTCATCAGAATGATCTTCCAAAGTAATCCACGGAGCATTTTTATTTTTTGAAATCTCCATGATAAGAAACCCTCCCAAGGTAAGTGCTGCGGCTCCGAGCAAAAAAGCTCCAAACACTCCGGCAAAACCGCAACCAAAAAAAGCAGCTAACACTTCTGCTTTGGTATGAGCAAGAAGGTAACAAGAAGTAATGGAATCTTGTGCAAGTTTTACTCCACACCATGCGGCTCCGGCTCCACAGATAAGAGACAGGACACTGAACAAACAACTGAAACGAACTTTTCTCACACGTCCCAAACGCAAGATGGCGACCAGAGCAAAGAGAACACCACCTAAAATCCAATACAACAAAAACCACAAAAATCCTAAAAAAAGCGTGAAAGAGGCAAAAGAAATGGATACCATAACAATGTGTCATTAGTATAACAGGGTGTCCCCCTCTCTCCAAACGAAACCACGTGGATGCATTCGTTTGACAGAGAATCTTGTATAATAAACAATGCTCTCTGTTTACGGGCCTGTAGCTCAGTTGGTCAGAGCGACGAGCTTATACCTCGTTGGTCGTAGGTTCGAGTCCTACCAGGCCCACCATTCTGCGCGCCAGCGAAGAATGCCCTTCGTAGCCTTGGCGAAGAAGGGCTGGAGAATATTCAAGTCTATGCTGTTGATATGGGCTGGCACTTAGTCCTTCACCCCCATGGGGCTACGGACTACACGGACGAATGGCACGGCCATACTGCTTCGTAGCCTCAGCGAAGAAGCAAGCCATCAATCACAAAAATGTTCTACGTTTATATAATCCAAAGCATGGATTTCCCAAAACAGTTTTATACCGGTTTCTCAGAGAATATCGAGGAAAGATTAGATGAACATAACAAAGGAAAATCGGTTCATACAAACAAATTCAAGCCATGGAAGATGCTGTATTACTGTGCCTTTGAGAATAAAAAGAAAGCATTGGATTTTGAGAGGTATTTGAAGACGGCTTCGGGTATTGCTTTTAGAAATAAACGGTTGATATGACAATTGTAATTTTTACTGAAGGTACAATGCCCATGAAAAAATCCTTATGCCTACTATCGAGGAATCCATTAAACAAATTCAAGAACGCAATAAACGAGTGGAAATGGAAAAAGCTTGGGAAACAAGTTTTTTCGTAAAATCGCAGTGGCGTGGTTAACATATTTTGTGATCGTTCTCTTTTTCTCTTTTGCAAAATTACCCAAACCTTTCATAAACGCCATTGTCCCGACACTCGGATTTTTATTATCAACACTGTCTCTAACCGCATGTAAAAAAATCTGGCTTCATTTTATCGAAAAAAAATAAGCTCAGACTCCCGTTCTGCCATAAAACGTCTCTCCCTGGTAAGAAGAGACGTTTTGTTTTCTTCATGCCATGGCCACATCAAAGACCTTTTGCTATGATCCTATTACCTATGCCTTTTATCTTCATTGGCATTCTCCTGCTTCTCCTTTCTTTCTTCTTTTTAGGTTTCGCTTATAAAACAAAGGATAAAGATGGCGTGGTCGGTTCCACCATGGTTCTCGTTGCCGCCATTGTCCTCTTATTCTTTTTTGGCGTCCTCTCTCAATGGATGCTCCGTATCTAACATATGGGATCTCACATCATTACAACAAAAGAGGAAGGAAAACGCCTGGATATCGTTCTTGCTACACTGACACAAGACACACGTTCTCAGTGGCAAAAACGCATAAAGGAAGGGTCAGTCAAAATCGATGGCGCTCCCACCAAACCTCATACTGCTCTTGAACAGGGAAAAACCATCACCTGGGATGATCCCAAGGTGCGTGCGGAAATCCCACTCAAACCTTTGGATATTCTTTTTGAAAATGAGGAGGTTCTTGTCGTTAATAAACCTATCGGCATCACGGTTCATAAAACACATGAGAACGATAAACAGGAAACACTTTGTGATGCTCTTCTTGCTTATCTCCCTTCTCTTGCAACCGTTGGTGAGGATCTTTCACGCCCAGGCATTGTTCATCGACTCGATAAAATGGTCTCCGGTGTTATGGTGATTGCCAAAACACAAGAAGCTTTTACTCATCTCAAACAACAGTTCAAAGATCGGACGATTGAAAAAGAATATCTCGCTTTGGTCTATGGTCGCCTACCAAAAGATCATGACATTCTCACATTCAAAATCAGTCGGTCAAAAAACTCTGGACGCATGGGGGCACGATCAGAGCAACAAGAAGGAAAAGAAGCTATCACAGAATATGATGTGCTTGCGCGTTTCAAAACAGCCACTTCGGCACGTGTACGCATTCACACCGGACGCACCCACCAAATCCGTGCACATTTTCTTGCGATCAATCACCCCATTGTTGGTGACACCCTTTACAAGAGAAAACGCATGAACAATATTCGCACAATCCCTCTTGATCGTTTATTTCTCCATGCTCATACCCTTTCCTTTTCTCTTTTAAGCGGGCAATACGTTTCTTTTTCCGCTCCCCTCCCCCAAGATCTTGTCTCTCTTCTTTCCACTCTTCCCATTTTATGATTATCACTATCACCGGTTTTCCCGGTTCGGGAAAATCCACAGTCGGACGTATGATTGCCAAACAATTGGGCTGGCCATTTTATTCCATGGGAGATCTGCGTGGACGAATGGCGACCGAACGCGGCATGACGATTGATGAATTGAACGTTTTGGGAGAACAACAAGACTTCACTGATAAAGAAGCGGATGCCTATCAAAAAAAATTGGGAGAAACCGAGGATAATTTTGTGGTGGATGGTCGCCTTTCTTGGTATTTCATCCCCCATGCATTCAAAGTCTACCTCACAGTCAATGAAGATATTGGGGCAGAGCGTATTTTAGAAGCGTCCAAAATGCATGAACGGGAAGATGAACCCAAGTATCGCTCAGTAAAAGATGCAAAGCGTTTTATCCATGACCGCATTCAATCCGATGCCAAACGCTACCGTCAATATTATGGAGTGGATTTGCTGAATCTTTCCTTTTTTGATCTTGTTTTGGATACATCAAATCTTTCACTCGAACAAGTGACGACGCATATTTTAGGGGCTATCCCCTCATTAAATCCACCCGTGTCGCCTTGACGCAGCCCTTGGTTTTGGCTATGATTTTCGCACCTTTAAATGCAGTCGTATGAACGCCTATGGATTTTTCCAAGCGGTCCTCTCGCTGTGACTAATCAATTTTATGTCAGACGAACAAACAAAAGATGAGGTTCTTTCGACCGAAGAAGCTCCGGTTGTAGAAGAAGCCACCCCTTCCTTGCCACCCGAGCAAGAAGAAATCGCTGTGGAAACCAAGGAGATCAAAAAGGAAGATCTGAAACCCGGAATGACAATTTGCATTCATGAACGCATTAAAGATGTTTCCGCCAAAGGTGAGGAACGTGAACGCATCCAAATCTTCCAGGGTATGATTATTGCCATGCGCGGAGGCTCTATCTCTCGTACTATGACCGTGCGCAAGGTAACCGGAGGATTCGGCGTAGAAAAAATCTATCCTCTCCATTCACCTGTGATCATTAAACTCGAACTGGTAAAACAAGCAAAAACGCGTCGCGCAAAACTCTCATATCTCAAAGATCTCCGATGTCGCTTCAAACGTAAACTTAAAGAAACTTGGACCGAATAAAAAAAGACACCGCTTCCTCCAAAGGCGGTGTTTTTTGTTGAAAAAATCAGAGGGGGGTCAAACCACCACCGAAGAACGAGTTCCGATGGACTCAAACCGTTCGTGAGGCTCAAAATTTTTTATCACAACCTTCTTATTATCACTACTCCAAAAAGCAATCGGTACAAAAACAGAGGATTGGAAAAAAGCCCCCACAAACCAGGGGATACTTCCCGTCTCTACAGGGTTCCATACATCATCAAGAGGTTTTCCTGTTTCAGAAAGATGAATCATAAAGGCTGTGATCCAATCCTCGGGAGTCATGCCTGTTTCACCATGATAGGGAGAGTCTTTATCACCTTGAGCATTTTGAAAAATGGAAAGATATTCATTGGGAAATTTGTTTGCTTCAAGAGAAGGTCGAGGGACGAAGTCTCCTTGGGATGTTCCTTTGCCTTTACGGGGGATAGGAGCAAAGCCAGGAGAATGTGGATCGGAAGGATTAGAAGGCTGAAGAAATTGAACAGTCCAACCTTTCCACTTTCCGTCACCCTGGGCTTGACCCAGAGTCTCTTGTCCTTTCAATATCTCCATCTTGGTCTTTCCTTGATGATCTTTCGGATCAAAAGACTGTGGCTCATAGACAAGGTCTGGAGAATCCCCCATGTCTGCTCCTTGATATTCTTCCTGTGTCCAGAGAGGATTATTGGTATTGAGATCAAAGGAAGGATTATCCTTTTTGTATTTGAGAAGGAATTGTTTGAAGGTTTCTCGGAGAGTATCAAGACTCATGCCAAAGGGAACAAGGAGGAGCTTGGTAAAGCCTTGGTCGTGTTTAGTGCGTAGGGTCTCGCGGCGTTCAAAAAGACGCATGGCGATTTGTTCCAAGGTGGGGATGGGATAAATCTTTCCATCTATGCCAGTGATGGCTCCTTCTTTGAGGATGCCTACTTGTTCAAGAAGGGAGACTTGAGAAGTATATTGCTCACGAAGATGGTAAAGACGTTCAGCGTGTTCAAGGGCTTCAGCATAGTCTTCTTTCTTGGGTTCTTTGTATTTTACAAGATGCTCAAAGCGTTCGAGAAGGAGAGCGAGTCGTTCAAGGTCTTGGGTAGAAAGTTTTTTTGTAGCCTCGCGCAGGAGGTCGGGCTTGGAAAGTGTGTCTCTGGGAATCCCGTGAGCCTTTGTAAAATCAATGATCTCTTGTCGTAGAGTTTCAAAGTGTGTGCGGTGTTGTTCTGGAAGAGAATCACGAACACTTGAAACCGAATCCATGATGGCTTCGTGGAGGGTAGCAGACGGAGGGGGTTCAGAAGACAGAGTCCCCCTTCGTCCCGCCGTTGGCGGGACTTCGGAGGGACAGTTTTCACTTTTTGTGAAAACTGTTGGTCGAAAAAGAGACATAGGTATCAAAGGTTAAACCACCACCGAAAAACGCGCGCCAACGCGCTCATCCCGATCACGAGGATCATACCCATTGAGGCCGGCCTGCCGATCGCCACGGCCCCAATATGCGTAAGGCACAAGGACGGAGGATTGAAAAAAAGCTCCTGTGAGGTAAGAGATGCTTTCTGTGTCATTTGCGTAGTAGTCATCCAGTGGTTTTCCTGTTTCGGAAAGATGAATCATAAAGGCTGTGATCCAATCTTCGGGAGTCATGCCTGTTTCACCACGATAAGGAGAGTCTTTATCACCTTGATCACTTTGAAGAATGGAAAGATATTCATTGGGAGTTTTGCTTGCTTCAAGAGAAGGACGAGGGACGAGGTCTCCTTGGGATGTTCCTCGGCCTTCACGGGGAATATGAGCAAAGCCCGGGGAATGTGGATCGGAAGGATTAGAAGGTTGGAGAAGATGAACCGTCCAACCTGGGGTTCCCAATCCCTTCCCTCCTGCCACCCCTGCAAAGGCAGGGGTCCATCGTCCTTGGGCTTGTTCTTTGAGTATCTGTGCCTTTGTCTTCCCCCCATGACCTTCTTTTGTAAAAGACTGTGGATAATAGACAAGATTTGGAGAATCTCCTATATCTGCTCCTTGATAGTCTGACCATGCCCAAAGGGGTTCATGAGTATCGAGATTAAAAGTGGGATTATCCTTTTTGTATTTGAGAAGGAATTGTTTGAAGGTTTCTCGGAGAGTATCAAGGCTCATGCCAAAGGGAACAAGGAGGAGCTTGGTAAAGCCTTGGTCGTGTTTAGTGCGTAGGGTCTCGCGGCGTTCAAAAAGACGCATGGCGATTTGTTCCAAGGTGGGGATGGGATATTTCTTGTTATCTATGCCTAGGATGGCTCCTTCTTTGAGGATGCTTACTTGTTCGAGAAGGGAGACTTGAGAAGTATATTGCTCGCGAAGGTGATAAAACTCTTCGGCATACTCGAGGGCTTCGGTATAGTCTTCTTTCTTGGGTTCTTTGTATTTTACAAGATGCTCAAAGCGTTCGAGAAGATCGGCAAGTCGTTCGAGATCTGGAGTGGAGAGTTTACAGGTCGCCTCGCGGAGGAGATCGGGCTTACCAAGAGATTCTTTGGAAATCCCCTGAGCTTTTGTAAAATCAATAATCTCTTGACGCAGAGTTTCAAAGTGTGTGCGGTGTTCTTTGGGCAAAGAATCACGGACACTTGAAACCGAATCCATGATAGCTTCACCTAGTATTTCCGAAGTGCGCTGGACCCTCACTTCTGCATCCGGTGATCCCGCCACAGGCGGGACTGCCTCCGCAGGGGTGGCAGACAGAGAAGATTCTGAAGTTGGTCGAAAAAAAGACATAGGTATCCCTATGGTAATACAAAAGAAGTGGGGCGACCACTTCTTTTTTTAAAACTTTAGCCCTGTGCGTTCGTGTAAAATCCCAGATTTGTATAACTCGAGCACGGCAAGAAAAGCGGCTAGAATCGTAGGACCAATAATAAACCCAATGGATCCAAACACAGCAAATCCTCCCAAAACAGAAAGCAATACAAGGAACATGTGCATATGGGTTGTTCCCTTGATGAAATACGGCGCCAAAAGATTATCCGATGCCCCCACCACAATTGCGGCCCAAACAGCAAGTCCAACCGAGGCTTCCACTTGTCCGATCATAAACAAGTAAATAATCGCCGGAACCAAAACAAGCGCAGTCCCGACAAGAGGAACCAAGGCTGATATAATCGTCAGTCCTCCCCAGATCATGGCACCGGGCACGCCAAAAAGACTCATCCCGATTGTTGCAAAAACCCCTTGTACGATCGCCAGTAAAAGCGCACCAAAAACCACATGACGGATGGTGCTGGTAATCCTCGCCAAAATCTTTTCGTCCACGGAATTGCGAAATGGACTCAAGGTCAACAATTCTTGATACAATTTTTCGCGATCAACAAGGAGATAATACAAGGCGATAAAAAATAAAAAAGTATTAAGCAGGAGTTGAGTGGTACTTGAAAAAAGTTCTCCCACATTTTCTAGCGCCCATGCGGCCACTCCGGATCCGACAGTCTCCAAATTGATGGACATCAATCGCTCTTGTGCAAAAGCGGGAAGAGATTGGAACAGCGCGAGATGATCCATCTGAAAAGACCGAAGCCATCCTCCTTGTGCCAAAGAAACTTGAATAAGCTCCGAGGCTTGTGTACCAATGAGAATCAAAATAAAAAACAAAGGGATCACGATCAATAAAAATGTACCCAGTGAAAGAAACGCGGCAGATAATTTCCGTGACTTGAGCAGATGACGCAATTTGATATCAAGCGGAGAAAGAACAATCGCCGTAATACCTGCGGTCACCACCACTAAGGCAAACGGTTCAATAATTTTCCAAAACAAATATACGACCACAGCCGCTACAATAAGAAAAAACCATCGTTCAAGAGTGAGTTGTTTTTTGCGAGTAAACATATCCTCCTTTTCTTAACTACAGTATACGAAAAAATAACAAACCTTGCCATGATAGAGTCCTGTGGTAAGGTAATGCCGCGTTCCTTTTCTCGGAGGTTCTCCATGGCTCCCAAACATGCGCGTGTTTTTCCCACCGTGGACATTGTCCTTGTCGTCAATGGCTCCTGGGTAGTTCTCATCAAGCGTGCCTATCATCCTTTTGAAGATCACCTGGTCTTCCCCGGAGGACATGTCGACGAAGGAGAAACGACTCTCACCGCTTGTGTACGTGAGTGCAAGGAAGAAGTCGGACTGGATCTGAGGTCGGACATCTTTGAACTCTTCATGGTCCTTGATGATCCTTCTCGCGATCCTCGCCCTGACCACACCCTCTCCATCGTCTATCTGGCACACATCGATTCTTCGGTAGCCGCACAGCTCAAGGCTGACACGGATGCCAAACAAGTTCTGATCCGCCTCATCGGCGATCTCACAGAAGAAGAAATGGGATTTGATCACTGGAAGATTATTGCCAAACTGCGCGAAAGGCTTTGGCACTCCTAAGACCCTCCAAGGGTCTTTTTACGTTTGAATAAAAACGAAACTATTCCCTGAAAAAACGTAAAAAATAAGATTTTTCCTTTGACAGTACCCTCTTTGAATGCTAGTGTTTTTTGTCGAATTGTTCCTTCAAAACCCCCTTCTCACGGAGACACCATGCCCCACGAAATGGTCACAACCCAGCACGTAGAAGAAGTCATCGCGCAAATCTCCAACCCGCTTACCTCACATGCGGCTGTGACAGCCCTTTCCCAATATCTCACGGACGCCACACGGTACTCGCCGCAGGCAGCTCGCATGCTCGTGGCACAACTCCCCCATGATCTCCAGGCCGTAGTTGTCTCCTCCTCGGCAAGCGAACTTGCGGTCCCCAATGTCGCCTTTCTTCCCGCCGAATGTGTAGCCAGCGTCTTGGCACACGACCTGATCTTGCATGACCATCTCACGGCCACGCGAGAGATCTGGCAACTTCTCGAGGAAGATGATGAACGCATCGAAGCAATGAGAGAGCGATTCCGCTTTGATGTGACCGACCGCCTGACCGGAGAAACCAAGACGGCCATGATTCGTCTGTGTCCGTGCCGGGCCTATGCATACCTCGTCAGCATCCTGGAAAGTCCGGACGAGGATTGGGTTTCCGAGGTCATGGAAGAGGCCGTATTTCTCCTGCTTGTCTTTGTTCTCAAGGCTCAAACGGAAGGTCTCCTCCAAGTGGATGAAGATCTTTGGGAAGATTTCCTCGAAAAAGCAAGAGAGAATGGTGTCTATGAGCGCGCTTTGAAGTCGATGGAAGAAACGATAGAGGATATCGAAACCGAACTCGTTGGCGTGCACCACGATATCCTCAATCGGGAACTTGCAGATCACGTCGTCTTGTCGCCTATCGAAGAAATCGATCTGACTCTCGATGAGGAAGATCTTCTCCCTCCGTGCCCCTCTCGGAGGGGAAACGTGATCACGATCGGCTGATCTTTCGGCCACGCTTACGAGACCTGGCCCACCCCCAGGTCTTCTTCGTCTCTACACAATCTTTTTGTGTGTGGACGAAGACTCTTCAACTCCTGGAGAGTTTCGCTCTTTCCAACCGAGGTTTTTCCATGAACACTCAAATGGTTATTGCGTCTTTGGAATCTGTCCTGGGACGACGCGTGCAAACTGTGCGTGCGCTCAAAGAACGTGATCCCAAACTGTTTGCTCAAAAAAGCGGACTCGTGTCCCAAGCTTTGGGTCCTGTGGTTCAACGCTTCCGTTTGAATATTACAAAAGAAGAGGATGCTAAACGAGCCGTAGCAATCTCGCTCATTCTTCTCAACTACATCCTGGAATGTCAGGCGGCGGAATGGATCACAAGCAAGAAATCTGATCGTGACCCGCTTGAAGTAGCTGGCGCGTTTCTGCGCAAGTACAGCACTGATGCTCTCATCCTTGCCGCCATCCAGCGGTTTGATCGTCTTCTTACCGACATGAAAGATGTGTGGTCACATGCGCGTATTCGCGTCACTGAAGATTGTGAACGTTGGTACGGTATTACAGATCCGGAAACCGAAGCAACCCTGCACACAGCTATCACGCGCGAACTTCTCGACGCAAAAGGATTTCCGATCGGTACCCATGAGGAAGAGGTTTCCTTGCGTGACATGATTGCGCGTGTAAAAGAAGAAACGCGTTTGGCAAAACTCGTCCATTGGATGCTTGTTATCAGCCCCAAGGATGTGAGCAAATTTGCCGCTGCACAATTTGTCCGACGCAATCCCACGATTCCCAACCCGATCGGTGGTCTGTGGTGCCCTTTCCTATGCTCTCTGCTCATCAATGCTATGGGAGAAGGATGGGGAGAATCACGGCGATGTCATACGGAATGGAAGGGTGCGAGCGGCACGGAACGTTTTGTGTGTGTGGATCTTAAAACCACGAGACTTTTTCTTCATCGATTGATGCTGGAACCCGATCTACTTCCGTCTTCCGAATCCGTGGCAAAAAAATTTGCGACTGTGGCTTTTCAACAGAGTAGAGATATTTTCAAGGAAGCTTGCAATGAAAAAGATTTCTATGCCATCTTGAAGATGGCCGGGCTTGCCTTTGAGCGTATGGTTGGACAAACCAGAGAATTTTATCTCCAAGTCGTCAAAGATATCGAACATGTGGATGATGCAGAGCTGCTTTCATTTTGGGGACATCGCTTGTTTGCTTATGTGCCCGGTTTTGATCATTTTCTCCTTGATGAAAATCGTACGCGTTTGGAAAAGCCGTGGACATATACAAAAAATATCCGTGACTTGGAACAATTGGCTGATGCGGTTGCACGATTTGACCTTTGGCCGCCAGAGGAACGTCAACGTTTCGCCGATACCTTTGCTTTGGAGCCACTCCTACGTTCCTATCGACATGCAACCAAGGATGCGGAAGCACTGTTGCGTATTTGGTCGGGCATGCGCCGTGCAGATATTGCCTACTCGCTTAAACTCACGACGCGTTGTAGATGGAGCGAACGATCCTCTCTGGCTCTTTGTCTTTGCGAAAAAAATGAGAGTGCCTTTTGTGTTGTAGAAATACGAGAAGTAATCAGACGTGTAGCCTGGACTTACCAGACCATCCAAAAGGTGCTCGGTAGCCCACTTTCCTATCTTGTCCTTGCCGATATTTTGCTTGTGGGCACAGCCAAATACTCGCTTGAAAATTGGCGCTCCTTGATTGGAACAGCCAATGTGTGTTCACAAGGAGAAACCCTGATCATCTGGGAACACTTGCCATCTGACCTGCGAAAAAAATTGTATACCGAGTTTCGCCCCGATCACCTGGCAGCTTGGTTTCTCGTAAATCCTCCTCAAGTATTCCGTGATTTTTTTGAAGATCTTTTGCAAAACGCGGACACGGAAACGATACGCGCTCACGTGCTGTGGGCTCGTGGCATCTCAAACTTACATACGTTTGCCCCTGGTGGAACGCGTGTGGCGATCATAGATGAACTTTGGCAACGCTATCTTTCCCGTAGATTTTAACGGTTCTGACTCCCTGACTGGGGAGTCTTTTTCGTATCAAAAACATCCGGAGGTGCCGGATGGTTAGAAATCTCCTTTATCGGAAAAATGGGCAAGGGTTAAATCACCACCGAAAACCGCACGCCAATGTCCTCACCCCGCCCATGAGGAACAAACCTGTCGAGGTCGGCCTGACGACTGCCACAGCTCCAGCCCGCGCCCAGCACAAGGATGGAGATGGAGAAAGAAAAAAAAGCTCCTGTAAGATAAGACATGCTTTCTCCCCCTTTTTCCCAGTTATCCAAAGGTTTTCCTGTTTCCGAAAGATGAATCATAAAAGCTGTGATCCAATCTTCGGGAGTCATGCCTGTTTCGCCATGATAGGGAGAGTCTTTATCCTCTTGAGCTTTTTGAAGAATGGAAAGATATTCATTGGAAAATTTGTTTGCTTCAAGAGGAGGTCGAGGGATGAGGTCTCCTTGGGGTGTTCCTTGGCCTTCACGGGGAATGGAAGCAATGCCTATGGGGGTTTCATCAGCGTCTTGTTCATCTGGGTTTGAAGGTTGGAGAAGATGAATGGTCCAACCTGGGGTTCCCAATTCTTTCCCTCCTGCCACCCCTGCGGAGGCAGTCCCGCCTGTGGCGGATCCCGCCGTAGGCGGGAGGGTCCATCGTCCTTCGGCTTGTTCTTTGAGTATCTGTGTTTTTGTCTTTCCTCCATGTCCGTTCTCTGTAAAAGACTTGGGGTGATAAACAAGATTTGGAGAATCCCCAATGTCTGCTCCTTTATATTCTTCCCATACCCATAAAGGTTCATTAGTATCGAGATTAAAAGTGGGATTATCCTTTTTGTATTTGAGAAGGAATTGTTTGAGGGTTTCTTGGAGACTATCAAGACTCATGCCAAAGGGAACGAGGAGGAGTTTGGTAAAACCTTGGTCATGTTTGGTTTTGAGAATCTCACGGCGTTCAAACAGACGAAGGGCGATTTGTTCCAAGGTGGGGATGGGGTAGGTGTTCCCATCTATGCCCAGGATGGCTCCTTCTTTGAGGATGCCTACTTGTTCAAGAAGGGAAACCTGGAAATCATATTGCTCTTTGAGGCGATAAAACTTCTCTCCATACTCGAGGGCTTTGGCAAGGTCTATCTCTTCTTTCTTAAGTTCCCCATTCTTAAGAAGATATTCAAAACGTTCAAGAAGATTGGCGAGTCGTTCAAGATCTGAAGTGGAAAGTTTACAGGTCGCCTCACGCAGGAGGTCGGGCTTACCAAGGGATTCTTTTGGAATCCCGTGAGCTTTTGTAAAATCAATAATCTCTTGTCGCAGGGTTTCAAAGTGTGCGCGGTGTTCTTTGGGAAGAGAATCACGAACACTTGAAACAGAATCCATGACGGCTTCGCCAAGGATTTCCGAAGTGCGCTGGACTCCTGCCTCCGCAGAGGTGGCAGATGGAGCAGATTCTGAAGTTGATCGAAAAAGAGACATAAATATCAAAGGTTAAATCACCACCGAAAACCGCGAACCAATGTTCACCTCCCGATTACGAGGAGTACTCCAGATGAGGTTGGCCTGACGATTATTACAGTACCAATATATGCAAGGTACATCGACGGAGGACCAACGAAAAAAAGCTCCTGTAAGGTAAGAGATGCTCTCTGTGCCATTTAGATAGTCATCTAGTGGTTGTCCTGTTTCAGAAAGATGAATCATAAAGGCTGTGATCCAATCTTCGGGAGTCATACCTGTTTCACCATGATAGGGAGAGTCTTCATCCTCTCGAGCTTTTTGAAGAATAGAAAGATATTCACTGGGAGATTGACCTGCTTCAAGAGGAGGGCGTGAAGTGAGCTTTCCTTGGGGTGTTCCTTTTCCTTGTCGGGGAATAGGAGAAAAACCTATGGGAGTCTCCATGTCTTGATCGTCTAGGTTTGAAGGTTGGAGAAGATGAACAGTCCAACCTGGGGTTCCCAATTCCTTCTCTACTTCCACCCCTGCGGAGGCAGGGGCCCATCGTCCTTTGACTTGTTCTTCGAGCATCTGCGCTTTTGTCTTCCCCCCATGACCCTCCCATGCAAAAAACTGTGGATAATAGACAAGGGCCGGAAAATCTCCTATATCTGCTCCTTGATATGTTGACCATGTACAGAAAGGATCACTGATATCAAGATCAAAAGAGGAGTGGGACTTTTTATATTTGATGAGAAATTGTTTGAAGGTTTCTCGGAGAGCATCAAGGCTCATGCCAAAGGGAACAAGGAGGAGTTTGGTGAAACCTTGGTCGTATTTGGTTTCAAGAGTCTCGCGGCGTTCAAAGATACGAGAAGCTATTTGTTCCAAGGTGGGGATGGGATAGATGTTGCCGTCTATGCCTAGGATAGCTCCTTCTTTGAGGATGCCTACTTGTTCAAGAAGCTCGACTTGAAAATTATATTGCTTTTCAAGCTGATAAAACTCTTCGACATATTCTAAAGGATCTGTGATTTCCTTTGGCTCTTTGTGTATAAGAAGATATTCAAAACGTTCAAGAAGATTGGCGAGTCGTTCAAGATCTGAAGTGGAGAGTTTGTAAGTCACCTCGCGGAGGAGGTCGGGCTTGGAAAGTGTGTCTTTGGAAATCCCGTGAGCTTTTGTAAAATCAATAATCTCTTGTCGCAGAGTTTCAAAGTGTGCGCGGTGTTCTTTGGGAAGAGAATCACGAACACTTGAAACAGAATCCATGACGGCTTCGCCAAGGATTTCCGAAGTGCGCTGGACTCCTGCCTCCGCAGAGGTGGCAGATGGAGCAGATTCTGAAGTTGATCGAAAAAGAGACATAGACATCAAAAAAACTTACCGCTTAAATCGCAACGTTTTCCTTTTCCACCACATCTTTCAAATGCACGGATAATAATCGGCTGGTACCATCATCCCCCATCGTCACGCCATAAAGCACATCGGATCGAGACATGGTAGCGCGGTTATGAGTGATGACAATAAACTGGGAAAACCTACGAAGTTCTTCCAAAATTTCCGCAAAGCGATAGGTGTTGGATTCATCAAGCGCCGCGTCCACCTCGTCGAGTACCACAAACGGACTTGGGTTTACGGCCATGATGGCGGACAAAAGCGCAATCGACGTAAGCGCACGCTCTCCTCCGGAAAGAAGGTTCAAAGATTTCAGGCGCTTGCCCGGAGGCGTTGCTTGAATCTCAATCCCTACAACTTGATCATCTCGATCACGAAACTTAAAACGTGTTTCTTTTTTGATTGTCTGTTCCTCCTCTTCTCGCACCTCCTCCCCCGTCTCACTTTGAGAACGCTCGAGGCTTACCTGCACCTCGGCCACATCTTCTTTTGTCAATTTCACGAGCGCACAAGATCCTCCATCAAAAAGAATTTTAAAATATCGTTGAAACTCTTTGTTTATTTCCTTAAACGTGCGTTCGGATTTTTCTCCCACCTCAAGGTCAAGAGCATCAATGACTTTTTCTGTGGATGTCATTGCCTGCTCCAGATCGGAAAATTGTGCGGAAAGAAATTCAAAACGGCTATTAATCTCTGCGTATTCTTTGACAGCCTCCGGATCAATACCGCCAATGAGTTCCAATTTATACCGCAGACGTTGGATATCGGATTGCAATTCCGGAAGCCTGGATGATTCTTTTACGGGCGTGGAAAAAACCGAAGATGCACGATCTTTCATGTGCTCCATGATCTCACGCTCGAGCCCAATCCGTCGCTCGTCCAAACGCGCAAGCTCGATTTGATACGCATTTTTCTGCGCTTCACATTCGTGCAGATAATGTTGTCGTTCTCGCATCTCGCGTTGCGATTCCATAAATGCCTGACGTTCTTGTTTTTCTTGAGAGGCGTACGTGTCAATCTGCCGCTCCACCTCGGCCAATGCTTTTCGAAAAACCTGCTCTTCTTCTTTTGCTTTTTTTAAACGATCTTCGAACGCATGAGGAATGGTTGTTTGTTTTTCTTCGGGACGTTCCAAACGCTCCAAAAGTTGTTTTGATTGTTTCCACACTTCCTCAATCGTCTTTATAATTGTGACTAAAGACGCGAGATCTTTCAGCGTGCGCAGTGTTTCTAAAATAGAAGATTGCTTGAGGACAAGATCAGAGAGTCTTTGTTTAATATCTTCCAAAGGAAGCGGGGTCCATGATGCTTGCGCCCGCACTTTCACAAGTTCAATTTCACGTGCCGTAGTAAATTGATCTTCACGCGAACGGGAAAAATCTTTTTGTAAAGCGCGATAACGCTCTTGCAACTCTTGAAGTCCTTTTGCTTGTGTTCCTTCCTGACTTAACCTATCGGATTGCGTTTCTAATGTTTCAAACGCGGACCGTTCTTTTTGCAAAGATTCCTCGGTGCTTTTCACCTGAATGCGTACTTTGACAAGGCGATCCTGCAATTGCCACCACAAGGTGCCGTAATATTCTTGTTCATATTGTGTCAGTTCCCGCTCCACTTCCTCACGCTGCTCCAGACGATGTACTTGCCGTTTGAGAGAGCGCACTCGAGGTTCAATCTCTTGTAAAAGAAGGTGCACCTCATTCATGTTCTCGTAGGTTTGTCGCAATTTGAGAAAAGCTTGGTGACGTTTGAGTTGCAAGGGTTTGACACCAGTGGCGTCATCAAAAAAAGATTTGCGCTCCTCGGGAGTGGAAATCAAAATGTGATCCACCATACCCTGGCCGATCACACAATAAGAACGTTGTCCCACATTTGCTTCAGCAAGGAGAAGATGAATATCCGCAAGACGCGCGGAACGATTGTTCACCAGATAATCGGATTCCCCATCTCGATAGAGCCTGCGAGTGATAGTGACCTCGCCTGCCTCCAGAGGCATCTCATGCCCGGTATTGTCAAAGGTAACAGAAACTTCCGCAAACCCGCTGCGAGATCGACCAGTGGAACCGGAAAAAATAACGTCCTCGGATTTTTTCCCTCGGAGGAGTTTCATGCTTTGCTCTCCCAACACCCAACGTATAGCATCGGAAAGATTTGATTTTCCCGATCCATTAGGGCCCACAATGGAGGTAATGCCACGCACCCCATCTTTGGGAGGTAAAAACGTCAAGGTTGTTTTATTGGCAAAGGTTTTAAACCCTTGAACATCAAGACGGATGATATGCATAAGATAAAATTTCAAATCATCACCGAAGAACGCGTACCAAAATTCTCACCATGAGTACAATATTCTTCTCTATCAAGGCGAACGTGATGAATATCACGATTCCAATACGCAAACGGCACAAAAATGGAGGACGGAAAAAAAGCTCCTATGAGGTAGGGGATGCCTTCTTTGTGAGTTCGCCAGTCATCCATAGGGTTTCCTGTTTCTGTAAGGTGAGTCATAAAAGCCATGATCCAGTCTTCGGGAGTCATGCCAGATTCTTGGAAGTAAGGGGAGTCTAGGTTGTCTTTTGAGGACTGAAGAAGGGATAGATATTCAGCAGAAAATTTGTCTGTCTCAAAAGGGGGACGAGGAGTTAGATCTCCTTGGAGTATTCCTTGGCCTTTTCGAGGAATAGAAGCAAAGCCTTTGGAATTTAGATCTTTGGGGTTTGAAGGTTGAAAAAGATGAACAGTCCAACCTTTCCATCCATTATCACCCATCCGACCATTATCACTCCGGGCTTGACCCGGAGTCTCTTGTCCTCCAAGTATCTCCGTCTTTGTCTTTCCTCCATGACCCTCATTTGCAAAAGACTGTGAGTGATAGACAAGCTTTGGAGAGTCTCCTATATCTGCTCCTTGATACTCTCCTAAAGTCCAGAGGGGTATATTAGTACTCAGATCAAAGGAAGAATTTTTTTGTTTGTAGTCAAGAAGGAATTGTTTGAGGGTTTCTCGGAGGGTATCCAGGCTCATGCCAAAGGGAACAAGGAGGAGTTTGGTAAAACCTTGGTCATGTTTTGTCTCAAGAGTCTCACGGCGTTCAAAAAGACGGATGGCGATTTGTTCCAAGGTGGGGATAGGATACTTCTTGTCGTCTATGCCTAGGATGGCTCCTTCTTTGAGAATACCTGACTTTTCAAGGAGAGTGACTTGAGCCGTATATTGTTTCTCAAGGTGATAATACTTCTCTCCATACTCAAGAGCTTCTTTGTTTGTCCAAGGTTCTTTTTTGACAATGAGATGCTCAAAGCGTTCAAGAAGAAAGGCGAGTCGCTCGAGGTCTTTGGTGGGAAGTTCCTCTGCGGCCTTACGAAGAAGATCGGGTTTGGCAAGAGCTTCACTGGGGATGTCGTGAGATGCTGCAAAATCAATGATCTCTTGTCGGAGAGTTTCAAAGTGTACGCGATATTGTTCGGGCAAAGAATCGCGGACGCTTGAAACCGAAGAAAGGATGGATTCGTGGAGGGTAGTGGAGGGAGTGGATTCGGGAGATAATCGGGGAGAGATGCGCATAAAAACTTGAAATCGCTCACGAAAATGACGAGATTAGTATACCATGGATTGACCGCTTGAATCCGTAGCAGTAAGCTACAGCGCCCCTATGGAAGCCACTCGTGCTAAACAAATCTATCAAAAATTTTTAGAAGCAAAGCATCCTGTCTTGCTTTTGGACGATCATATCGATGGGGACAGTCTCGGATCCTGTCTTGCCATGGCTGACCATCTCCTTTCTTTGGGAAAAACCGTGCGCATCTATACAACCCAACCTATTCCCGAGCGATATCAATTTTTGCCACATCTTCACCTCTGTTCTCTGGACGTGTCTGTCTTAAAAGATTCTTCCATTGATCTCATCGCCTTTTTTGATTGTTCTGATGTGGTATTTTTCAAACACATCATGGACTCCCTTTCCACACAACCGGTGATCATCAACATTGATCATCACACAACCAATCCCCTGTTTGGACATTATAATTATGTGGTGACGCATGCCTCTGCAACGGCGGCTGTTTTGTACAGCATCTTTCACCAAAATAATGTAACGCCAAGCAAACACGCGGCGAATTGTCTTTTGACCGGTCTTTGTTTTGATACGACCAGTTTTACCAATGACGCCACCGACCAGCAAGCATTTTTCATTGCTTCTGAATTGATTAAACTCGGAGCAAGACCTCAACAAGTGGTTCGCTCCATTATCGCGGATCGATCCATTTCTGCTTTACGTGTATGGGGAGTCGCGCTGGAGCGTCTGCGTGCACATAAAACCTACGGGGTCGTTTCGACCTTTATCACACGTGCGGATATCGAAACCCATGGGGTCAGTGATGAGGAAGTGGATGGTCTTGCCAATTTCCTCCACTTTGTTTCTGATGCTCACACATTATTTCTCTTAAAAGAAACGGGTGATGGCGGAGTCAAAACCAGTATGCGTTCAACCGCGCGTGATATTTCTAAAATGGCAAAACTCTTTGGTGGAGGCGGACATAAAAAAGCGGCAGGATTCACGATCCCAAACAGTTATCTTTCTCAAGATGAAACAGGAGAATGGAAGGTAGTATTCCGCACAAAGGCATGCTAAACTTTCTTTGAAACTATGACACAACACCACCATGATATTCGTTCGCAACTAGAAGTGAACGACCAAATACTTATTCCTACGGTAATTGAAAAAACGCACTTGGGAGAAAGGGCCTATGACATTTATTCTCGTCTTCTTAAAGATCGCATTATCTTTTTGGGGACGGAAATTGATGATACGGTCGCCAATCTCGTCATCGCCCAGATGCTTTTTTTAGAGAGTCAGGATCAAAAAAAGGATATCAAGCTCTATATCAATTCCCCGGGCGGATCGGTTACAGCCGGACTCGCCATCTACGATGCCATGCAATATGTAAAGCCGGATGTTTCTACCATTTGTGTAGGGATGGCGGCCTCCATGGGAGCAGTTCTCATGGCCTCGGGTGCTAAAGGAAAACGTTTCAGTCTTCCAAATTCCGAAATCATGATTCACCAAGTCTTGGGAGGAGTGCAAGGGCAGGCAACGGATATCAAAATCCATGCGGAACGCATCTTGCGTATTAAAGATCGTCTCAATGATATTTTGGCAAAACATACAGGTCAAAAAAAAGACAAAGTGGAAAAAGATACGGAACGGGATTATTTTCTTTCTCCCATGGAAGCTCTCGAGTATGGGCTCATTGACCGCGTGATCCAAAAGGCAGAATAACCAATCGAAAATATTGAAAAAAGACCCGTTTTCATGGGTCTTTTTTGATTCTGTTGTCTACGGCTTGACACTTTTCAAATCCGCTGCTATACTGACGCGTTACGCTTTTAAAAGCACTTTCTTTTCCCGCAGAGACCTGCAGGCACGACAAGCATGGGGTTTCGCTCAATGGATGCTTCGGGTCTTCGGACTCGACCTCTCCACTGAAGAAATTTCTTGCCTGCAGCTCTCTTCTGGGAAATCACACAGCCCTCATGGGCTGTTTTGTTTTTCTCCTGATTCGATCTTACGTGCCTTGCACGATCATGCAAGTTGTTTTTGTGGATAACCTAAGGGGTCAATACTTCTTCTAACACTTCGGCGTCTTCCAAAGGAATCGTCGACTCTTCTTTTGCCCCTTCTTCCATAATCGGGGTCAACTCCTCCACACCGATCAAACAAATCTCCGGAAGCGGACGATAGTGAGATTCAAATGTGCGTTCCTCTATAGTCCCATCGGATTTTCGCACCGTGTAAACAAACGAAGCATTGGCGCCAATATGGGCTGACTGACATTTTTCTTCTCCTGGCTCCAAATCCAAGGTCTCAATTTTTTGTGTTTCCCCAACCGGAATCCAAGAAGAAACAATGGGAGCGGAATAAGACGCTTGTCGGCCATCTGATGCCCCCCAAAATGTAAAAACGAGTTGTTGTGTTTGTGTATTCATCTCAGCCTGAAACAAAATAAAATACCCTGTGTCATTGGTAAACTTTAAATCAGGAGCAGGATCATAAATTGTGGCATCTGTTCCGGGATTTCCGTTTTGCGGATCATTATAATAAGACACAACCAAAGAATGATTGCTGCGCTCCACAATAGGTAAACCTGTATTCAATGCTGCACGGAATGTCGTTGTACCAATCTGACAAAGACCCCCTCCCATCTCTGGTTCAATCTTATCCCCCTTGATCACAAGTTCGGAATAATACCCGTGGTCATAATCAAACGGACGCAGGGCATCTAAAAGAGAAAAGGTTTGATCGGGAGCGATCAATACCCCATTGAGCAGGCGCACACCGTTTGTAATATTCAAAATGCGATTATAAGGACTTCCTCGATAGCTCGACGTTCCCACTCCAAGTTTTTCGGCGATCCCCATATCATTCACTTCAGAAACAGAAATTTCCGGTTGTGTTTGTATAAAAACCATCTCTATTTCTCCCAGTACTTCTTCTTGAAAAAAAGCGAGGAGGTTTTGATAGGTAAAATCATGATCTACAAGATACCCCGGTGTATTGGATACAAATTCGATCACGCGTCCGTTCTCGATAATAAATTTCGCGTTCACGGCTTGTTGTTCAAAAGAAGCAGCGGCCATTTCTGTCCAGAGATCGAATGCTTCCTTGGAAATCGTGGGAGTTTCTAAAAGAGAAGGGATGATCATGGTTTTTAAATCCTCTTGTTCTAGCACGATTGTCTCTGTGAGATCTCCTCGCGTCACACGAAATGTCAAAGGGGCTTGGGTAAGCCATAGAAGGGCTTGATTCATCTGGGCCTGCGCTTGAGTGACGGAAATCGTTGGATCCACATAACGCACATCCAAAATCACGGGGAGAGTATCAAAAGAAGTGAGATGATCTCGAAGTTGATCAAGAAATTTTTGACGATTAATCTCATTACCGGATTTTCCTGAAACGACCTCTCCTGTCCACTCGTTATTTTGAAGTATAAAAACAAACGTTGGCTCAGAAGCCTCTAGCTCGATCTCTGGAAATAAATTACGTACATCCTGAAGAAGCAATTCCTCTTGAATCGTTACCGGCAAAGAAACTCGTACAGGAAAAAAGATATTCCACACAAGTAAAAAAGGATTGGCAAACCAAGACGTGTGACGATTTATTTGCGCTTGAAGGAGGGCTGTGTCCACGTCAAACGACGCGCGTTCCACCATATCGGTTCCCACCAAGGTTGCCAGTGTTAATGTCCGTTCCTCCCCATTTGCTCTCACCACCACTCCATTTACTAAAAAATGATCTACCACTTGCTGAGTGCTTTCTTGTGCTTCTTTAAAAGACAAGCCGCCCACAAAACGTCCCCCTATCCACACTTGAGGTCCCAGTCTTCCTTGATATGTTTGTGCCCATCCAAAAAGCGCAACTCCACATCCCGCCAATACCATGCTTACAATCAAGACCGTTTTCATAAACGGTCGAGATAAGAAAAAAGATTTTACAGCTGACCACATACAAACAACTAAAGTATTTCATCCCCCTTCAAAATTTCATTTAATACTTCCTTGGCAATACGCTGTCGTTCTCCATCGGTTTCCCCTTCAGGAAAAACAAAAAGGTGCATCACATCCCCATCTTGTACTGTTGGGGAAACTTGTGCGCGTGGCCAACGAAGTGTTTGTCCGTCTGCCAACTTCAACACAATCACATCTTCTTTTATGGATTCAATGGTTGCGTGGAGCGCGTGAGGAAGAGCGTTCATATAGTCATCACATTATAAAACAGGACTTTAGACTCCAGAAGGATGGACAAATCCTTTTTCATGATGTGAGGACTATAGATCTTCTAAATCAATCACGGATACATGAGAGGACGTCGATTTCTTTTTTATCGTAATGGTCAAAATCCCATTTTGTAAAACTGCGTCTACCGAATCGGATTCCACAAGACAGGGCAAAATGATGGAACGGGAAAACGATCCCCAATAACATTCTTGTACATGAATGGTTCCTTGTTCCTCGTGATGTGCGTGACGTTTCCCTCGAATCGTCAGTGTGTCATGAGAAAGGGTGATGTCCAGGTCCGAACTTCGCACTCCGGCGATCGCAGAGCGTACAACGATCTCTTGAGGAGTTTCAATCACGTCAACAGATAATTGACCTTCCGGCTCTCCAAACCAGGAAGTGTCTGCATCGCTTGTGGAAGAAAGGGTAAAAGGAGAAGAGCTCATACGAGTTTTTGATGACGAAGATATTCATAAAGCGGACCAATCGCAAATCCGACAACCCAGGACCAAACCAATTCTTCTGTGGAAACGGACGAGAGAATGGTTTCTGTGACGGCTGCTTCTCCTCCTGATAATCGAAAAAAGAAAATTTGTTCAAGAACAAACAAAAGGATCATGACCATCACCCCAGAGATAATCGCATTGAAAAAAAGATCATGGCGATGAGCGATCACATAGGTGCCGATCAAAAGTCCTCCCATGGCAAATGCGTGCGGAGAAGAAAGAGACAAAAGAATAACAAAACTTAAAGACAAAATAATCCAGACAGCGAGAACGATAATCAGATGTAAAAACCAATGAGCAACCGGGTGAATAAAAATGGATTTCTTTCCTTTCCATGGTTTCATGTGTTTCCCCAAAATAGCTTGATAGATCACAGCGGCAATTCCAAAAAACGAGAAAGAAAATAAAAAATCTTCTATGCCAATCCCCACAACCGATCCGCCCGCCACCTGGACACTCCCCAAAGAAACCAACAAAATTGCCGGGGACAATATCAACCCGGCAAGACTCATAATGAGCTGCTCTTTGCGCGTTGTGTGAGAAAGGAATAAAAATAAAAACCAAAAAAGGAATAAAAGAATGGAGAGAAAAAGAAAATAAGACATAGGGATGATTTTATTTTACACGTTTCCTTAAAAAACGGCTATAAAAAAGGAGGAAGTGTAATGTGGATGATTCTGCATTTCTTTATTTTGGGAACCGGGTAAAATACAATATCATTCACTTTTGTTCTCTCCTTTATTTCTATGGATATTATTTTGGGTACAGGATCTCTCATGCGTCTTCAGGCCATGGAGCGACTTCATCTCCCTTTTCATGTGGAGATCTCCGATTTTGATGAGGAGCAAACTACATCAGAAAACATTGATACCCTTGTCATAGAAACTGCGAAAGGAAAAGCCGGCGTCCTTGCGGTGCGCTTTCCTGATTCGCTTATTATTACCGCAGACTCCAACCATTTGTTTGAAGGAAAAATATATGGGAAACCGAAAGATCTGCGAGAAGCGCGAACATGGCTTTGGGAGATGCGCGGGAAGACACAAGAAATTCATACAGGTCTTATCTTGACCCTTGCGTCTGCTCAAAAACAAACCATTGATCTGAATGTGTCCCGTTTTACCCTGAAAAATTTTACTGAGGAAGCATTGGAACAATATCTGGCGGAAGGAGCACCACTCAAACGTGCAGGTGCAGTGACCCCTGTAGGCCCTGGGCTTCTCATTTTGGAATCGTTTGAAGGAGAACCCGGCGCTGATCTTGCATTGCCTTTGGATACACTGCGAAAACGACTGCGAGAATTTGGGGTGGAAATATAAAACTTGCGCCTTCACGCAAAGATTGATTATGATGCCTTTGCGACACACTCAACAAACCCTACGGTGGTTTCGGAGTCAAAACATGGAGGAATTACAGCTCATTGCACAACATTCTCTTTGGCATGATGGAGAAAAAAGTCGCGGCCAATACCTCTGTCCAATTCCAGCTACTCCTTGGAAAGCAGGACGCTGGTCACTGCGAAGTTGGAAAAATTTCGCTCAGGTAAAAAATATTCCTGAGGATCAACTCTATGAATGTCACGGGATCTGGTGCGCACGAAGTCCACAGTCACATGTTGGCCCTTATCTCCATGCAATTGATTTTCTTATTCCAGACGGTACTCCAATTCTAGCCGCGCAAAGTGGAAGCGTGGAACGATTCAGTGATGAAAATAATGTGTGGGGTGATGATCCAGAATTTCGTGACAGCGTGAACTTCATAGATATTCGTCACGCTTTTGGTGAGGTGACAGAATATTGTCATCTTAAAAAAGGATCGATTCGCGCGCGCGGAATCAAGGTTGGAGATTTCGTGAAATGCGGACAGATTATTGGTGAGACCGGAAAAACCGGATGGACCGACCGGGATCATCTTCATTTCATTGTCTTTCGCGATGACGAAGGAAATCCTGACAATCCCCTTCAAGGACGAAAATTCAAAAGCCTTAGTATCCGCTTTCTCTCGCACTAGCATCCAACTTCACCGACGGATGCTTTTTTGTTTCTGCCCGTGATAAGCTGATGGTACAATAAATACATCACAAAAACCGACTGGAATTTGATCCGTACCCCAAAAAGTGGACACAGGGAAAAAACTACACATGCATTAAAAGATGATTTCTGTATCCCACAGGAGTCATCTTTTTTAAGTTCCATTGTGGTCGTTTGTGATTGTAGTATTGCATA